>JAABUV010008013.1_pt1 | contig 10837 bp, 12 predicted proteins | sample 5559971 | NCBI WGS metagenome assembly JAABUV01 (sample SAMN10711881, study PRJNA513362) | rock metagenome | isolation source: Antarctica rocks | place: Antarctica: Victoria Land, Knobhead nord | collected 2015-12-19
GCAGGGCGGCCTGACAGTCGCGCGTGTGCGCACACCGCCGCAAAGCAAGCCAGCTCGCCCAGCCCAACATACGCGCTGTCAGAAGGCCGTGACAGCCGTGCAGCATATGTCCCTCAGCTGTGAGCTACCCTGTTATATTGGTAGGGCGTAAAACCTACTGAAATATCTGTTACTCAAACCCTAAGGGAAGCGCACCGCGCGAAGTGCTCCTCGGCCGCGTAGTCCATGATGGGCGGCCCGACATTGAAGCTGAGCAGCGCGCGCGCCTCGTCCAGCATCGACACGCCCGCGTTCAGCACCGAGGCGGTACCGGCGTCGGTGCTGGGCGCGTCGCTGGAAGGGGCCGCTGCGTGCGGCGGCAGGTGCGGCGCGTTGCCGTACAAGCCCTGCAGGGCTCGCGCCACGGGTGTCTCTCAAAGCTGTGTTCAGAGCTGTGTTCAGAAAAATCGTAAACATAGTGCTCTGCTTAGTCGTTTGTCCCGCTAGTGCGCCCTTGGTCTCGCAACCGGCCGGCGCTTGCAGTACGCGTCGTCCTCTAGGACAAGTGTCTGCGCCCCTTACAATTGGATTTACCAGCGCGAGGATATACCGCCGCTGCGCGCGCCTGCATGCGGTACGCGGCGTACTCCAGGTCGGAGTAGTCGGGCATCGCCGGCGGCATGCCCGGCAGGTCCATGAAGCCCGTGTCCGCGCTCAGCGCTTCCAGCTCGCCCAGCGACGCGATCGCCTCCATGCCCGGGTAGGGCCCCGGGTAGGGCCCCGGATAGGGCCCTGAGTAGGGCCCCAGGCCGCCCTGGAAGTCGGCCGGCGCGGGCGGCACGCCGTCTGCGTCCAGGTCTTCGCAGCCGCCGGACGCGCCCGCCGACGCGTCCGCCGACGCGCCGATCGACATCTGCGCGCGGGCCCGCCGCCGCCGCTTCAGCCCTCAAAGGCTCGCGGCGGGCGCGCTGCCAGCATAGGACCAGCGTCCCGAGCCCAGCGGCAACCCGACCCAGGAGCAGGCCTGTGCATGACTCGCGCCCCCTGCGCGAGCCGCCGGGCTCGCGGCCCCACTCAGGTGGCCCGACTGCCTGTCACGGGCCAGACCGCGCCCGCCCTGCGCAGCCCGGCAGGCAGCGACCTCCCAGCCTCGCCCGGGCCAAACGAGCAGCGCTTCGAACAGGATGCTGGCTCAAGGCTGACTGCAGACACTAAGATGTGAACCGCGCGCGCGCGCACCCGGCCCGACGACGCGGAGAGGCTGCGGCCGCGGTCCTCGAGGCCCTGGCTGTGCGCGCCCGCCGCCGCCGCGGAGGTCAGCGAGCCCTCCTCCAGGGTCTGGCCCATAGGCATGTACGTGCGCGACCCGCCCGGCAGCTGCGCGAGCGCGTTGCTGCCGTGCCGCTCCTCCAGCTGCGCGCGCTCGGCGGCGCGCCCCGCGCGGCGCGCCGGCGGCGCCGGCTCCTCCTTGCACACGCTGGGACCCTGCGCGTTGCCGCGCAACTGCTTTAGCACAAATTTACTGTCAAGCAGCTCGAGCGCAACTGGCTGTTACAGCTGTCGCGCCACTCGCGCTGCAGCGCGCCTCAGCTCTCCACTCGCCTGGGGTCCGAGCAGCGCAAGGCGCGGCGCTTACTCAAGGCATGCGCTGTCGATACGCTGTGTCCTGTCTTGCAAAGAGCGCGCCTGGCACAATTGCCCGAATTTTTCTTTGGGCAACTGTGATACGGAGTGCGCCGCGCCTTCAAGCAGGAGGAGCCGTGCGACTGCTTTTGCCGGACGCTGCTCGCGCGCGCATAGTCCACGGTCTCATCCTCCCGCGCGCCCTTCTTCGCCAGGCTGTGCCCGCCGCGCAGGCGCACGCTGGGCCCGCCCACGCGCGACGACTCGGTCACGTCCGCCTTCTTGCGACGCCGCGCGTTGTGTCGCTGCAGGCGCGCGCGGCAGCTGCGCTTGTCGCCGTCGAAGGACGCGAGGTCGTGGAAGCGGCCGCACTGCTGGCAGAAGCGCTGGCGGCGCCCCTCGCACACGATGCTGTTCACCTGCGCGCCCCGGCGCGCGCCGTCGTCCGCCGCAAACCCTGGCATGCGGCGCCGCCCGGCGCGCGGGATGCAGCAGAGGCCGAACCTTGAGGTGGTACTCGCATATCTTGTACCGCTGGTGGTATTCCTTGAGCGAGCTCAGGTCCGCGCAGCACCCTTCCACTTGGCACTGCGGCCGCCCCTTGCCCGGCGCCTTCGCGGTCTGCGCATCCTCGACCAGCTGCGTCGAGGCTGAGCCCAGGTCCAGCGACGGCGCGGAGTCCGGGTTGTCACTGCAGGCAGGCTTGGCTTGCTTTTCGTGGGTTGGGACCGCGCGGAGACTGAACGGGTCCCAGTTCCAGTCCTGAAGCTGCCAGGCCGCAGACTCCATAGCGACTTACCCACGCGCCCCGCGCTCCTAGCACAATAGAAAGCACAATAAAGCACAGATCGCATTGCCTTTTGGTGCTCCACGGCTGCGTAGGGCGGTGGAAGTTACCCCTGCGCTACTGAGACAGATCGCATACTCTAGAAGCTGATGTCGAAAGCCGCGGAGTAGTGTGCTCGGGCTCACTACACGCTATGTGTTGGCCATCCAGAGAAACATAGGAGCCGTACGCAACGGCAGCGTTTGCATGCAAAATGCGACACAAGGACGGGTGCACCGCAAGCAAAGCATGGCACCGACAAAAGCATAAACAAATGGGTTGCCATACGTTCTTCGCTGAGCATGCGCTGCTCTTGCAAGTTGCAGCCCGGCCTGCCCTGCCGCCGGGTGGCTGGACACCTACGGCAGCTCCTGCGACTCCAGCACTTCCACCAGACGCGATCATGCCCCTCGCGCAAGGCGCGCGAGCACGGCTGCCGCGGGGGCTGCCTGGACGCCCTCGCGCATTGCGGCGCCGGCCAGCGCGGCCTCGTGGCCGCGCAGCAGCGCGAGCGCAGGCGCCGCCGCCGCTGCATGGAGCAGCGCGCGGCCCGCCGATACGCGCGCACTGCGCATGGAAATTGCAAAGCTTAATGAATGACAAGGTGCTGCTTTAGTAACAGCGCTCGCGCACCCAAAGAGTCACCAAAGGTGGCCCTACGGCGTCCGACGCAAACACTGCCCGCACGTCCTGTTCCGGGCTTGATTGAGCCTGGGCGCTCCAGGCAGTTTGCAGGACTTCATGTCTAAACAAGCTTGGGTCGGGCGACGGGCGCGCCGTTCGAGCGTGGCGGCCATGTGCGCAGTCAGCTTGTCGGGCGGCCGCGGCGGCGCCTCCCAGGCCGGCCCGGGGCGCGCGCCGGTCAGGAGCCCTGCCAGGGTCCTCATAACCCTGGGCTGCGCCCCCAGCGCCGCTGCCCCGCCGTCCAGCGCTGCGAGCGCCGCGAGCGCCTGGCGCATCGACCGGCACTGTTTCAACGACTGCGTGTGGGACGCGGGGATGGGCACAAACAGCCGCAGAGAGATCCGCAACGGCCTCCGGCGCCATGCGGCAGGCGAGGGTGCGCGCGGGCACTCCTTTGATGAGCGCGCAGCCTCCAGCGAGAACTTCCGCCTCCTCTAATGCTGCCGTGGCCAGGCGCGGCCGCGAGTGCGCACTGACACAGACGCCTCCGTGCACAGCAATGCAGACAGCGAGCCAAGGGCGCGCCTCCGCAGCCGCGGCCGCGGCGTCGGCCTGCAGCGCGGCGCCGGCGCGCGTCAGCGCGGCCGGCTCCGCGTCGGCCAGCGCCACCTCCGACGGGCCGCACTCGCCGGCCGCGTCCGCCGCCGCTGCAGCGACCGCCGCCTCCAGCGGCAGCGCCACCAGCCACCCCAGCCCGCGCAGCACCCGCGGCCCTGCGAGCCCGGCACCGAGCTGCTCAGGCAGCCCTATCGGCGCGCGGCCGCGCTTGCCGGCGGGATGGCACCGAGAGGCAAGCGAACCCAGGCGAGACTGCTGCACTCATTAAAACCGGCGCCCGTATTCAGGCCGGACCGCTCCACTGCGCAGCGAGTCACGCGGGGCGCGCACCGGCGCCAGCCGCCACGGCGCCGCACGCGGCGGGCGCCTCGGCGGCCGCGGCCAGCGCGGCCGCCGCGGCCGCGGCCAGGCGCGGCGGCGCGGCGCCGGGCTCCAGCAGCGCGCCCAGCGCGCGCAGCAGCGCGGGCGGCATGGGCAGCGCGAGGTGGCGGCCGGCCAGCGCGAGCACCGCCAGCGCGTCGGCTGCCAGCTCGTTGCAGCCCGGCGAGCGCAGCGCGTCCCGCAGGTCCAGGCAGCGCACCTGCCGCAGGGCTTCCACGGGGCATCAGCCAGAACAGGCTGCCACACAGAGAAGCCGTGCTGGAGCAGGCCTTGCCTGCACCCACGACCCTGTTGAAGCTCTGCGGGTCACGCTGCACTGTCTCCCCAGCTCAGCATGTCAGCAGCCGCAACAGAGTGCAATCGAGTCGGCGGCCAGGAGGCCCGGCGCGCGCCAGCACGGTGACGCAAGCGGCGCTCGCGCAGTGCGGCGCGTTGGCCGGCGTGAGCGCCAGGTTGCGCAGCGCGCTCGCCGCGGCGGTCGCCCACGCGAAGCGCTCGTCGCCCGCGCCGCCGTCCGACAGCAGGCCCTCGCTGGGCGCCTCCCACCACCAGCCCTGCCGGCCCACGGCGCGTCAAGGCATGGGCGAGGTGCCCCGCCGTTCCAGCAGGCAAGCTCGTCAGGTGGCGCGCCAGGCCAGCCTTGGCTGCGGCTGGAGGCAGCAGTGCCGGCGCAGGACACGGGCGCCCCGCCTGGCGCGCCAGCGTGTGTGCCAGGCAGGGCCCCCCAAGTCCGCGCAGCGGCCCCGCACAGCCGCTCCGCGCTCATACAGGGCAAGCCGGCACCTTTGGCGCGCCGGGCGGCTCGGCCGCGCGCGCGCGCTTCGCCACGCGCGGCCGCGCAGCCGCGCGCGCCGCGCGCGCGGCCGCCTCCTCCCGCGCCGCCTCCTCGGCCGCCGCGGCCGCGGCCGCGGCCGCCTCGGCGTCCGCGTCGCCCAGGCCGGCCGCGACCACGCGCAGCAGCGCGGGCAGCAGCCCCGGCAGCTGGTCCAGCAGCAGCTCGGGGCGCGCCTGCAGGCCGGTGCACAGGGTATGATTAAGACTAGGGTTAGGGTATCAGCTTCCATGATAGGGCATCCTTGCCCGCCGCGCTGGCGGCCACCACGGAGGAGCAGCCTGCCCAGGCGCCCGCAGCAGCCCAAGCGCCCACTGGCAAAACACATGCATGGCAGCCCTGGCAAACGGCACTGCAGTGCTCGCACGGCTCCGCGCCGCTCGTAGGCGCGTGGCTGCGCGCCGAGCGCGCCAGGAGGAGCTGCGCGCCTGGAAAGACGCGAGCCCGACCACGTTCAGCGCCCACGGCACAACGCTCCGCAGGCCGCTGCGGAGCGCCAGCACGATGTCGTGCAGCTGCGCGCACGCACAGGGAGCCCATAGGATCTACCATGATCCAGGCATGAGCCTCATTGGAACCACGCTTCAGACAATCTTGACAGGCGAATCACACGGCGGAGAGTTCACATGATGGGGACCGCAAGTCTGAGAGGTACAGGGGACACAAATCACACCGTAGCAGCCTTCCAAGCATGCTGCCGGAGGCACCATTTTTATGCCAGCTCGGCAAACCGGCACAGTAGGCTCATGCGTCATGCAGGCAGGCCATGAATGGCAAGCTACGGACTCCGCGCACACATGCTCCAGGATGCAGACCGCTGAGCAACCCGATTAATCCACGCACGCTCTCGCGCGTGCCTGAGCACTGGCCTCGGCTGCATGAGTCAGCGGTCAGAGTGAAAAGGCCCCGCGTGGGCAGCAGGAGCCTCGCCTACCGGAGCCCAGGCGTTCCAGCTCGCACTCAGCGCCGCGCGGCACGATCAGGCCGTGCACACATCTGCGTGACACACGCTCGCCCATAAGAGGCAGCCCCGGGCGCACCCGCTCGCGCTCAAAGCCGCCCGGCACGACCAGGCACGGCCCCGGCGACGGCGCGAGCCGCGCCAGCAGCGGCGCGGCCCGCCGCTCCGCCGCCGCGCGCGCCTCCGCTGCCTGCGCGCGCCCCGCGCACCCCGCCCTTGACCTGGCAGCCCACTCACACTGGGACACGGTGGATGGAAGAGTTTTGCCGCTCGGACGCGCCGCGCCTGCCATGTGTCCACAGCAAAGCTGGAGGCCCACACGCCAGCACGCCCCATGACACCCCTCCATGCACTTGCACCGGGCCCTCCATCAAACACCTGAGCACGGGCTCACTCTGCACAATCACGCCAAGTGCGCTCACGCACTCCAGCGCTTTGCGCAGCACCTGCCGCTCCGCCTGCGCCGAGCGCGCGGCGGCTGGGCCAGTGGTCCTCTTCCTGCCGCCGGCCGGCGCGCCCACATCCGCAGCGCCGCCTGCACGGGAGCGCGCCCCGTCAACAGCCAGCACCTCGAAAGCGAGGCGGGCTCCGCAACGAGCAAAGCGCCAACGGCCGCGGCACGCTGGCACGGGCCAGCGGCAGCCGCACCCGCGCAGACGTCATGCGAACCCGTGCATGCGCCGCACATGCAGCGCCCCGGCCAGCAGGGGCAGGGCCCCTGGACATGCAAGGCCCTGTCAGCGAGGCGTCAGCGAGGGCAGCGCGCGCCTGCTGTCGCAGGTGCGCTCGCCGCCGCGTCCCTGCCTGGCTTGCGAGCGGCCGCTGCGCGCGGCATGCCGAGCGTCAGTGCGCTCGGTTGGGCGGGGCACACGGATGCCGGCGCAGGCCGCCCCGCCAGCCTGGCCCCGCATGGAACAGGGCGCGGACGGCGTGTCTTGCCCGCCCTCTGGTTTGCACGGCGGGACACCGTGAAGAGGCTGCTGGAGCAGGGGGTAAGCGCACACGGCGCGGATGCCTGGGCGGGCTGACGCCTGGACAGGGTCCGGGTGAAGCAGATTCATAAGCAGGGGGCATGCATAGCGCAGGCACGGCGCAAGCACACTGCCTCACGGCTGCTGCCACGCAAGCAGCGGCCCGGCCGCGCTGCACCCAGTGCCGATGCGCACCTGGGGTCCGCCTGGCCTGCTGGAGCCGGTGATGCGTGCGGGCGCCCTGCTCCCCGGCCGCCGCCGCCGCCTCATGCCCCGCCTGCTGGTGTCCCTGGTGCCAGCGCGCGCCCGCGGCCGCCGCGGCCGCCGCTGCCGCCGCCGCCGCCTGCTGCATGCCGTGACCCGCCCCAGCCGCGGGCACCAAGCCCTCACGGCGGGGTCCCGAGTGCAGGCGCCAGCCCTGCCCGCCCGCCGGCTCTGCAGCCACGGCCGACCCCCATGTGCCAGGGCCGGCCCCTGCTGCCGGCGCCGGCGCATGCTGGGCTTCCGGGTATGGGTTCGCGGCGGCTGAAGGAGCGCTGCGGCTCGGCTCATGCCGGGCGGCAAGCCAGTCGAGGGGCAGCGGCGGGAAGCCCGCCGCGGCGTTGCGCTGCCCGAGCTGGCCGCCAGGCAGGGGGGTCCCCTGCCAGGCGGCTGCGCGCGGGGCGGCGGCCGTGCCGCCTCCACTGATGTTCCATCGCACGGCAGGCGGCTCTGAGCGCGCAGGCCGGTCGCCGGGGAGCGCGCTCGACGCGGCCCAGCCGCGCAGCAGGCTCTCCCAGGCCGGCGCGGAGCTCTGGAGCGGGACAGCTGCGTAGTCAAGCGCGTGCGGGTCCAGGGCTGGTTGCTTACCTGCAGCAGTGGCGGCAAATGCTAGTTTGCACAACAGAGGTAGCGGCACTGTGCCTCCCATCACGAAGGCAAACCACGCGTTGAAGCCGCATCGTCTGAGACATCACCTCATCAGACAAAGCGAGAGGGGCGCACGTGCGCGGAGGCAGGATCAAGTTGGTGCCCGCCCTCCGGCTCAGCAGGCCTGGCACCTTACCGCTCGCTCCTCTCACCCACCAGACACCCTGCTCGGGCAAGGCAGCAAGTTTGCCGGTGCCGAGGGCGCATGCACGCACCCCGTGTGCACAGTGAGTACGCTGGTGGATACACCGCCGATTGTCGATGACCAGGCGTCTGCCTCCTGTGCGCTCAATCTGCGCTCATCTGCGCTCAGTTGAGCATTGAGCAAGAAACCTTGTATAACCCAGCCTTCGACAGTGCCTCCGGAGCAGAGGTGCGCCTCAGCAGCTGCCCGCACGGTGTCCTGCGGCGGAGACGCGCCCGATAAGTTCTTTTGGAATAAGCTGTACGTACACGTACGTACGTGAGCAGTGTTGGAGGTTTTTGGGTAGCATGTCTACGCGGGGACGGCGCTGAACAGGAGCAGGGCTCCTTGACAGCTGCAAGGAGCTATCCAAAGCCTGTGAGCACCCAAGCTGCCCCACCTTCTGGCGCGTGCCTGGCGCCAGCATGCGGGCTACCGCGGTGACTGCCTTGCAGCTCACACTTTGCCCACACGCAGGCACCCGGTGCCTGCACCCCTCGATGGGCAAGCGGGGCGCCCTGCTGAGCGTGCTGGCGCTGCTCGCGCTTGCGGTCCGTGTCGCCGACGGCCAGGTCCGCTGCATGCTCCCATATTGCATGCCCTGCGTGTCGCCCGTGTCACAAGTTGCGGGTTTGGCACTCCTGGCTCGGAGCGCCAGACTGCGGCTGGCCTGCTGCCTGCCAGCGCCTGCGTCCTGGAGGAGGAGCGCAAGCTGCGGCGCCTCACTCAGCACGGTGAAGCGCATTTTACGAGCAGGCGCCGGTCGATGCTGGTGTCGGCGTAGCCACGGCCACCGCGGTTGTCGTCACGCTGCAGCCGGACGCGGACGGCGCCAGCGGGGGCGGCCGCGCGCAGCTGGCCGCGTTTGTGACGTCGCCGCCCGGCAGCCCCGCGCCTGGCGGCATGGTGCTGTTCTCGGCTTCGCCGACACAGGTGGCCCCACTTCAGGCTCAGCCGGGTCACAGAGCGAGCCTGCCTGCTGGCTGCGCCGCGCGGCACACTGCACGTCTGGCAAGAGGTGCCTGCGACCCGACAGAGCTAGTACATGACAAAGCCGATTCATGCAGGAAGAGAAGCTGCTTTCAGTGAATGTGTGTGCCTGGCACCCAGGGAAGAGGGGGTCCTGTTCTCGCATCTTCTACAGCCAGGCAGAGCGCAGCCACTTCACTAAACACTGGAGGCGCGAGCGTGGAGTGCCAGTTGGGTAGGCCGCGCTCGCGGCAGGGCTGTTCGCTGGCAGGTGCGCAGTGCGCCCGCACGTCGCGTGCACAAGCACACCTGGCATGCCCCCGCCCGCCGACGGCCGGGGCCGCGCCGCCGCGCAGGGCGGCCCGACCGCGCTGCAGCTGGGCACAGCGCCGCTGGTGCCGCTCGGCAACGGCTCGGCGGCCGGCGCGGCGGTGGAGGCCGCGCTGCCGGCCGGTCTGTTTGCCGTGCGCGCGTACTTCCTGGGCGGCGCCGGCGCCGCGCCGTCCTACTCGCCGCCCGCCAACGTGTCGTCCGGCCTGGTGCGCGGAGGCGGGGCTGCCGTCGGCTCGTGTGCGCGTCTGCGCACTGCGAGTCTGCTCACCCGCCTCGGCGCTCATTCTCTGCCATCGTTGGGGGAGTAAGGGGCGTTTTTTTGAAAGCACCTACGCTGTGTGGTGGGCCAGCTTGTGCACCGTACGGCAGCACAGAGGCACCGCAGCCTGGTTCCCCATGTAAGCGACGATGCCCGCTGGCGCGCCCGCGCGCCCCCGCGCGCGCCCGCGCCCCGCCCGACGGCGGCGCCGCCGCGCGCAGACGCCGGCGCGCGTGACCTGGGAGCCCGATGCGCCGACGGTCACGCGGCCCAAGGCGGGCGGGCCCGCGTCGGCGCCGTTCGCGGCCGACGCGTCCGCCGCCGACGTGCTGGCGGGCGCGGTACTGGTCGCCCGGGCCGAGGACGCTGCCGCCGGGCTGCAAAACTGCGTCCAGGTGCGTATCTCCTGCGCTGCAACCCCGCTGCCTGTCCTGCCTGCTGGGCCGCTGCGCTGGTCGCCGCCGCCGGCGTTGCGCTGCTGCAGCGGCGCTGTGCGGCGCAGCTTGCGTGGCGTGCGAGCCTTGCATGCGACAGGCGCGCGGCGACATGCGTCCTCATGGGGGGTCTGCCGCCGCAAGGCCGTGCGCAGCAGCGCTGGCATCAGTGCACCATGCAGGGCTGCCAGCTGGCACGCATGCACGGCCTGGAAGCAAGGCATGCTCCCTTGCACAGCCCCGCATGCGCGCGCGCCCACGCCGGCGAGGGCGCGCGCAGGACGCCGGCTTTGCGGACGCCTTCGGCGCCTGGAAGTTCGTGGGCACGCGCGTCGACGCGATGAAGCCGATCAGCCTGGCCGCACGGACGGCGTTTGCGCCCGCGCCGGCGGCCTCGCCGGCGCAGCTGGCAGCGGCTGCGACGCGGGTGCAGCCGGCGGCGGGCGCGACGCCAGTGCAGTCGGCGGCGGTCGCAACGCCGGTGCAGCGGGCCGCAGCTGCGACACCAATGCAGCCGGCAGCGGGCGTGCCGCCGGTGCAGCTGGTGCAGGTAAGTTACTATTCAGACACGTCGCCGGTGCAAGCCACGGCGCTCGCGACGCCGCCGACGCGGCCCGTGGCGGCGGACTCGGTGCCTACAGTGCCCGCGGCGGTTGCTACGCCGCCGACGCAGCTGGCGGCCGACGCCGCGCCAGCGCAGCCGGCGGCGGCCGCGACGCGGCCGCCGACGCGGCCGCCAACGCAGCTGGCGGCGGACGCGGCGCCGGCGCAGCCGGCTGCCGGCGCGCCCGACCGCAGCGGCACCAATATGGATTATTTCCAGGACGGCCAGCCGCAGGCGCTCGGCGTGACGCTGGACGGCAATGGCAGCTTCGCCTGGCAGGCGCTCGACGCGGCGCGCGGGCGGGGGGGCGGGGGGGGGGCGGGGGGGCGG
>JAABUV010008016.1_pt1 | contig 10836 bp, 17 predicted proteins | sample 5559971 | NCBI WGS metagenome assembly JAABUV01 (sample SAMN10711881, study PRJNA513362) | rock metagenome | isolation source: Antarctica rocks | place: Antarctica: Victoria Land, Knobhead nord | collected 2015-12-19
GGATAAGCTCGCGCGCGACGCGTTCGTTCATAGTGTGAAAGTTTTCACTTCGCTCGTGCTTTCTTATGCATCCATCATAAGTCACAACAGTGGTGCTCCCACTGACATCTCAGTGGGAGCACCATAAATTACAACAGCTTGAACCCAACTATCTGATCGGTGAGTGGCAGTGCAAGTGATCTACCAAACCCACCCAGAGGCTGCTCCAAGAAATCATTGCAGGCGAGGCTTCTACTCCGAATCTAGCTAAATATGCTTGTATCATCTGTCTGATGTTACTGAATGTATGAATTGAGTTCGACGTGGGGGACAAGTCCACTCGCACAGCGAAGCTTGATCGAGGCGTCGCCGTTCGTCCTGCATCGGCAGGCGTCCGCGGAGCGGTAAGGATTCGTGCGGCCATGTCCCTAGACCCCAGGAGCAAGTCAAAACGACTTGATCAATTTCTGGATCTTCCACTGTACAACCCTTCCCATGCGCTATTGCTCGCTCCATACAAAAAATGCCAATCCGCCACTCAATTCCCTTGTCCACTCTGCTGCGAGATGACGGGCACGACCGAGTCTTGCGTATAATCCATCTTCCCCTGGTCCGAGTCGGAATCGTGTGTCGTGATCGTGGGCGGAGCGAAACCGCTGTGCTCCAGACTATGATGGGTCAGGTCAATTTCAAGCGGGGCAAATAATTTTCAGGGAGCTCCGAGCCAGAGCAGCGTACCTTGTCTTGGGGCCTTCGTAATGTCTTCGCCCGGCTATGAGGTACCATACACCAGAGAGGATGAGCACGCCCGCGGTGATCACGGGAGCATAGTTGACTAAGAAAACCCGTCAGCGGGTCAAGGTGGGTATGGGGAAAGGTAGACACACAGTCGGTCTGGGTGACGGGCGAGACGGTCGGCAAACATAACAATACGGCCACGAAGATGGTCCAGCAAATCGCGGTGATATTGATTGCCCATCCCAAGATCCCATCGCCGAGATAGAATGGCCCTCGTCGGAATGCAGCCTCAGGGTGGTTACGGTACACACGGCGACAAATGATGGGCACGATCTGGTCAAGTCAGTCGCGCCTTATCTCAATCGAACATGGCTCACGTAAGACAAGTCGAGAGCGACGGCAGCGAGGGAGAAGACGGCATTGACCGCGACGGGACTCGCAAACCCGAGGAGACCGAGGACACCGCAGACGCAGATATTGAGCCACACGGCGTTGACTGGAGTTTGGGTGTGCTTGTTGATTCGTCCGAAAAAGCGTCGGTCTGGGAGTCCACCGTCGCGGCTGAAGGCGTAGAAGGATCGGCAATTCTGGGCGACATCAGCGGACAGGCCGAGTGGAAAAGACTGAACTCACCGAAAGCATGGAAGTCTGAACGGTACCAGCGCCGACGAGGATCTAAGATTGGTCAGAATTGTCTTTGTTTATAATGCCGCGCTACTCACGACCAGCACCCATAGCACCAGCGCGCCAGACTTTCCCGTGACCTCGAAGATGATCTCGAGCATACTCAAACCCGTCGCACCCGGGAGCGACGCGATGTCCGGACTGCACAGCACCAACACGACGTTCAACAAGAATCCAGTCGCGCCAGTACCGATGACAGCGATGATGATCGCTACCGGCGCGGCGATACTCGCTCTTCGGATCTCCTCGGAAATGTGAGCGGTGGCGTCATAGTCGGTCATGGTGAATTGGACCGAGAGAAGACCGAGGAGGAAGGCGTAACCGTTCGATGGCCATCCGGTCTGGTTGATGATCGTGCCAAAGACGTAACCTGCGGGTTGGAACGTCCCATGTTTCCCTGTGACGGCGAGTAGGGTGATTACGATGGTGAACGTGGCAATGAGGTTCATGTAGATGTAGCTGGAATTTTCCTTCAGCATGGTTCCGGCAATAGTCGCTTTGCTCACCTCTTGGAGATGTGCGAGAGCTGTCTGGTGGCCAGTGAATTGACTGCCCCGTGCATGATGAGCATACCGAGGAAAAGGACAATTTGCTACAGGTCGTCAGATGGCACGAAAGCATTTAGAAGAGAGAGAACCTCACCTTCCACGTCTCAACGACGTATGTTCCGTCACTGCCAAGGACAACCGCACCCCAAATCACTCTCGCCAGAGCCCACTCGTTTCCGGCTACACCCTGGAGACTCTCAGCTAGGGCCAATTTCGAGAGCGTAACTCACAGCAGCTTGGCCGAGGAGATTCAACCATCCGAGCGTGTAGGCGACGTAACGACGATGTGTACTGCGGTGTATGAGCTATGTATAGGGACTATTCGATAAAGACTCACGCTGGTACGACATAGGCGGTGGCAGCGTAGCAGCCTCCTGATGTAGGATATGCGGACTACGGGCACCGTCTTAGCCGGACGTTTCAAGGCGTTTCTGGAAAGTACTCACCACGAGCTCTGCGATGCTCAGAGCGAGAGTCATGCACATGACGCTACCTAGAAGCCAACAGAAGACGACCGAGGCGGGACCACCGAGCAGCATGGGGGCGTCGATGGTACCGGCGATGGAGAATGCGACGCCCATCTGCGGAGGATATGAGCTGAGAGTACGACGTGAGGTGAGTAGCTGACGATGGACATTGCGAAACTGTATGTCGCAAGATTGGTGCTGGAGCAAGTCAGTCATACCCCTGTTATGAAGCTCGGCAGGACACACAATTCTCGCTTGAACTGTCAGACGAGCTTGATCAGCCCGTGTCCTCGACCTGATTGTCCCACTCACCTCAGCCTTGTAACCCAACGTCGCCAGTCTAGCATCTTCGGCTGCGTCGAGATCCATATTCCCCTCGAGTAAGGTCTGCAGGGTCCGTTACAGTAGACCTGGTATCGACTTATTGCGGAAAGTGTCTGGAGTGTTTGGCCAATGACGAGATGAAGGGGTCCGACATATACAACTCAATGAGGCCCCCATCGTTAGCCGCCTCGCGCATCGTCGATAAGAGCGAGCGGCTGGAGTCGACTGTGGGATCACGAGGCATGGAAGCAGAAGATCAAAATCACGTCGGGTAAAGCGTCGTATCAGGGAAGATAGTGATTGGGAACCCGCATCTTACCCGCGTGAATATGGGATAATCTAGAATTAGGCGTCCCAATCACTGATTCCGGTGCGCCTACCCGTGGACTCTTAGTCATACGGAACCAATTGCTTGCATCCGTCTCTTGTCCCCTATCATGGTCCAGTACCGAGATGTCTCCTTCGCCAGGACTCAACCTCGTCACAGGCGAGACTTCTTCTTCTTCTTCTTCACAGCAGACGATCACTCCACCAAGCAAACGTAAACGCTCTCGAAATGGGTGCACGACCTGCAAATTACGGAAGAAGAAGTGTGACGAGGAATGGGCAGAGACCACAAACAGCTGCAAACGATGTACGTTATCCGGATTCGACTGTGACGGGGAGTCGATTTCTCAACCAGTCCCGAAGAAGCGAAGACCGTTTGTGAGCAGTCAGATACGTTCAACAGCTGGGTCGGGGTCGAGCGGGAATGAGACTTCGGGAAGGCCACAAGAAGTTTCAACGGCACAAGCTACCATCTCAACATTGGACGACGAGGTCGAGACCAACTCTGGCGAGAATAGAGATCCAGTGCCAGTGAATGATATGGCCGACTTCTCATGGCAAGATACGCTGTTTGGTCACAACTCCCCACAGAACAATGGCATGCGCGAAGGTATCTCCACACCCGTCCTCCAAGCATTCGTCGATACTCTCACGAATGGATTCCCCGCCTTGCCCAATACATCTCACAACAACTTCTCACGCCATCCGGATCCCTCCAATATGGCCAATTTGATCCCGAGCGCCTCCTCCCGGAATGAAATGCAAGCCGACCAGTATTTCCTCCCTCTCCCATTCCATCTTCCCTCCGTAGGGGAGAAGGACGTCCCGAACGATGGGCAGACCTTTACCGAAGGGATGAAGAACCCTAATACCCAGATCATGCACCCACGTTCCGCACGTTTCGACATCTGTAAGTGATCAAGCTTGAGCCTGAACTCACGCAGCCAGACAACCTCATTGCCGAATCCTGGTTCTCATCCATGCCACCCATGACACGCGAGATCATCTCCGCCAGGATGTGCAACGTCACAGCCGCACACAAGCTCACCCGAGCTGCCCGGAACGCCGTCACCTCTGCGTACTGCGCCATACTGAAACGCAACCGCTCTTCCACACCTCGGCATCACGGGTCTCGAGTGAGCAGTGACCGCGGAGCAGGCTGGCTCCGGTGGCAAGCGGAGGAAGACCCAGCGAGAACGTCCATTGGTTACGTGCTGAGGATGGACGACCCGGCGTCGAGGCTGCATGAGCAGGTCGAGCGGCATCTGAATGGACGAAATCAGGAAACGGAATACAAACTCGAGGCGACGCTGAATGTCGTGGGTTGGGAGCAGAAGGCGAGCGAGTTCTTCCAGAGTGCTTTGTCTTCTCTGGAGTCAGAGACGGCGACGCTGGAGACCAAGTTGTGGGCTATCATGGATCTGCAACTGTATAGGTAAGTCGAAAGCTAGTTCTACAGACAGAGCTTATCGTTCCAGCTCGCCCGCCATGGCGCTGCAGCGGTCTACCCGATCCTCACCCTTGGCGAAGTGATCATCATCCGCGAACTCGGCCCCAAACCCTACCTCGACGTCAGCGATCTCTCCGGCTCCGAAGCGTTCGTCCTCCACATGTTCGCCTACGCCGACGTCAGCCGAACCATCTGTAAGCGGAATCGTCAGACCGTCTTCGATTTCGGTCCCATCCCCGCTGATGGGTTCCACTCCGCCCGGCCAAACGTCTCTGGCGAGGTGTGCGATGGATACCTGGGTCTCCCGTCGGGTCTATTGGCGTGTCTGGGAGCGACGGCGAATCTCGCTGCGAAGATGCATACTGAGCTGCCAGCCACGGTGGACGGGGAAGCAGTGGCGATTGAGGGCGCTATCCGAGGATGGAGGGCGCATGAATCTCGCATGGACCTGGAGGGGACAAGGCGGCTCAGTCGCGTTGCTGTTCAAGAGATTTGGCGAATGGTAAAAAAGAAAATACCGTTTGATGTCTAAGCTAATACCGTCCAGACCGCCATCATCCACCTCTACCAAGTCGTGCACAAACACGAGCCCCTCTCCCCAACCCTCCGTACCGCATTATCCGAAATCATGGCCCTCGCACGCGGTCTTGCCCCACATACAGGCTTCCTCGCTTGCCCATGGTTCCTCGCGGGTACCGTCGCGGTGAGCGATACAGACCGAGACGTCTGTCGTCAGGGTTTGCTCGATTGTGGACCGGAGAAGGTCTGGGAGGATGATTTGGTTGTCCTGGAGAGGGTCTGGCGGGAGATGGATCGGACGGGACGGGCGGAGGATTGGAGGGATCTGATCGATAGGGAGGGTTTGATGGTCGCTTTCTTCTAATCTGGGCATCAGGATATCTATTCTAGTGTTGTATGTGACTCTAATGTGATCGCAAAGACTGTTCTGACTGGCTTCGCCTGCAATGCGTGGTATGCGAGTCTCGGAAGTCATCGAGGCAGAAACGTTAAAAGCATGCTCGCACACCCAGGAAGGACATCGCAGAGCTTCATATCTCGGACCCCTCCACGGAATGTCAGTGCATTAGCCTCTTCATAGGCTCAAAATTCATCCAGCAGCGGATGGAGCAGGATCGTTCATATCAAAATTGTGCTTGTGTTTCAACCAAGTGATATCCCTCCAGTATGCACAGGTCATATGAGACAATCGTCGAAGCAGGGGTTTGTACGCATACAGGATTTAGGTGAGATGCTAGGTACGGGTGGTAGAGGAGAAATGCCCATGATGAGCGCAAGCTTGACGGTCTGACGCTCCATGTGGAAACCAGGTGGAGAGGCCTTGTGCGCTACATAGCGTTCCCGAAACATCTCAGGGTAAACCCCTCCAAAACCGGCATGGGACGCAGCGAACCTAATCATGCCCTGCCAAAAACATGACTCATCAAACGGGGAACCCGACCCGCGAGGGCCAATGATACAGCTGATCGCGGTAAATCTATCCCGCCGCCGCGGCCCGAGGCACGCGGATGCCCAGTCATGGTTTCACCGTCCCATTTTCCCCTAAACTTGTGCGTTAGATCTCGAATCCGGGCAAGATTTCGAAGAGCCTAGGAGACGACGGTAGAAAATGACGACGGTCACGCTGAATAACGGGCTCAAGATGCCCCAAGTGGGCTTCGGTTAGTGCCTTTCTTTGCGGGGCGTAGAGGTGGAAGAGAGGTTGAGGCCGAATGTAGGACTCTGGAAGGTGCCCAAGGAGATCTGCGCAGACACCGGTACGTCCCAACTATCCCCTTCGAGCGTGGATTTTGATCTTAATCACAGTTTACAACGCCATCAAGCAAGGAGTTCGCCTGTTCGGTACGTCTCGCCCAATCTCATCGGCTCTTCTGCGCTGACAGCAAGGATAGACGGAGCCTGTGACTATGGCAACGAGACGCAATGCGGCCAAGGTGTCGCTCGAGCCATCAAAGAGGGTCTCTTGAAGCGTGAAGACCTCTGGATAACCTCGAAACTGTGGAACACGTTCCATGCGCCGGAGAACGCCAAGATGGTGGTGAAGAAGCAGCTCTCGGACTGGCAGTTGAATTATTTTGACGTGAGTAGTCACGGAACTTTCACGCTGTTTGCCCAGCTGAGTAGCGTTATAGCTCTACCTCATTCACTTCCCAGTGACCCTCGCATTGTGCGGTGATCTGCCTCCTTTTGTGTGACCCTGACGAACTGCCCCAGCGTACCGATCGAGACCCGATATCCTCCCGAGGACTACTACGATGGTGTCTCCGAACTACGGCTCGAGAACGTCCCGCTCTCCGACACCTGGAAAGCGATGGAATGGATCCAAGAGCAGGGAATGGCCAAATCCATCGGGATCTCGTGAGTCGTCCTCGCAGTTGTCGATAGCATACCTTTAACGTGCTCTACAGGAATTACAACGGAAGTATATTGATTGACCTGAACCGCTACGCCATGATCAAGCCGGCGGTCCTCCAGATTGAGCATCACCCTCTCCTGACTCAGCAGTGAGTCCAGCTTCACGCTTTCGGGGACCCAAAATCTGACGACATTGAAAGACCACTACTAGACCTCGCCAAAGCGCTCGACCTCGTCGTCACCGCTTACTCCTCCCTCGGCCCGCAATCCTTCTACGAGATCGGCGGCTCGAAAGACGCGACCAGCTTGCTCGAGTCGAAGACCATCACTAAAGTCGCCAAACGCGCTGAAAAGAGTACGTCTCTTCGGTTCCCTCCTACTCAACTACAAGACCTGACGTTTTCAATCCGTAGCTCCTGCTCAGGTACTGCTTCGATGGGCGTGAGTTATCCTCGTCAAGATGCGGAGAGAACGCTGAATCGGAGAAGCACTCAACGGGGTATCAGCGTCATTCCAAAAATGGCGGGATTTCGACCTGACGGAGGAGGAGATGAAGACGGTCTCTGGGATGAACCAGAACTTCCGCTTCAACGATCCCGTTGACTTGGACAAGCGGTGCTCGATCTTCGCCTGAGCGGTGATTAGCACGCAGATTGGAGGTATAAGTGATGAAGAAATGCATAGCTTTCGTTGTTGGAAATCAGCCGTGATCTGGACTCGAAGCGGAACTTAGCAATTTCGCCGAGCTGCCTGAAGTGATTAATACGGTCTGGAAAGTAATCGTTCGAGACGATTTGAGACGATAGGAACTGGTCTCACCGGTTAGAGAGCGATACAGGCCTTGAAAGGCGCTTCACAACGACCACGATCAAGTTTCCCCACCTTCGAAGGCGATCGGGGCTGGAAGACTACAGTCTGGTCCACAAGCCAATATCTTGAACAGATGAATGCCAACAATGCATATGCTGATTTCCTTCCTCCCGTTGGAGCTATGAAGATGATGGGTAACTCTGTCTGAACCAGGATTTGCCCCTCAAAACGGGTAATTCGTCTTCCCAATATCGCTATCAATCAGACCAGACTCCAGCTGTTCCCTATGCTTCTCTTCAAGCCAGTCGAGCAGGACGTCATCTGGATTGAACATGTGTGCGCCCTTGTACTTTGCGGTTTGTTCGGGCCAGGAGCGGATGGCGCTGGCCATTCGGCCGGGAACGTGGGGTTCTTGGACGAGTTCTCCCATGGGCTAGGATGGCATCAGCATTGAATCCTGGAAATCGGCAAAAATACTCACATCGAGATAGATGCGGACTTTAAGGAGGTCAACACAGTCAGCAACGAGGTACTGGAACGGTGACAGCGTGCTCACCAGTGAAGACGATGGCACCCGTCTTGGGTAACCGCCGGAGAGACTGCCGTTCTGTCCGGAAGCCGACTCTGGAAGGATCGTAATTAGGTGTGGGGAGGTCGAAGCTGCCATCAATGTATTTTGGGTTCGGACCTTTGAGCGCCATGTCGTAGGCATGCTCGGGTCCATTGGTGCGGTCGGACCAGACGAGTGCGTCGTCGATCTGGAAGAGGTAGTCTGGGAGGTGTCTGTGCTGGATTTCTCAAAGTGTGAGGAGATGACTTACTGTTGCGCAAGACCGGCTTGTCGCATCGCATTTTCGAGAAGAATCGAGTCATTGGACCGTGGAGTTTCTCCTTGTCTATCAAAATAACCAAGTTCAGAATCGCTCCTGATTTCCCAGTGCCAGCTCTACTCACAGTCCGGGACGTTGCCTGACACATGGATCTGCTCTAGTGTCATGCCCACTACGGCCCCAATCAATCAAGCGTTCCACATGACTCGTTTCCCTCACCTTTATGTATGGGCCGGTAGAAGCCAGGGGTACATATCGAGCCAGCACTGAGTCGGTGCTACCCTCGTCAGCGCCTTGTCGCATTAAAAATCTCGGTGACTCACCTGCCCATCATCCCCCTCGATCATGATGATCACCTCGTCCTGCACTAACGACCCGGAGATAGCCATCGGGTTGTCGACGTCCATATCATACACCTCCGTCTTCCCTCCGACAGTCGCAGAGCTATCCACCATGATCTTCCAGATCTCGCCCTCGCCGTACCATCCGTCCGTGTTGTTCTCTCTCCGAATGACCGAGTAGACCGAAGGGTATCGACGATGAAGGTATTCAGCGAGCTCCAGACAGCCTTCCCTGACCGCGGCCTCTGCACCAGGCAGGACAATCACGGCGTCCCCTTTAGCTTCATTTTGTCGTCTGACTCGAAGGTCATGGAAGGTTGGGAATCGATTGTCGACCTAGAATTCATTAGCGAGTGTACAATCAGGCCAGCCGGAGGGCAAACCTCGATCCACTCTTCCCACTTCATCGAACGGATCCCCATGGTGATGTTGTAATTCGGACCATACTTGAACGGTCTATACGGCGTGGGCTTTGTCGTCCGGATATCGAAGGAAGGGAAGGGCTCGACAGGGGGATAGTCGAATTTCTCTGGATACCAAACGCCAGGAGGTCGTGTCGCATTTGGATCTTTGATCGCGTCCTCTTCGTCCTCGCCATCAGCTCGAGCCGGCGCCGAGGATCTGCGACGTTTGAAAAGTGTCCTGTGGAAGGTGATGGAGACCAGCGCAGCCAGAGCCAGAGCTAGAGCGAGGAATAACATGGGGGCTCAAACGGAAAACAATCGCAGAGCTGTCCGGTTCTGATCCTCTGCTCGGGCTGATGGATTCGACCTTTCCTGTTCTGCTTTTGTACACCCAGCCAGGGCGTTACAGCATGGCCGTTCTCGGCGGAAGGCCTGGCGCGAGGAAAGCGCATGGAAAGATTTTGCGCATCGCCGCTGCCGCGCGGGTATAGCGCGGGTATGGCGCGGGTATGGCGCGGGTGAGAGCGAACCAGACCTCGAGAGACCCCCCGTTTCACCGAGGTGGGTGAATCATCATAAACTGGAAGGATTTATTACTCCTCCTTCCTTTGGCTCCTTTCAAGTTGTCACATTCATGCCGATCAAAGTCTCGTCTCCCCATCCTTGGGACAAGCTCTCGTCGATTGAGATCTCGACAGTGGCAACTGCGCTTCACAATGCTTATTCTCGGATCTGGGTCAAGGCGATCTCGTTGCAGGAGCCTGCAAAGTGAGTGATCACGAATCAATCCAGCTGGGTCTCATTCCGCAGAGCTCTTCTCCTACCCTACCTGAAAGCCGAGCACTCCTTCTCGAAACTGCCGCATGTCCCTCGACTCGCCTACGCCCTCTTCCTCTCTGGCGAGCCCTCCCAACACACGACGCACGAGGTGATCTACAGCTTCGACAAACAAGCGATCGTCTCCGATGAGATCGTCGACTCGCACCTCCATTCGGCTCATGATCCCGCCGAAGTCGTCGCTGCACAGGAAGCCTTGCTCCACCACCCCGAGTTCCTGGACGCCATCAAAAGGTTCAAGATCCCAGATGGTACGCAAATATGCACAGACCCTTGTAAGTCATCCTTCGCCCTCGGAAAGCGGGAATCGCTGAAGATCTCCAGGGATCTACGGTTGTGATTCCGAGGAGATCCTACCTCGGTACATGACCTTCATGGTGTACTTCCGCAATCCTAAAAACAACGACCCCGATTCCAACCACTACGCCCATCCTCTCCCCCTCATGCCAGTGATGGAGATGCACACCTGGAAGCTTTTAACCATCGGTCTCGCTCCAACAGGCGGTCTGAGTGACGAGCACAAGCTGGACGACCGGCCTGCCGACCACCTCACGGGTTGCGAGTATGAGGCGCATCTCCGTGATGGAGAAGTGAGACGTGGGATCAAGCCGTACCATGTGCAGCAGCCCGAGGGACCAAGCTTCGAAGTCGAGGGAAGCAAGGTGTCCTGGCAGAAGTGGGAGTTTCGGGTCGGCTTCAATTACCGGGAGGGTGCTGTGCTTCA
>JAABUV010008018.1_pt1 | contig 10836 bp, 14 predicted proteins | sample 5559971 | NCBI WGS metagenome assembly JAABUV01 (sample SAMN10711881, study PRJNA513362) | rock metagenome | isolation source: Antarctica rocks | place: Antarctica: Victoria Land, Knobhead nord | collected 2015-12-19
GACCATCTAGCTGGATGCACATGCTGATTGTGGGCTGTGTAGTTCGTCTTGCCACTTATGAAGCGCTTGTAGACTCGTGTGTAGCTCGTGCTAACGTTCCGCCTTGAAGCCGCCATCCGCATTCCGCTTGGATACTGGGCTGTTGACCTGCTAGACTACGAACCATATGTATCCGGACAGGTGAGTGCTGGCGTAGTCGTGCGTATACTACCCGAGCTGACATACGCAGTACACGTACCTTGTCCAAGCTGTGCAATGGGCCAAGGAGCTCGGGCTTCATGTCATGATCGATCTGCATGGTGCTCCCGGATCGCAGAACGGGTGGGAAGAGACTGGACTCGTCGGACCTATCGGCTTCGTCGACAACAGCTCTAACTCGGACCGGAGTCTGAACGTTCTTCGCAACTTGACGGCAGAGTTCACGAAGGAAATGTACGGAGGCGCAGTGACGAGTGAGCAATCATCAGCCCATCGTACTGAGATCTTACTGATGTTCCGGCGCAGATATCGAACTTCTCAACGAGCCCATCTTCGCAAACGCAGCGCTGAGGACTTTCTACACGGCCGGAGCCGACGTGGTTGGTCCCGCGAATTCGAGCGGCATCAACGTCACAATCCACGGTAAGATCAGGATCTCACCGCACACATCGACTGCACTGACACGGTAATAGACGCCTTTTACAACCCTCCGACCTGGGCCAACTACGACCCGCATAACGCGAGTGCTCAAACCCCGGGCAAGTTCTTGACTCTCGACACCCATCAATTCTGGGCTTTCCCGCCGCTCGACAAGCTGCCAGAGCCGCAGATCCTGCAGCGCATCTGCGATTTCGCTGCGGCGCTTAAGCTGAACAACACTGGCATCCCGCCAACTCTTGTGGGCGAGTGGAGTTTGAGCACAGGTAAGCCGAAGCCATGAAGCTATAGAGCACGGCGGTGCTGACTGCATCCTAGGTATTACCGCAAACTCCACCTCGAACACCGAGCAAGACCAGGCGAAACGAACGTGGTTCCGGAAGTTATTCGAGGCGCAGAACGCCGCGTACTCGCCTCAAAAGGCAGGCCAGCCCTCAATCGGCTGGTACTTCTGGTCCTGTAAGTCCCCAAAGCCCACCCCAATCGCTCGCCGCACAGCACTAACAGAAGCAACCACAGGGCAAACCGAATACGACATCGACGCCTGGTCCTACCGCCGCGGCCTCGCCGACGGCTACATCCCCTCCAACATCAGCGACCCCTCCACCTACGCCTTCCCCGTACTGGACAACGGCTGCATCGACGACACCTTCGCCTACACCGCCGCGGCTTCCGTCAGTGGGCTGGGTCCGAGCTCCACGGGCTCGAGCGGGGGCTCTTCCGCGACGAGCACGGGGGGTAGCTCCGCGGCGACGACTACTGGGTCTTCGTCTTCGTCGTCGTCGTCGTCTTCGAGCACGGCGAAGTCGAGCGCGCCGGCTGGTATGACGCTGCCGGGGGGTCTGTGGGTGTCTGGGCTGGGAGTCGCCTCCGTGCTGTTGTTTTGCTTGTACTAGAGAGGTTGGATTTCGATCGGGCATAGCGAGATTCAACTCGATACCGTGTGATGCATAGCGAATGGGGTTTTGTATAAGGGCTCAAAGCTTGTATAGGAAGGGCTTTTTGGGCTATCTAATCGGATTGCTTTGGCCGACTTCGTGTCGCTCTTCCTTAATACACACCGGGGTTTCTGTTCATTCAGCCGGCTGTGTGGCATCTTTAGATAGGAATTGAATACTTGTATGGAGACTCAGGCTTCCTTATACTGGAGTGAGAGTTGGGTCTTGCTTCTGTGCTGACGTGACTTTTCGTTGTACAGACATCGGTGGTCATATATCTTAGGGACGAAGTCCGCTCGCGCCGTGACCTGTACGGACCCATGTATCCCATTCGAGATCGCGGGCGAGAGACTGGACAATATGCCCACGTCTCCTCCGCTCACACAGAGCTCGACGTTGTAGGTTTCTTGCCATCGGGGTCGCACGCCGGCTATCCTCGCTGATACTCTGGACCCCATCATGGACTCACCTAGTCCAACCCGCAAGCCGGACTGCGCATCACCCGCGGAGGGAGTCGTACGTCTTGTGCTACCGGCTCCCTGCTTTATGACTGATGAAGCCAACGATGAGCACACCTGCAAGCATCCGGAGGATCGGTCCCGTGCGTAAGCACGGTACCGTGCAGACCGTTGCGCACACCTCATGGCTTCGTTCAATGCAAGCCGATACTGCCAGTAATACTCGAAATCGTGTTCGTGATCGTCTGCGACACATCTTCGCTGGCTTTAGCCCGCTGCCCGCTCAGCTACACTTGCATCAGTAAAAGGCTCATCACATGTCAAGCACCTCACTCACCTCGGAACCGACACCCCTATGTAGCGTTACGAGCCAGTCGACATAAGAGCTCGCGTCCGACCCCCGATCCTCATACAACAGCCTCGCGAATTCAAACTCCGCTCCGTCCAACCCCTGCCGCGCAAGCTGTATAGCCAACCCTTTACTACCCCGCTGCTCCTCCAGATGTAGCAAGATATTCCGCACCTGCGCATTCAAATGCGTCTCCAGCACCGGCAAAGCGGACAGATTCGGATCCAGCGCCTGCAGCGAGTCCATGCCCTCGCCGAAGAGATCCTCCAGCAAATTCGGCGAGACCTGCTGGTGCAACCACAAGAGCAGGATCTGTCCGTTGTCAACGAGGTACGCGCCGCCCTCCTCCATCTGCGAGAAGCTCGCGCGGACGGCATGCGGCATCTTGAGGTGCCCGTTCTCGTCCGCGAAGCCTTCTGTAGGGTCGAGGCCATGAACCGCGATGATACGCGGGTACAGGTACAAGCTCAGCTCTCCGGGACCCATGCTCTTGATCATGCGGACTTCCTGGATCCGGCGATCGCTGGGTTCACGCCCGGCCTTTAGTGCGCGTGACTTGACGAGACCGAGCATGTACATTGCGAATTCTTTGAGGTTCTCCGGCAGGACCAGCTGGCCGGAGGGATGCGAGTCGGAGACGTTCTTGCGGTAGCCGGCAAGGATGTCGATGGACTTGTCCTGGAGTGCTTGTCGAATGTCTTTGAGATTGCGCTCGCCGACTTTCGCGGCGCTCTCTTTGGCCATGACGGAGATGACGGCGTCTTGGTCGACGAAGCGCATGCTCTCCCGCGCGTTGTCCGTGACCGACGCTACGACGTTGATACATCGTACCCGTCGCTCTCCTGAAGTTGTGGTGTATAGCAGCGCTGCCTGGAAGTGGGCGTCAAGCTTCGGATCGAGCTAGAAGCCAGACTATCAGCTTTACGCTCTCACTCGCTGAAGGCTGCCACGCCGCACCTCAACATGCGTCGCTCGCCTCCTCTCCTCAACACTCGCCATTGGGTTCAAGCGAACACTCACCTTTCCATCATAGGCAAATGTGACACTCATGCCCGAGTCCTGCGTAATACTCGCCAGCTCCAGATCCGCACCGAAAGTGTGCTGCGTGAAGCTGCCACTGTAATGCGCCACTTGCAGACCGTTGCTACACCGCACCTTCATCAGCGCCGCATACCCTTGATCCCGCCGCAGCGTATGCGTCAGCTCTTTCTCGAGCCGCAAGCAGTCGCGGGGGTACGACCAGTTGGGGTAGTAATACGTCTCGCCACCCGTCTTCTCGGCCACGAAGCCGATAGTGGCGATGTCGAGGTAGCCACCCATCGGTGCAGCGAGGAAGAAGTCGACAGCCACGCCTGCTTTGACCAAGTCGGCCTGGCACTTCTTATACCCGGGATGCTCCGCTTTCATGAACTCTTTGCTTTGGTCGCCGTCGTCTGTCTGGCCTTGGCCTTTGTCACGCGGGTGTAGCTGGCCAGGTCCGAATGTAGGAAGTGTAGCGAGGGAGCAGATAATCTTGCCGCCAGTCAACTCCAAAGCAGAAAGCGCAGCGTTGAGAGAAGGCAAGAGTACTGGCGCCGGATACCCGATGTTGGCAAACATGGCTGGAATTCGTTTGAGCAGAGTTGTGATGTTATTTCGACATTCCGAAGCGTCTACGAAGAGACGCTCTGGCGAAATAGCTGCAAAAGGGTCGTCAAGGTCGGACACTACTAGTTCTTGAGGTGCTGTTACGCCAGCAGAGACGTCGTAGAAGTGTATCTCGCGATCGAAGGTCATAAAGCCAACTTTAGCGCCCGCAGGCACCTTGCTGAGCTTAGCAGCAATCTCTCCGTCAGCATCGTCGCCAGAAGTGGTCTCCCTCTCATCGCCGTAGATCGCTGTATGTACACCGTCGCAAACACCCTGTAAGAACCCGCGGCCGTAGGCTTCGGCGCTTACGTCAAGTAAGAAAAGATAGCGCATAGGTACAGGCTCCTTGGACCAATACTCCTTCGGTACAAGAAATTCGCACGTCCCGAGCAGCAGTTCCGGTCTCGACGCTCTGTCCACTCGCACACCGCTCGGGTCGGTAGGTGCGAAGTACTCCGGCGGAACGTCATTCGGATGAGCGCAGAGGTTGCAAGTCATGCGATTGCCACCGTTGGAGAAGACCATGAAAGGATTGATGTAGGCTCGACAGCGTCGGCATCGGGGCGGTCCGATCTCGCCGAAGTCTAGAACTGGTATCGCTTGCTCGCCGTCGGCTTGTTTCGCTAGCGGCTGTAACACGAGGCCTAGAGGTAGGCCAGTCGATACCATCTGGTCGTGCGCATGCGGTATGCAGTTCAGCGTCAGTCGCGCATACTTTGGCGAAGCGCTCCCTTGATCGTATGGCACAAAGGGCGTCGTAGCGGGTGGCGGAAGGTGCTGCTCCATCGTTGGGTATATCTGAGTTTTGTAGTGCTCGGCCGACGAGTCTCTGCTCAAGGGTACACTTGGTATCTGATCCGGATTGACCCTCGCCTGTGCACCTCCGCCAGCTGACATGCCACCTGGCTGCTGGCCCATCTGGCCACCCATCGATATCGGCGTTCCGCGAGGTTGCTGGGCCTGTTGCATCTGCTGAGTCTGCCATGGCTGCGATGGCTGTTGCCAGGCCTGTGGCGCCGGACTTGTACCTCTCGAGGACTGTCCAGCTTGCCCGTTCAGGAATTGTCCGCTCGGCACACCCTCGTACGGCTGCTGAGCTGAAGCCGGTTGCTCGAGCTGGTGGTACGCATGTCTGTCCTTCTTCTTCCTCGTTGGCATCGGCGCACTCCCGTCGAGATTCAGCTGCCCCATCTGTTGCGCCACCCCTCCCGCATCCTGCTGTCCTGGCTGCCCATACATCGTCTGCGGAGTGCCCGGCTGCGTTGTTGGAGCCTGGTGAGGTAGTTGCATCGGAGGGAAGTAGCCGTCGGATGTTGGCACACCCATGGGCCTTTCTTGTGCGTTCGATACGGCGAAGCGTCCTGTGTTATCGAGGCATTGCAAGAACTGTCCTCGAGACAGACTACCTCGCTATACTGATGTCCGGAATCGCCATTGTCGTTACAATGCCGCATGGGAAGCATGAAACGTTTCGGAATACCTCTACGATTCCATACTATGCACATCTGCCCCACCCCTTCACGTGATCTCGTGACGTTCTCGTGGTCGAGACCATTTCTCTGGAAGATGTTTTGAAACCTGGACATACACCATCCTGGAACGCTATAACATTGCTGCACGCCCAAGGCAGTGTGAGGTTCAACACGACTGGAGGGCCGTCTGCATGAGCTCACTTTCGATACACACTCCAACATGGAAGTCGACCCCTACGTGGAACGAACTACCTGGTATCAAAAACCTACTCCTGCTTCTCCAGTTTCAGGTCCGGATGCTCCAAGATGGCCCCAATCTTCGCCGGCAACAACGCACCTTTCGGCGGCGTATTCTTCGACTTGAAATCATCGCATATTTGTTCCATCGTGACCCACTCGACGCCCTCCTTCGTGTTGAGCTTCTCGATGATCCTACGACAATGTCAGCGTTCGCGTCCGACGCTTTCTCCTATGCTGCTGACACTCACCTCTCGAGCATCATCAAGCCGTGAGGATGACCGCACACGTCAGGATGAACGGTCACTCGAAATACGAAGTCGTCCTCCTCCCGATAGTGGTAGTCGAACTGGTCCATCCACAACTCCTCGACATCTCGCGGGTTGACCCAGCCGTGGGAATTGGGCGCCTTCTTGATGAACATCATAGGCGGCAGATCGTCTCTGGCAGCCTCGTCAGTAAGCTGGACACCTCCCGTTCAACGCCTTCAACGACTTACAAATACCAGCTCGCCGGGATCTCACACAAGCCCGTCATCGCGCCTCCCTCAAGCGGCTTCATCCAGTGCTCCGGCTGCTTCTTATAATCAATCGGGATCCATTTATCTCCCGTTCGTAGCCAATAGCACTGGCAATCATGATGGCTGAAACTGTGATCATACTCCAGCCCGTACCTCAACATCAGCTCCGCACCCTCCTGACTGCTCTCCCACCACGGCGCCACCATGCCTCTCGGTGGCTTGCCGCCTTGAAAGTCCTTGATGAGATGGTAGCACTTGTCCATGATGGCCGTCTGCTGCTCCAGCGTCATTGCGGTTGGATTCTCGTGTGAGTAACCGTGGAGACCCTTGCCAAAGATTCCATTGTCAGCGACCAAACGTTTCACTCAATGGTACTGATAATCCTTACAATCTCGTGGCCCGCGTCAACGATCATGCGGCACTCTTCCGGGAAGGTCTCGAGGCTGTGTCCGGGAATGAACCAGGTAGTCTTGATCTTATACTTGTCGAACATCTTGAGCAAGCGGCGGACGCCGATGGTGCCCGCAAAGAGGCCACGGGAGATGTCAGAAGTGCTGTCCTCGCCGCCGTAGCTGCCGAGCCAGCCGGCTACGGCGTCAATGTCGACTGAGATGCAGCATAGCGCTCCTGGGAAGCTGTCAGTATGTCTTTCGAGGCAGGTGGGCGGAGTGCGTTACGTTTCTTCCCCATGGCGACTGGTATGAAGGCGATGACTTAGTGTGACGAGAGCAGGAGGACGAAGAGCTTCAGCTGGTGTAAGAGCGCAAGAGTTGGGATCAAGCAATGAGATCAGTAGAGCCAGCATGAGGTGGTATATCGTCCATCACCAATGGCGCGGGGTCTGACAGACGGCCAGCGAGCTCTCCAGGATGACGTCTGCGCGTTGATGGTGCTTCTCATCGCCTGAGCGGCCAAGCAAGAGCTATCGGAACCTTCTCGCTCCTCATTACAATAATACCTGCCGCATCTGGTAGCATGACGGAGAAGAGTCCCGTTGCTGTCGAAGTCGACTGCATCGCGACGGCTTGTCAGCCAGGATTGCCTAGGTTGCAGCGTTTCTTGCTGCCTTGCTATATATGCACATATAGTATATTTCCATTGCTTACCATCGTATCATGTCGTATCAGAGGCTGACGGCGTTCTTTGATGGCTGGCATTGTCAATGGCATGGTCGTGGAACGTCGGAGACCTTGGAACAGCCGAGGCACATCCATCTGACTTCAGTCCACCTCACCTCACTCGGTCACTCCAGGCCAAGACCATTGTTATAATCCCAAGTCTGATTGTATTTTCGATCGGGAGACACTTGAGGGATCCTTGAAAGAACACACAAACCTGCTTTGGGTTGGCCCCTCACAATGGCCAGCATTCGCCCACGACCCATCAAAAGGCTGCTGGTCGCCAACAGATCCTGAACGATTCTCAAAAGTAGTGGCCGCTCTAGCTAACACCCAGCAGAGGCGAAATCGCAGTCCGAATCCTGTCATCGGCCCGCGAACTTGATGTAGAAACCTTCGCCCTTTACACCGAAAATGACATTAATCACACCTTCAACGCTGCTCATGCCATACGGCTACGGGCCCCGGCGTCTTACATGGACATCGATGAGTTGCTGGATATTGTCAAGCAGCACAACATCGATGCTGTGCACCCCGGCTATGGCTTTCTGTCGGAGTCTCCAAAGCTGGCCAGACGTATGGCGGAGATCGACGTAATGGTTGTCGGGCCCGGGAGCGAAAATCTTGACCGGACGGGCGACAAACTTCAAGCCCGCTTGCTGGCTGTAGAGTGTCAGGTACCTGTTCTGCCTGCACTGACCGAACCGACAGGTCGGGTGGACGTCGTCCAACTATTCGTCGAGAAGGTCGGGTTGCCGGTCATGGTCAAGGCAGTCGATGGTGGAGGCGGTCGTGGCATCAGACTCATTCGTAATCTGGAGGACTTGCCAAGCTTGGTTGAACGAGCGATTGCAGAAAGTCCATCGAAGAAGGTGTTTGCCGAGAAAGCAGCCATTGACGGCTTCCGGCATGTCGAGGTTCAGATCGTGGGTGATGGAGTTGGCAACGTTATGCATCTGTGGGAACGCGAATGCAGCATACAACGCAGGTATCAGAAGATTGTCGAACTAGCTCCCAGCACTGTCGTCAATCATAAGGTTATCAAGCCCGTTATTGAGGCTGCAGTCAGGATGGCGGAAAAAGTAGGTCCACGAACAGCCAGTGTAACTCGTTCGCTGATGTCTTCCAGATCAAGTACACCTCCCTCGGGACATTCGAGTTCCTGCTCAACCCTCAGACTGTGGAATTCTTCTTCTTGGAGATCAACCCACGACTGCAAGTGGAGCACACCATAACAGAGGCGATATGTTCCGTCGACATAGTCAAAGCTCAGCTCCGTCTCGCTCAAGGCGCTTCTTTCGACGAAGCTGGCTTCGGTGGCCTTCCGCAAAGTCCGCTTCAGTCACCCAAGATGCACTCGATTCAGCTGCGCATCACGGCCGAAGACCCAGAGAAGAACTACTCGCTCAGCATTGGCAAGATCCAGTCTTTCCGATTCCCTTCGGGCAACGGTATCCGGGTGGACACAGCGCTGATAAATGGAGCTCCGGCCGTCGTCTCTTCTGATTTTGACAGTGTTATTGCCAAGGTCATCGTTACTGCTCGTACCTGGCAGGACATCGTTAGCAAGGCGAGGCGAGCGCTTGCAGACACTTCTGTCGTCGGCATAACTACTAACATTGCACTACTGCGAGCCATTGTGGACCACGCAGATTTCCGAGCGGGTATGTGTGACACGCAGTGGCTAGAAGCGAAGCACGACGAGCTGCTCGAGCAAAGTTGTACACATTCGCAGCTCCCGGATCCTTTCCATGGTCTAGTCGCACCGCAGCCACTGAACGAGAGTAACACAGCAGCGTCCGGCGCATCTCATATGTTCCGGAAAGACGACGCCTGGTCGATCGCCCTTCGACCGCAGTCATCCGCAACATCAAACCCTCGGCCTCATCATCTCCAGCTTGCGAAAGTCATCCGGAACGACTTCCCAACCAATTTCGCAGCGGACATAATGTTCACAGCACCTGGATCAAGCCCGCAGGCGTTCAGGATGGACATGCAGAGCACGTCTACCTCTGCCTCAGCCACCAGCTCTCAGCATAGACAAGGCTCACGCTCTGACGGCAGCCATGTCGTCTTGCCTATCTCCGGGAAATTGGTCGAAGTGTTGGTGGATGTGGGTGATGTAGTGAAGAAGGACGATGCGATCTGCGTCGTCAAGCAGATGAAGATGGAGATTGAAGTCCGGTCTCACAAGGCTGGTTTGATTACTTGGCTCACCGAGGCAGAGGATGACGAGGACGTTGCTGAGGGGATGCTTGCTGCTATCGTGGAGGACGAGAAGGCTCAGGCGAAGCTGTGAAACTCCACAATGCCATTCTTAGTCCATCTGGTGGCTGCAGATTGGGATCAGTGCTTGTACTCGAGACGCTCGATCTTAGGGTGAGGAGGATCCTCAGGCTTGTCCCAAATCGCCCTCAAATCCTCTTCCTCGTATATCTGGCCAAGGTACCTCACAGACTCTACCCTCAATCCTCTGGATCGCCGCTTTCTGAGTATGAGGCAAGTCGTGAACCATTAATTAACATTACCGAAGATTCTTGTCTGCCGTCATGCTGCGAGCCGCGTGCAGTGTCAAATCCTCAACGCTCTACTCTCGCCAACCGTACCAGCTTTCCCCACTTCCTCAACGCCACTTCAGATCATGCCACCGCCGCCGGTGCCGCTCCAGAACACCCTCCAACCACCGCCACATGACTGCCCGGTGCTGCCGCGACCGCTCCAGAGCAAATCGCACATTCTCCGAACCCAGATAATGACGCCAAATATCAGACCCCAACGAGAACAGCCGAGCGGCGTACTACGCCTCCTCAACTTCATCATCGTAAATCTTGACCTTATCCGCATACATCATGATATCAGAGTACACCTTCGTCTCAATCTTGTCTCCTTGCCCGCCTGCGATCCTCAGGATAAGGTCATTGAGAGAAGACCGCCCCAGGATATCAACGTGATCGCCGGTGTTCGGCCCACCTCTCGCACTGAACCGATCAGGCTCGTGCCTCATCTCATGAGTCGTCACCTTGATACCAGCAGGGTTATACCGCTTCATCTTCCACCCCTTGTTGCACATGTACCCCGTACTCAGTAAATTCACCGTCCCGTCCCCTTCTCCCATGATGACGCCGCGGTCCACGAAACTGTCAGAGGTGGAGTGGCTGGTGTCGATCATGACTCGCGGGTCACCGTCGCCAGTCGTGACATTATTGCCAGAAGAGGAAGCCGGGTCGTCGCGGTAGAAGTACGCCCGTTCGGTGGGTTTGCCGATGCCGTAGAAACAGAATATCTTCAGGTCCGGCGCCAGTGGTAAGCGCGTTTCGAGGGGATTGATCCATTTGGCCGGGATATGCTGGTTATCTTCTACCACTTTCCCGGTGTGGGCTACACCGCGGCTATAAGCTTGCTGCGTAGCGTCGCGATACCATTGCTGGGTGTGAGCAAAGAGATACGGCAGAGCCTGACCCATCGTGAGATTGCTGCTC
>JAABUV010008019.1_pt1 | contig 10836 bp, 8 predicted proteins | sample 5559971 | NCBI WGS metagenome assembly JAABUV01 (sample SAMN10711881, study PRJNA513362) | rock metagenome | isolation source: Antarctica rocks | place: Antarctica: Victoria Land, Knobhead nord | collected 2015-12-19
ATGGCCGATTCCTACAAAATATAACGTCTTTAGGCCTGAGTGAAAAGGTTGCATGTGTGTTGGGAGAATCACTGACTCTTGCAATTTTTCCTGGAGACAATGACTGGCAGTTGGCGGGGCGAATGCACAAATCAAACAGAAGGCACGATGATGGCGAGATTTTTGATTGGATAAGTCAGCTGTAAGAGGTATCTAACTAATATCTGAAATCACTATCTCACAGCACATCAATGTATGGCTCCATGAATGTAAGCTGCCATGAATATTCATTACCTCTTGAACACCCGATTCGGAGATTCCCCAGATCAATCAATCTTCACAGTTCAAATTTCTGCATTCTCAATGCTTCAGCTGCCTTCAAGCATCGATGCTCCGTCTATATATTCTACGCTGCCCTCTACTATTTTCCATCAGCAAAAAACAGCATCACAACCTTCTCAGCACATTATCAAGCTATTGGTACTGAGAACAATCCTTCACAGAGCCATCGAATTCCCTATCTCAACCCTCAGGAACTGCTCAACCTTATCGCCAATTATGTCTCAAGCTCCTCGGCGTGATTCTCGGCTTACTATCGGACATATTGCCCCTCAGAGTCAAAGCCAGTTCACGCACCAAGATTCGGCGCAACCTGCTCACGCGTCTTCAAGTCACCAACCTCCACCATGGAAGGGAAAGGCCCCAAAGGAGAAAACGTTCGGAGGGGCAAATCTCACAAAAGAAGAGGCCGATCGTGAGAAAATTTTTGTTCAAGGCGAGCAAGCACGGTTGAAGGAGGTGAATAATAGATTTCACGAAGAACAGGCAATTCTTAGATCCCAGCAATCTGAGATAGACTACAACAATAGTCAACGCAAGAAATCCCAGGGCAAACCGAAAGGATCCTCCTGAGAAGGACCATTTGACGAGAAAACCGGATAGAGTAGCGGAGGAGGATCCGAAAAGACTTTCCGTACAACAGGCCAGTTGGAACTCTAGACATGCCTGGTACTATTCAATCTACAGGATTTGGGAAAGGGATTTCATGGGTACATAAAAGCGATTACCTTTAAACATTCTTTTGGAAAAGTTGGGGGCCTGGTGGAGTGTCGGAGTTGCGAGCATGCGAGCAAGTTCTTGATGTATTTGGCGATTGTCAATGGTTTCTAGGGGTTGAAAGGAGATGCAAAAGTTCCTTGAATTCTGTGCAGGTACTGATCTTGGGGTGGTAATGGCAGGGAGGTGGGTTCGGGGATGTTAGAGGTTAGATTTTCGGTTTTTTCGGTCTTGTACTCATTTCTACAAACCTTTAAATGATATTGAAATCATGAAAATCTCATTGACATTTTGACGAAGACCGATATTTTGAAGTCTTGACATCCCCATTTCGAGATCCACTCATAAAACACCAGCGGTTGCAGAGCGTCCTTGAATAATAAGCGGTAGCCAGGTCAACTACCAGACTCGCTGCCGTTCCAGGTTTCGAATGGCAAGATTGAACGGGTTTCAATTTATCCGTTTGCTTAAACCTACTTATCGCCCATGTGTGTGACTGAGGCCGAATCCATCAATACATTCTCTTAGTAAAAGGAGAACTCGACGTGTCTACTTGGATACTTCTATAGAGACCATTGATATCTACAAACTTTCTACAACCCATGGTGAAGCATCCCAGAAACTTCCAACCGTGCATACAGGAGCGAGCATCAAGCCAACTATGGTACATTAAGACTTATCATCAGAGCGATTACGAAATAGCACTGACCTACGTACCAAAAAAGTCTCCGAAGAGAATCTATCAAGAATTTGACTTCTCGCATCACATCGCAGCATTCATATCAGGATTCATCAAGCATCATACTACTTTCACTAAGTAACCACGTTGCTTTCGCCAAGTCAAGAAGTGTACTATCACATCGCTCAGCTCCGCTTTGTCTTTTTATTGAATGTACTTCACATAGCTCAATGGATGCAAGCTGGTGTCTCTTGAAAGAAAATTTTCAAGCTACATCTCCGTTTATCTTCCAAATTCATCTTTCTTCAGCGCTGTCACTTAGCTTCGTTTATGCACACTGCCTCTCTTTTAGGGAAGTAGTTCAAGCTTCATCTTTGTACATCTCCCGACTCATCGCGCTTCCAGCAAATCACATAACCGGATCCCTGTTTTCTGCGCTCTTCTCCTAGAAAATAACAATCGAACTTCACCGTTGCTAGCTCGTTCAATTCATTGTGCTTTAGCTGCCTTGTAGCCCTGTCCATACATACTACCTTCTCTTAATGAAGATATTCAGCTTCGATTTGCGAATCTTTGAATTCATCATGCTTCAACATATGTCGAAGCTTTCATGCTCTTTCTATATAAGATTGCTGAGGCTTCTTTCCTTTTTACCATCAAAACACAGCATCATTATTTTCTACTTCTGATCTCGAATTATCAGCTCTTTCAACATCTCCACGTCCTTTCAACACTTCATACATCTTTATCCATAGACACAAGTCTGTCTCGGTAGATATTTCGATATCGTATCGAACCTGTCAGTAACATGCCGAGAGATAATCTGGCGAAAATCTGGTCACCCTCTCCACCATCAGAAAGCCGTCGAGAATCTGCCAGTGAGAGGCCAAGAAGTGAGAGAAGTCATCTGAGTAAGGCCCGGTCAGCCTCTCCACCCCCAGAACGCAGTCAACAATCTACCAGGAGCACGCAGGGGAGACAAAGAGATACTTTGGCTCGAATTTGGTCACCCTCTCCACCATCAGAACGCAGTCGACAACCTACCCCCACTGGTCATGGAGGAACACATAGAGCTCGAGATTCTATTGGATTTAGTGGTTCTGAAGTCAACACCGTATCCGAAGCATTGTCAACTTTCCATCTCGCGCCAAGTGCCGCCGCCTACGATTCACAGATTGCTCCAAGTTCTCCACCTACTGTTACTTTTACTCCCACTCAACTGCGCTCTATTGCCCCCGGTGCGCTACCGTGGGGAAGTTCGGACCCGATGCAACAACCCCGAGACGATCACCCCCCTGAAAGAAGATCCGATGGGTCGCCGCCTCTGTTGCGGGAATCAGCGAGTCTTCAGAGTCACGTAAGGAAGGAAAATGATACGCACATATTCAAGTGTGATATTTGCTCAACGAGAAAAGAAGACAAGATCCTTGCAGACTATAGTAGCTTTGAACAGCACTACACAACACTCCATCCATTTTCGAAAGTTCCAGTCGGGCAAAGTAAGCCACCCGGGCGACCACCACCAGCTCTACCCCCGTTTCCTAAACAACGGCCACTCGAACCTGCAAACTACGATGAGCTTGAGGAATATCGATCCCGAGGAAGGGACTCGAACCCACCAGAAGCTCAACCGCCTTTGGCACCCCTGGCAGGGCAAGCTGATTCAGCTATCGATATTCCACCGCAGATAATACAGGAGCCAGGGAGAATATGGAGATGCGTATTCGATGATCCCAAAAGAGGATATTGCGGTCGTACTTTCACAAACGACGCAACAGCCTTTCGTCACCACGGTGAGGTGCATCGTGGGCTAAGACTTGTCTGTCCTGAATGCGAGAAGCCGGCATATGGGTACAAGAACGCTTCCGTACTGAAAGATCACTTGTGTAGAGTGCATAAGAATCTCGATTCGAAGGCGAGACAGAGAATTATGCAGACACTGTTCAATGATCAGGATTGTGATTCGCCTGGATGTACAAAAAAGAAAGACGGACACACGTACCATACAAGCCGGAAATAACGGGCCAGGGATTTTACTACTCAAAAGGTGGAAAGTGAGCGCAAGAGAACATTGCAGAAGAGTGTTCAAGACTGTACAGTGTGCATGTCAAAAACTGACTTTTTCGTTCTTCTTCCTGCTTTTTGCTTTTTACTTTTGAGGTTGATGGCGTTGGAGAAGCGAATCTGCATTACTTTCGCGATTCTTGGTGGATAATGGCAGCAGGGTCGTTGGGAGGGTGCTAAAAGTGCTTGAAGTTTGGGAATTTGAATTTTCCGGTGGATAATGGCAGGAGAGTGGTTGAAACGGTGGCAGTAATCTTGCATCTCCATTAGAATTTCGAGCTGCCTAACTATATTTCGGTAATCTCATTATTATATCTGAAAGATGCGATGTCTTTACCCATTTGATCGTTTGTGCTTTTTGTTCCTACATGAATTTATCATTCGCGCCCTGAGCTCGGCAGCACAAGCGCCGGTCCCTATCGAAGGCGCTCGACATTTTTAGTCACGGGAGGTACAGTACCTTAACCTCAGCCATGGCGGCGGTTTGTATAAGAGTAATCCCTAATCACAGCACTATGCGACGCGATATCTTTCATTTCGCCGCGTGACTGGGGAGGAGTCTCGGTTAAATAGGGTGGCCATTTTACATGACAGCTAACCAGCGCCCCAGTCTTTTCAACTGCGTACAGCGATCCATTTGACTAACTCGGTTGATAATCGAGAAGTCCTGCAAGCTCATTCAACATCGAATAACAATCTTCAGCCATACCTCGCTATCATTGCTACCATGGCTAGTATGACGTCCCAGCTCACTGCTCGTATTCAAGAAGCCGTCTCCAGCGTTCCTCTGGCTCATCGACTATGATTAACTGAACATAACAGTGTAGAAAGCAAGGAGGCCAGCCCGGTTCATATAGGCCAGACAATGAGCTCTATCCTCAGCCTCCACCCCCTTGAGAGAAGTTGGTTATCTCCGTCGACAGTACCGATTGACAAGTTCAAATCCGTCAAGGTTTGGAGTTGACGTGACTTTAGATCCTTGTCGGTACTGTTGCCGAAAATTGGACGTGTCCGTTAGGATAAACCTGAAGCTATTTTGAAGACGGTTATGCAGGAAGGACTCCCGGGTCGTCAGCCTCGGCTGCATTGACAGCGAGGCTCAGAACAAAGATCAAGCAAAATGGAGAAGAATGCGTTACAGACCATTGAAGCTGTTGAACCATCTATGTTACCCGAAAGCGTGGCGCCGGTTCGGCCGATCCTCACCCAATCAATATGGCTTAAATATCAAACGTGCTGTGTCGTCGGTAGAAACGGCTGGTTTGGGCTGTGAGAAAGTAACTGCCCTCGAATGAACCTCACGAAGATGAACAACAGGTAAAATTGACATCAGAAGGGTTCCAAAGGTGAAACAGAGTTAAAATCAGCTTCAAAGTGTAGGAAGCAGCACAAGGCATGTACTAATCAGCCTACGTCGATCGAAAATTCGGAAACTTCTTCAACTATTTTAATATCGATATCTTCACATCTCATATTAATTTCTTAGCATTCATATCTGCCTTATCTTGCAATATCGTTGCACTCACTAGAGAGTGAAGCATAGAATCAGATCGCTCCACCTCTCTTTTCCATCGTGCTATTCACATAGCTCTGTTCATGCACGCTGTCTTTCCTTGATGAAAACCTTTGAGCTTCATCTCTATGGAACTTCAAATTCGTTATGCTTCAGCTTCTGTTAAAGCCTCCTTGCTGTGTCTGTACCTTTCTTGCTATGTCTATAAAAGTCTCCCGACGGTCTTTCTCTGTTATTACTATTAGAAAACAGTATCATCAGCCCCCTTGAATAATTCTTCGATTTTTCAATACTCCACATATCCCATCTCTCAATCCTCACATATCTCCACCTCATTTACGGCCGAAAGTCGGTATCAGTAGATACTTGAACAGGGAATTGAAACAGCCAGCAACATGGATCCTGAACGATCCGGTTCAAAGGACGTCATTCATACCCGACCGCTATTGCCCAAACCACGAAGAGGATCGATCCCCGTAGATAGCAATGACGTCCTCGCTGATCAGGCGCCTAGTACAACTCGCAAGAGAAAAGATTTGAGCGCTCCGACTCCTGGCACAGCTGAGAGTGGGTCCAGTGGACCTTCTGCAACTGCTGGGGGAGCCGCAAATTCAGCTGCTGCTTCGATGCTACCAACTAGCAGCTACTATGATCTAGGGCCTGCTGTACCCTTCCCACCATCAACGAGAACAAAACGCCGCTAGACTGACAATCACGACGAGGATCCAAGTGGACAACCTACCGGCAGCGAACAACTTAGCATTATGGGGGATGTAAGTCAAACCATGGGGCAGATCTCTCTCTTGGAACGTGCTAGCCCCGGTGATCAACCGTATCTACAACGACCTCTACCCTCGGTTCATTTCTCTACTCCTGCATACCAGCAGCCGCCCGATACATACCAACAGCCGCCCTATCAGTACCAACAGCCTCCTTATCAGTACCAACAGCCGCTGATCCCATACGAAGTAGGAAATCAATCGGCTGTCACAATCCCAGGGAAATATCTATCTCAAGCTGGACATCAACCCTCTCCGGCGTTCACCGGCGTGTACCCTTCCGGACCCGGTAGTATACTGCCTGCTGCCGAGTACTTTCCCCCAAAATATCACACTATTCCTGCTACCGCTAATGCCCGTCCGGGAAGTGGAAAGGTTTTTGTATGCGACATTCTCCACAATCCTGTGACGGGGGAACTCTGTGGTCTCGAATTCCCAACAGAGCTTTTTCTCCTGCGCCATCATGATGAAATACACCTGAAGAAGGCAGCGATATGTCCTTTGTGTGAAAAGCCAGAGTATGGATACAAGAAGCCCTTTACTTTGAAGACACACATTGGGCAGGCTCATCAGAAGCAATACGGCATCAAGCACAAAAGAAATGCGGTAGAAAGAGCATTTGGTTATCAGCCATGTGAGCACGAAGGGTGTGATAGAAACATGGATGGGCACAAACATTGAAGACAACTACAAGTGCTACTGTGGCAAGCGGTGAGGCTAGGACCTTCCTATTTAGGAGGTCAAAATTCAAGGATAAGCAAATGAGTGTCTAAGTATGTTCAGAATGGGGATGAGCGTGCATGTCCGAGGTTTTTTCCCTTTCTTCTTTGAATATCTTGAGCCAATGATGATGTAATACAATCATGATCTTAAGCAAATGAGTTTACAAATTTTTTAGAACGATCCTCGAGGAACAACAACAGAAGAGTTGTTACAAAGGTGATAAAAGTCATTGAATCTCGAACGACATTAAGACTAGACACTGATCAAAAAAACGTTTACACAAACTTCGATATCATCACGATTACATTCCCCAGTACAACCCTTCCAACCATCTCAACAAACCCGTTGCCCTTCCCTACTATTCCTCGACTCCATCGCCCAACGTCACACTTCCCTAAATCACAGCAACTAAATAACACATCCTAACCCCCCTTACCCCAACCTACAGTATGCAATCTATCCCAGTACAACAAACCATGATCACAACCAACCTGTTCCTCCCTATTTGCATATTACTCGAATCATGCATGAGGTTTACACTTTCAAGCGATATACGATACTAAAACCAGTTGCGGACGCTGGCAGGTTCTGCGAGCGCACTTTTGGTTGCTAGATTTAAAGGGAAGTGTATTGGATGTTGATAGAGGGCTTGGTGGAGGGTACATGATATGTATACGCCGCGTAGTTGCCAAGTAAGGTCGAGGATGGTTGGTTGCTGTGACGTTGGGCGTCAACTTTTTGATGCCCGTTTTTGTAGAATCTGCTTGGATTTTAATGGGAGTTGCCATGTCGGTGTATAACTTTGCTCTTTAGATCATTGTGTGGGTTGGCTTCTTGATTTAAAAATTGCTGAAGTTATCTCAGATTTAACTGCCTGACGCTGTGTACATCATGGGCCACCATCGGGCTGGGAAAATGGGAGAAGAGAGAAGAGAAGAACGGAGCTTTTGACATGCAGCTTTCGACATGCACCTTGTGATCATTCTGATCATACTTCTACAATTACTAGCTTACCATCAGCTGAGGCTCTCGAGTTTGACGGTACCTGTCCTGGTGCCTGCTATGAGTAATAACGCATGCGAATGTCCATTCCATGCAGCTTCTTTGCACCATGGGTAATCACACCGCTGTTCTCTAACTGCATCTTCCACAATCTCATCTCTTCTCGTTAAAACGGAATCGGAATGCTTCTGGCTCTGATGCCTAACCAACCCTACAGCACCTACGTACGTAAATCTCTGTTCATGGCAAAGATGGCACTTCAGGTTTCGCCCAACAGGAATGTCAAGATAGTGGTCCTCGATCATGGCCGGTGTCTTAAACAGGAGTCCGCAGTATAGGCCTGTGGAAGCAACGAACTCAAGACATCTGTATTGCCTACATGGTTCATTCCTTGTTTTGGGGATTGGCTCGAAGGGTACTTTGTAGGCTCGATTGGGCCCGTTTGGGAAATTGGGGGTTTGAGCCCAGTTGACATTAGATACCCTGCTACCTGATAAAAGTTCAAGGGTAAGGGGCAACTCACGTTCTGGGACCCCGCGGAAAAGGGGGTTCTTGTCCCGGCCCAGGTGACAATTGAAGGGGTGTTGGTGGACATAAAGTAGCGAAACTAATGGAGGGAGAAGATCGTTGAACAGGTGGTCGATCCGAGATGGGGGCAGTCGTCAGAACAGAGGTCTGCCCGGAGGCTCTGGTTACCTCTCGCATAGTGCTAGGTCGTTCCCCGCCAGTATTTTGTCTTTTCGGGGCTGCGTCATCTTGCTCAATTCGACGACGTTTATGTCCTAGCGAAGGTGAGAGTCGCTCCTCCAGTGGTAGGTCAACCCATCCCGGACTTGGCAGCCTAGGGCGCGGTGCATTGAAAGAGGTAGGATTGGGGTATTCTTGGGGGGTTCGAGTATAAAGGTAGTCTAGCGAAGCTGGTCCTCCCGAGTACAGTCGATTATCAATGGAATATGGCCGGAGAGAGGCACCGGCCCAGGGATCGGTGGTCCCAGAAGCTGGACCAAGACCACTGCATCCACCAGGAGCTCGAGTTGTATAAGTTGTTGCGTGAGCCGTGCTTGAAGTTAGAGCGCTCGGATATTCTCTCTTGCGAGTCGTACTCGGCGCCAGGGCTGCTAGAACGTCTTTGCTACCTTCCGGCGTAACTCCTCGACGGGTTATTGGCAGTGGTGGTGGTTGACCATCAACGATGTGCCTTGGACTGCAATTTTCAGAAGGCATGTTGCAGGCAGGTCCAACCTCGCTATCAATGTGTCTACTGACTGATATTGTGATGGGTAGGTAGGAATGCTTGGAGTATTGGTAGGTGAGAGAATCGTTCAAGAAAGCTAATCCTACTATGAAAACGCAAGAACGGAGAAGCTCGTAGAGAAGGCATTTATACATATACCAAGAAAGAAATATAAGCAGGCAAAATCTAAACGAATAGAGCATAATGAATTAACGGATTCACGACAGAAAAACTGGAATTTTTTTCACTTAAAGAAAAGACAGCGTGCATGAATAGAACTAGGTATGTGAATTCCGCAAATGGAAGTTGAGACTATATGACAAAACGCTTGATCATCCGATGGTTTTCTCAAAGAAATTCCCACCAATCTGCGTTCAAAGGCATGCTTGTTGGTGCGCCTTTCCATGAACGTGCGTAGTTGGTTTGAGTATAACGAGTCGTGCAGAGACGAAGCGCGAGGGTACTGTGAAACAGAGTTTGAACGGATTTTATTTAGGATCTTCATCTTGGTTGAGTGAGGCCTGGCAGGGGTAGAGCGAGCAAGCTTTTGGTTGGCGGTGTGTTTGAAAAGCAAGGTCGTGAAGGGGGGGAAACATCTTACTCCATACCCTCCTCCCTCCTCCCTCCTCGCCCCTCCCCACCGCCCCAGCCCTGCCCCCGGATAATAAGCCTCGATTGAGTGAGAGGGAAAGGGGGTATGAAGGGTTTGTTGTACTTTGAGTCGAAATTCCACCAATAAATATATCAGAAGAAGTCAACAAGCCCTTTTTCAAGTTCGATACTCAAAATACCTACCTATACAAATACATACAAATCCCACCCCTTCTCCTTACAACCGACTAACAAATCCACTACGATCAACCTTAACCAAATACTCCTTCGAAATCTCCCCCACATTCACCGTCCCCGCCAACCCCATACACAACCGAATTTCATCCGCCAATAGCCTCAAACACAATTCCACGCCCTCCTGGCCCTTATACGCCAACCCCCACAGCACTGGTCGCCCCACCCACACGAAATCCGCTCCCAGCGCCAGCGCCTTGAATACATCCGTGCCATGCCGTATCCCGCCGTCGACGTGTATGGGGATCTTACCGCCTGCGGCGTCGACGATCTCAGGGAGCGCATCTAGGGTTGCGAGTGCGCCGTTGAGCTGGCGGCCGCCGTGGTTGGAGACGACGATGCCGTCGATGGCGTGGTGAAGAGCGAGGAGGGTGTCTTCGGCGGTGGCGATGCCCTTGACCCAGACTTGCATTTCCGGCGCACACTCCTTTTTTAGCCAGTCGATGTCACGATCCCAGCTTAGAGTCGGGTTTGCGGCATGGGTGTGGAAAGTGATGGGGCCCGTGGGTAGTTTTCGCTTTTCGCCGTCGTGATATCCTGGGGCGCTGGTGCTGGTTTGGTTTTGTGAGCTTTTGGTTGGGGTGGAGCCATCCATTACTGTCTGGCTGGCATCGGAGTTCGGGTCTTCGGGGAAGTTGGCGATTTTGTATGGTTTGGGCAGCTTGAACTCATTGTGGATCTCGAGGTTGCGGCGGCCGAGCATGGGAGTGTCGACGGTCAGGAAGACGGCTTTGTACCCTGCTGCTTTGGCACGCGCGATCAGTTTTCGGGAGTGTTCGCGCTCTTCGAAGAGGTAGAGCTGGAGGACGCGTGTGTTGTTCCCTTGTGCCGAGGCGACCTCTTCGAGGGTCGAGGTGGAGAAGGAGGATAAGCCCATGGGCACACGCGCTATTTTGCATGCTCGAGCGGTAGCGATCTCGCCATCTGGATGAGCTAGGCATTGCATAGCAGTTGGGGCGAC
>JAABUV010008021.1_pt1 | contig 10835 bp, 3 predicted proteins | sample 5559971 | NCBI WGS metagenome assembly JAABUV01 (sample SAMN10711881, study PRJNA513362) | rock metagenome | isolation source: Antarctica rocks | place: Antarctica: Victoria Land, Knobhead nord | collected 2015-12-19
GAGAGCTGATCAGGTCTGCTATGTGTTCACAAAATGATCATTGAGCAGATCAATCGTTGAAATCATTGATATAGATTGACAACAAGATTCATCTGTACATGATGTCGACTACGAATCTTTTGATTCTATTCTGTGTTTGAATAGAAGTCAGAAGAGTCAAAAGATCTCAATTCGACGCAGTTCAAATGATGTTAAAACGTTGCGTGATCATGAAGACTGTCGTGCAGAGTTTTCATCTACGCGACAACATCTCTTCTAACAGTCACAATCAATCTACGAAAAAGATTAATAACATGTCAATGTCAGTAAGAGATGAAAAGATACTACTAGTAGAATAGTCAATTCAGATGAAGAGTTTGAGAGTCATGATTATAAGTGATCGAAGAATTTGCAACTCGTTGACTGCGTCAATATTGAAATATCTTCATCACATCGACAGTGTCATCGAGTAATTAATGAAAAGATATCAGATAGAATAAATGAATCAGATAATGAGTCTTGAATTTGTGATTACATGTGTTTGAAGAAGTAGTGACTTGTTGATCACGCTGATATACTGAGAGAGCTTGAGTTCATCTTCTTTACTTGACGTCAAGTCATACATCTATTTACGTGAAAAATCAAGAGCGCATGAGAACGATCAGAACACATCTCTACTATCGATCAGCTAAGCATCGAATGATTGCGATCGCACGTTTATACTAACAATCTATTCAACGTCTACGTGACACAAGTCAAATCAAGAGAAGAAAAGAATTATTCAATACAATCACACTCTATCTTTTTATCGTGCACATCTCTCTTTCATCACACATTTCTCTGCTCAATGAATGATAATCATTGAGCAAGAGAACACAGTTTCTGTGTTACAATCATGAACATCACGAATGCAAAGAAATGTTACGAGCGTATCAAGGCTGAACAAGGCTGAAGCTTTAATCAATTCGCAGTGAACGCTAGCGAGTTCTCTGCGTAATGATTAGAGCTAATCAGCGAGCTAGTCAGGTTTGGCCCAAATATGACTCAGATATGACTCAACACTCTTTTTCTTCCTCAACATTCTTTTCTTTCATCAACATCTTGTTCATCTACATCACATTCTTTTCGTGTCACAAACACATCTCTTTCGAGCCTAGCGCAGTCTCTGAACATTACATGTATAGAAGCTTTTGTATCAATCTTCTTCTGTATTCTTAATATTCAGTTATAGCTATCTTTAAAGATCAAGCATTATCAATTCTGATCTTCACTGATTGTATCATCTAGACACGATCCTGACATTATATTAAGAATTCGTTAATCACACGATACTGATCTCATTACTCATTCAACATACTCGTCTAGACAGAACGAGTCTAAAGAAATTCATTTATCTGATGATCGACGATAATCGAAAGATAGAACAACACTAGAGAATTGAATAGAATCAACGACAAGACTGTTTGAATTGCTAGACTACTTATCGCTCATTAAGTACGCAAAGTTCACTCGATTATGAGAATCACGATAAAGAATCTTCGTGAATTGCTCAAGAATCAAATCGATCGATAGATTCAACAATAAAGAATCTTCGTTGTTTGCTAGAGAATCAATCAAATCAATCAACAAACAAATCTCATCTTCTTTGTTGAAGATTAAACATCACTCTATACGTTTTTCTTCTTCAATCGTCGAGCATCGTCATTCGTTCGATCTTCTTTCAAAACAAACCTCATCATGTTTAGTCGTTCGCTCACTGAAGAGCATTTCGAAGAATTTCGAAATCGTTTCTTTCAAATCTCTAATGCTGATTCATCGAAATCACGAACGAAATCATCAAGTGCTGCATTATTCATTCATGAAGATGACGAATCATTCGCTGAAACGATAATACTCTTCATGTTCTACGAAATCTGAAAGGCTCGAAGTCTAGTTCTTGATGAAGAAACAGATCGACTCTACGAGTTAGATAAACAACAAGAAGACGAAATCAAAGAGTTGAAGACTAGACTTCAAGCTAAAGAAAACACTTCTTCTGATTTCATCTACTTTGAGCATTCTAGATCTCAAAAAATATCTGATTCTTCGCTGTTTACTGATGAAAAGAACTCTACTTGAAAGAACTGATACGAAAAAATTCAGAATAAACTAGAGATCAACGTTGATCTCTTTTCTAATGAACGAGTCAAATTGAGCTATGTACATTCTAGATTATTCGATGACGCAGCTGAGATCATTCAAGCTAGACGTGAACGTGACTGTGTCAATCTCTATAGAATCGTCGATGATCTTTTGAAAAAGCTAGCTCAGTTGTTCGATGACTCGAATAAGAAAGTCAACTTTCGTAGAAAATACTACAACTTGATTCAAGAATTCAAGAAATTCAGTGAATTCTATACTCAGTTTCAACGTCTATCTTTCTATCTAGACTATCACGAGAAGCAACTGATCGCTGATCTGAAAGATAAAATACACTCTCGTCTTCGATTCATTTGAGTAGATCAACTAGTTCAATCTGATTCTCTAAAAGAAATTCGTTTCTATCTGATTTGTTTGAATAATGATCAGCGAGTCATTCAAGAGATCAAAGACAAGATCAAATGTGTCGATGATCTTTCTAAGACTATCTTTCATAAAGCGACTGTTGTCACTCAGTCAGTCGATCATTCAAAGTCTGATCAGCTAAAGTCGCGTGACGCGATTTTAACTAACATCAAAGAAGCAGACATTCTAGTCGAAAGCTGTTTCATATGTCATAAATCAGGTCATAGCTCTAAAGAGTGTCTCGATCGATCTACTAGAATCAATGCAGTGAACAATGAATATGATCGCTTCGATTTCGATTCGAATTTCGATTCAAAAAACTAGTCATCTCTTCAAAAGTCATTGAAGAGATAGAGATTATATCTTTGTGCAAACTAGACGAAATTTTATCGAAAGAAAATTACTTTGAAAAGTCGTTTCTAATTGATGCTCATCTCATCTCTCAGAATCAATCTTTCAGCCTTCGTTCTCTAATAGACAGTGATTCAGTCGTTTACACGATCATACATTCTAATCTAGTCGATAAAGTATGCGAGAAACTGAAAATTCAATCTATATCACTGGCAAAAGAGAAGCTAATAAGAGATTATGATGAGAAGATATCTAAGAAAATCATCACTCATAAAATTCTATTCAATCTCATCATCGAAAGTCATAAGAAATTGACTGTATCAATGCTGATAGCTGATATTGATCATCATGAAGTCATATTGAGTAAGCTCTGAATGAACAAAAACGAAATATTATTGAATATGCAAAACGACGTCATTGTTTTTTCGAATCAATTGAATACTTCTATTTCGATTTTTTCGATTCTCTTCAATTCAAAGCACTTAAGTTGACTGCGATCATCTTCGTCTTCTTCAATCATTCAAACTAAGTCTTCTATGATGCTCAAACGACTTGTTCGAGAAGAGTCATTCTCGATTCGAAGCATAAACGCAGCTTCGTTCAAAACACTGTTGAATTGTTCAAAGAGAGACAAGATCGAAGTCTTTGCTCTATTCATGACGAACATCAATAGAGAAATCGTGTACAATACTCAGTGCAATTTGAACGCTTTAAACGTCTCTTCAATCAATGAAATGACTCAGAATTTGAAAGATATTAAAGCAAAGCTGTCATTGAAATATCATGAGTTTCTAGATGTTTTTGATCGAGCTCAATCAAATAAACTATCTTCTCATCGCTTCTACGATCATAAAATCGAGCTCATCAGTGATTCAACTTTCTCTCGCTGTCGAGTCTATTGAATGTTCTCTGTCAAACTTCTGAAAGTAAAGAAGTACTTAAACGAGAATCTGTCAAAGAGATTCATCACTTCTAGTCAGACTCTCTATTTCTTTCTCGTTCTATTCATTCTCAAAGCAAATAAAGATCTTCGATTCTGCGTGAACTATTGAAAGCTAAATGTCATTTTCAAAAGAAATAGATATTCTCTATCGTTGATAAACGAGATCATTGATAAAATAGTGAATTGCAAGCATCTGACTAGATTGAACATCATATCAGCGTTCAACAAACTTCGAATGCATTTTGATAGCGAGAATTACATCACTTTTATTCCTGCTTTAGAAGCATATAAATACAAGATGCTATCATTCAAACAGACTAACGAATCGATCTTCTTTCAGCAATATATGAATGACGTTCTATGAAACTTTCTGAACGACTTTTGTCAAGTCTATCTAGATGACATTCTCATCTATAGCAAAATGAGAAAGAAGCATAGAGATCACGTCAAACTAGTATTGAGTCGACTACGCGAAGCTGAACTGCAGATGAATATTCGAAAGTGCGAATTCAATGTAGAAGAGACTGTCTTTCTAGAAGTCATCGTATCAGAACTAGATCTTCGTATGAATCTCAGCAAAGTGACAGTCATAATCAGCTGAATCACTTCGATCAATCTAAAAGAAATTCAAGACTTCGTGAAATTTGTTAACTTCTATCGTCGTTTCATTAAGAACTTCTTGAAGCTAGTCAAATCATTCACTCAGCTGACTAGAAAGAACACTTCTTTTGTTTGAAACGAGATCTGTGTTCAAGTCTTTGACAATCTAAAGAAACAAGTCAGCTCGATCTCAGTACTTCGTCACTTTGATCTCAAACGACAAGCTATTTTGAAGATCAATGCTTCGAACTATGTAAAAGATGAAATACTATCTCAGTATGATGACGAGAGAGTTCTTCATTCGATGATCTTCTACAGTAAAAGCATGATTCTCGCTGAAATCAATTATCACATCTATGACAAGAAATTGCTAGTCATTATTCGATGCTTCGAACACTGACGACTCGAGCTGAAATGCACTGAACTACTCATTCAGATGTTCATCGATCATCAGACTTTGAAGATCTTCATGAAAAACAAACAGTTGAGTCGACGACAAGTCAACTATCTGAACATTCTATCGAAGTTCAACTTTCAGATCATCTTTAGATCAGGCAAAATGAACACTAAAGTCGATGCTCTAATCAGAATGTTTCTAGCGAACGTCTCTGAACCAGCTCAGCGTCTTGAAGATCGTTTTCAGACTATTCTGATTCTTGATAGAGTCGATGTTCTATCTATTGAATCGAAAGCAAATCTCTATCAACGAGTACGAATGATCAATCAAACAGATGAGCTCTGCAGCGAATATAGGCAAGCTATGAACGAAAACAAGCTCAAATTTCATATCACTAAACTGAAGAACTGCGAAATCATTGACGACGTTCTATTTAGAAAAGGTCTACTGTGAGTCTCTGAGAACATGCACACGAAATTACTACAAGAAGTGCATGATCAATCTTCAATCTCTCATCTCGACAATAGACGAATCATCGATCTAGTTCAGCGTTTCTACTATTGGTCAGATCATCGAGCTACTATCCAACGATACATTTGAAACTGTCATGCTTGTCAGCGAAGCAAAGTCTCTAGAGATAGCATCAATGAACTTCATCATTCTCTTTCGATTTCACAGAAACGCTGAAAAGATATAGCTATGAACTTCATCACTGAACTATCTCTGTCAGAAGGCTATAACGTCATTTGCACAATCATATGTCATCTCATCAAAGAACATCACTATGTTCTCTGTCATTGAAGAGACGATGACATCTCAGTCGAAGAAACGATTTGAATCATGCTATGAAACGTCTATCGACTGCATGATCTACTCAGTTCTATTGTTTCAAACAGAGACTTTCAATTCATATCGACTATGTGAAAAAGCCTTTGCAAGCGACTAAGAATCACAGCTAGTTTATTCACAGTCTATCATTTCGAGATCGATGATCAATCGAAACGAGTCGATCAAGACATCGAACGAGAACTTAGAATCTACTGCAATTACATGCAGAACGACTGAGTCAAATGAATATCTATGATGAAATTCAGTGACAATTTCAATATCTTCTCGATCACTTCAATGATTCTCTTCTACTTCAATAAAGAATTTCACCTTCGAATGAGTTTCGATTCAGATACGACTAACTACGAAACAACTCGTGAACGACTTGAAGCTAGAAAAGCAGACGATATTGTCATCTGAATGAAAGAGCTACTGAACTTCGATCGTCAACAATTGAAAAAGACGAAGCTGATCATCGAAGTTCAGGTCAATAAACATAGACGAAACGTCATCTATGAAGTAGATGACTGAGTTTGACTATCTTTCAGAAACGTCAAGACAACGAGACTCTGCAAAGATTTGAAAGACAAACAGCTAGATCTCTATCAAATCACTGTCAAAGTGAGTATCTTCTGTCACCTTCGTCTATCAATCAGCATGAAGCATCTGCATTCGATGTTCAGCTCGAAGCTACTGCGGCCGTATTCAGAAGATTCTCTACCAGAACAGCATTCAGAATCACTCAGGCTCATCACTATCGAAGATGATGAACACTGAGAGATAGACGATATATTGAACTTCAGACGCTATCGAGGCCGAATACAGTACAAAGTCAAATGAACAGATCTAGATAGGAACGACGAATGGTACTATGCCGATAAAGGGAAATTCGATGACTCAGAGAAAGTTTTGAACGAATTTCATAAGCTATATTCAAACAAACCGCGCTAAAATATCGGAATAACTATCAACAAAAGCGAGCAAATGAACTACATTCATGCGAACATGAATTTTCGAAGGGGGGGGTAATGTTACGAGCGTACCAAGGCTGAACAAGGCTGAAGCCCTAATCAATTCGCAGTGAACGCTAGCGAGTTCCCTGCGTAATGATTAGGGCTAACCAGCGAGCTAGTCAGGTTTGGCCCAGATATGGCTCAGATATGGCCCAACACCCTTTTCCTTCCCCAACATCCTTTTCTTTCACCAACACCTTGTTCACCTACATCACATTCTTCCCGTGTCACAAACACATTCCTTTCGGGCCTAGCGCAGCCTCTGAACATTACATAAATAGAAGCTTTTGTACCAACCTTCTTCTGTATTCTTAATATTCAGTTATAGCTATCTCTAAAGATCAAGCACTATCAACTCTGACCTTCATTGATTGTATCATCTAGGCACGATCCTGACATCATTCTCGTATGAGCTTTGAACTCGATGTCATCGAATATGAAAGTTTTCGTGAACGCTTGCAGACGACTAAAGTCGAGAATATATCTGAAAATATGAACAAAACACTGAAGTTTGCTCGCGAGTCGCTAGTCAAAACACAGGAACAAATGATGAAACAAGTCAATAAGCATAGAAAAGAAGTTGATTACAAGATCGAATCAAAGATGTTTCTGAATGAAAGAAACATCGTTACAGCGAGATCTTTCAAGAAGCTAGATGACAAAATGCTCGATTCTTTCATCAATCTAGATCTCATCGACTCTTCATATAAACTGAAATTATCAGAGTCTATGCGTGTTCATGATGTATTTCATTCTGATCTGCTTCGCTCTGTCGTCGACGATCTCTTGCCTGATCAAAAGAATGAATTCTCAGATTCAATAGTGATAAACGACGAAGACGAGTGAAAAATCAATGATATATTGAATTTTCATCGATATCGAAGACGACTTCAGTATAGAGTCAAATGAAATGACTATGACAATGATCTCAATTGATACAACGCTGATGACGACGAATTTATGAACGCTCAGAAGATCATTGACGATTTTCATATTTGATACTCGAATAAATCGCGCCAATCGACAATTCAATCAATCACGATTTAACAGATCTGAGTCTGTGAAATCATGATTGAGCAATCAATCGAGTCGAGCAGAAAATACATTCATGCGGACATGAATCGTCGAAGGGGAGGAGTAATGTCACGATTCTAGTCTTGCCAGGCTCAGCCTTCTAGCCTTATCAGGCCTATCCTCGCTTCGTCACCTTGACTAGTCCCTATTGGGCCTAGCGTCGGCTGAGGAACACACATATGTAGCCAGTTTCTTTCCCGTAGCTACCTTTCTTTCTTAGCATTTATCTTCTAGTTAAATGACATCTCTATCTGACTCGCTCTAGGCAGATTTCTAACATGTATTCTTAATATTCAGTTATAGCTATCTCTAAAGATCAAGCACTATCAACTCTGATCTTCACTGATTGTATCATCTAGGTACGATTCTGACAAGAAACATCTTTCGTCTTCAAATCAAGAATTGAATCAAAATATCATTGTATAAAATATCGTCAATGAAGAGCAGAGCAAAGACGATGTGTTACAACAAACAGCACAGACACTCATAAGAATTTACTCAAGCGTCACATGCTGAATAAAAGCTATAGATTCATTATTTGATACATAGTCTCAAAACTCACTGTTTCAACGACGTGAAGTCATCATGTAGTCAACGAGCGATTTTCTCTCTCAGAGAGTTTTGTTCATTCGATATACATAGCCTAGTTTCTCTCATGAGTCGAATTTAAATCAATGTCACAAGAGCATATGAATTACAATCACAATCACAATCAATCATTGATATAAATATTCATTCTAGCATGATTCTGAATTCAAAGAAAAAGAACATTAAATTTCTTTTAATTGAATATTGTTTTGCAGCAACTTAAAATAATATAAAGAGAAAATACTGAACATCAAACTCGCTTTCATCTGAATGCTAAAGAGATCTCAAGCAGTTCATGATTATGTTCACAAAATTTACAGTTTATTTATAATGTCAAGATCATATTTTTATTCTGCTGCAGATTCATTTGTTCTTTATTGTCAATGATTCTATAACAAGGTTCAAAGTCAATCACTCGTCTCTTTCAATCTTTAAGTCTTCAACTGTCTCGATCTTTCAAGCTTTGAAGAAGATCAGCAATAGTCAGAGAAGTCTCGAGCATATTCACATTGAGAAAATATCATTAATAATGCTTGTCGAAGCTGTTTTACTTCTTGAAGAAATCAGCAAGTCTTTTAAATCTCTCTTCTTACTTTCGTGTTTAATCGTTCACATAAATATCATTATAGAATGATTATGTGGTCAAACAGCGAACGAAAGCTTACGTTGAAGTGATTAGCTTTCACAATTTCGATTTGTCTATGTGATCACTTGATCACATAGACAGTTCATGATAACGCGAAGCTTGTGATCTGTTACTCGCATGATCAGCTCGCAATCTCAAGCATAGCTCTTCGTTGCTCATTTTATCGATGTAATTGCACAATGTACAATCGATTTACAAGATATACTGTCTAGAATTTTGAGTCAACTGCTTGCAGCAAGATTTTCTTGAGCTCATCTGACTGAGTATGAAAAGTGAATTCAGATTACAGCGATTACTAGAATAAACAACAGTGTGATTTTTTAGCTCTAAGAGTCTGTTTCACGCACAGAGTTTTTTCATACTACATACATTGTCAGTACGACTCTATATGTATCTATATACATAGATAATATGCTGTGCTTCATAGTCTTTGACTGCATAAGCACGTTAAAATAAAGAAACAAAAAATTAAAAAATATTGAATTGAATGCACTTTATATCGAAATATTATCTCGTATGCACGAAGTTTTCGCGCACACTGAGTTTTCGTGCACGCTAACTATGACTAATTATCTTAGTGCTCTTTTTAGCATGCTAAACTCGATACTATCTGTAACTAATCTTTTTACTCGTAAAGTACACAGAAACTCGAAAATCTTATGCATACTTTCGAATTAGTTTTTAGTGTGTCAATCAAGCATAAGCGACCTAATTTTAAATAAACAAATCACATTTCTACTCAACAGAACTACTATTAATTCTATCTCATTACACACTCTCTATTATGTCTCATAATAAGAGGTTTACAATGAGAACAGCTAAAACGGAAGCCTCGCGAGTAGACTGACCGCGTCGAGTCGAGTCGGGTTGGAATTTTTTTGGAAAAGTGTCGGGTCGAGTTGAGAAGTTGGACCCGAGAACTCGGATCGGGTTGAGAAGCTTGATCCGACAACCCGACCCGAAAACCCGACCCGACCCGACAAGATATTAGGTAGGTGTAAATAGCTTGGTCGAACAGCCTACATGGTTCCTCTTCATGGCTTCCTATCATGTTTTCCCGTCATGACTCCCTACCAAAGTCAAACGGCCTCCATGTTCCCCTTCATGTTTCCCTTCATGTTCCCCTTCATGTTCCCCGCCATGTTCCCCTTCATGTTCCCCTTCATGTTTCCCTTCATGTTTCCCCGTCATGGCTCCCTACCAAACCTCCCTACCAAACAGCCTTCATGGTTCCCCGTCATGGCTCCCCTCTATAGCTCCCCTTCATGACTTCCCTTCATGGCTCCCCTTCATAGCTCCCCTTCATGACTCCCCTTCATGGCTCCCCTTCATGACTCCCTATCATATAGCCTTCATGTTTCCCGTCATGACTTCCTATCAAAAAGGTAATGCAAAAAGGTAATGCAAAAGCAAAAAACCGGAAAAATTTCTATATTTAGCCCTCTTGGCGCCAAGCTCGGGTCCTTGGCGGGTCGGGTCGGGTTGACCCAATTCCCAGTCGGGTCGGGTCGCGTCGGGTTGAAAATATGAGCAACCCGACTCGGATCGGGTTGAAAATGTGGGCAACCCGACCCGATATCGGTTCGGGTCCAAAATGTCAACCCGAAACCCGACCCGACGGTCAGTCTACTCGCGAGTCAGCAAGTCAGATCATCAGCAAATTCATTCAACAATTAAATCTGCAGCAACGATTCTGAGCGAGATCTCGAAAAATTCTTTACTTTCTATAGGAAAATCTTTAGATTTCAAGCCGAATACAGTGCATTATATAGTCAAAGATGCAAAGAAGAAAGCTGAAGATAACAATCGAAAGCTTCTTGATCAACGCAATTTCGAAGACGCCTCGCGATCAGATAGATCTTGCATTCAGGA
>JAABUV010008022.1_pt1 | contig 10835 bp, 9 predicted proteins | sample 5559971 | NCBI WGS metagenome assembly JAABUV01 (sample SAMN10711881, study PRJNA513362) | rock metagenome | isolation source: Antarctica rocks | place: Antarctica: Victoria Land, Knobhead nord | collected 2015-12-19
GCCCGCTCCGGTCGTAGCGGCCACGGTTCTCAACAGTCCACATCAGCATCGTCCCGCACGTCAGATCAATGCCGGCCAGATGGTAAACAGCTATGAACACTCAAGATGTTGAAGGACAGACACTTAGGAAACGATCCAGAATGCCAACCAGCCCTCCGGATCAGGCCAAAGCAGCCCGGCAGCAAGCGGGCCAGGGCGCCGTCATGGCCGGCAGCGTTCCCCACCAGGCGACCGGCTCTCCGGTCGTCGGCATCGGCGCATCGGCGGGCGGGCTGGAGGCGTGCACGAGGCTGCTGGACGCCCTGCCCGCCGACAGCGGCATGACGTTCATCCTGGTCCAGCACCTCGATCCCTCTCACGAGAGCATGATGGTCGAGCTGCTGGCCAGCCACACCGCGATGACGGTGCTGCAGGCCACGGACGGGATGCCCGTCGAGCGCGACCACGTCTACGTCATACCGCCCGGAACCTATCTCGCCGCCAGCGGGGGCGCCCTGCGCCTCACGCCGCCCCAAGCGCGCCATGGCGCCCGCCTGCCGTTCGACTTCTTGCTGCGCTCGTTGGCGGAGGAGTACGGCGTGCGCGCGGCCTGCGTGGTCCTCTCGGGAACCGGGGCGGACGGCAGCATCGGGCTGAAGGCCATCAAGGAAAGGTCCGGGCTCGTCATCGCACAGGAGCCCGAGGAGGCCGGCTATGACGGCATGCCGCGCAGCGCGATCATGACAGGGGCAGTGGACATGGTGCTTCCCGTGGCCGGCATCCCCGCAGCACTCATCGACCGCAATCGCCAGTTGGCCCTGCCCCCGGCCAATGGCCCGCCAATGGCCGAGGGCACGCCGCGGGACTGGCTGCCCGAGATCCTTGGCCTCATCAATGCCGGAACCGTTCACGACTTCACGCTCTACAAGCCCGGCACCCTGCAGCGCCGGATCGAGCGCCGCATGGCCATGGCGTCGATTACGACCGGCAAGACGGGCACGACCGGCGGGATGGGCCAATACCTTGCGGTGCTGCGGGCCGACCCAGGCGAGCTCGACCGCCTGGCCAAGGACCTGCTGATCAACGTCACGGGCTTCTTCCGCGATCCAAAGGTGTTCGGGCTGCTGGCGGAGCAGGTCATTCCCGACCTGGTCCGCAGCAGGATGCCGCACGGCCACCTCCGCATGTGGGTCGCAGGGTGCAGCACGGGCGAGGAGGCCTACTCGCTCGCCATGCTGTTCCGCGAGCAGATCGCCGCGGCGAAATGCGACATCAAGCTGCAGGTCTTCGCCTCGGACGTCGACCCGGATGCGGTCGCAGCCGCCCGAGAGGGCCTGTATCCCGAGACCATCGAGGCGGACGTGTCCGAGGCGCGCCTCGCCCGCTTCTTCACCCGGGAGGACCACGGCTACAAGGTGTCGCCCGAGCTGCGGGCGGCCGTAGTGTTCACGGTGCAGGACCTGCTGGCCGACCCGCCGTTCTCGCGGCTCGACTTCATCTCGTGCCGCAACCTGCTGATCTACTTGGGCGCAGAGGCGCAGGCCAAGGTCATTTCCTTGTTCGATTTCGCCCTGGCCCCGGACGGCGTCCTCCTGCTCGGCAGTTCGGAGACGACCGGGGACAAGGACCGTTGCTTCGAGGTGATCTCGAAGGCCGCGCGGCTCTACCGGCACATCGGCCGCAGCCGGTCCGGCGAGGTCAGCTTCGCCATGGGCGCCGGCGGCAGCGTGCGGCGTCCCTTGGGCCTGGGACCGGGGAAGGTCCCCTCGCGGCAGGCCACCCTCGCCGACCTTTGCCGGCGGCTGGTGATGGACACCCACGCCCCGGCCGCGATGCTGTGCGGACGCGACGGCGAGTGCCTCTACTCCCTGGGGCCGACGGAACGCTATCTGCGCGTGGCGCCGGGCCACGCCACGCACGACCTGCTCGCCATGGTGCAGGAGGGCGTCCGCGGCAGGCTCCGTTCCGCCATCCAGCAAGCCATCCAAGGCAACGTGCGCGTCGTGGTCGCGGGCGGCCGCACGATCCACGACACAGATCCGGTCCCGTTCAACATCGACGTGCTGCCGGCGCAGAACGACGGCGAGGCCCTGCTGCTGGTCTGCTTCACCGATCGGCCACGTCCCGAGCGGCCACGTCCTGAGCAGGGGCAAGACCGCCTGCCCTTGTCGCAGGACGCCCCGCGGATTGCGGAACTCGAAGCGGAGCTTGCGGCGACCCGGGCGGAGCTGCAAGGCGCCGTCCGCACCCTGGAGGCGTCGAGCGAGGAGCAGAGTGCGATCAACGAGGAGACGCTGTCGGTCAACGAGGAGTTCCAGTCCACCAACGAGGAGCTGCTGACCTCCAAGGAGGAGCTGCAATCGCTCAACGAGGAGCTGACCGCGCTCAACAGCCAGCTCCAGGAAAGCCTGGAGCGGCAGCGCACGACATCGGACGACCTGCAGAACATCCTGTACAGCACCGACGTCGCGACGCTGTTCCTGGACCGCGCGCTCAACATCCGCTTCTTCACCCCGGCCACCAAGTCGCTGTTCAGCGTCATCCAGGGCGACGTCGGCCGGCCACTCGCCGACCTGCACTCGCTGGCGAGCGACAGCCTGCTTCCGGCCGACGCGCGGGCCGTGCTGCAGGACCTGGCGCCGATCGAGCGCGAGATCGAGACGGCGGGCGGCGCCTGGTTCCGCCGCCGCATCCTGCCCTACCGCACCCACGGCGCCGGGGTGGAGGGCGTGGTCATCACCTTCAACGACATCACCCGGCGCAAGCGCGAGGCCGGGGCGCTGGAGACCGCCAAGCAGCAGGCGGAGCTGGCCAACCTGGCGAAGTCGCGCTTCCTCGCCGCCGCGAGCCATGACCTGCGCCAGCCGCTGCAAACCCTGGCGCTGCTGCAGGGACTGCTGGCAAAGCCGACCGGGGCGGAGCCGGCGGCGGAGCTGGTCGCAAAACTTGGCGACACGTTGGGCGCCATGTCGGCGATGCTGAACACCCTGCTCGACGTGAACCAGATCGAGGCCGGCGTCGTCCACGCCGAGGTCGTCGACTTCCAGATCGGCGACGTGCTCGGCCGCATGCGCGACGAGTACGCCTACCACGCGGAGGCCCAGGGGCTCGCCCTGCGCATGGTCCCGTGCAGCCTGGTGGTCCGCAGCGACCCGCGCCTGCTCGAGCAGATGGTCCGCAACCTCCTCTCGAACGCGCTGAAGTACACGAAGCAGGGCAAGGTGCTGCTCGGCTGCCGCCGGAACGCGGGCTGGCTGCGCATCGAGGTATGGGACACCGGCGTCGGCATCCCGGACGGCGAGCTGGACGCGATCTTCGAGGAATACCACCAGGTGGACAACGCCGCGCGTGAACGGAGCCTGGGCCTTGGCCTCGGCCTGTCCATCGTGCGGCGGCTGGGGAGCTTGCTGGGCCACCGGGTGCGCGTCCGCTCTCGCCAGGGCAAGGGGTCGGTGTTCGCCATCGATGTCGCGCTGCCGACCGGCGACGCAGGCTCCCGGCCTGGGCACGCGCGCAGCCGCATCGAGGACGGGACGGCCAAAACCGCGCGCCGCACCGGCACGGTCCTGGTGATAGAGGACGACCCGGAGCTGCGGAGCCTCCTTGAACTGTCCCTGGCGCAGGACGGCCATCGCGCGGCAGCCGCACCCGACGGCCCCGCGGCGTTGGAGCTGGTGATGCGGGAGGCCATGCGGCCGGACCTCATCCTTGCGGACTACAACCTGCCAAACAGCATGGACGGGCTGGAGACGGCCGCGAAGCTTCGGGAAGAGCTGCGTCACGAGGTTCCGGTCGTCATCCTGACCGGCGACATCTCGACCGCCACGCTGAGCGCCATCGCAGGCCAGAACTGCCGGCAGCTCAACAAACCGGTCAGGCTGGCGGAGCTGATGACGGCCATACAGGGCCTTCTTGCACCCTCGCAGCCTGCGATGCATCCAGGCAACGGGCAACCGCCCGGCACGGTCCGCACCCTGGCGCCGCACGTCGTCTACATCGTCGACGACGACAGCAGTATCCGCCATGCCGTCCGCGCCGTGCTCGAGGGCGCCGGCCAGACGGTCGAGGACTACGCCGCCAGCGAGACGTTCCTCGAAGCGTATAGGCCCGGCCGCGAAGGATGCCTCCTGGTCGACGCCTACCTTCCCGGCATGGGCGGGATCGAACTCCTCCAACACCTTCGCGAGCGCGGCGATCTGCTGCCCGCCATCATGATCACCGGCAGCAGCGACGTGCCCATGGCGGTCCAGGCCATGAAGGCGGGCGCCATCGACTTCATCGAGAAGCCGATCGGCGCGCCCGAGCTGGTCGCCAGCGTCGAACGCGCGCTCGGGCAGGCCCGGGATGCCGGCAAGCACTCCGCGTGGCGGGAGAGTGCGGCGAGACACATCGCTGGGCTCACGCCGCGGCAGCACGAGATCATGGACTTGGTCCTGGCCGGGCACCCCAGCAAGAACATCGCCGCCGACCTTGGCGTCAGCCAGCGCACGGTCGAGAACCACCGCGCTTCGATCATGCGGAAGACTGGCGCACGGTCGCTCCCGGCGTTGGCCCGCCTGGCGCTCGCCGCGGCCGGAGAAGCTGGCGGCGCGTCGACCGGGGCCGACGCCCCTGCCGCCTAGCCCGCGCCGCGATCTGCCGCTGAGTAGTTTCCGAGCCTACCGCGGCTGCCTGCCGGCCGACTATTGCTTCTTTTTTGTTGTCGAACAGCCTGGCCGGTGTTTCAGCCTGGCTGGTGTTTCGGCTGCACGGGAACGCGCGAGGAGTTTTGATCATGAGCACCGCAAACCGCGCCGCTGCGTCTTCCAAGGGGCGGCAGGGCAGCACAGGCCGGAGCGCGCCCAAGGTCTATCTCGTCGGCGGCGGCATCGCCTCGCTGGCCGCCGCCGCGTTCATGATCCGCGACGGCGACGTGTTCGGGCACAACATCACGGTCCTCGAAGAGTCCGGCACGCTCGGGGGCAGCCTGGACGGGGCTGGCTCCTCCAGGGACGGCCATGTGCTGCGCGGCGGCCGGATGCTGGAAAGCAAGTACCTCTGCACCTTCGATCTGTTCTCCTCGATCCCGACGCTCGACGAGAGCCAGACGGTCACGCAGGAGATCTTCCGCTGGAACGAGACGATGCCGACCTCGTCCAAGTCGCGCCTGGTCCGCAACGGCCAGCCGCAAGCCGCGCCGAAATTCGGGCTGAGCGAACGGCACATCCTGACGATCGAGCGCCTGGTGCTCGAACCCGAGGCGCTGCTGGGCCGCACCAGCATCGAAGGGCAGTTCGACCCCACGTTCTTCACCACTGACTTCTGGTTCATGTGGTGCACCACCTTCGCCTTCCAGCCCTGGCACAGCGCGGTCGAGTTCAAGCGATACCTGGCGCGGTTCGCCCATATGGTGGAGGGCTTCGACCGGCTGCACGGCATCATGCGCACCGTCTACAACCAACACGACTCGATGGTGCGCCCGCTGCGCCGGTGGCTCGACGAGCGCGGCGTCCGGTTCGAGCTGAACACGCGCGTCACCGGCCTCGGCTTCGACATCCACGACGCCAAGAACGCCGTGGCGCGCATCGCCTTCGAGCGGGACGGCGCGGCCGGCGAGATCGCGGTCAGCCCGGGCGACTACGTCCTCGTCACCCTAGGTTCGATGACCGAGGCGTCCAGCCTCGGCACGATGGACACGGCGCCGGTGCTGGGCTCGAAGCAGGACGGCGGCGCCTGGGCATTGTGGGAACGGATCGCAGCCGGCCGGCCCGAGTTCGGCCGCCCTGCCGTCTTCGCCGGGCACATCGACCGGTCCAAGTGGGTGTCGTTCACGACGACCCTGCATGATCCGACGCTCCTCCGCATGGTCCAGGACCTCACCGGCAACGTGCCGGGCGAGGGCGGCCTGGTCACGTTCCCGGACAGCGCCTGGCTCGCCTCGATCGTCATCCCGCACCAGCCGCACTTCATCGGGCAGCCCGAGGGCGTCAGCGTGCTCTGGGGCTACGGCCTATCGGTGGACCGGCCCGGCGACTTCGTGGCGAAACCGATGTCCGCGTGCTCCGGCCGCGAGGTCATGGCCGAAGTCCTTGGCCACCTGCGGATCAAGGCGGAGGCGGCCAGGATACTGGACGCCTGCGTCTGCATACCCTGCATGATGCCGTTCATCACCAGCCAGTTCCTGCCGCGCGAGAGGGGCGACCGGCCGCCGGTGCTGCCGCAGCATTCGCACAACCTGGCCTTCATCGGCCAGTTCTGCGAGGTGCCGGACGACGTGGTGTTCACCGTCGAGTACTCGGTCCGCTCCGCCCAGGTCGCTGTCTACGGGCTGCTCGGCCTGCAGCGGAAGCCGCCTGCCGTCTACAAAGGCAAGCACGACCCGCGCGTCCTGCTGAAGGCGTTCAGGGCCCTGCACGACATCGCCGCATGACCGCAGGCCTCCTTGGCCGATAACCGTACCCGTCGCTCTTCCGCATGTCACACGGATGAGGCTTGCAGCAATTGAAAGGTCAGGGGTTCCGTTCAGACCCAAGGCCAGCCTCGTGCGCACAGTCCTGAGTGGTTTCCGATCCTTGTGGCCAAATTGCGAGGCCGCAACGTACTGCTGGCATAGCTCGACGCTGATGCAGCAACGTCGCGCGGCACGGCCTACGCCTCACGCCTTGATCTGCATCAAGGTGGGATGGCTGGAAAGAAGATAGGGCATGAGGACCGGCTGAGTGCAAACCTTGCGGCTGAGGAAACAACCATGAAACAAACGATGTCCCGGCTTTCGCTGATCGCCTTGGCTCTGGTCGCCACGGCGGCGCTCGCGCAGGCGCAGGCAACCGATGACCGCACTGCGCACCACCCCGGCGGTCAGGCCGCAGCCCAGGCCCCCTCAGCCTCGATGACGCCCCCGCAGGCAGGCATGCCGATGGCGGGACAGATGGCAGAGGGCGGAAAGCCTGGCGCGATGGGCGGCGGCATGGGACCGATGATGGAGATGATGCGTCCGGGGATGGCCGGGCGCGGCGGCATGGAGATGCCGTTCGAGCACATCGAGGGCCGCATTGCCTACCTCAAGGCGGAACTCAAGATCACCGACGCGCAGACTGCGCCGTGGAACGCCTTTGCCGCTGCGATGCGGGCCGACGCCGCCGCGATGAAGGCCATGCACGAGGGGATGGCCAAGGACGGCATGCCCGGCACCTTGCCCGAGCGCCTGGCTGCCCGGCAGAAAATGATGTCGGCGCACGTCGGCAGGCTGGAGCGCATGGAGGCGGGGACAAAGCCGCTCTATGCCGCGCTGTCGGCGGAACAGCGGACGCTGCTCGACCAGATGACGGCGAGCCCGATGGGGATGATGTGAGCCATGGAATGCGGTAGCCACTCCGATCCGGACGGCCCGCCCACGGCGCCGTGGTGGAGGACGTCCAGCGGCCTCGTCATGTGCGGCTTCCTGCTGGTCACGGGCTTCTGTCTCGTCACCGAACACACGGCGCACCTCCTCGGCGTCCTGCCGTTCCTGCTGGTCCTGGCATGCCCGCTGATGCACCTGTTCCACCATCACGGGCACGGCGGACACCGGCCAGCGTCCCCAGGCGCCCCGCTTGCCGACGCCCAGGCCGGGGAACGGCCATGACCCATGACGCCCCGGCGTACGGGCTGTGGCTGCTGGTCGTGATGAACTCGCTCGTGTTCATCATCTTCGCCTTCAGCTTCGGCAAGCCGCAGTCGCCGCGCGACTGGCGCTCCTTCGGGGCGTTCAGCGCGTTCATCGTGGCGCTGTTCTCGGAGATGTACGGCTTTCCCCTGAGCATCTACTTGCTGTCCGGCTGGTTGCAGACCCGGTGTCCAGGCGTCGACTTGATGTCCCATGACTCCGGCCATCTGTGGTCTACGCTGTTCGGCCTGACCGGGAACCCGCATTTCAGCGCGCTGCACATCCTCAGCGCCTTCGCCATCGGCGGCGGATTCATTCTCCTCAGCTCCGCCTGGCCGGTGCTGCTTGCCGCGCAGAAGCAGGGCCGCCTCGCGACGACGGGACCCTACGGCCGCGTCCGTCACCCGCAGTATGTCGGCTTCATCGTCATCATGCTCGGCTTCCTGCTCCAGTGGCCGACCATCCTGACGCTGGCGATGTTCCCCCTCCTGGTCTTCATGTACGTCCACCTCGCCCACGCCGAGGAGGCAGAGGCGCGTCAAGCGTTCGGGAACGCCTACGCCCGTTACGCGGCGCGTGTCCCGGGATGGTTTCCACGCCTGCGCCGCTTGGAGGCTGGCCACGGACTGACCTGATGGCAGCCTTCCACGCCTGGCTTCCCGCGATGCGGCGCTACCTCGCCGTCATCGCCGTGGGCAACCTCGTGTGGGAAACGGCGCAGATGCCGCTCTACACGCTGTGGCGGACCGGCTCCATGCAGGAGATCGCGTTCGCCGTCGTCCACTGCACGGGAGGCGACGTGCTTATCGCGGCCGTGTCGCTGTTCGGCAGCCTGCTGCTGTTCGGCGGCGCCGATTGGCCGCGATCGCGCTTCCTGCCGGTTGCCGCCGCGACCGTGGCCCTTGGCCTCGGCTACACGATCTACAGCGAGCGCCTGAACACCGCCAGCAATGCCTGGGCCTATTCGGGGCTCATGCTGGTCCTGCCGGGTCTGGGAACCGGGTTGGCACCGCTGGCGCAGTGGCTCGTCGTGCCGCTGTTGGCGTTCGCAGCGGCGCGCCCGCCGTTGCGCGCCAAGAAAGCGGCGGTCCAGGCGAGCCTGGAGCCTGACCTTCCCGCCATGAGAGACACCACGTCCCATGTCGCGCCAGACCATTTGGCCCGTTCAACTCGGAGAGCGTCATGAGCGAGCACCAGGCCGGGCATCGGCACGAGACCGGCAGCCGGGCGAACCGGCCACCCTCCAACCGCTTCCCGAGATCATGAAGCGCTTCGCGCCACCGCCACAGCACTCACCGGCCGCCAACCAAAGTCTTTGACCTCGCCACAACAGCGAGAACTGTGCGGGGGGTGCTTGCCGTGACCTTGCATTGAGCGACCGCAGCTCAGACAGGCCCAGGTCGGCAGGCAGCGCCCGAACGACGCCGCGAGTTCAAGCCGATCAACACGTCTGTGGCCAAGGATCAGGAGGTGCCGCGGGCCAGCTTGGCCACGGCGTACTGGGGCGACGGTGGACCCGCGCAAATCGCGTGCTCCCGTTCAACGGCACAGGACAGCAAGCTTGCGCCGGCATCCCGGCCAGCATCCGTGCCGAAGCACCGTTCCGCACGGTCCAACTATGCTTTGTAGTTCAGATAACGAGGGACATCAGGTTCCCCAGTTGGATTCCTAGGCGCCATGAACATCTTTGAGTTGTTGTTCGACAACAATCCAGCATCCTGGATACGGTCGTCGAGGTCGCGTTCGCAGAGTTTTTCCGCCCGCTCCCAATGCTCGCTCTCCTGCCCGTCGGGACGGCCATCATCTTCCCAAAGGTGGTAGGCCGAAACGCGGATGCGATGCTCGTGGTTTGCTTGTTCGTCGGACATGATCCACTGCTCCATAGTTGAACTGCTCGTCATTGGAAGAAGATATGATGGCTTCACGTCGCAACAGGCGGCGAGGCAGGGTCCTTTGGCACCATTGGCGCGCCCGGCTTGAGCTTCTGCACCTGCCCGGTGATCACGCGATCTCCCGCTTTCAGGCTATGTCGCCGACCGCGAGGCGGATCGTGCTTGCCACCTGCGCGACGTCGCAGGACAGGGTAAGATTGGCCTGGGCGGTCAATGCGCCTCCGCCGCAAGCGTCGACCGCGCTCCTTACCTCATCAGCAGCCGCGCGGTCGCTCCGGTAATAAGTCACGACTACCGGTTCGGAGCGAGAAGCGGGTCGGCTCGCGCTGTCGTCTCAGGCGCGGTAGAGATGGCGGGCATAGTAACTGGCACAATCTGCTCCGTGTTCACGCAAGCTGCCCACGGCATCGGCGAGGAATCGTGAGCTAACGAGGCCGTTGTCCCACTGCAGATCGAAAGCCGGTCACTAGCGTGCAGAAGCCTGTTGCGCGAGCCGTGAAGTCGATCTCAATCAAGGTGGATCAGTCGGATCGACGACTTCTCGCTGCCTTGTTAGTCTTCCTGAACAGCGGGACTAGTAGCGATTGCTTACAGATGGAGCCGTCCTCGCGGTGCCGAGCACCGCCGGGCCGACCCTGGTGTCCCCGATGTTGCCGATGCGGCCCGTCAACGGCTCGCTCACCGCTGAGCCACGGGGCAGGCTGTTCGCCGGCTCCGGCTCGCCGCTGGACGGGCCGCTGCCGCGGAAGGCGGTGGACACCGGTGCCAAGCGCGACTCGTCCGCGCAGCCTGCAAAAATGATCATGGGCAGAATGGCAAGTATGCTGAGACGCATGATTTGGTCTCCGTTGTTAAGTTCGGCCGCGTTGATGCGGCACGGAAGCGAAAAGGCTCTAGCGGCAGGGCTGCGGCCTGCTGTTGCCTTGCACGTCACCGCACGCGGGTGGTGATACCCTCGTTCACCTGGTTGCCCAGGTAGCCCTGCCCTCCGCCGTTGTTGGAGGTGTAGCCGCTGTCCAGCTCACGCAGCACGGTTGCGCGGGGTTGAGGCTCCTTGACGCATCCGGCCAAGGCGAGCAGGAGGGCGAGCGCCACAATGGCGAACGGCGGGCCAAACAGGCGGACCGTGCGCGTTTCGGCGTCAAGGGATGCACCCGGCGCAGTGCCGCGGTGGTTTGGGTTGAACGCTCTACGCATCATGGCTCCTATCAGGACCTACGGGCGTCACACAACTGCGGAACGAAGTGCCATGTCCCAGCCCTTGAGGAAGGTGTCGAGACGGCTGAGACCCCGGGCGATGGTTTTCGGGCCGGCTGGCTTGTAGCCGCGTGACGTGTAGC
>JAABUV010008024.1_pt1 | contig 10833 bp, 11 predicted proteins | sample 5559971 | NCBI WGS metagenome assembly JAABUV01 (sample SAMN10711881, study PRJNA513362) | rock metagenome | isolation source: Antarctica rocks | place: Antarctica: Victoria Land, Knobhead nord | collected 2015-12-19
CGCTGCGCCGGCTCGTGGCGAACATCGCGCTGCCCGTCGACGACCGGAAACCAGGGCTTGTCGGCGACCCCGCGGGCTTCGCCTGCTTGACCACGGCGCCGGCCGCCGAGGGTCCGCCGTTGCGGGTGGACGCATTCGTGGCAGCCGACGCCGCGCACCGGATGGTGCTGCGCTGGTCCCCCCATCTGCACGCCGAGCGTCTCGCGCCCCGTCCCGCACCGGCCGAGGAGGTGCTGCTGCAGGGGATCGACCGCCTGGAGGTCAGCTACCTGTCGCCCGACCGGACCGGCTGGCTGCGCTCGTGGAGCCGGACGGACCTGCCGGCCTTGGTCCGCATCCAGCTTCTGTTCGCACCGGGCGACCCCCGCCACTGGCCGCCGATCATCGCGGCCACCCAGCACAGCCGCGCGCGGGAACGGTCGAATGGCTGAACGGAGCGGGCAGCCTGGCGACCGCGGCTTCGCGCTGTTGATCGTCCTGTGGTGGACGGTGCTGCTGGCGCTGCTGGGGACGCAGCTCGCGGCGTCGGGACGGCTGGACGCGCAACGCGCGGGCAACCTGCGCGCCGCCGCCGTCGCCGAGGCCGCAGCGGACGGCGTGCTGCATGAGGCGATCTTCCATGTCCTCGACGGTTCGGCCGCTGGCTGGGCCGCGGACGGCGCCGCCCATGCCATTGCCGTGGCCGGTGGGGTCGCCCGCGTCGAAATCCGCAGCGAGGCGGCGAAGATCGGGTTGAATCAGGCTTCCCCGGCGCTGCTCGCGGCCCTGCTGAACCGCTTGGGGACCGAGCGGCGGCAGTCGGCGGCGCTCGCCGACGCCATCCTGGACTGGCGCACCGCGACGGCCCGGCCGCGCAAACTCGGCGCGAAGGCGCCGGAGTACCGTGCGGCCGGGCTGGGCTACGCGCCGCCGAACAGCGACTTCGAGAGTGTCGACGAGCTGGCCCTGGTTCGCGGCATGACGCCCGAACTCGTCGCGCGCCTGGCTCCCTATGTCTCGGTCTACCAGACCGGCGATCCTGACCTTGCGGTCGCTGACGCTATCGTGCGGCTTGCGAGCGCCGACGCCGGCGACGTGGCGGCCGACCCAACCGAACGCGCCGGCCTGGTGAACAGCGCGGCACCCATCATAGCGGTCAAGGTCGCAGTCGAGATGGCGGATGGCGCACGGGTGCTGCGCCGCACTGTCATACGTCTTGCCATGGACGCAGCACGGCATCCGTTTCAGGTGCTGGACCAAGAGTGAGACGTTTGAAGCATATTGCCTCGTAGGTCCGGGACGGCTCTGCACGGAACGATACCAAGGGTTGACGTTCATACTGAATTACCGCCAAGTTCGCTGCGTCCGAGCCAGCTTGGTTGCAGGGTGGCAGGGTAACAGCCCTATCGATGTTAGTTTTCTGAAACAAACTTATAATAATTGGAGGAAAACGCAAATGCCGACGAACACCTGCTCGAAGGGCAAGCGGTGGCTTGCCGCTGTCGCCTTGTCCATGACCTTTGGACTCACAGCCGGCGCTGCACGGGCTGAAGACCAGAATTTGGCTACGCTGCTGGAGAAGCTGCTGCAACGCAACGAGAACACCAACTATTCGCGCGTCGCCTCGATCCACATCCCAGGCAACCCGCTGGCGGCGTTCGACATCAGCTTCGTCGATCCAGCCCTGCCGCTCTACTACCTCGCCGACCGTTCCAACGCCTCCCTCGACATCATCGACATCCGCACCAACACCGTCATCGGGCAGGTCGGCGGCTTCGTGGGCGTGCGGAGGGACGCGGCGGGCAAGGTGAGCAACGACATCTCGGGTCCCGACGGCGTGGCGACGGTCGGCGCCGGCGAGGTCTGGGTCGGCGATGGCGACAGCAGCGTGAAAGTCGTGGATGTCGTCTCGCAGAAGGTCATAGCCACGATTTCGACCGTGATCGAGGGCGATACCGCCGACAATGCCAAGCGGGCCGATGAAATGTTCTACGATCCGCGCGACCACGTCATGCTCGTGGCGAACAACGCCGCGTCGCCGCCCTACGTCACCCTGATCTCGACCCTGCCGAACGACCGCCGCGTCCTGGGCCATATCGTCTACAGCGACTCCATGGGCGTCGAGGCGTCGGTCTACGACCCGGCAAAAGGCGTGTTCTACGTCAACCTGACCCAGCTCGGGGACGATCCGAACAACGGCGCCGTATCCATCGTGGACCCGCGCCAAGTCGCGGAAATCGGCCGGTTCCCGGTGACGGGCTGCAACGGCACCGGGCTCGACCTCGCTCCGGGAGGCAAGCTGCTTATCGGGTGCTCGTTGACCAACAACTCGCAGATCATCAGCACCCATGATGGCTCTCTGCTCGCGGAGTTCCCGCAAACCTCGGGGGCGGACCAGATTTGGTACAACCGGGGCGACGGCCGGGTCTACCTCGCAGGCCGCAACAACCCGGCGTCGGCAGGCGGGCCGTCCCTGGGCGTCATCGATGCGCTCACCAACACGTTCGTGACGAACATACCGACCGACGCCAGCGCCCACTCCGTCGCAGCGGACGCCAGGACGGGCAACATCTACGTGCCGCTGGGGCCGATCGCCAGCGACCCGGCTTGCACCGCCGGCTGCATCGCCGTCTACAACGGCCGGCAGAACGAAAACGGGATCGAGCGCGGCATCGAGAGTTTCCTGTCTGACCTGTCCGCGGCCGAGTAGCCACCCAGTAGCCACTCAGTAGCCGCAACGACCGGCGGCAGCCTTCCCCGCGTTCATGACAATGAGCTTGCGAGGGAGGCTGCCAGGCGCGTAGTGGCATCGAACGGCAGCGGTCGAGATCGACCGGTGCCCTTTGCGGGAGTGGCCAATGTCAAATGCACCCTTCGGCAAGCGAGCCGCGCCACGGCTGCGCGCAGCGCCCAGCCTGAAATGAGGCAGGCGCTGCACCGGCTGACGGTCGAGACGCGCGGCAAGGGCCTGGTCGAGATCACCCGGCCGACCCTGGCCTGGGTTTCGGACCAGGATATCGGCACCGGGTTGCTGACGCTATGGTGCCGCCACACCTCCGCGTCGCTCACCGTGCAGGAGAACGCCGACCCGACCGTGCGCGAGGACATCGCGCGCTTCTTCGAGGCGCTCGTGCCCGAAGACACCCAGCGCTACGTCCACGGCGCCGAGGGACCGGACGACATGCCGGCGCACCTGCGCACGATGCTGACCGCGACGCAGCTCAGCGTCCCCGTCGCCGACGGCAGGCCGGTGCTCGGCACCTGGCAGGGGCTGTACCTGTTCGAGCACCGCCGCAGCCCGCACCGGCGGGAGATCGTGCTGCACCTGTTGGGCGAGTGACACATTGGACGGCAAGCAAGCTGGGCACGGCAAGCAAGCTGGGCACGGCAAGCAAGCTGGGCATGGCCTGCAAGTGGGCATGGCCGGGCTGATCGCGGCGCTGTGGGGCCTGCCGGCCGCGCACGCCGCGGAGGTCTGCCTCTACAACGGCCGGACAAGCTATTCCGGCCACGCCGCAGTGCGGACCGAGGTCGCGGAGGCGAACGGCCTGACCACCGTCGACGTGACCGCCCGGCTCGACGCCAAGCTTGGGTGGTTCTGGGCCATCCAGTATCTCGCTGAAGAGATCAGCACCTGGCGCGCCGGCGAGCTGCAGTCGGTCGCGGTGAACAACCGCTACAGCGTCAACGGCCGGGTGAAACGGCAGCAGTGGGACGTGTTCACCCGCGGGCCGGACGGGTTGGCGGCCAGCCGGGTGCAATCCAAGACATTGGAAGAATTCCGCAGCCGGCACCCGGCCTTCGCCGCGCATTGGGAACCCGGCGCGTTCGGCCAGGCCTGGCTGCCGGACTACCCGGCCGCCAAGCCGGAGCGGCGGCCGGACCTCGACCTCGCCGCCGCCGCCATGCCGCCGCATGTCCGCACGCCGTATGCGCTGGCGTTCTACTGGTCCCGCTTCCTGCCGACTGCGGGCGGGACGGTCCCGGTGTTCATGCCGGGCTGGAAGCGGGACGCGCGGCTGGATGCGTTGGCGACGCCAGCTGGGGCCGGACGCTGGCGCCTGGCGCTGCGCCATCCCGCGCTCGACCGCGGCGCCCCGTCATGGGCCGAGGCGGTGGTCTCGGCAGACCACCACCTGTCGCGGCTGTCGTTCGACATCCACGCCTCGGCCGGGGACGGGCAAGGCTGGGTGGACCAGGCGGGATGCCAGGTCCGGTAACGAATGCGCGTGACGACTGGCGCTAAAAGCCGCATGATCGCAGGATAGAAACAACGTCGCGGGAACGGCCATGGACACCATCGTGCAAACGGACCGGAGCTACAGCGCCGAGGAAGCCTACCGCCTGCCGCTTGCCGACCTCGATCCCGCGGATGCGAAGCTATTCCAAAACAACACGATGTGGTCCTACTTCGAGCGGCTGCGCGCCGAGGCGCCGGTGCATTACACCGCCGAGAGCATATTCGGCCCGTATTGGTCAGTCACGAAGTACAAGGACATCCTGGCGGTGGAGGCCAACCACGAGGCATTCTCCTCGGATTGGAGCCTCGGCGGCATTACCATCCGCGACCAGCGCAAGGATTTTCCGCTGCCGATGTTCATCGCGATGGACCCGCCCAAGCACGACCAGCAGCGCGACGTCGTGAGCCCAATGTTCACCGCCGCCAACATGGCCACGATGGAGGCATCGATCCGCAGCCGGGCCGCCGAAGTGCTGGACAAGCTGCCGGTCGGCGAGACCTTCGACTGGGTGGACCGCGTCTCGATCGAGCTGACGACACAGATGCTGGCGATCCTGTTCGACTTTCCTTGGGAGGACCGCCGCAAGCTGACCCGCTGGTCCGACATCGCGACCGTGCATCCGGACGTGGACACCTTCGGGACCGAGGCGGAGCGCCAGGGCGAGCTGATGCAGTGCCTGGAATATTTCACCGGACTCTGGAACGAGCGGGTGAACGTCGCGCCAAAGGCCGACCTCGTTTCGATGCTGGCCCACGCCGACACGACCCGGCAGATGGACCCGCGCGAGTTCCTCGGCAACCTGATCCTGCTGATCGTGGGCGGCAACGACACCACGCGCAACTCGATCACTGGCGGCCTGGTCGCGCTGCATGAGAACCCGGACCAATATGCCAAGCTGCGCGCCGATCCGAGCCTGATCGCCAGCATGGTGCCGGAGATCATCCGCTGGCAGACGCCGCTCGCGCATATGCGGCGCACTGCGACGCGGGACACGATGCTCGGCGGGCAGCAAATCCGGGCGGGAGACCGGGTGATCATGTGGTATGTGTCCGGCAACCGCGACGAGACGGCGATCCCGGACGCGAACCGCTTCATCATCGACCGCGCCAAGCCGAAGAAACACCTGTCATTCGGCTTTGGCATTCACCGCTGCGTGGGCGAACGCCTGGCCGAGATGCAGTTGCGGGTGGTTTGGGAGGAGATCCTGGCGCGCTTTGCGGGCATCGAGGTGACGGGCGAGCCGCGCCGGGTCTACTCCAGCTTCGTCAAGGGATACGAGACGCTGCCGGTGCGCATCTCCGCCCGGAATTAGGGCCGGCGCATCATGGTTGACGGCGCACGCATCCCTGTCCCGCTCGACCTGACCGGGCTGCGCATCGCGATCACCGCGGGGGCGGGCGGCATCGGCCGGGTCATGGCCGACAGCTACGCGGCGTGCGGTGCTGCGGTGTTCGTGTCGGACGTGGACGAAGCGGCGCTGGCGAGCTGCGGCCATCGCGGCATGCGGGCGGACGCGGGCCGGGTCGCGGAGCTGGAGGCGTTCATGGACGGCGCGCTGTCCGCGCTTGGCGGCCTCGACGTGCTGGTGAACAACGCGGGGATCGCCGGGCCGACCGCGCGGGTGGAGGACGTGCCCCCTGCCGAACTCGACGCCACCTTGCAGGTCGACCTTGCCAGCATGTTCCACTGCGCCCGGCGCGCGGTGCCGGCGCTGCGGCAGTCCGGCGGCGGCAGCATCGTCAACCTCAGCTCCGCCGCCGGCAAGTTCGGCTTCCCGCTGCGCAGCCCGTACAGCGCCGCCAAATGGGGCGTGGTCGGCTTCACCCGCACGCTGGCGATGGAGTTGGGGCCGGACAACATCCGGGTGAACGCGATCCTGCCGGGCCTGGTGGACGGGCCGCGCATCCGCAGCGTGCTGCGCAACAAGGCGCAGGCCGCCGGCATGAGCGACAACGAGCAGACCGAGCGCTCGCTTTCGACCGTGGCGCTGCGCTGCTTCGTGACCCAGCAGGACATTGCCAACATGGCGCTCTATTTGTGCAGCCCCTTCGGCGCCACCATCAGCGGCCAGGCGATCAGCGTGGACGGCGGGATGGAGGGCCTGAGCTGACCGGCCCATGGCTGGCGCCTTGGACGACGCGATGACGTTTGACGACGAGTTTCGCGCCCGGCTGCTGGACCTGTTCACCTGGCGCCGCGATGTCCGCAGGTTCCGCGCGCAGCCGCTGCCGCCCGGCGCCCTGGACCGCCTCATCGGCATCGCCTGCCTGGCGCCCTCGGTCGGGTTGAGCCAGCCATGGCGGTTCGTTGTCGTGGAGGACGTGCGGCGGCGGGAACGGCTGCTGGACCTGTTCAGGGACTGCAATGCCGAGGCGCTTGCCGCCTACACGGGCGACCGTGCCCGCCGCTATGCCGAACTGAGGCTGGCCGGGATCGCCGAGGCCCCGGCGCAGGTCACGGTGTTCACAGATGGGGACACCCAGGTCGGCCACGGCCTTGGGCGGCGGACCATGCCGGAGATGGCCGAGTACTCAACCGTGACGGCCGTGCATACGATGTGGCTGGCGGCACGCGCCGAGGGCATCGGATTGGGCTGGGTTTCAATCCTGGACCCAGTTCGGACTGCGGAGATCCTCGATGTGTCGCAAAGCTGGCGCTTGATCGGGCATTTCTGCCTTGGGTATCCAGAAGCCGAAGCGGACAGTCCAGAACTTGAACAGGCGGGTTGGGAGAGGCGACGCCCCACCCCGGAAAGTATCGTGCGCCGCTAGCCCGAGTTGAAACGTCGGAGGGCTAAATGTTGCCCTGCTCCTCAGCCGGAGGCTCGTCGTCGGGGCCATAGTACAACGCCGCGCACTCGTCGCGCATCACGCCGCCAACGACCGGCATGTCCCGGCGGTAGGCGTCGCGGATGAAGTTCATGGTGTCGAGGTGACGATCCTCGAAGTACATCCGATGCACGTCGTCCCGGCCGGCGCCGTAGACGACGCGGTCGATGCGGCTCCAGATGCTCGCCATAGTACACATGCCGCACGGCTGCAGCGTCGAGTAGAGCGTCGCGCCGCGCAGCTCGTCCCGCTCCAGCGTGGCGCCTGCCTTGCGAATCGCCACCATCTCGGCGTGCGCCGTCGGATCGTGGCGGATGCCGACCTCGTTGTGCCCCTCGGCGACGATGCGGCCGTCGAGCACGATCACGCAGCCGATCGGCGACGCGCCCTCGATCTTATCTCCGCGTTTCGCGAGGTCGAGGGCACGCGCCATGAACTCCGAGTCGGCATCCGTGGCCGCCTGGGGGTCTTGCGCGCTGGGCGTTGCGGTCTCGGCAGGAGCTTCGGTGTTCATTCCTGCCCCAGCGCCGCGCAACCAGGAGAGTTCCTGTCGCCATTGCGATAAACCCGGCCCGCAACGCCCGGATGACGCGCTGACCTGACCCAACCTTGAGTGGCATTCTCGCCGGATGTTGGTAACACGCTCGATAGCGAGGCGGGAGAGAGTGCATGGATGATGGCTTCGAGTCGCAAATCGTGACGTTGGATCAACGGCTCGCAGAGACAGAGAAGCACGCGAAATCGTTGTTGGGCCGTGTCCGTGCCATGCGGACGAAGACGAACGTTGGAGAGTTTGCCCAGATCGCGGGCCTGTTCGAGCCGGTTCCGCGGCAGATCGAGCAACTGGAAGCGTCCGTGCAGGCGGCGCGCGATGCGTTCACCTACGACAGCTCGCAGGCGTTGGCAGACGGCTCCTACCTGGCCGAGTTGCGGGCCGAGGCGGCAGCGCATGACCTCGTACTCACCGAGCGCGACGGGCGGCTGACGGCATTTCCGCTGCTGCTGAAACTGGACGCCAAGGCCGGCGGAATCCGGATTGGCCGCAGGCTGGAACGGCGGCTTCGCCCGGCCGTTGTGGTGCGCCTGCTGCGCAAGGCGCAGGCGACGAGCCGGTTCGACGCCACGCGCTTCCTCCAGCAACTGTTCGACGCCTACGCCTACCTGGCGCCAGCCGCCCAATCCGGATGGCGCGCGGACCACCACGGGACCGGCCCCGTGGTGGCGCTGAACGACATCCACGCGCTGCTGACCGTGCTGCCGGCCGCGGCGGCGGACTACCCGCGGGAGGAGTTCGCCTGCGACCTGCTCCGCCTCGACCGTGCGCCGGACACCCTGACCAGCACGGGGCATCGCTTCGGCCTGCCGGCGTCGACCGGCAGCAAGGGCCGCAACCGCCTGACCGTGTATGACGAAACCGGGGCGGAGCGCGTGTTCGTCGGCGTCCAGTTCTCGCGCGGGAACGCCGATGCCGATCGCCCCTGACGCATGGCTGCCGCTGATCGAGCGGGAATACCTGGCCACGTTCATCCCCGATGGCGGCAGCGCCACCCGTTTCGTCGTGGCGGAAGATGACGTGATCGCGCGGTTGAGCGATGTCCTGCGCTCCACGGCCCTCAACGCCGGCCTGTCGGTGATCGCCATAGACACGGCAGCGACCCGGCTGCACATGCTGCATTTCGCATTCTTTGCCATCGTCAAGGCGCTGGATTGGCACACGCTGCTTCAGAACCGGCTGGAGCGGCTTGTGGGCGAGGCAGGATACCGCTGGCCCGATCCTGGAAACCAAGTCGCCTTTGCTGTCCTTGCGGACCACAACGGTGTCGCGCCGGCCCTCCTGCGGACGACTGTGCAGCGGCAGATGACCAACGCCATCTGGGACGATCCGCGGCTGGCACAGGATTTCCGCAATGCGATGATCGCGCTGCTGGACGCTCAGTTGACCGGCGACCAGGAGGGGTTGGGCGATGCGGTGCGCCGCTGGCTACGGGGCGAGCCCGGCAGCCTGAGATGGGTGAAGGATGCCCAGATCGGCGCACGCATTGGCCGGCACAATGCACGGGCGATGCTGGTGTCGCTGTGCCATTGGCTGCGGACCTGCGGGCATCGCGGGCTGGTGGTCACGCTCGACCTGCGCCGGCTGTTGCGCGACCGGCGCGAGGTCACGGACGGGGTGGCCTACACGCCCGCCGCCGTCATGGACTGCTATGAGGTGATCCGGCAGTTCATCGACGATGCCGAGCACCTCGAAGGCCTGTTCCTGGTGGTTTTGGCCGATCCGCGGCTGATCAATGACGACGTGCCGAAGCGCGGCCTGAGCCAGTACACCGCGCTTAAGATGCGGGTTTGGGACGACGTCCGTCCACACGGGCAAGACAACCCGCTGTCCCCCTTGGTGGTGGTCGCGCCGTGACCACCGTGTCCCGCCATGACGCCCGCGTCGCCATTGAGGCGTTGCGGGCCGGGGTGCCCAACCGGGCGGCGATCCGCATGCTCGGCACCGTCGAGACCGCGATCGAGAACCGGTTCACCACGGCACTGGACGCGATGTGGAGCGGCCGGCCCATGCCGGGCCAGTTGTTTGCGGGCGGCTTCGGCACGGGCAAGTCACACCTCCTGGGCACCCTGCGCGAGCAGGCGCTACGCCGCAACGTCGTGGTGAGCTGGGTGACGGTGAGCAAGGAAACGCCGCTGTCCCAGCCCGGCCTCATGTTCGCCGCCGCGATGCGCAACGCCGTCGTGCCCGGCCAGCCCGACGACGCCGTCACCGCTGCACTGGCGGCCGTGCAGCGCCGCCCTGGCCAGGTCCAGGCGCTGGAGCTATGGGCCAGCACGCCGGACGCCGGCGTTGCGCAGGTGTTCGCCGCTGTCACCCATCTCCTCGCCCGCAATTTGCCGGCGGACCTCCTGCACGGGATCGAGGCGTTCCTGTGCGGCGCCAAGCCGCCCTCGGCGCTGGTGCGCAAGAAGCTGGCCGAGCTGGGCGCGCGGGGCATGTTCGACCTGACTGGCACGAAGGCGGCGGAGTTGCAGGTGCAGCGGCCCCGGTTCATGGCGCAACTGATCCGGCACGCCGGTTTCGCCGGCTGGTGCCTGTTGATTGACGAGGTCGAGCTGATCGGGCGCTACGGCCCGTTGCAGCGCGCCAACGCCTATGCCGAGCTCGCCCGCTGGCTTGGCTTTGCTGATGGCGGCGGCATTCCGGGCCTGCATGTCGCCGGCGCCATCACCGATGACTTCGCTGCCCAGGTCATCAATGACCGCCGGGACGACGAGAAGCTGCCGGAGCGGCTGCGCAACAAAGGTTTGCCGCGCCAGGCGGAGATGGCCAGCGCCGCCATGCGGGCCATCCGGGAGGCGCCCATGCTGGCCGCGCCGCTGGAGAGCGACCTGCACCGCCACGCTGCCACGCTGCGCGGGTGCTACACGGCAGCCTATGACTGGCAAGCGCCCGCGCCGACCATGGCCGCGCGCCGCGCCAGCCTTACCATGCGGCACCATGTCCGCGGCTGGATCACCGAGTGGGACATGCTGCGCCTTCAGGGGACCCATGCCGGCGTCGAAGTGTCGCGGATCGACACCGACTATTCCGAGAACGCCGACGTTTCAAATCCGCCGACGGACGATGCCGACAATTGCTGACACGCCGTTCGGGCTGCGGTGGCGTCATCCGCTGCCGGCCTACCAGCAGGCGGGGATCAAGCGGCTGGTGCAGGGTTCGGTGCTGCTGGCCGACGACATGGGGCTGGGCAAGACCATCCAGGCCATCGGCGCGTTGCGTGTCCTGG
>JAABUV010008026.1_pt1 | contig 10829 bp, 9 predicted proteins | sample 5559971 | NCBI WGS metagenome assembly JAABUV01 (sample SAMN10711881, study PRJNA513362) | rock metagenome | isolation source: Antarctica rocks | place: Antarctica: Victoria Land, Knobhead nord | collected 2015-12-19
ATGGTCACCGCCGGATTTCTCGATGTCCCGGACGATGACCGACACCGTCGTAATGCCGTTACGCTTGCTCAAACGATTCGTGGAGACTCTCTCGCTTGCAGCTTGAGATGCGGAAAGTCGAGCTCAGTGCGAACCCTAAAACAAGGTTAGAGTTAGTGACGAGCGAAGTGTTCATCACGACAGAGCGCCCCCAAAGCGTTGGAGGGCCTGTGCGAGAACAGGCCCTAGACTTGTGAGTTCTTCGAGATGCACAGCTGTCAAACGATCGAGAAGATTTCTTGCTTTCGGCGTGAGCGCTAATTCGACGATGCGGCGATCGTGAACAGAAGGCGACTTGGTCAGAAGGTTGGCCTTCTTCATACGCGAAACGAGCTCGGCCGCAGTATGCGGCGCGATTAAGAGTCGGTCGGCGATCGTGCCTACAGTCGGCGCTTCCGGGCTTTGGTGACCCGCGATGACGAGCAATGCCTGATGCTGCTGAGACGGCAGACCCTCGGCCCCGGCCGCGGCCTCGCTGAAGGCCAGGAAACGCCGCAACTCATATCGGAAAGTTGCAATCGCCGCGTATTGTTCTCGATCAAGCTGATGGTCGCCCTGACACTCTAGCACGATGCGGCCCTGGCCTCCGATCACTTACTCGACTTGAATTACCTCGTAACACGATATATGTCGCGGCTCCATCCTTTGGAGGGGTCTCTTGGCAGAGAAATCGAACATCGGCGCGGAGACAAACTCGGCCGCATCGCCCCGGGCTTCGCCCGTCCGTCGCATGGCCGATTTCAACGCCGATCCGCGGTTGCTCATCCTGGTCGGCATGGCTTTGATCGTCGGCACGGGAGGCGCCGCGGCCTCGTGGGTGCTTGTCAAGTTGATCGCCTTCGTCACGAACCTCGTGTGGTTTGGCAAGCTGGATACCCAAGCTGCCCTCATGAGCCAGGCGACGCGTGGGCCTTGGATGGTGGCCGCCCCCGTGCTGGGCGGGCTCGTGATCGGCTTCATGGCCCGGTTCGGGTCCGAGAAGATCCGCGGGCATGGCATCCCTGAGGCGATCGAGGCCATCCTGATCGGCGGCAGCCGGATGTCTCCCAAGGTCGCGCTGCTCAAACCCCTGTCGTCCGCAATCTCGATCGGAACCGGTGGCCCATTCGGCGCCGAAGGTCCGATCATCATGACGGGCGGCGCAATCGGGTCGCTGTTTGCCCAGTTCTTCCACATGAGCGCAGCGGAGCGGAAAACGCTGCTCGTCGCCGGCGCCGCGGCAGGCATGACGGGGATCTTCGGCACGCCGATCGCGGCGATATTGCTGGCCGTCGAGCTCCTGTTGTTCGAGTGGCGCCCGCGGAGCTTCATTCCTGTCGCCGCCGCCGCCATGACCGCGATCTGCTGGCGCCCGATGTTGTTCGGCGCGGGCCCGCTGTTTCCGTTCGCCGGCGACCCGGCCTTGCCCTGGTGGGGCATGATCGCCTGTATCGGGATCGGGATCGCCGCCGGGCTGTTGTCGGGCGTGCTGACCACCGCCCTATATGCGCTGGAAGATGGGTTCGAGCGCCTGCCGCTGCATTGGATGTGGTGGCCGGCGCTGGGGGGCATCGTCGTCGGGCTCGGTGGGTTGATCGAACCACGGGCACTCGGCGTCGGCTACGACGTGATTGGCGACCTGCTGACCGGGCACATGCTGACGCGTGTGGTCCTCGTCATCCTGGTGGCCAAATCGGTGATCTGGCTAGTCGCGCTGGCGTCCGGCACCTCGGGTGGCGTGTTGGCGCCGCTGCTGATCTTCGGAGGCGCCCTCGGCTGGCTCGTTGGGTTGGCTCTACCCGGTGAGCCGGGTTTCTGGGCGCTGCTCGGCATGGCTGCGATGCTGGGCGGCACCATGCGGGCGCCGTTGACAGGGGCGCTGTTCGCGGTCGAGCTGACCGGTGACCTGCACGCGCTGCCTGCCTTGTTTGCAGCGACGGTGACCGCCTACGCAGTGACGGTGCTGCTGCTCAAACGCTCCATCTTGACCGAAAAGATTGCGCGTCGCGGTCAGCACATTACCCGAGAATACGGGGTCGACCCTTACGAGCTAAGCCGCGTCCGAGACGTCATGGTTCAGGAAGTGGACGTGCTGCATGCCAATTTGGCAATTCCGGAGGCTGTAGCCGCGCTCCAGGCTGGCCGGCACCGCATCTATCCGGTCGTGGATGCCTCCGGCCGCCCTATTGGATTGGTATCCCGAGCCGATGCGCTGCGCTGGAGGATCGAGGGCGGTCATGATGACGAACGTCTGGGGGAACGGGTCTCCGACGCGTCCCTCGCTGTCGTCCACCCGGGCGACGTGGTCATCCATGCGGTCGATGTCATGCTAGCAACTGACCAAGGCCGCCTACCCGTGACCGACCCTGAGACAGGAAAGTTGGTTGGGCTCGTAACCCGAAAGGACCTCCTTCAGGTACGGGCCGGTGTGAGGCGGGAAGAGAGTGACAAGCGGGCCTATTTTGTTCCAGGTCGACGACGGCGGATCTGACACGTCCAATGCTCGAAGTTCTGCGCTAGACCGACCAAGGCGAGCCCGCCGGCCAACAGCGCAATCAGCCTCGCATGGCTTAAGTCTAAAGCCGATCCTTGATCCGGTCGGCAACCCGCAGGGCGTTGGCAATGATCGTTAGAGTCGGGTTCACCGCTCCGATCGAGGGGAAGAAGCTGGCATCGGTGACGTAGAGGTTATCTAATTCGTGAGCCTTGCAGTCGAGGTCGAGTACGGATGTAGCCGGGTCGGTTCCAAAACGCAGCGTTCCAGCTTGGTGAGCGGTGCCGCCGATTGGAATATCTTTGCCAAGATACAAGCGACGTTCCAGCAACGCGGGCCAGGCACGCATTGGCACCAGCATATCTCGAAGTTTCTGCTTCAGCCTCGCCGCCGCTTCCGCGTTATTCTCCTGAACATTCAATATGACCCGATCACCATCGTAGAAGATGCGGTTTTCCGGGCGCGGCAGGTCCTCGCTCTGCAGCCAGAAGTTGATCGAGTGCTCGGCCATCTTCTCGAACGGCAGCTCGGGCACGAGCGACATCAAGTGCGGCATCGGTGCTTCGCCCCTGATCTGCTCGCCGTGAGAGGTGGCACACATTTGAATCAGCCCCAGCGGGAACTCCCAGTCCGGAGCGTCGAAGTAGTAGTCGCTAAGGGCCAGTGTCTTTTGAAAGACGGTGTGGTTTGGCTCCTTCAGCAGCGCCATGACGACTGACATGTTGTGCCGTATGTAGTTGCGGCCAACCTGGTCGGAACGGTTGGCCAAGCCTTTTGGATGCACGTCGCTTCCCGAGCGAAGCATCAGTAGGGCTGAGCTAAGCGCTCCGCAGGCGACGACCACGATATCCGCCGAGTATTCCTCTGGCTGGCCATCGTGGATCACGTGCACCCGGCTGATGCTGTGGCCCGCGGTGTCGGTTTCAAGGCGCGTGACGTAAGCGCCCGTGAGGAGGGTGAAATTGGGATGCGTTGCGCGGGTTGGATCAACGCAGATCACCTGGGCGTCGGCCTTGGCGTTGATCGCGCAAGGAAAGCCGTCGAAAGCGTCACAACGAATGCAAGGGCTGTTTGTGGTGGCGGATCCGTCCGGGTTCTGGTCGAGCTTGATGCCTAGCGGCAGATGGAACGGGTGCAACCCTTCTTTCGTGAGGATGTCGTTCAGTTCCTGGATGCGCGGCTCGTGCTTCACCGGCGGGTAAGCGTATGGGGCGCTGGACCAGGGCTCGCTTGGGTCCTCCCCGCGCTGGCCGTGAACGTGATAAAGAGCCTCGGCCTCGCTATAGTAAGGCTCGAAGACGTCGTATCCGATCGGCCAAGCTGGGGAGAGACCATCCTTGTGCCGCAGCTCGCCGAAATCCCGTTCGCGAAGGCGGAACAGCGCCGCTCCGTATACTTTGGAGTTTCCCCCCACATAGTAGTGCAGGCCGGGGTGGAATTCACCCTGAGCTGAGCTGTGCCAGGTCTCTGACGCCTGATAGGCACCATCGACGAATACGGTTTTGGAATCCCAGTTCGCGCGTGACCGCGGGAGATAACCGCCCCGTTCCAGCATCAGGATGCGCTTGCCAGTTGGAGCGAGCCGGTGCGCCAGTGAAGCGCCTCCCGGACCGCTGCCGATGACAATGACGTCGTAGTGTTCCATAATTGTTACATCATCCTCCGCGAGACGTCGGGTTGGAGGCGGCGCTTTCCCCGCTCAACTACTGAACTCCGATACAGTCCACGTGCCATCGCAGCAATTAGGCAACTGATCCCGCATTTTTGTCATTAGTAGATGAGATGCGGCCAGGCATCGTGCCGTTTGCATGGCCAACTAGGACACCTCAAACGTGCAATCGCTTGGCGACGCGATGAACGACCCACAAGGTGCCGACAGCCACGGTCGCCCACATAGCGTTGCGGTGCCTGCTGGTGAAGACCTCCCAGCTATGGTCTCGCGCACGCTGATCGAAGCGACCGTGGGCGCTGTATGGACCGGGCACCGGGTCGAAAAGGTTGCTGGGAGCGTCGTCCGGCAAGCGCTCTTGTTCCAGTTGGCCCTTATAGCCCGCGCGTGCGAGATAGCGGTCGATCAGCCCGGGTGCCAAGCGGTTCGCTAGGATCGCCTTGACGGTCGGAAATCCGATCCAGGTCTGCCGCCTCGGGTGCACAGCGGCGAAGTAGATGGCCCGCGCCGGAATCTCCGGCTGGAAAATCGGCGGCACCGGCTGCGCGCGATAACCCGTTTTATTCAACGCCCAACTGAACTGAGGCGTGTTGATCGCCGGGAGGTCAACCATGCTGATCTTGATATCAAGCTTGTCATGGAGAACTTCCGAGCGAAGCGAATCAGTGAACCCGCGGATTGCAAACTTGGCTCCACAATACACGGACTGCAGAGGTACCGAACGATAAGCCAGGGCCGAGCCGACGTTGACGATAGACCCGCGCTTGCGCGGCGTCATGCGCCGCAGTGCTGCCATCATACCGTGAACCTGGCCGAGATAGGTCACTGCCGTACCGCGCGCGACTTCCGCCGCGGTTAGCTTCGCAACCGGTGAGAATACAGTTGCCATCGCCACGTTGACCCAAACATCGATCGGACCAAGTTCTTCCTCGACGCGTGTGGCTGCAGCCTCAACAGCCTCAGCATCAGCGACATCCGTTGAAATGGGTAGCGCACGAACCCCGCAGCCTCTCGCTTCCGTGGCGGCTTCCTCCAGCCGTCCAGGGTCTCGAGAGAGGAGTGCGACATCGAAGCCGTGCTTCGCAAACTCTCTTACGGTTGCGCGTCCCACGCCTGCACCCGCGCCCGTTACAACGACGATCTTATTCACCGCTTCGTTCTCCGTACATCATGCCAATGCCGAATGCACCGACGTCGCGAGACGCGCTGCAGGCACGATCACGCGACTGGCGGTCCGTACGCATCGGCCGCCAGTCTCAAGAATGGTAGGCTTTACGCATTAAGAGCAGCGTTCTCTGCAGCTTCGGCCTTTTGACGTGCCCTTTCCCAATGTTCCTCGGCTTTTCCATCCGGGCGGCCCTCTGCGTCCCAAAGGGCGTAGGCCCTCTCGCGCATGAGCTGTTCACGCTTTCTGTTCCGTATCAGACATCCTCTTCTCCTTTTGCCGCTTGACCTCAGCAGCGCGACCAGATATATATCGCAATACGATACATTGCAATGGCTACAGGCACCGTCAGCAGATCAAAAAAGTTTTGCGAAGGCAGATTTACGGAGGAATCCAAGATTGGTGAGCATGGTCCGCCCGATCTGGTGGCTGAACGGCCAATCGCTTTTCGCGCCGCTTTGGTTGGCGATGTGCAAGGCGCGTTCGCGTTGCACTGGATCTGGTTGTCAGACAGATGGCGACCACCGCTTAGCGAGACGGAGAGCATCTTGCCGTCCAAGGTAGTCTTTCGCATTATGGTGATTCTCCTGTGCTTCACGGTAGGCGGGTGCGACGTGATCGACCGCGGCTTCCTCTCCCCCGCCGGTCCGATCGCCTCCGCGATCAGGAGCGAATTTCTGCTGGTCTGCTTGATTATGCTCTTCGTCATCGGGCCAGTGCTGTTGCTGACCCCGCTGATCGCCTGGCATTACCGGCTGTCCAACACGCGCAACGCCTACCGCCCGCAATGGGGTTTCAGTTGGCCGCTCGAGGGACTTATCTGGATCCCCCCGACCATGATCGTTACCATCCTCGCGGTGTTCCTGTGGCGCGACACTCACCGGCTCGACCCCTTTAAGCCTCTGCCCGGAAAGTCCCTCGAGATTCAGGCCGTGGCGCTCGACTGGAAATGGCTGTTCATCTACCCCGCCCAGGGTGTCGCGACCGTGAACCGCCTGGTGATCCCAGCCGGTCAGCCGGTGCATCTCAGCATGACGAGCGCAACGGTGATGCAGTCGATCCTGATGCCGCGCCTGGCCGGGCAGATCTACGCCATGGCCGGAATGCGAACCCAGTTGAACTTCGAGGCTGACAAACCTGGCTCGTCCTGGGGCGAAAACGTGCAGTTTAACGGCACGGGCTTCCAGAACCAGAAGTTCGACGTCGCCGCGCTCGATGCGGAGAGCTTCCAGCACTGGCTCGCGGAGACCAAGGCGCAGCCGAACCGGCTCGACCCGGCCGTGTATGAAACCTTGTCACACCGCTCCACCCTACCGCACCCGCTCGCCTTCGGTGCGGTCGACTCCGGCCTGTTCGATAGGATCGTCGGCCTGACTCAGCCCAGCGGTCACATGATTGACCTGCGGAACCTGCCGCCGCGTTCGCTACCGATGGAGGTCAGCCCGCATGATTGAGACCGGACTCTGGCATGTCCTGCTCGGTAATCTGACCTGGGGGGCGCTGCCATTCGTGCGCGCCTGGCGCGACCCGAACCTCAGCGAGATCATCGGCGCCGGCGCGGGGGCGGTGGTGGTAATTGGCGCCGTCGCGATGTTGGTGCTGCTTACATATCTGAAGGTGTGGCGCACCCTCTGGACCGAGTGGTTCACCAGCCTGGATCACAAGAAAATCGGCATTATGTACGTCGCGCTCGCCGGGGTAATGCTGACCCGCGCTCTGATTGAAGCGGTGCTGATCCGCACGCAGCAGGCAACCGCAATCAACGCGCCTGGCCTGGTGGAGCCGAACCACTTCGCGCAGCTCTTTACCACCCACGGCAGCATCATGATCTTCTTCATGGCGATGCCGTTCCTGACCGGGCTGATCAATTACGTCGTGCCGCTGCAGATCGGCGCGCGTGACATGGCGTTTCCTTATCTAAACTCCGTCGGCCTGTGGCTCACCGCTGGCGGCTCTGGATTGATGATGGCATCCCTGGTGGTGGGCGAATTCTCTACCGGAGGCTGGAGCGGCTACCCACCTTATACCGAACTGTCCTTCAGCGACGGGCCGGGGCCGGATTACTGGATCTGGGCAGTGACCCTGTCCTCGATCGGCAGCACCACAGTCGGCATCAACGTCGCTTGCACGATCTATAAGCTGCGCGCTCCGGGGATGACCTGGATGCGTATGCCGCTGTTCTGCTGGACATCGCTCTGCACCGCCATCCTGATGATCTTCGCCATGCCGCCGCTCACCCTGGCGACCCTCCTGCTGGCCGCCGACCGTTACGCCGGGATGCACTTCTTCACCGACGATCTCGGCGGCAACATGATGAACTACGTCAACCTGTTCTGGCTGTTCGGTCACCCCGAGGTTTACATCGTGGTCCTGCCGGCCTTCGGAGTGTATTCCGAAGTGATCTCCGCCTTTTCGTCCAAGGAGCTCTACGGCTACATCTCGCTGGTCATCGCCACCATGGCGATCGCGTTCCTCTCCTTCACCGTCTGGCTGCACCATTTCTTCACCATGGGGCAGAGCGCGGACGTGAACGCGGCTTTCGGCATCGCCACCATGATGATCGGGGTGCCGACGGGGGTGAAGATCTACGATTGGATTTGGACCATGTTCCGCGGCGAGGTGCGGTTCACCCCGTCCATGCTGCTGTCCATAGCCTTCATGATGACCTTTGTGCTCGGCGGCTTCACCGGCATCATCCTGGCCACCCCGCCGCTCGACTACATGGTGCACAACACGCTGTTCCTGGTCGCGCACTTCCACAACATGCTCATCCCCGGCACGCTCTACGGCATGATTGCCGGCTACATGTACTGGTTCCCAAAGGCGTTCGGCTTCCGCCTGAACGAGCGCTGGGGCCGCATCTCAGTCGGCTGCTGGGTCGTGGGCTTCTATCTCGCCTTCATGCCGCTTTACGTGCTCGGCGCCGCCGGCATGGCGCGCCGCACGCAGGAAGTGTTCGACTCGGCCTTTCGCCCCTGGCTGCTAGTGGCGCTCGGCGGCGCCTTCATCCTCGCGGCCGGCCTCGCCAGCCTTTTTGTGCAGCTTTACGTCAGCATCCGCGACCGCGACGCCAACCGCGTTCCCGTCGGCGATCCCTGGGACGCGCGCGGCCTGGAGTGGTCGGTCGCCGCACCGCCGCCGGAGTGGAACTTCGCCACCATCCCGCACGTGAGCAACCGCGACGCCTTCTATTGGCGCAAGCGCAACGGCGGTGCCTACAAGCCCGCCGACCACTATCGCGACATCGAGCTACCAAAGGAATCCGCCTGCGGCGTGATCATCGGCCTGGCCGCCGCAGTATGCGGCTTTGGCCTGATCTGGCGAATCTGGTGGATGGCCGCGCTGTTCCTGGCCGTGGCGGTCGCAACCGTCATCGCCCGTTCCTTCATGCGCGACGTGACCCGCATCGTCCCCGCTGCGACGGTCGAAGCGGTCGATCGCCGTTGGCTCGCGCAGGCTCAGGCAGCGCGCCCGATCCCCCGGCAGCTCGAACAGTCCGCACGCAATGAGGGGCTCGCGCAATGGATGGCGTAGGGCCGCAGCTCCGCCACGCCGGGCTCAACCTCTCGGACGACCCCGGCGAGTTGCACGAGGTCGAAAGCGACGTCTTCGGCTTCTGGATTTTCCTGATGAGCGATGCGGTGCTGTTCGCGCTGCTCTTCGCCGTCTACGGCACCATGCTCGGCGCCACCGTCGGCGCGCCCGGCCCGGCGCAGGAATTCAAGATCGGCTCCGCCTTCATCGAGACGCTGCTCCTGCTCACCTCCTCCTTCACCTTCGGCATGGCCTCGATCGCGCTCAAACGCGCCAAGCGGTCTGCCCTGGTGCTGTGGCTGGTCATGACGCTGGTGCTGGGGCTCGCCTTTCTTGGCATGGAGGGACACGACTTCGCCACCATGGCGGCCGACCACGCGACACCCGACCGCAGCGGCTATCTCTCCGCCTTTTTTGTGCTCGTCGGCATGCACGGACTGCACGTTACGCTCGGTTCGATCTGGATGATTGTGATGCTCGTGCAATTGGCCGCCTTGGGTCGCGACCGGCAAGTGAAGGTCAACCTCATTCGCCTTAGCCTGTTCTGGCATTTCCTCGACGTGATCTGGATCGCGATCTTCTCGGTCGTCTACCTGCAGGGGCTGATCCATTGACCTCGCCCCGTATCGAGCGGCGCGAGACGCTGACCTATGTCGCGGGCTACGCTCTGGCCCTGCTGCTAACCCTCGCCGCCTTCGGCCTCGTCTACCTCCGCGTGCTTGGCGGTCGGGAGACCTTCTACACCGTGCTGGGACTCGGCTTGGCGCAGGTGTTGGTGCATTTCCGCTGCTTCCTACACATCGATCTGCATCGCTCTGCCCGAGCCGACCTGACGCTGTTGTTGTTCTCGTCCCTGATTGTGGCACTCATGGTTGGCGGCACGCTGGTCGTGCTGTCCAACCTTCAGCAGAGAATGATGTAGCTTCTGGTTCGGCTGGCGCTGCTTTCAGCCCGCCCAACTCAAAGTCGTTAATTTTGGGATAAGGGCCTTGAACGTGACGATTCCGTCATCGAGCGGCTAGAGCTGCGCTTCTCCAAGATGCCACCGGTCGACGACTCAGGTTGCATTCCACATCCCGCTCGACGATGGATAGTGAGACAGTGAGTCATCATCCGGTTCACATCCGCAGCCCTCGGCGCTGACCCTGCCGCTCGCTCTCGGCCCGGTGCTGGGCAAGATTGGCGTTGGCTCGCTCGCCCTGCTTCATTACTGTGGTCAGTTCCGCCACCCCGTCTAACGCCGGCTGCTGTTCCGGTGCAACCGATGCTGCCGTGACCGCGCCGGCTCGTCCGGCGGCCCGGAGCATCTGGCGCACGCCCTCGTCCCCGAACCGCTGCGCTATGGCCGTTCCGAACGAGCCCAATTCATTCGCAACTCGCTCGTTCTTCTGCACCGCTCGCCAAGCCTCGCCGCGCGCCTTCTCGTCCGGCGCGGCGCGCAAGGCGCCGATTGCCGCCTCGGCCGCAACCGACAGGCGCGGGATACCGGTCGCGTCCGCCGCGCGCTGCCCCTCTACGCCGACACGGTAGGCCCGCTCGGCCCGACTTTCGGCCTCGCCGATGCGCTCCAGGCTGCCCGGCACCGCACCCGCCGCACGCTCCGCCCCTGCCCGCTCCTGCTTGGCGGCAGAGGACGCCAGCCATCCCACCTTGCCGCGCAGCTCTCCGAGCTGCTCCGGCTCGCGAGACAGCCGCGCCGCGGCGCTCGTCCACCCCTCACGCTTGACCAACTCGTCCAGCGCCGCCCGAGCGGCGTAGGGGTCACGGTAGGCGCCTTGCAGGTAGCTCCAGCGCGCCTCGCGCTCCCGCTGCACCGACCCATTCGGCCCGTTCCCAACAGTCGTGACACCAGCCGCCATTTCGGCTGGTGAGGGGTGGTGGGAGGCGTTGTCCCGGCGCCATTTTGGCTGAACTGCCCATTACAGTGAAAAGCTGAGGCTGACCGGCGG
>JAABUV010008033.1_pt1 | contig 10820 bp, 12 predicted proteins | sample 5559971 | NCBI WGS metagenome assembly JAABUV01 (sample SAMN10711881, study PRJNA513362) | rock metagenome | isolation source: Antarctica rocks | place: Antarctica: Victoria Land, Knobhead nord | collected 2015-12-19
GTCCCACCCCAGCGGACTCCGCGGCCTGTCTGCGCACCCGGCCGCCGGGCCCCACGCACCTGCGGCGCGACGCGCCTCCGGAGAGGTACGTATCTCCCCCTGACCTGCGCAGATACGTTGCCCCCCCTCGAGACGCGTGCCAGCCACGCCAGGCAGTTGCGCGGGCCGGTCGGCCTGCGTAACCCCTCACACCAAGCGGGTACGCCGGCAGCAGGAGCGTCCCGATTGACCTCCGGTCATCGGGCTCACACACGGACGGGACGGACGGGAACCGCGTAGCGCCTGGCAAGAGCGTTCACGGAACGGGTCCGGGGCCATCACCGACCCGGGCCAGTACCACTCGCTGCTCAACGGCACCGTCGTGGACCGGCTCGCCGACAAGCACGGCCTGCTGTGACTTCCCCCCTCAGCCAGCGGGTCGCACCACCCGGTGCCGGCGCCGCTCGAACACCACGGCCACGAGCAGACCCAGCAGTAGCCCGGACGCGATGCCCACCCACAGCTCAACGGGCAGCCCACGCGGGACGTCGCAGGGCCCGGGCAGACAGCCGCCACCCCGGCGGACATCAATCCGGCAGGAAGTGGTCTCCACACATGGCGGCTGCGAGCGGATCAAGAGGGCGCTCACCAGCGAGCCGAGGAGGGCGCCGAGGAGCGGCACCAGGACGAGTACGCGCGGCCGCATCCTCCTTGGACGCCTCTCCGCGCCCGCAGGTTCCGCCCGCGTGTGCTCGCAGCCGGCGATCACGAGCCTCAACCGGAACTGCTACCAGCGCTTCAGGTCGGGCCGGTTGGAAGCCAGCTGGCCCCACCTGGCCGCCGCGTGACCGGGCTCTACCGTGACGCCGGTGGCGTTCGTCGACAGCTGGGCAGCTGCGATGCTCAACGGCCAGCGGGTGCGCTTGGAGCCGTTGCGGATCGAGCACGCCGATGAGCTCATGCCGGTGCTGAACGACTCGATGTTGCACACCTACATGGGTGGCGAGCCGGCCGACCTCGCCCAACTACGAGTCCGCTACCGACGCCAGCTGGTGGGTCGATCGCCAGACGGTTCGCAGCGCTGGCTCAACTGGCTGGTGCGCGGCGAGGACGGCCAAGCGCTCGGCACGGTCCAGGCGACGGTCAGCGAGAGGGAGGACGAGCTAGCCGCCGAGGTCGCATGGGTGATCGGCGCGGCGCACCAGGGCCAGGGCTACGCCCAAGAAGCAGCAGGGGTGCTGGTGACGTGGCTGCGACACCAGGGCGTCCAGACCTTGATCGCCCATGTGCACCCCCAACACGAAGCGTCGAAGGCAGTGGCTCGCGCAGTGGGGCTGTCGCCGACGGAGACCCTTCTTGACGGAGAGGTCCACTGGGAGGCGTGACCGCACCGTCGCCGCACTCCGCTTGAAGATCGACGATCGGGACGCCTGCAACCCGCCGCTCTTCGCTACCGTCAGCGAGTGGACCTGGCCACCTGGCGTCCGCTTGTTCCGCAGTCGGGCACGGCGCCGCGAGGGTCCCGGTGGCGTAGCGCACAGCTTCGGGTCAGGCCGGACTGGCACCGTCGTCGTACTGCACTAAGCAGAACAGGTGACCCTCCGGGTCAGCCACGACCCGCACGACACCCTCAACGTATTGGTGCTCCCCGACAAGCACACCGCCAAGCTCAACGACACGGGCGACGGCTCCTTCGCCGGCAGTGGTACTCAGGTCGACGTGTACACCAGTCGGACCCGCCGCAGTCCCGGGAACCGGCTGAAAGGTCAGCAGGAGTCCGCCTACCAGCGGGCCGAGCCGCCGCCAGCCGGGCAACGGCTCGCGCAGCGGCAGCCCCAGCAACGCCGACCAGAAGCCCGCTACGCGCTCCACGTCCGTGCAGTTCACCGTGACGGCCAGAAGTTGAAGCCCCAGCTCGGACGCCATCGCGCGACTCTAGATCCTGCTGGTCACGCCGCAGGCAGTCCGGCACGACGTGAGACGCTCGGCTCGTCGGCAGGCTCCGGCTCGTAGCGTGCAGTCGATGAACTTCCTGCGCCCGAGCCCCGACGCCCCCGCGCCCACGCAGACCGCGGTCATCGCGCTCGTGCCCGAGGCAGAGAGTCTCGTGGGCAACCACCGGCAGCGCCTGGACGCCTCGGCCGTCTGGGGAGTGCCTGCGCACGTCACGGTCTTGCTCCCCTTCCTCGCGCCCCACGAGGTCGACGAACAGGTCATCGCGACGCTGACGGCGGCGGTGGTGTCCGTCCCCGCCTTCGACTGCCGCTTCACCCAAGCCCGATGGTTCGGGCATGACGTGCTGTACCTGGCGCCGGAACCAAGCCAGTCCTTCCGCGAGCTCACCGCTGCAGTGTGGCGGGCCTTCCCTCAGCACCCGCCCTACGGCGGGGCCTACGACGACGTCATCCCACACCTGACGGTCGCGGACCGACGACTGGCCGACCTACCCACCCTCCAGGCCGCCGAGCGAGCGGTGCAGCCCGGCCTCCCGGTCACCGCCCGTATCGGACAAGCGGTCCTTGTTGCGGGTACACAGGCACCTGCGTCGTGGCGCGTCATCCAGCGGCTGTCGCTCGGCGCCGTGGTCAGCAGCGCCGGAACTTGAGCCTGAAGGCCCAGCACGCTGACCGTCGATGACCGATCCTCGGCCGCGTGCCACGTATCGCTGCGGGAACCAGGCCAACGAGCGCTGCGGTTCACACCGCCGGAGCGCTGAACCAGCAGCAGCGAGCGTCCCAAAAGCTGTGTCCACAACGCTGTCCGAAAACTCGCCTATAAACAGGACCTCTGCGACGGTGCGACGGGCAGTACCCGAGGAGCACGCCACCGGGCGCCTGACCTGGAGCTACGGTGACCCGATCCGCATCCGGGCGCCGCTCCCGCCCGCTCCCCCAAGCCGAACGAGCACTCGACGTCTCGGCGCACCATCCGCTCACCCAGCTCAGGGTGGTTGTGGGACGCACCAGTCCAAGGTTGTGAGACGACGGAGAGGTGTTGCTGATATCCCCCGGTCACCGGGCATTCTCCCGGGCGGGTCTTACGGAACACCCTTGCGCAAGCACCCCCTCTGACCTGCGGCGCTCCCGCAAGAGGTTCCCGCTACGGCGAAGTTGATCGTGACGAATGCCGGGACGACGCAGGCCGCCTGTGCGGGAGTGGATCGGTCGGCTGGCTGGTGGCCGTAGCCGTCCTGCGGCGCGTCGCGGCCAGGGGCCAGATGCGCAGGGCTTGGGTTGCGATGTTCAGCCCGAGGGCGCCGACCACGGCCCCGGCCGTTCGGTCGAGCGCGCGGCGGATGGTGGGGCGACGGAGCCATCGATCACCGGTCACGCGTCGGCTGCGGTCCGCCCGCGTTTATGGGCAGCGGGCAGTCAGCTTGAGCGAGTAGGTCATCGCCGGTTACAGGTTGATGAGGATCACGCCGGTCGCGACGAGGACGGTGGCGGCGATGCGCCATCGACCGAAGCGTTCCTGGAAGAGCACGGCTCCGATGATGGCGCCGATGATGACGCTGGTCTCGCGTAGCGCGGCGATCGGCGCCAGTGCACCGCGGGTCTGTGCCCAGAGCACGAGCCCGTAGGCGCTCAGCGACAGCACTCCACCTGTCACGCCAGCGGCAAGATGCGGGCGGAGTTCACGCCAGAGCCGTCCGCGGCGTGTCGCCACAGCGGCGATCGGTAGTGCCGGCCCGTCGATGAGGAACAGCCAGCCGGTGTACCCGGCCACGGTGCCCGCCTGCCGCACGCCCAGTCCGTCGAGGGTTGTGTAGGCCGCGATCGCCACCCCCGTGAGCAGGGCTGCAACGATGGCCGGCAATCCAGCGCGGGTCGGCATGCCACCAGCGAACACCAGCGCGGCCAGCCCAAGGGACACGACCAGGATGCCCAGCGTCCGGATCCCAGACAGATTCTCGCCGGCGAACAGGGTCGCGGCGATCGCGACCAGCCACGGCGAGGTTCCTCGCGCCAGCGGATAGACCTGGCCGAACTCCCCGAGCCGGTAACTACGCATTAACAGCAGGTTGTAGCCCACGTGCAGCACCGCTGAGGCGCCCAGGAACGGCCAACTCGCCCGGGCCGGTGCCGGCGCCGCTGACACGATCCCCGCACCGCAGGCGGTGGAGACCGCGCCGATGAGCGCGAAGCCAACCAGCCGGTCGGTGATCGCGTGCGCGATCGCGTTCCAACTCGCGTGTAATACCGCGGCGAGCAGCACAGCGGTCAGGACAGAAACAGGAAGAGACGCATGGCCGGCGGCCACCGCCATCGACAGCGGGATCGACACTGAGGGGGCTCCTCGCAACGGCGCCCTCGCAGGCGCGTTCGGATGAAGCCCTCGGGGTTTTTGTCCCATCAGGTGTGGAGCCGGGCCGCTGGCTGCGGCCTGCCCTGGCGCCGCTCGGTCCAGCCCCGACCACCCTCATTTTGAGGAGAGCATGCTGCTCTAACGGGCAACCGGCGGAACCCTAGGCACAACCACAAGCTGCCCCGACCCTACCGCCGATGATTACCAAACCCGCGAACAAGACTGCCCCGCAAGCCGATCGTCCAACGGCAGTTCTTGTTGTGCTGGTCTGGCGACAAGAAGCGCGCCGGTCGAGCATACCTACCCAACGCTGATCAGCGCGTTAGCGGCGCCGGCGGTGATATGGCCGACGGGCTGGGTTCGAGTCCACGCGGTCCGCAGGTCGTGTTCGACGGTGTCCGGGTTCGGTGCAGGCCGGGGATGAGCAGTGTGGTGACCGCGAGGGACGTACATCCCATGACGCCGATCGCCGTCGCTGCGGCGGCTCTTCCGCCCCCAAGTTCTTGGGCGACGGATCCGGCGAGCAGCGCGCCGATGCCTTGCATGGCCATCATCCCGGTGGCGTTGAGTCCGAGGACCTGCCCGCGGATCTGCGGCTCGGTGTGGTCGACGAGCCGTTCCTGCAGCGGGAGGCTGGCGGCGTAGCCGGCGGAGGCGACGACCGCGAGCGCAACGGCCGCGATGAGCGACGGGTGCAAGAGGAACCCCACGTAGGGCGCGGCCAACAGGAACCGCAGCGGTTCGACCAGGCCGCCGCGTATCCGGGCGGGGATGAAACGTCCGACCAAGACGTCGCCGACCAGCATCCCGACCGCCGCCGCGGCGAACAGATAGCCCGCGGAGCGTCCCGCGAACGGCACGAACAGTGACTCGCAGCCGACGACGAGGCCGTTGGGCACCCAGCAGGCCAGGTAGACCGGGCGCAGCAGCGGTGAGGCGAGCAACGTGCGGTTGATCGTGCGGGTTCGCCGCACGAGCGAACCACTCACCGTCCGCGGCGCGTGATCGCCTACTCCGCGCAGCACCACAAGAAGCGCTAGGACTGAGGCGCCGGCCGCGCAGAGGAACAGCGTGGTCGTGCTCAGGCGTAGCAGCAGGATCCCGCCCAGCGCGTACCCGACGATCTGCATTCCGCCGGTCGCGATGTTTACCGTGGCGCGGCCGAACACGAAGCTGTCCGCGGGCAGGATGTCCGCGACCAGCGCCATGGTGGCACCACCGGTGGCCGACATCGCCACCCAAGGCAGGGCCAGGATCACGAACCGCATGCCCCACGGCATCCCCGGTACGGCCTGCAGGAGGTCGGCGAGGCAAGTGACCGCTGCGACGCCGGCCAGCGCCTGTCGCGGGCGAAGCAGGTCGGAGGCGGACAGCAGGAACCAGGAGGCGACCAAGCGGATCAGCGGGCCGCCGAACATCGCCAGGCCGCTGAGAATCGGGTTCTTCGTGGCGGAGTAGGTGATGGTGCCCAGCGCCAGGCTGCCGACGGACGCGGATGCAACGGCCAGGCACTGCGTCCCGAATATCGCGCGGAACTCGCGCACGGCGAACAGTTCTCGGTAGGTCCGCACGAGCTTGATCATGGGTCCGGTGCCGGCGCGCCGGCTACTGTTTCGCTTGGAGGCGAAGCATGGGGACGTGGCGGATACCGGCCGACCTGCTGGCGCGGGCGCGTTTCGTCCTGTCCCCGAAGGCCGAGATCGTTACCGCGCTCTCGGCGCTGCTCGGGCCCCGCGACTCGACCGAGCAAGCCTTCCGCGCCGTGCACGGCTCGGCGTTCGAGGCGATGCTGGCCGAGTTTCCGGCGCGCAGCGCGGTCCTCGAATGCAGCTTCCGGCCGCGACGCGGGCGGCAGCCCGCATGGCTTGCGAGCTACCTGGGATCGCCGCCCCACTCCCCGGCCGCCACCGCCGAGGACGAGTTGGCCGCAGTGGCCGCGACTCCGGACCTGGCGCTGCGCCACGACCTGGAGGAGACGACGCAGCGCCCGTTGCCCCCTGAACTCGCCTCGGCACGCCTGACCGACGCGGCCGTCGGCCTGCTGCGATGGGTGTGGACGCACACGCTCGAGACCGACTGGCGGCGTCGGGAGCGGATCCTGCGCGCCGACGTGGTGGCGCGGACCGGGCGACTGGCAACCCACGGCTGGGCGGCCGTGCTACGCGACCTCGGCCCGAACCGCGAATGGGTGGGCGACGGTCAGTTGCGCATCAACGGCTACGACCTCCCGACCCGCGTCCTGCCGACCGACGCCGAGTTGTACTTCATCCCGGTGACATCCCGCGGAAGCTGGGTCGGCTGGGTCGAGCCGACGACCTACGCCCTCTACTACCCGGTCACGGGCCGGCTGGCCGAAACCGATGCCACCCGCCACGGCGGACTCGCTGCCCTCGTCGGCGCAAACCGGGCGGCCCTACTCCGAATGCTCGACAAACCAGCCGGCACGACCCACCTGGCGACACACCTAAGCCTGCCGATTGGATCGGTGGGCAACCACCTGAGCATCCTGCTCCAAGCAGGTGTCGTCACGCGACGCCGCTCCGGACGTCACGTCCTGTACTGGCGCACCCCGCTAGGCGACGCCCTCGTCGCCGCCGATGGCCCCAACCTGTAGCCCGACGCGACGACCCCTGTACGACTGCTCGACGCGTGTCACAAGCCGATCGGCTTGCGGCGCGGAAGCACGCGGGGGGGTAGCTTCGGCCGTGTGGTTCAGGCTTTGTTGATCATCGACATGCAGTCGGCACTGGTACCGAACCTCTGGCGGGGTGAGGAACTGACGGAACGGATCGCGCTGCTCGCCCAACGAGCCCGGAGTCAAGGTGCTCCGGTCGTTGCCATTCAACAGACTGGACCAGCACGGTCACCTTTCGACCCGGCCGATCCCGGTTGGCAGTTGAGCCCCCGTTTACACCTGAGCGACGAGGACCTGCGGGTACACAAGAGCGCTACCGACAGCTTCTTCCGGACCGACCTCGCTGAACTTCTAGCGAGGCGCAACGTCGATACGGTAGTGATCACCGGCGCGGCTACCGACTACTGCGTCGACGCCACCGCCCGGTCAGCGCTCAGCCACGGATTCGACGTTGTCCTGGTAGGAGACGCTCACGCACCGGGCGTTGAGAGCGATACCGGCTTGACGCCGGAGCAGATCGTCGCCCACCACAACCAGATCCTGAGCCAGGCCATTCATCCCGGCGGCAACCTTCGCGTCGTAGCAGCTCACACAGTGTTCACCGACACCTGACGCGCTGCCGACCGAGACCGCTTCCGCCGGCGTTCTCGTAGGCCGATCCCCATGTGGCCACGCGAGACGACGGGCCGCAGGCGTCTTCTGCTCGGTCGTCCCAGATCGAGTTGGCGCTGTCCTCAGCCGCCCGATCCAGACGCTGGAGGGTTGCTCAGCCGGCGTCCGTAGCAGCGGGAGAGCCGATAACCCACGTACGGCCCGAACGGCGGAATCGAGGTGTAGCCCTCGCGCTGGTAGAACCTCCGAGCGGCCAGCAGCGCGTCACCGGTCCCAGGCCGGAGCACCGACACGTCGTGGGCGACCGCCCAGCCCTCCAGCGCCCGCAGCACCTCGGTCGCCGCTCCGGTACCCCGTACTGCGGGGACGGCGTACATGCGCTTGACCTCCGCGGCATCCATCCCCAGCAGGCGCAGCCCGCCGCACGCCACGGCGGCACCAGCCTGGTAGGGTACCAGGAACACGGCCGGGTCCGAGGCGGATGCCTCGGACCCGGCGGGCTCCGTTCCGTCTCGGCCGTACGCCTCGGCGATGTCCGCGCGCCGGGGCTCCCGCAGCACGACCGCGTCGGGATGATCCCAGTCGACCTCGCAGATCACAGTCCAACGCTAGCCGCCCCGCCGGCGGTCACGTCGGAGGTCGTTCCCCCGGCACCGGTTGCGGATCCTCCACCGAGACGGCGGCGGGCGATCTTCACAACGCCGCCGCCGCCCCGTACCTTCGGGCCCCGTGAATGACGAAGCGGCCCGTATCGGACTGCTGCATCACCTCGAACTCTGGGTGCCCGATCTCAGCACCGCTCGCCCGCGCTGGCAATGGCTGCTCGGCTCCCTGGGGTACGAGCAGTTCCAGTCATGGGACAGCGGCGTGAGCTACCGGCTCGGCCCGACCTACATCGTGCTCGAGCAGTCCCCAGCGCTGATCGAGGGCGCGCACGAGCGTCGCCGCGCCGGGCTCAACCACCTCGCTTTCCACGCCGGATCCCGCGCTGACCTTGACCAACTGGTTCAAGACGCACAAGGACAGGGCTGGAACTTGATGTTCCAGGACCGACATCCGTTCGCCGGCGGTCCGGACAACTACGCCGCCTACTTGGAAGATGACGACGGGTACGAGGTTGAGCTCGTCGCAGATTGACTCCTCGCACCGGCCGATCACTGCCCAGTCACCGATTGATCGACTACCGGGAACGTCCTGCAGACGGTGATCTCAGCAGTGATGATGACAGGGTGAAGTTCCTCGTGGAGGCGGCTGCCGAGCCTGGCGAGCCTTTGGTTCAGTCGTCCTCATGTCGCTGGGCACCGGTGTGACCGCAGCTCCGACGCTGCCCGGAACACGCGTGGTGCTGGTGCCCGTCACCGCCGAGCACGTGCCAGAGCTGCGGCGCATCCTGTCGACACCGGAGGTGCGGGCGCGCTGGCGGCACGAGGGCGCGTCGCCGGGGTGGCCCTTCGACGACCTCTCGGCCGCCCGCTTCGCTGTGCTGCTGGAGCGGGCGGTGCGCGGGATGGTGCAGTACAGCGAGGAAGACGAGCCCGACTACCGGCACGCCTCGATCGACGTCTTCCTCGACCCCGCCGTGCACGGATGCGGTGTCGGGCGTGACACCGTCGCCACGCTGGCCCGCTACCTTGTGAACAAACGGGGCCACCACCGGCTGGTGATCGACCCGGCTGCCGACAACGAGCCGGCCATCCGTTGCTATGCGGCGGTGGGTTTCCGCCCGGTCGGGATCTTGCGCCGCTACGAGCGCGACGCCGACGGGACCGGGTGGCATGACGGTCTGCTCATGGACCTCCTTGCCGAGGAGCTCGGCCAGCCTCACTGACCACCCCCTGTCGCGCCCCGGCGGCAGGTCCTCCCTGCGTCGGTAGCCGATCGGCAGCTGGGATCCCCCGGAGCGACAGATCGCCGACTCTGGCGTCACTGCTGGTCGGGCCGCGGGCATTGATCTGTGCGTCCGGAGCCGGCGTTACGGGTACCTACGCCCCAAGGAACGGGTGGCATGTTCTGGAACTCCAGCAGAAAAGAGACCAGTGATATCGGCTCGCTTCGGCTCGGAGGCGCGGTTAGGTTTGGGAACATGACCGGCGTGGCGATCGACGACGACACGGCGGCGGAAGCGTGGCGCTCGGCTCGGCAGTACTTGAAACGATTCTTCTCCGCCACTCAAAAGCAGAAGTCGCGGCTGGTGAACGAGGCGCCCCTCGCAGACCTACAGGCCGCGGCCCTCCACCACCCGGATCCGTTCGCCCGCCGAGAGTGCCTGTTCTTCCTAGACCACTTCGCCAACGAAGCCTCGACCGCTGTCTTCGCCGAGGCGCTGCAGGACCCGGTGGACTTCGTTCGCAACGTAGCCCTGCATTCGATCGCGTGCGAGTCGTGCAGAACTTCAGAACTCTGCGTCGGTGATGTCGTGCCGCGCATCGTCAGCGTCCTCGCGGGTGATCCCAGCCCGGAGCTTCGGACGAAGGCGATCCCGACCTTGCTCCGCCTGGCCGGCCGTGACAGCCGGGCTTGGGAAGCTATCGGGCGAGCCGCCGAGCATGACCCAGACGGGATCGTGCGCCGTGCCGCCGCTGACGCGCTATGCGGGTACTTCGTCGCTCCCCGCAAACGGTACGAGCGGCGTCAGCGACGCCACGACCGCGTGGCAGCGCGGACGGCCACCTGAGCGGAACGTCCACGTCACAGATGATCCGCTAAGGCGAGGCCCTGCATCCAGGCAGGCTGCATAGGTCCCGTCGCCGGCGGCAGCTCACCCACATCACGCACGACGAAGCCGGGCAGGCCACGGTGAAACATTGAAGAGCGGCATGCTCACAACGAAGGCTCGATCCCGAGTCGAGTCCCGGTTGACGAAGACCAGCGGGACGAGCACCGGGCCGGCTCGCCCTTGGGCTCGATCACCGTAGCGGGATCGCCGGACGGGCCGCCTGAGCTGGCCGTGGATCATGGGCCCTGGCGCCGGTCTCGTCGCTGAGGTTCCGTGGCTGATCAGCCGGGCCCGCGCCCGCTACCGCGTCGACGACCCAGCCGCCGCCGACGCGGTGTCCAGCGCGGTCGGGCAGCCGTTGACCCTGCGCCGTGAGACCGACTATCCGGCATCACGACGAGTCGGCCGTGCACCTGGACACCACCTCCTCCCTCCCGCGCCCCAGTTGCTACCTCACGACAGCTGTTGACGGGCCCCGGGCCAACGCCGCGGCTGCCGAGCGGACCGGCAATGCCGGTGGCCCTGCAGGACGTCAGGAGGCCCTTGCGCGCCGGCCTCGCGGGGGCGTCGGGC
>JAABUV010008034.1_pt1 | contig 10820 bp, 10 predicted proteins | sample 5559971 | NCBI WGS metagenome assembly JAABUV01 (sample SAMN10711881, study PRJNA513362) | rock metagenome | isolation source: Antarctica rocks | place: Antarctica: Victoria Land, Knobhead nord | collected 2015-12-19
ACTTCAGGGGTAGGCTGGGGGTGAGACACCTCTTGGGCTTCCCCTGAGTGTTGGCTTGATCCCTGGAAGCCTCCATGGGGATGGCTAGAGCCCCGGAAGCTGTCTTGGGACCTGCCGCGACCCCTACATGGCACACATGCATTTGCATTCTGTGCGTAATATTGTAACTTGCAGGGGATCTTCTGAATATCTTCTTGCAAGCCAGCAACACAGCTTACACATTTACTCCGGCAGGAACTGCCAAGAGACTGTTGAGATGACATTGGGCAAGCTGCTCAGTGTAATGCACACTAGACACCACTGCATACACTGTAAGAGACCCTCATCTACCCCCAACAGGGTTCATGGGGGGGGAGAGGTTCCTGTTCTGCAATATAGCAGCTAAGAGTGAGTGTTTGTGCTTATGTCGCAACTGCATCTGTTACTCTGCCCTGACAGCACCACAGCTATGCCATGAAGCATAATGCATGCATGGTTTGGCATACCCACAAGCTCAACCCACATGAGCTGTCTCCTCTAACAATGCTTTACGATGGTAATTGTTATTCCTTGTATGTCACTCTATCATATTCTCAGCTTCCACTCTGATACATATACATGCATAATATAGTATGATGTCACAACTCATGAAGCCACTGCTCAAGTCAGTGTTCGTTGGTTTCGAGTGAGAATTCTGTCAAAAGCTCGGCAAGTTATGTCGAAACCCACAAAAGATGTATCTTTCAAAGACAGTCTTTTACCTGAGCGAGTGCCAACTAACCTGCATGCATCAGTGACAACAGCATTTAAATTTGTCTGCACATTGCGTGTGTGTAAGTGTCATACTCTGCCCGAATTCCATCAAACTAAGTATAACAGCTGGAAATCATTATAACATTTCAGAAATCTCTCTAAACGCTTCAGCTGGTGGCAGCAAGTGCCTGGCAGCAACATCATTGGTCGGGATCTTTCGTCAGCGGGTGTGCAAAATGGCACGTCATACTAGCCATTTCAGCTGCATCCTCCAATCTCATGTCAGTCGGCCCCCAGACAGGAATCCCGAGCGAGCCTCTAATCCCCACAGTCGGTATTACTGTGTGATCGCCATAAACGATTTCTGCTCTTCGTTCACCCTATTGGCGTTTCTTTATGCGACAATAACGAAGCACAGGTCTGTACCGCTCAAGGGCAAGCACAGGTCTGCCGACAGCTGGCTGTGCCTCTTCACTGCCAAGAAGACTAGCTATCTAGGAGTGCAGATGTCCGTTCTCGTTGCGAAGCTCAGGGTTGTTCTTGCCAGCTCGGCGATGCTCGCAACTGCGTGCAGCCACAGTTCGTAGAAGCAGGGCCAGGCGAACGTTCAGCCATCCTGGCTTTGTCGGGGGGTTGCTAGAGCTTCTCTTCTTCAGGTGTGAATTGTCATCGTGGAAGTTCCAGGAAGCCAAGTCTGGGTTATTTGTCGCATTCACTTGCCGCGTTTGCCTTACTGCATTAATCGGCCCGCATAGCTTGCCCAGACAGCGCTCTTGTGACTTTTGTAAAATACAAGTCTACTGGTATGCCATACTAGTACATGAGGTTGACCAGCACCTGGCTGATCTTCCTTGTCCCCTGCAGCACTGAACACCCTCCTAGCAAGATTGAAATTTGGCGAAGGTAGTCCTTAGGGCTGGTGGTGCAGTAGCTCAGAATGATACAGCCTACCACTCCTACAAAAGGCGCCACAGATGCAGACGTGGCTGAGCTACAGAATCGCCTTGGTGTTCCATCTGCATCTGATCGCTGCAATCCTGATGCAGCATACAGGTATGTGCTGACTGCAAACTCAAGCCTCCAATCTGCATTGCATTGACTGTTGCCAGGTTCCTTGACTTAGACAATACTTGACATGCTACTTTGCACAAGCACCACCCTGTAACAACATGCGCACTGTGCTTATCTGCTGCTGTGATGCAACTTCTGGTATCATGTCTTGTAATCATGTGTCTGCATTACGTCTGGACAGCAATGACCTAGGAGCTGCCATTGCGTGATTAGCAATGGCAGCTCCTAGGTCATTGCTAATCACCCTGTGATATCATAGCTACACAGGCTCCTATCTCCAAGCATCTTTCACCCATCATTTCATCTGAGCAAACACCACATTTCCCTGACTTGAGGTTCACATGAAGCACATCTGACCTTGCTGAATCTCTGGTGCAGGTCCCCAAAGACTCAGATCAGCTACAGTGACCGGTTCATCCCCACACGCAGCGCCACAGCTCGCCTAAACTTCTCCATCTATGACAGGGACACAGCTGCAGCAGAAGTTCCTAGTAACTCGTATGTCTCGGTTCTATACCAACTTGAATGAACACCATACAACTTTTGGAAATGCATTGTAGCAGTGTATAACATACGTTCGGTACAGCAAGTCACAGCACTTGCTAGTGCACAACTTGCAAGCAAGTGGTTCTCAACAGATGTTGTGACGTTCATTGCTGCCAAGAAGCACTATTTCTGCTTTGACAGCAATGCATGTGTCTTTATAATGTCAAGTGCATATGGCTTGACACAGTCAAGCACAGCTGACTTATGTCCAGCTGTATATCACTACAAATTCTGTCTTTTGATCATTAGACAGTGTCTTCCCCTAGAGTCAGGTAGATATAGTCCTGAGTAGCTCCCTGTACCACGGAAAATGGACTAAAGCAAACAAACCATTAATGTGTGCCTACTGTTCCTGTTCTGCAGGGAGTTTGCAGATGGCAATGGTGCATACAGTCAGCTGCTCAAGTCTGAGCTGCTTGGCATCCCCTCTACTTCCTCTTCGCCACTGGCTTCTCCAGACAGACATGCAGGGCGTCCCTCGGATTTGCTACGGTCCCCTACAAGGTGTCATTCATTCCCATTTGGAAAACATACTCAATCTCCATTCAGCCTGCACTTTGCACCTTTTGACGCATGTTCATACGTCAGGCATCATTTGTGCTCAGCCAATGTCACATTGTACAGCAGTTGTCATGTATGACTGCTGGGTCCTGTTGCCTCTGGAGTCAATGATGTAGATGCTCAGAGCTGGTTCTGCTCATGTCTCAGTCATAATCCTTGAGCATTGCGTTGCTGTTCGATCATTGCTGGATCACTGCAATTGTTTGTGTCTGGATGTTTACACCAGCTTCTTCTACAAAGCATGAAGCTCAAAAACTTGTGCATCTGTGCAGTCCTGGAGCAAAGAAGATGTTCAGGTTCAAAACAGGGGATGCAGACAGTCCCAGAGCAGGACCCCCAACAGAATCTCCATACCTGCTATCCCCAGTGGGCCGTGAGAACCCCCTAGGGAACACCATAGTCAGTCCCAAGAGGGCGCCTCGCAAAATTGCCAGGTCCCCTTTCAAGGTAGGTGCTGTAATGTGGTGAAGCAGCTTCAACTGATGTAGGAGATGTTTTGTAGCGCTGCATCATCTGTCAGATGTGTGATCCTTGATCAGCTCCTTATTTATCAGGTGTATCACCAGGTCTCATTGTGCAGCTACACCATTGATTGGTGAAGTGTCACCAATGTATGTTCTCTGCAGCAGCACATCAGCCTTGCATCGCTTGACAATAACATTTCCAGATAGAACATTGTGAGCCTGAGTAACACCAATATGATGTTTGCTGCAGCGCACTACCCAAGTGTGCCTCAAAAGATCAACCTGTGACTTGGTATCTGCCCAACAAAAAGACGAAGCCAAAATACACAACAGGAAAAAAACAGCAACAAAAACAAATCTTGTATGACATTGATTACTTTGAGCATCAAGTTAGAATTGAAATTATTGTAAGTATGAGATTCAAAACATACACTGATGATGTCTAACTGATTGCAGGTGTTGGATGCTCCAGCTCTTCAGGACGACTTCTACCTGAACTTGGTGGACTGGTCAGCACAGAATGTGCTGGCTGTGGGACTGGGCACCTGCGTCTACCTCTGGTCAGCTTGCACCAGCAAGGTCTGTCTACCACTTGTGTACCTTGTGTCTGTTACATTGCAATGTTGCACGCACCGGCAACAGCCCTCTGATCCTGTGTCTATCTTCCGCCTGCAAGCTCATTTATGGCTTTTCCAGTATGTGTTCGACATGGATGGATGGGACTGATGGATGGACGGACAGACAGACGGACATACAGGCGCATGGACAGATGGGCGGATGGATGCATGGGTGGAGGGATGGATGGATGAAAACTGTGGCGTGGTGTAGGTGACCAAGCTATGTGACTTCAGCAGCAGTGAGCCTCAGGACAGTGTCTGCTCAGTGGCCTGGAGCCAGAGAGGGACTTACCTATCTGTTGGCACCAACAATGGGGAGACACAGCTGTGGGATGTCTCCAAAATCAAGATGATCCGCACAATGCAGGTAAATCAGCCAGATCCGCCTCCTTGTCTGTGGTCAAGCTGCAGCCGAGGCTGAACGCAAACCATTGTCATAGGTCCTGCCTGAACCATAGGATATAATGATGAAATGGTAGACAATCTGCTGCAACAATGACAAGAGCTGCATCTCATTCTGTGATGCAATCAAAGCGCTACCTGCACATCAGCATGCTTCCCTTGCACAGCTGAAAAGTATGGTGGCATGCAGCTGAAACGGCAGGGCGTCATGCATCAATTTCAAGCCCCATTGTGGTACAGGGTCATAGAGCTCGAGTGGGGACAATGGCATGGAGCAGCCACATCCTGTCTTCTGGCAGTAGAGACCGCAACATCCTGCAGCGTGATGTGCGAGCGCCGGAAGACTACATACATAAGCTAGTTGGGCATAGATCAGAAGTATGCACACACACATACATTGCAGCGATGGCGTCCTGTTAGCTTGTCTGGCTCTATCAGCCGTCAGAAGTTTGTGCATCATTCCTGCCCCTTCTGCTTTGATGTGTCTCACACTGTTGTCTGTTCAAGACAAGGCATATGATACCATGTGCACTTGGCTGTGGACACCTGACATCACAATGTGAAGACTGCCTGTCTCTGCACAACATGCAGCGCCCGTCTCGACAACTGAGATTATGCATAAAGATGTCTCGCTATCCCAGTCATGCACTATAGGGACTGTCATGACTCATCTTTGCCATGTGGCTTCAGGTGTGTGGCTTGAAATGGTCGCCAGACGACAGAGAGATTGCTAGTGGTGGCAATGACAACCAGCTGTACATCTGGAATCTGAACTCCACATCGCCTGTCATCAAGTTCAGCGACCACAATGCAGCTGTGAAGGCCATTGCATGGTCGCCCCACCAGCACGGCTTGCTTGCGTCTGGTGGTGGAACAGCTGATCGCTGCATCCGCTTCTGGAACTCTGCCACCAATACTGCACTGAACTGCATAGACACAGGTGTGGCCTGCTTCCCCTAGACTGGCCTTTGCTTGATCTGCACTTTGTGTTGCCTGCATACATGCATGCATCGCACTTAGTAAGCCCATGCAACATCTGCATGACACTGCTTGGCTTGAGCATATGTTGCTCAATTGTGTATGACATCTTTGGTCCTGTGAGTGTTTCACAAGGTTGTCATTGGATGCTCTGCACTGTGCTGTGCACGACGGCTGTACTAGCCATTAGAGCCATGTTGCAATGCCTGCCATGCACATGAACAGCGAATCATTTCATCGACGAGTCTGGCGTGCTAATGCATGACAGGTCTATGCGTAACATCTGTCAACTAGGATGGCACATGCACAGATCAGGCAAATACCCTCCAGTGCTGTTTGACAGAGTCACTAGGTCAGCTCATGAACCATGACCATGTTCATCTGCTTGCTTGTCTATAGGCATCATCTATGTCTGCTGACCTTGTAGGTAGTCAAGTGTGCAATTTGTCATGGTCCAAGAATGTCAATGAGATTGTCAGCACACATGGCTACAGTCAGAATCAGATCATTGTTTGGAAGCATCCAACCATGACTAAGCTGGCAACCTTGACTGGACATACGCTCCGAGTACTGTACCTGGCAGTCTCACCTGATGGCCAGACCATAGTCACTGGAGCTGGTCAGCCCCTCTCATTTTCTAATTTCAATTTCTCACCTCCTCTCATGCTGCTGATCATGCTGGTGGCGTACATAAATGTCATCTGTTCGAATTGAGCAAAAAAGGATGCACTGTCTTGCATCATGTATGAGCTGCACAAAGGGCAGGTCAATGGTCTTGCTTCTTGTTGGTGCAGCCTCGTCAAGCAATCCTTCTGAGCTGTTTTGCTTTACATATGGAGTACTTACTGAAGCCCAGTGCAGCATTGACATGCAAAGTGGCACATATCACACCTGCGTCTTTAGGTCATGAAATGTTGGTGATGACTGTTTCTGCTGCTGGCTGCAGGCGATGAGACTTTGCGCTTCTGGAATGTGTTTCCTGGTCCTAAATCTCAAGGTTCTGTGAATGACTCTTCTGTCGGCTCCATGATGCGGACCTTAATCCGATGATGGATGGTCTTGCGTGGTTGTCAGCTCCTCTGCATGCAGCATAAATGTCCACAAATCAGCAAGTAGCCACGGACGCCCTGCAGAAAATGCTCATTGGCTTGGGCATCTAGATCTTGTAGCACGTTTTTGAAACTGGTTCAACGTCTTCGAGAGTTCTGTTTGCCATGAGCATGGCTCCATCTTGAGCTCTTCGCTAGAAACATAATCTGCGCACATTGTGCTGCTGTATTTGTATGTTGTTTGTTTGTTACATGTATATTCTGCAGAAAGGCTGCTGGTCAACCATGCTTGGTCTGTTGACTGCGAGATAGCATGTGTTTTGAAGGGCCATTCTCTGATGCTTTGAAATACCTGTTTGATTACAGGCATCTTTGTATGACTGTGATCTGAGCAAAGCATTGCTGAGCACCAAACCCAACTCATACATGGTGAAACAGTGCACCAAAGGCTACTATGGACCTCTATGCTCATTGTGCATCAGGGATAGCACCACTCAGTACGGCCGCACTAGCAGTCTGTCATGCCAACCATGCCGCAACAAAGGCACCATTGTTGTTGCTTACATTGCTAGTATATTGCTGGTGTTGATCTTCCTCATGTGCCTCACCCACATCACTTTGCAAGAGAATGAAAAGTCTGCAACTGGCGAATCCAACGCCGGCAGAATCTCTGAGATCATCAAGGTACACTGTTATGACTTGCTTTGCATTTTATCCCCAAAGAACATGCCGCTGTTACATGTTGTGCATATGCCAAGCCTGTTGGACCCATGCGCTAGATGCTTATCCCATGCCATGTCGTAAGACTTCTGCATTAGAAGCAAATTGCTTGCAATCAACATGAGGCTCAAAATATGACAATGCACATTGTGTCAAGCAAAAGTTTCTTGTGAAACGTTTCACCTAATGCCTTGTGTGCAAATCCTTGCTCAACATCTTCTGTCTAGCGACACACAGTGAGTGCCACAGTGCTTGTCTCGCTATCCGTTGCTGACACAATGTCAAAGCTTGATTCTGCTACAAGTGTGTAAGTCAGCATGTTTCTTGACAGGGAGTCACTCTATGGATGCAATACATGACTCTCTTGGCCGGCATCAACATCCCCTTCCCCAACACTGTACATTGGGTGTTTAGTGCCGTCAGCTTTGCTTTTGCCACTGTGACAAGTGGCAGTCTCTCAGTGGATTGCCTACTGGATGTGCATGGCATGAATCCAGCTTTACAAAGGGTTCTTTGGCACTTGGCAATTCCTGTGTTCAGTTTGATGGTCCTGGCGCTGGTCCAATTTGCTTGGTGAGTCAATTTGCTTTGATGAGTTAAGTGTAAAGCGCACTTCATGTTTGCGTGCATAAGTGGGCATTCTGTAGCTGCCCAAGGTGAATCAATTTGTTGCAACAAGGAAGCTCATGTCAAGGCTTGTTTGTAACATGTTGCTGCCGCTGCTGCCGTTTGCCTTCTTGTTCTCATGTACGCTGACAAGCACATGGGCATCAGCATAGTCACAGTTCTTGTGCAGCGCAAACATCACGCAATGACAAAGGCCTGAATGCTTTCAGGTGGTGGTACATGCAACCCAACGCTCCTCGTACAGTCCCAAGCCTCATGCAAAATCCGGTCACTGTCAGTCGTTGGCATGCTAGCAAACCAGAGCTGAAGCGACGGCTTTTGGTCACGCTGCTTACAGTCATCTTTTACTATTATCCAAGCCTGCTATCCACCTCCTTGAGTTTGTTTGCTTGCTACCGCATTGATGCAAGCTACCCTAGCTCAGCTGTTGCCTACCCACAAAATCTGCAGGCAAGTCAAGCAATGCTTCCTGAGTTGTACTGTGTTTCAGAGCATCGGATTTCTGCCAATGTGTGTCATGCCCTGTCATTCTTGCTGGACATTCAGCCCTAACACTGTATGTGGCAATGCTGCATTTGACATGGGCATTGAATTCAATGATGCATGTGACATGGTCGTTGTATACAATGTTGGCACATGTCAACCTGTGGTCTTTGTGTGTAAACATGCATGCTATCCTAATTGATACCATGAGTATGCTTCCACAGCTTCAGCACCTATCCGGGGGTGCAAAATCCTGCTCAAGCATGTCTGAGAAGATGTGTGCTAGTTGCAGGCAAGTTGGCCTTTGGGCTATTGGGTACCAGATATGTCCAAGCCTTGCTTCACTAGCTGGCACCTCAGACTGTCTCTCCCGCTGGGCGTGCCTTTGCTAGTTCTCATCTGTGTAGGCGTCCCCTTGTTGCCATATTTACTGCTCAGGCCCTACGAGACTCAGCTCCAGACACCTCCAGTGAAGATACGCGTTGGCTTTATTTACCGCAGTTACAAGTAAGTTGTAGAGCCTCGAGGCATGCTAAGTGAAAGATCAGATGAGAGCAGCAAGACTATACCCCAAATCCAATCCCAACCCTATGCTCCTTGTGTTCTAGTCTCATTGAAAGAACCATTGATTTGACCTTATCATGTCCTGACCTTGCCCACAGTGTTCCCCACCCGCCCACCCTTGAACCCATCCTTTCTTTGCACTGCTGTTTCACTTGCTGTTGTTACCTTGTTGCACCTGCCCCTCCCCCCCCCCTCCTACAGCCACCCTCCTCCCCCCCTCCTCTACACCCCAACCGCTCGCCGGCTGCCAATGCATCTCATTGGTGGTGCCATCATTTCGTTGGTATCCGCAGCAAGAATACGTTTCGCCATAATATACTGCAGCCTGCAAAGTGTGTCAAACCTATCATTGCTTGTACACACTTTGCAACATGCAGTATGTATGCACAATGCAACGACATGATGTCAGCCGCATCTTGCCAAGCCAAGCGCTGCTATGACAATTGTTGACTCACAGACATTGGAGTTATGCTGCAGGCCAGAGTTCTGGTTCTGGGATAGTGTGGTTCTAGTGCAAACGCTAGCATTAGCGACGGCACAGGTGTTTGCAACTGCATTGAACACCTACTTCCAGCTGACAGTGATGCTGATGATACTGATGGTGGGCGGTACTGCCTTGCCTCACTTTCAACCATTCGAAAGTAGCCAGTCACAGAGGGTTCAGGTGAGCAGCTCACATCATCCTGCGCTGCAAGTGTGCAGACCAGTGTCCAATTTGCAAAAGCTGTTTGTCTTCCCTGTGCTCGCTTTTACAATGCAAGCTTACAGCAATTTGCACAGTCTGTCATTGCGCATCAGCTGCCTGCTGTCTCACTATGATAAAATGAGAGAAACATTAAACACTCAGATGTCATCAAGTATTTGTGACTCAAGAGTTTTGCCTGAACGTCTGTCATGACACACCCATTGCAAGTGGCTGCCATGCTACTGGTGTTATACTGAGTGTGAGTCATGCTGACTCAAAAAGGGTGTTGAGTCATACAAGGACTGAGATAGCCTTTTTCTGCAGGTGCTTGGACTGTTCACCGTGGTGGCAACTGCAACAGGCAGCTTGTACTTTGTTGACTCTGGAAAGGTAGCCAGTCATGCAGGGCTGCATGCCGTTGGCGTTCTCTTGCTGCTGCTCAATGTTGCATACCTGCCTTGCTGCTTGCGGTTGCAGCTAAAGAGTTTGTCAAGGCACATCTGGGAAAGCGCTGCTCAAAAGTCATCACCACAGCAGAACATGTCCGACATGCTATGCGTGCATGGCTTTTCAAGCTTTTTAGACGGCGTTATCCACACCGGGAGCTAGCATTGGCGGCGCAGAACAGTGTTGACGCTGCATTTGCTGATGAAGCACATCTTTAGGCGGAGTTGTTTATTATAATGCGTTTGTCAGTGATGCGTCAGTTGACGCCATGGCGCTGGAGCAATTGTGTAAGTCACGTGTGGCTCATCACCCAGCACAATAGTGCAATCGATTTCAATTTTCTATATTCGTTGTCTGTAACATATCCATTTTCTGTAACTTAGTCATTGCTTCACACTGGGCTAGGCATCAAATTCAACCCGGGCGTTTACAAATACATCCTGGTCAGATGCAGTTGCATGCTCTGACAGCAGTTACAATGTTGAAAATGGCTAATGTGATTGTCGAGGCACACTAGATCTTCAGGCTGCAGCTGTAGAAGGGCCCACTCAATGTTTGTATTACACCGAGTTCAACCCGAGGGTGAGAGAGACTCTGAGAAAGAGAGAACATCAAAGAGAGAGGATTTGCAGGACACATGCAGCATGTCTTAGATCAGTCGAACTAGTGTTTGACCAGTCGAACTAGTGATCAGTCGAACTAGTGATCAGTCGAACTAGTGTTTGATCAAGTTGTAACGCCACACCTTCCCTGGCTCGTAGTCTGCTTCACAAGATCCTCCAGGGAAGGGTGCATCTTTCGGTTGCAGACATGGTTCAGACTCAAAGCAAAAAGGATGCAGTAGCAACAGACACGGCTGGTGGTGGAGGCGGCA
>JAABUV010008035.1_pt1 | contig 10817 bp, 13 predicted proteins | sample 5559971 | NCBI WGS metagenome assembly JAABUV01 (sample SAMN10711881, study PRJNA513362) | rock metagenome | isolation source: Antarctica rocks | place: Antarctica: Victoria Land, Knobhead nord | collected 2015-12-19
CCGGCGCGTCCGGCGCGTCGCGCGCGACCCACTGGGCCGCGCTGCTCATTGCCGCCCTTGTTCCACCACCACAACCCGTCCAATTACCCCTGCCTTTTGCCCGTTTGCACAAAACTTAGGTAGCTTGTACAAAAAATTGTACAATATTGGTGGGGGGGATAGTCATGCGAAAGTTGTCGATAGCAGAGGCGCGCGAACAGTTGACGCGCCTCCCGGAAATACTCTCGGAGGATGATGAAACGGCCGCGGCGACGATCACCAGACACGGTAAGCCCGTGTTGGCGGTGTTGCCGTGGGATGTCTATGAGAGTATCGTGGAAACGCTTGCTATTCTAAGCGATACGGAGCTTATGACGTCGGTGCGCGAAGGCATCGCGGATGCGGACGAGGGCAGGGTTATTCCGCTGGATGACGCGCTGGTCGAGTTGGGATGGACGTAAATCCATCCTCATGGACGGTTGTCCTGACGCGGACAGCGCTGGAGCAACTGGCGAAGGTTAAGGATAAGCGCGTCCAGCAAGCCTTACGGAAACGCCTCGAAGGGCTGGGGCAGGAGCCGGACAAGCAAGGCAAAGCGCTTGTAGACGAGTTGATGAGGTACCGCAGCATCCGAGCCGCCGGCCAGCGCTATCGCATTATTTATCGTCTGGAAGAAACGCGGGTTATCGTGTACATCGTCGGCATTGGATTGCGCGCGGAGGGAAGCAGGAAAGATGTCTATGCCGTCGCGCAACAGTTGTTGAACCGAGGTCTGCTCGATCCTGATGAGGAATAACATGACCGCTTCGCCTGACAGGCGCTCCACGCTCCCTGTCATGGATCAGCGACGATTTGCGCTGATGCCCGGCGTATGGTTGGATGAAGGCACGAACATCCACAACGAATACGAATAATTCGGGTGTGTTTCAAGTGAGTTGAAGGGGCGTCTCCCCCTCTCCCGCGTCAGGGAGAGGGGGTTGGGGGGTGAGGGCCGCGCCCCAACGTGAACGAAACACACCCGAATAATAAATAAGGAGAGTCTATGCGCTGGGGACTGCTGTGGGGTGGTATCTCCGCCATGGCCGTGGTCGCGCTGATCTGCGTCCTGCTTATAGCTACCGACGCGCCGCCGAGCCAGAGCCACAACGGCATCTGGGCCTTCCTGCTCATTTTGCCCATTGCTATACCCCTAACGGGCGCCCTCGTATTGGCGGGCCGCGATGAATAACGTCTTCTACGCCGTACTCGCGGTGGCGGACCCCGGCCAGGTCGCCAACACGGCGCTGTGGGTGCAATTGGTGGTCATCGCCGTCATCTTCACCGCCGTGCTGGTCGTCCGCCCGAAGGATCGTTAGACCCGCCGTACGCCTATTCACCATATACGTAGGTCTCGTGGGTTATTCGCGGGACCGAGGCGCATGCCGGTGCGTAGGAGCGTATCGCTATACAGCCGTGTCCGATAAAAACCGTGGCAGTGCAGGGCGGCGTCGGGTGTGCGGGGGCGTAGGGGCATATCGCTATACGCCCTGCGGTCGCGGACGTGCGGTTCTCGGCAACCGTTGTGCGTCGCGTTAGACGGGCTTATGGCAAACGTCGGGCGTATAGCGATACGCCCCTACGCCGTACACGGGGAGCGCCTGCCAACATGGGCCGTTGTCGCGATGTAGGGCGTCCTTCGCGGGCGTCTTGGTTCGCGTGGGAAAGCGTTCCAAATAGTTGACACCCTCTTGTCAGAGTCCCCGTGCTACACTCGTGACGGATAGTGATAGGTAATTGTAGGGAGCGTGTGGAGGAGAGCGATGCTGGATAAGTCGACGTACCTTGAGGCGATCCATCGCGAGGCGAGGGCGCTCGCCGAGGCCGCGCACGGGGAGATGGACGCCCCCGTGCCGTCCTGCCCCGGCTGGACCGTGAGCACGCTGGTGACGCACCTGACCGGGATCTACGCGCACCGCATCAAGATCGTGGGGTCACGCGCCACGGAGAACACCGTGCGCTCCTACGAGGACCTGGATCTGCCGCCCGAGTACAAAAGCCTGTTCGACGCTGAGTTCGATACGGATGCGGCGGACAAACAACCCGTGGCGCCGCCGGGGTTGCTGGCGCTCTTCGCGCAGACCGCGGCGAAGCTGGAGCAGACGCTTGGCGCGGCCGATTTCGAGGAGCGCGTGTGGACATGGTTCCCGCCCGACCAGACGGCCGGCTTCTGGGCGCGGCGTATGGCTCAGGAGACGGCGGTCCATCGCTGGGACACGCAGTTGGCGCGCGGACATACGGAGCCGATTGAGCCGGAGTTGGCGCGCGACGGCATCGACGAAGTCTTCGACATCATGGCCCCAGCGAGTCGCCGGCGGGGCGAGACATTCCGGCAGGGCGCCGGCGAGAGCTACCATTTCCATCGTACCGACGGACCGGGCGAGTGGCTGCTGCGCTTCGCGGGCGATGACATGACCGTCACGCACGAGCACGCCAAGGCGGACGCCGGGGTGCGCGGTACGGCCTCGGACCTGCTGCTGTTCCTATGGGGCCGCATCCCCGCTTCTCAGGTGGAGGTGTTCGGCGACGCCGCGCTACTCGACCGCTACGTCGAACTCGTCCCGCCCGACTAGCCCCCACAAGAGCGCCTGATGGAGATGGAAACGGAACAGATTATCATCGTGCAAGCCCAGCCTGCGGACATCGACGCGGTTCTGGGCCTCCTAGAGGACGCGGCGCGCTGGCTGGTGGCGCGGGGCATCGACCAATGGCGTCCGGGCTCTTTCGACCGCCACGACTTCGCCGCGCGCATCGAGCGCGGTGAGGTCTACCTGGCCCTGTCCGGCGATCAACCCGCCGGGACGCTCACGCTGCAGCCGTCCGACCCGCTCTTCTGGCCGGACGCGCCCGACGACGCGCTTTACCTGCACAAGCTGGCAGTCCGCCGCGCCTACGCCGGCCAGGGGCTCGGACGCCTCCTCCTGGAGTGGGCCGAGAGAACGACCGCGGCAGCGGGCAAGACGTACCTGCGGCTCGACTGCATGGCCGAGAGCGCGGCGATGCGGGCGTATTACGAAGGGGCAGGGTTCAGCTATCGTGGCGACCTGAGCATCAGGAACTGGAGCGCGAGCCTGTATGAGAAGTCAGTAGCCAGTAGTCAGTAGCCAGTTCGTAGCGCGGAGGCGCGTGGCTATGGTCATACAGGTCTTGCGCATGAAACGCCGAAACGATCTATGCTTACTGACAACTGGCAACTGGCAACTGGCAACTGACTACTCGCGCCGCGCTCGCATGCTGATGAGCGCGAGCTTGGCGCCGCGCGTCGTGCGCTCGTCGAGGCGGTTGGAGGCGAGGAGGGCTTGGATAAGGGGGATGGCGCGCGGATCGCCGAGTTCGGCCAGCCCGTCGATGGCCCCCGCGACGAGGCTCTGCTCGTCCGAGCCCACCAATGGGGCCAGCGTGTCGTAGGCGTCGGGACCGCCGCTCATGCCCACGGCCGAGGCGGCGACGCCGCGCAACAGCGGCAACCGCGTCGTATCCGCGACGATAGCGCGCAAGGGCGCTGTGTAGGCCGGGTCGTGCAGGGCGCCAAGGCCGGTCGCGGCGTTCATCGCCACCTCGTCGTCGGCGTCATCGAGCAGGCGTAGCAGGGTCGGCGCGGCGGCGACGCCGCGCGCCGACACGAGCAGGCGTGGCGCGTAGCGGCGGCGGAAGTCGGCGGGGTCGTCCAGGATGCGCTGCAGGGCGGGTTCCAGCGCGTCGCCAAAGAGCGGCAACGCGTCGAGCGCCGCCATGACGACGGGCGTCTTGTAAGGGTCGCCCGTGTCCTCAATCGTGTCCAGCAGCGGCGCGATAGCGCGCGGATCGCGCGACTCACCCAGCATCCGCGCGGCGTGGGCGCGCGTCCCTGGCCCGCCACGCCGGCTGCCGAGCGTGGCAATCAACATCGCTATCTCGTCGGTCTCCACGTATCCGCCCCTTTCCTGCCCGTTCCCCCTATAACCATAGCAGACCTTCTCAAGGTCCGTCCTCTGGCATGTGTGCACCCCACGATTGGAGAGGCGGCCTGACCTTAAAAGGTCATGGTAGCGAATGGACCTTAAAAGATCTGTCTGGGCGTGACACACGTCGAGATCTACGCGGTGCGCGTGTCCGGTGGCGGGGTGACCTTTCAAGGTCCGGTCCCTGCCATGACCTTTTAAGGTCAGGCCCATCACCATCACAATCGCGAGGGGACGCCCTCCTGGCATGGTCTTTCCAGGGCCGTTCAACGGCGGTCAGCGCAAAAAGAAGGGGTCCGGGGGCTATAGCCTCCGGACCCCTGAGTCTGCGTGCTCCTACCGGCGGAATAAATAAGAAATAAAGGATAAATGAGTTGCCGGCTCGGCGCAGGTACGATGCCCAACGGCATCGCATCTACGCCCATTATACGGAGGGCACATGAACTGCTCATGAACATTGCACGATCCAAAGCCACGGAGTGTGGATAACGTTGGCGATCGCCATAGAGGAGATGGTGGATAACGTTGTCGAGCTTGGCGCCCCGAGGCCTAGAGAGCGCGCAGGATGACCGTGGCGTTGTGGCCGCCGAGGCCGATGCTGTTGGAGAGGGCGACGCGTACCTTTTGCTCACGCGCCGTGTGCGGCACGTAGTCGAGGTCGCACTCGGGGTCGGGCGTGTCCAGGTTGATCGTCGGCGGGATCACGCCGTGCCGGATCGCCAGCGCGCAGATGGCCCCTTCGAGCGCGCCCGAGGCGCCCATCATGTGGCCGGTCATCGACTTGGTCGAGCTGACGGCCAGCGCGTAGGCGCGCGGACCAAAAACGCGCTTGATGGCGTGTGTCTCCACGCGGTCGTTAAGCGGCGTGCCAGTGCCGTGCGCGTTGATGTAGTCGACCTCGTCGGGGTTCAGGCTCGCCGACTGTAGCGCGCGGCTCATGGCGCGCGCCGCGCCCTCGCCATCCTCGGCCTGCGCGAACATGTGGAAGGCGTCGTTGGTGGCGCCGTAGCCGGTGACCTCGGCGTAGATGTGGGCGTCGCGGGCGCGCGCGTGCTCCAACTCTTCGAGGATCAAGATAGCCGCCGCCTCGGAGATGACGAAGCCGCCACGCTCCTTATCGAAGGGGCACGAGGCCCGTTCAGGCTGCTCGTTGTCAGAGGCGAGGCCCTTCATGTTGATGAAGCCGGCCAGCGTAATTGGCAGCACGACCGTGTCGGTCCCGCCCGCGATCACGATATCGGCGTCGCCGCGCGCGATCGTGTTCATGGCTTCACCGATGGCATGGCCGCCGGTGGCGCAGGCCGAAACCGTGGAGAAGTTCGGACCAGCCGCCCCGGTCTCGATGGCGATGTGGCCCGTCGCGGCGTCGGCCAGAAAGTTGGGCAGGAAGAACGGGTTGACGCGATCGGCTCCGCGCGTATCCAGTGTGTGCTGCGCGTTGAGCAGCGTCTGTACGCCGCCCGCCGCCGAGCCTACGATGACGCCGACGCGGTCGCGGTTCTCCGCCGTCACGGCGACATTGGCGTCGGCCAGCGCTTCTTGCGCCGCGACGACGGCGAACTGCACATGGCGGTCCATGTGCCGCGCCCGCTTGGGATCGACGCGCCCGGCGATGCTGAAGCCTTTGACCTCGCCCGCGATCTGGACCGTGTAGGGCGAGGGATCAAACAGCGTGATGCGCCCGATGCCCGAGCGCCCATGCAGCAGGGCGTCCCACGCCGCCGGCATGGTATTGCCGGTGGGGCAGACGGCGCCGAGTCCGGTGACGACGACACGGCGGCTCATGCCCCGTGCTCTTCCTGCTTGTCCTCGGCCGCCGCGCCCGGCGGCGTGTTATGTCCGGCGACGGGTAAGTGCTCAGCGATAAACTCCTGCACGTTGAGCGTCTTGACGTCATCGCTGATGCGCCTGATGAGCCCGGAGAGGACCTTGCCGGGGCCGATTTCGACGAAGGTGTGGCCGCCGCCGTTGACCATCTCGGCCACGGAGTGCGTCCAGTTGACCGGCTTGACCACGTTGTCGGCCAGCTCACGCCGCAGTTCCTCGGCCGTGCGTAATACCTGTCCCCCGATGTTGGCCACCACGGGGATCACGGGGTCGCGCAATGGCACATGCGCCAACGCTTCGATTAACCCGCTTTTAGCCCCGTTCATGAGTGGGGAGTGCGAGGCGATACTGATGCGCAGCATCTGCACGCGGCGCGCGCCCTCGGCCCTGGCTAGGTCGACGGCGCGCTGTAGCGCCGCGAACTCGCCGGAGATGACGTTCTGTTTGGGAGAGTTGAGGTTGGCCAGCACAACTTCGCCGGCCTCGCGCGCGCGCGCCACGATGCCCTCGATCGTCGCCACATCGAGTCCGATCACGGCGGCCATGCCGCCGGGGCGCTTTTCGGCCGTCTCCTTCATTAGCCGGCCGCGCTCACGCACGATGCGCAGGGCGTCGGAAAAGTCGAGCGCGTTGGCGGCCACCAGCGCGGCGTACTCGCCGAGCGAGTGCCCCGCCACGTAGACCGGCTCCAGGTGCTTGCCCATCCCCGCCAGACGTTCACGCAAGGCCGCCAAGCCGGCGATACTCACCGTCAGGATAGCGGGTTGGGCGTTGATGGTATCCTCGAGTTCGGCGTCGGGACCCTCGAAGCACAGCCGCGAGAGCGGGAAATCAAGGATACGGTCGGCCTCGTCGAAGATGGCGCGAGCGGCCGGCGAGTTCTCGTAGATGTCCTGCCCCATGCCGACGTACTGCGAGCCCTGCCCTGGGAAGACGAGCGCAGGCCGCTCCTCCAGGGCAATGAGCCCATCGGCGCGCGGCTCGACGGGCAGACCGGAGCGCGGGTCCAGCCCGCGCGCATCATGTTTTTTAACGATAGTCATTTGCTCGCTCCTTAGCTGTCAGCGATCAGCCGTCAGCTGTCAGCCTCTTCCGGGTGTCGATTGCTGTAGCAAACCCTACAGTAGCTGATTGCTGACGGCTGACAGCTGATCGCTAATTAAGCCATCACCAAGCCGCCGTCGACGGTCAGCACCTGGCCGGTCATGTAGCTTGCCCCATCCGAGGCGAGGAAAGCCACGGTCTCCGCGACATCCTCGGGCGTCCCGAAGCGGCCTAGCGGCGCTTGCGCTAGAATGGCCTTTTTTAAGTCGTCGGACAAATCGGCCGTGATGTCTGTGGTAATGAAGCCCGGCGCTACGGCGTTGGCGGTGATACCGCGTGAGCCGACCTCACGCGCGATCGAGCGCGTGAAGCCGAGCATGCCCGCCTTAGCCGCCGCGTAGTTGGCTTGCCCCGCGTTGCCTTGCAGCCCGACCACCGACGAGATATTCACGATACGTCCCCACCGTGCACGGATCATACCACGTAAGGCCGCCTTCGTGCAGAGGTAGACCGAGCGCAGGTCCGTCGCGATCACGGCGTCCCAGTCGTCCTCGCTCATACGCAGCAGCAGCGTGTCGCGCGTGATGCCCGCGTTGTTGACGAGCACGGACACGGGGCCGAGTTGCTCCGTCGTCGTGGCGAACAGGCGCTCGACATCGGCGCCCTTGCCCACGTCGGCCTGCACGGCGATGGCGCGGCCACCCGCCGCCTCGATCTCAGCGACAGCCTCTTGCGCGGCGCCGGCGGCAGCCTGGTAGTTGATGGCGACGTGGTGGCCGGACGCGGCCAGGCGCATGGCGATGGCGCGGCCGATGCCCCGAGAACCGCCCGTGACGAGTGCGACGCGTAGTTGCGTGCTGATAGGTTATATCCTCCCACAGTTAAAGGTCTGGTGTTTAGACTATCCTGATACTAGGGGCGTCGATCGGTTTTTCTCGTCCACGGGACCGCCGCCGGTGGTCACCCTCAAAAAGGGGAGTTTAGACTAAATCCGCCCCCCTGGAGACCTCGCCAGGTCCGTTTGACGCCTACAGAAGCGTCACGGATCGACCGGAAAGGCAATTAACCGCAGGTAGGTGACAACAAGGGGGTGACACCTACCCATCAATAAATGTCACTATGGCACGATTTTTAGGCGTAAAACGACCCCCTTCTAGGTCCCTGGACCTCCCAATCTAGTCTAAACTCCAGAAAGGTAGCACTGTCTATTATCCCAAAGTGGGACGACACCCGCAATAGCCGCGCTTACTTTTTTACTTTGGGCGCGCCGCGAGAGAAACGCGGCCTGGGCTTTTAAGGTCAGGCTCGCAGCGGGCGCCATCACGAATGACGGTTAGTCGCCGAGGGCGGGCGCGTAGTCGACGGCGGTGATGCCGACATGCTTGCGCGCGGAGAGGCGCCCGGAATAGTCCGCGACGTAGGCGCCCGAAGTGGGGGCGACGTCGTCGTAGTCGCGGCCGACCGCGACCGTGACGTAGCGCAGGGTGGCCCGGCGGTCGTGCAGCGGGTCGAAAGGTACGGCGACCGCCGCATCCCGATCGTCGCCGGCCGGTACCAATACGTCGACCCAGGCGTGTGTGCCACCCTCGCCCAATAGATGGCCGGAGACGTAGCGGGCCGGCAGACCGCACAGACGGCACAGCGCCAGCATGATGTGCGCGTAGTCCTGACAAACGCCGCACCCCCCGGCAAGCGCCGCCGCCGCCGTGGTATGGATGTCGGTGACCTCGTGGGCGTAGCGCATGGCGCGATAGACCCACGCGTTGATACGTTCGGCCAGAGCCAATCCACCCACGCCCGCGTTCGCCGCGGCAAGTTCGGCCGCGGCCGCGCGCAGCAGGTCGTCGGGTTCGGTCAGGCGCGACGGCGTGAGGAAACGTGGGTCGGTCAGCGCGGCCACGGGCAGGCGTTGCGGCTCCTGGCCGTTGGTGCGCTCCACGACGATCCACGCCTCGAAAAGAATCGCTCGCTCGACCGAGGGGACGCGCACGGTGACGACGGTGTTGCCGAACGCGTCCTGCTCCTCGACGATGTCGTGGTCGGGGACCGAGACCTCCAGCCGATGCAGGACGCGGCGCTGGTCGCCGAAACGCGCGGGCGGCACGATGATGAGGCGTTGGCGCAGGTCGCGGATGGGACCGGGATACTCGTAGCGATAGCTCTGGTGCACGAGGTAGGCCGTGCGCCGCACGCGGCTCCAATCGACACCCTGTGGATCGAGCAGGTCAAGGGTGGCGATCTCCGTGTGGTCGAGGGCGATCGGTTGGGGTGATGGCTCCATCGTGTCTTTATCCATCGCTCACCGGGTCTGCTTCTCGTACGCGCGGTGCGCGGGGCCATCGACCGTGGCGACCGGCGGCGCGGCTGTCTCCGCCCCGTCTTCCGCCTTGTCAGCGCGCACGACCATCTCGCGCAGGCGCGGGCCGCCGTAGGTCGTCACCATAGCTACGTCGAGCGCGTCGCGTCCGCGGCCGATCACGGCGCGTCCGACGCGCGGCTCGTTGTTGCGCGGGTCGAAGGTGTACCAGCGGCCGCCGAGGTAGGCCTCGAACCAAGCGCAGAAGTCCATTGGCGCGTCCGGCAGCGGCACGTCGATATCGGGCAGATAGCCGAACACGTAGCGAGCGGGGATATTGAGAGCACGGCAGAAGGTGACGCCCAGGTGGGTGAAGTCGCGGCAGACGCCGACGCGCGCCTCATAGACATCGGCTGACGTCGTCAGTGGGGTGCTGGTCCCGTACTGGAAGCGGATGTTCTCGTGGACCCAGTCGCAGACGGCCTGCACGCGCGCCCAGCCGGGCTCCGTGCCCCCGAACAATTGCCAGGCCGCGTCGGAGAGCACGTCGGAGAGGCAGTAGCGGCTGGGTAGCGTATACAGGAGCGCCGCGTCGGGCAGCTCCTCGACGGGGACCTGAGCGGCGTCGGGGACGACCTCGTCCTTGCTGTCGGGAACCTCGACGAGGGCGTCGTAGCGCAGGAACAGGTCACCCGGCGGCATCACGAAGCGCTGGCAGGTGTTGTCGTAGAGGTCGTGGTATTCCTGAAAGGGGAGGGCTGGCCTCGTCTCCCATGTCTCGTGCAGGAGGCGGTGCGCGCCGTCTCTGTGTGGCTGCACCTGTAGCACGGTCGAGGTCGGGTAGCCAACCTCATAGTCGAAATCACAACCAACGCGTATGAGCATCGTATCCTCCTTTGGTCCGCCCATGGCGGATTGTACGCGTACGCGTCATTGGTGAGAGGGGCGGCGATGCCCTGGCGGAGCCGGCAAACACGGTCGGTCCAGCGGCTCCTGTTGTGGATATGATAGCACAACGGCCCTTCACCCCTACCCCTCTCCTTATGCTTGGGCAGGGTCTGTGAAAAGTCGGTGGGTCCCACTGGGAGCACGGGCGTCTCGCCCGTGCTCCCAGTGGGACCCACCGACTTTTCACAGACCCTGCCCAAGGCTGGGGTGCATCCTGACCCTTGGTGTATGCTTTGGTATCAGGTGCAGCGCGGTCCACTTGGCGCAGCTACTGATGCATGCAAAAAGCCATGGCCGGTTTTTCGCCTACAACGTATGCCCGCTGGGGGAACTGCCGAAAGGTGAACGTGACGATGAGCGACGATTACGCCATAGGTTACAAGGGCCAACGCATTCCGATTGGCGCACGGATACACCACCATACTAAACACCGCGAAGGGCGATTAGTTCTACTGTATTGGGGAGGGAAACGAGGCGTTGTGCATTGGGATATATCCGATGCAGACTCCGCCTTGTGGACGATTGACCTAGAATACATCAACTTGGGGGGCGCGACGATGGGCAACCCCGGCGTGAACAGCCCTCCCAGTTTATCGGATTACGCCGTGGGTTACAACGGGCTGTTAGTGTTCTATGATTATGTCACCGTCTAACTGTCCAGTGAAAATGTCACTCTGTAGATATGAAAGACAGAGTGACATTGACCATGCAGGAACAGAAGCGCCTCTTGGTGCTCAATCGGATGG
>JAABUV010008036.1_pt1 | contig 10817 bp, 13 predicted proteins | sample 5559971 | NCBI WGS metagenome assembly JAABUV01 (sample SAMN10711881, study PRJNA513362) | rock metagenome | isolation source: Antarctica rocks | place: Antarctica: Victoria Land, Knobhead nord | collected 2015-12-19
GGGGAGCAGACGACCAGCATACCTAGCGCCCGCGCCAGCCGTGAGGCCATCATGACCGAGGAGTTTGGCGATTCTCTGCCGCGGACCGTGCTGGCCGCCTCTGCCAAGGGTGCCCAGGTGCGCACAGTCGTTACAAAATATTAAAAAAACGAGCTGGCTCCAAGACACCCCCTCAGGCAAATGCTTGTGTCCTCCTTTGAGGCGGCTGTGCGGCTGCATGCCTGTGTCATTCAACCTTACGTGCCTTGCCAGCCAGGTGTAGGTCCATCAAGCGCTGACCCTATGGAGCTCCTGTCCCCCTTCAGATTAACCATTTCTTGCAACGTATGCAGATGCTGTCCTGATATAAACCATAGAATACCTTCATGCGAGCTGGGTGGAGAATGTGCTTAGCAGATTTGAGCTGTGCAAAACGTGCAACACAGCGCGGCAAACGCATGCAGGATTTAAACACGCCCTTTTTCAAGGGCGTTAACATGACTTCGCACTTCATGCTGCTGTGTGCGTTGGGCCAGGCGAGGCGGCTCGAAGGCGCATGCAGGATCTACGTCTTGAACGCGACAGACGTGGCGGCCGAGCATGGGCTGCCCGGCTGCGACCTAAATGAGATCGTGGTCGACAGCCGGACGCAGGCGCGCGCCGCCCCAGCGCGCACAGCTGGTCGGCTGGGCAGTGCTGCTGCTGTTTGCTATTTCTCTCACATGATCAAATGCGCAGCACTGACCAGGTACCAGACATTCCAGTACATGTGCCTTGAAGGAGGGCAGAACACATGACTATCACCTGGGCGATAATAGCGGCTGTAGGCGGCACGGGTCTTCGCGAGGCGAGCCTGACAGATGAAGGCACGGTCGCCCTCACATTTGGGCGGCCGCGCAGATCCCACTGATGCGCGCGCACGTCCACGACTTCTGGCACGAGGCCTCTGCGCCGCCGCTGCCGCATTACTTCTCTGCGAACTCCGCGCCCTGGTGCGACCAGTGCAAGGACATATCAAAGCTTCACTGTCTCGATGTGCCATGCAACCTGCTGCGCTCTCAGCTGCACAACGTCTTGATTTATGTCCGAATTGAAAGCCCGCAGCGCTAGCCGAGACCCACACTCAAGTGTCTCCCCTTTGACGCGCCGCGCCGCCGTCACCCACACCCGAGCTTGCTCGAGCCCTTCCAGCGGACATGCTGCTGCATGCCGGGACCGGAAGGGCTGTGGTGCTGACCTAGACCCCAACCCCATGTGCAGACCCTGGCGCGCCGGCGCGCAGGTACACAGTGGAGGCGCTGCGGCACAGCCCGGCGCTGGTCACGGACCCGGACGAGGCGGACGTCATCCTGGTCGACGACTACTGCTACAAGCTGCGCTGGCTGGCCTACGTGCACGCGGATGGGCACCCCAACCTGTCGTCTGAGGCCGATGAGGCGGCGTCCGCGGAGACGGTGGTCGGGGTGCGCGGCCGCTCACGCCTCGCCAGGCCGAAACTCATGGCAGCTGCGGTATTTGGGTTGCGCGGACGCGTGAGGCCAATCGGGCCTGACCTGAAGGAGAGGGCTCCATGGAATTGCTGGCTGTGGTGCACGACCGGTTGCATCTCTCTAGGCCAGAAGCCAGTGAGGCAGAGCAGCAGGGCTGGCGCGGCCGCTCATGGCATGTGCAGTTGTCGCGTGCCTCAAGCGCATAGCGCTGCGGGCGAGCGGCGGAAGCCTGCCGCGGCCTGAACGGCGGGCGGCTGCGCGGCGCGGGCCGCCCGGCCTGACCGCGGCCGCGCCGCGCGCAGATATACAAGCACATCATGGCGGGGCCGCGCTGGCAGCGCCGCAACGGCAGCGACTTTGCCTTCTTCCAGGCGCACACCGGCTTCGCGCGCGGCGCGGTGGGCGGCGAGTACGAGGACATCCTCTGCAACGAGTTCGGGCCCGCGCTGCACTTTGTCAACGTGCGCGCGCAGCGCTATAAGTGCCAGGCGCGCCCCCCAGCCGCGCCCGCGCCCCAACGCGCCCGCGCTCAGCCGCGCCCTGGCGACCGTGCGCGGCATGCAGCGCGTCCCTCCCCCTCGCGCACTGCAAGCACCCTGCCGGGCACGTATGTCGGGAGCATGCGCGGGGTGCTGCGCGGCTGGGCACACCACCCACGGAGGTCGCGCCTGTCTGAAGACCAGGTCGGGCTGAGACCTGGGACGGCGGCCAGGGCGCCATGGCGCGGCTTGCCTGTTGGCAGCGCAGCCGTGACGCGCGTCCACGCGCCGCGCAGGACTACAACGAGAGCAACTTCCTGATCGTGCCCGGCAGCGTGCACTACGCCGACATGATCAAGTACAAGGTGGCCGAGCGGCGGCGCCGCCTGCAGCGCGGGCTGTCGGTACGGACGCCATAGGCCTGGCATAGCACTGGCCAGTACTCGACTCCGACTTGGCTGATCCTGTGGCTGCTTGCTGCGCTTCTGCTTTCAAGAATGTGCATGCGCATGCTGGAAGGCGTCTGGCGTTGCAAGCGCGTTCTCAGACCCTGAGCCTCCGGCCCAGTCATGCGAGCAGCTTGTCTGGACATGCTCAGCAAGCACGGTCCAGCAGGACATGCTGAGCCTGGCGAGGGCTGTCGGTCACAGTGTGCAGACAATGCCCTGCTGCCAGACACATGTGCCTGCTGCGCGCGCAGCCGAAGATCCCGGCCGAGGAGATGCGGCCGACGCTGCTGTTCTTCCGCGGCAAGTGCACGCCGCTCAAGTACAACTGGAAGAACAACGCCGACAACATGGGCAAGCTCATGCGCTTCCACGTGCGCCTGATCCCCGGCCTGCGCAATGCACTGGCCGCCCTGGCGAGCATGAAGCGGTGGCTGGAACGCAGCATCTTCTAGGGGCTGTACATCCAGATACCAAAAGGTACCCATCCAACATGCTTGTGTAGAACTTGGGGCGTGCAGAATATGGGCGAACAGGCCAGCATACGAAGGATGGGCGCACTGGCCAGCATCCAAAGTGCGTTGAACGCGCACCCAGCAGGCCGGACACGCAGGCTGACGCATCCATGCGGCGGCCATGCCCGTGTCCGCGTGGCTGCCCACGCGCCGATGGTCCCCAATTGTATTTTATTACCCCAAGCCTGGAGGGCACGAGCGCGCACCGCGAGGCGCCCCACCGCCGCGGCCGAGCCCCGCACGTCCGCACGACTGCCGGCCCCGCGACAGCCGGGCCCTGACCCCGGCAGCGTGCGCGCCGCAGGTCATCCAGGACATCATGCTGGGCGGCCCCGAGAACGTCAGCGCCTACTGCACCGGCGACCTGGACGAGCTGGCGGCCACCGCGGCCGAGCTCAACATGTCCACGCCGACGTCGCAGGAGACGCTGCACGGCGACCAGATGGGCGCGTTTGCGCACTCGGTGCGCCGTGCCGCCTGCAGCGCGCGCGCCGCAGCGAGCGTGCACGTCCCTGCATGCCTGCCCTCGGCGGTGGTAGGGGCGAGGCAGGCGGCGAGCCGCGCCTCGAAAGGGCTGGGATTGCTGGGACATTCCAGCAGGGTGCTGCCAGGCGTGCGTGCAGCATGGGGTATCCGAACCCTAACCCAGCAGGGCAATGCAAGGCGTACGGACAGCGCTGAGCTTGGGGCGCCTGTGCCGGCAGGCGTTCTGCCTCATGATCGCCGGCGACTCGCAGACGAGCCGCCGGCTGCCGGAGGCGCTGCTCGGCGGCTGCATCCCGGTATGCGGCGGCGGCCTCGTGTGCAGGTGTTGTGGGGCGTTCGGACGCTGTTCAGCTGCACACAAATGCGCAGCTGCCGTTCCGCGCATCGCTGCCTGGTTGCGTTAGACGCATGCGGAGGGCGGACCTGCAAGAGTGCGCTCTTCTTGTGTCGTCTGCAATGACATGCACCCTACATGCGCACGTGCGAGTGCAAGCAGCCGCGCTTGCCAATGAGTATCAGAGTAACACATGCGGGCAGGGTGGGCGGGGCGTCGGCGCGGGTCTCGTCGCTGCACCCCGCACGTCAGCTTCATGCGGCGCGATGCGCGGGCGCGCAGGGTCGCGGGCTCGTCCAGCCCTGCCCCAACCCCTGTACCCCTGACGGGCGCGCGCGCGTAGGTCTTCATCGGCCCGCCGTTCCACTCGCTGCCGCTGGCGGAGTACGTCGACTACGCGTCCTTCTCGGTCTTCTTCAACGTCACGCAGCCCACCTGGGCGGAGCCGTCCCAGATCAAGTGGAGCCTGGACATGAGCGAGCGCGCGCTGCACCCGACCGACTCCGACTTCTGGGTGCCCGACATCGCCGACATCCAGGCGCGCCGCCGGCCGCGCTCCCTGCCGAGGACGGGGCGCCGTCATGCGGGCTGTGAGTGCAACGACGGCGCTCGCTTTCGCTGTGACGCCCAGGCGCATGCAGCAGGGCGTGTGCGCCGAGATGTGGCCAGGTGGGCTTAGCGGCGCCCATGCTGGTCAGGTGCCCAGTGTCACTGTATGACCAGGGTCTTGCCGCCGAGGAAAGGGCCGCGCGCTCCCGGACTCTCTGTGCGGGTGCCATGTCCCGGTGCGGCGCGCCGCACAAGAATGAAACATGTTTACCCAACGCGCGGCGGCGCGGCCGGCGCGCCCAGCGCCCATGCGCGCTCAGCGGCGGTCGCCGCCAGCTCACCCCCCGGCCGCGTCCTGGTGCAGGACATCGTGATCCCCATCAAGCGCGCGGGCGACATGATCAAGGTGCTACGCGCGATGCCGGCCGAGGAGCTGGCGCGCCGGCAGGCCGCGCTGCGCGCCGCGCGCAGCCGCTTCTTCTACATGCCGCTCCCGCACTCGCGCAGCGCCACGGGCGCCGACACGCTCGCGCAGCACATGTGCCGGCGCGCCGGGCGCGCGCCGCCGCCGGACGCAGCCGCGCACCGCCCCACCGCGGCGGGCCGAGAGGGCGGGCATGCATGAGGCGCCAGCATGATAGCTAGGGAAAGGGTGTCTGTCTTTTTTGAGTGGCTTGTACTTTTCTCCCTTTTTGGGATTGTACCACAGGGCAAAGTTGCACAGCCGGGTGCGCCGGCGAGCTCGCGCAGCACGCTTGCTGCGCGAGCAGACGGGCCTGCCTCCTGGAAGCAGCACCTGCGAGCGCTAATGGGTAGTCGATGGCAGGGCCAGGGCTGTTATCCACACTTTCTGTCCGGACGCCTCACAACGTGCCTGCATGCCGGGGCGTTGGTGCTTTGTCACGGCACCGCGCGCGGCCGTGTCTGGGGTCCGTCATCGAAGTCATGGAGCTAGCCAGGGGTGGCTCCTGTCCTTGTTGAAAGCAGCGAGGAGAGCTGGTGCCTTCCTGACCGCCCAGCAGCATGTGCCTGCATGCAGCGCGCGCGCAGGCCCCCCCAACCAGTCCTAGGCTGAGACAAAGGAAGCATAGGACAGACGAATTGCCCGGCGCACGTGTTGTACATGCCCTGCATGCGTCGTCGAGGTGACACTCTAAAACCGCGAAGCGCATGCTCGTGCTCGGCATGCGCATGCGCATGCTCAATACGGCATGTGCATGCGCATGCATATCCCAATTATGGTCGGCGGCAACTCATGCCGAGCTTTACTACTTTCATGTGCGTTTCCTGCACTCCAGCACAGCTGCCTGCGCTCGGGCGGGCTTGAGAAGCCTGAACTGTCCTCTGGCAGGACTCTATTTCAGGGTCTTCCTTTCTGCCGCAATGCGCTTTTTGTAGGTTTGCGAGCGGCGAGGTGCTGCCGCAGAGCGCAGGCAGCGCTGAGGGCCATGCATGGGCTAACACACGCCTGCACAGTGCTGGCACATGCAGCAACAAGCAGCAGGCTGCCAGTGCGCTGTGCACACCCTGCCTGGTGTGCAGGGCGTGGGTGCAGAGGCGCGCGGCCGCCACTTCCCCGGCCGGCAAGCAGCTTGGCCCAAGCTGCCGTCCTGCTCAGGCAAAAGCTGGAAAGGCCAGAGTGTGGCGCAGAGGTGCAGCGCGCTGGCAGCGCTGGCGGGCGCTATCCGGCAGGCTGACAAGCCAGTCTGGTCCTTAGCGCAGTACCAGCCATCTCATGCTGCCTCATTCAACCGCACATGCACAGTCCGGAAATTGGGCCTTAGAGAAAACGGTCTAGAAAAAGTGCCCAAAGGGTGTTGATACCCTAGAAAGAGAGAATAGCCCACTCTGCACCCCTGCAGCTGCAGCTGCTGGCTCTCGGTGGGGAGGGGCGAGCACTGCAAGCGTCTGAAAGTCCTTACGCCAAGCTACACACGTGCGGACAGTGGCACTGCCCTGGTTGCTGCATGCTGCCTGCATTGCGTGCCCTCGGCGTCTCCGGGAACTTCTGCCGGTGCGTGCAGCTGCTGGTGCATAGGGGGCCCGGTCGGTGAAGCGCGTGATCATACGCTTTTGCTAAGATATTTGAGCGTCACTGGATAAAACCTTGCGTGTGCGTGTGCTTGGCAGTGCCTGGTGCCGCCGGCCCGTCCGGCCCCTCTGTAGGCCGACCGTGTCGCCGCTGCGGACCGAGACGGCAGACGCCCCCCCGGCAGGTTGGGCAATTGCTGCGTCAACGAGACTACGTGCGTCGTCCAACCGCAGGACCGGATTTTAGCGGCGAGTGGGGTGACGCGCATATGCAGCAGCTGGAGGCGCCCGTGCTAGAGCCTGTGCGCGCTCACCACGCCGGCAGCCTAGCACGGTGCGCGGCGCTCTGCGCGGCACAGGCCGCCTGCCACTTGTGAGGTGTGCTCACGTGCAGTGCGGTGAGCGTGGCGCGCGGCGCAGGGCGGCGGGCAGGGCGCCGGTGCTCCTGGCGCAGCGCAGCCATGGGCGCGCCGGGCTCAGAGATGCGCGTGCCGAGCGGCGCGGCCGCGGCGGAGGAGCCGACGGAGCTGGGGCCGAAGCGGCGCAGCGTGCGCTTCAGTGACGACGGCACCCCGGAGGCTGCGGCCAACAGCTGCGCGGGCGCGTGCACGCTGCAGCGCGGCGCGCGCGCGAGCCACGCGATGGAGTACAGCTGGGCGGGCCGCGGGCCGCTGCCGCCAGAGGTGGCGGCCGCGTCGTCGCTCGCAAGTGCGTTTGGGCCTGAGCCAGAGGAAGAAGGGAGCGAGGAGGGGAATGCGGCTGCAGTAGCGGCTGCGACGCGCATACAGATCGGCGACGCGCTCGTGGCGCTGCTTGAGCGCCACCGCAGCCACCGGTGCGGCGCCTTTCGCCTCATGGCCCGGGCGCTCTGCCCCTCAGCCCCCCCCTGCGCGGCTGTCCGCTGCCGGTCACCGTAAGGCGCGCCGTTTCGCTCTGCAGCCCGGTGCACGTGCGGCTGCACCACCAGAGCTCTCTTAATACACCCGACTATTCGAAGATCAGAAGGAGTGAAAGACTTGGTTGCGGCGCGCGCGCGGTGCGAAGTGCAGCGGGGCGCGCGGTGCGCGGCGCGCGCTGACGGTCGCGGCGCCGCGCGGCGCAGGTACAAGGCAGCCACGGCGGGCGTGGCGGCAGAGGGCGCAGGTCCCGCGGCAGGCGCCGGCGGCGGCGGCGGCGAGGAGGTGGAGATCAGCCGCGCGGCGCGCTCGCTGACGCGCTCGCTGGCGCGCGCCGGCACGCCGTCGCCGCTCGTGCAGCTGCTCGCCAAGCACCGCCAGCGCCGGTGCGGCCCGGTCGCCCGCCGCGAGGCCGCGCGCCGACGGCCCCGCGCCCAGCCCCGCACGCCTGTGGCCCGGCCTGGCTGGCCCGGTCTGGCAGCTCAGGCGCGAGGCTGTCCCCTTGCTGCAGCGTGGCGCGCGGGCGCCTGCACGTGCGTGTGGCAATCCTGCGCCGCTTGCAGTAGGGCGAGGAAGCACACTCTGACCGCCTGCAGGGGCGGTTGGCCCCTGCTTGGCGCTGGACCGCCGCCCGAGCCCGGGCGCCGAACGCCCCGCGCGCCCGGCCGCGCAGGGAGGACCTGACCTGCTGGCGCACGAGCCCCGGCGCGGACGGCGCGGCCAGCCCGAGCGCGGCGGCGGCGCCGACAATGGACGTCACCGTCGTCATCCGCCGCCTGCGCGCGGAGCCGCTCTCGCCGCGCGTGCACCCGCTGTACCTGCAGGAGGGCGGCGCAATGGGCCGCATGGCGCGCGCCGCCAGCGCGCCCGCCAGCTCGACGCCGCGCGCCCAGGGCGCGCCCGCGCCCGACCAGGCGCACTGCAGTGTGCCGCTCGCGGAGCTCGGCGGCATGCTCGTCAGCGGTCGCAGCCTGGACGCCGGGCCCGGCTGCGCGCCTGGCAGGCACAGCTTCCCGGCGCTGTCTGCTCCGGGCGAGGCCGCCGCCGTCGAGGGTGCAGGCCTGCCGGGGGACGGGGCGGCCGACGCAGACGCGCCGGGGTACGCGGCGGCCAACGCAGGCCCGCCGGGGGTTGGGGCGGCCGACGCAGGCGCGCTGGGGCCTGTGCTGCCGTCAGGCGCCTGCGCGAGCGACAGCGACGCGCTGGCAGCGTCGCTGGCAGCGCCGGTGCGTGCGCATGCCAGCGCGGCGGCCGCCGCGCTGATGGCCAGCCGCATCGGCAACCCGTTTGCCGCCGCGGCCGACGCCGGCGGCGCGGACGACGCATGTGGGGCGGCGGATGAGCGCGGGGGTGTTGCTGTGAGTGGTCCGCCCGCCGTTGCGGCGGGCGGCGGCTGCGGCGCGGCGGGCGAAGGCAGCGGCGCGCACGAGGCGGGCGCAGCGCAGCTCAGTGCGGCGGTTGATGTTGCGGTTGCGTGCGGGGCGGCGCTGCGCAACGGGCACTGCAGCGCGGCGTGCAGCGGCTGCCTCAACTGCGTGGGCATCAAGGCGCGCGGCGGCTGTCAATGGGGCTCTCGTGTCTTGCTCTGTGCTGTCCGGGCAGCGCAGTGTGTGGGCGCGCACGCGGCCAACGCGCGCCTGGCGCCTGGGTGCTCATCGGCCATCGGTTTCTTGCATGTCATGCGTCATGATGCGATGCGAGCTTGGTTTGTGGCAAGCTGCGCTGGGGCGCGCCGGGCGGTCCTGTGCATCCGCGCTTGCGGTGCCCACGGCTCAGGGGCGCCCGCGCCGGCGCAGGAGGACCGCAGCGCGGCGATCCGCGCGATGCTCGCAAAGCAGATGCCGCCCGAGCTGGCCGACGAGGAGGAGCCGGGCGCGTCCGCGCTGGCCGAGGTCCGCCCGCCCGCCCGCCCGCTTCCGCATGCGCGCGGGCCGCCGGCGGCGGCCTGCGCCCGGCCCTGCGCAGGGCGCGCGGGGCGCTGCGCAGCGCAAGGCACCCCGGCCGGAGCGGCGCGACGCGCGCAGCGTCCCCAGGCCGACAGCAACGCGCCTGTCGTGGCTTGTTTCGGATGCCGGAGGCTTTATCCTGGCAGCTGGAGCCAGCTGGCGCTGCGGCTGACCGGGCGCGGGCGCGCAGGGCGCCGGCGGCCAGGGCCTGCGCGCGGAGTCGTTCATGTCGGCCGGCGCGTCCAGCCTGGCGGCGTCCTCGGCCGACGGCGCCAGCGGCAGCAGCCAGAGCCTGGCGAGCAGCAGCAGCAGCGGCTGCGCGCGCAGCCTGGCGTCTGCGCGCTCGCTCGCCTCGTTCCTGTCCATTGTGTCGGAGACCGCGCCGCTGGTGCGCCCGCGCCCTAACCCTAACGCTCCGCGCGCCCGGGCGCGCCCGCGCGCAAGCGCCGCGGCCGCGCGAGCATCGTGTTAGGAGGGTTGCTTGCGGCGCCCGGGCGACGTGCGCGGCGTGCCGCGTGAGCTGCCTGTGGGCGCCAGCCTGCGCGTGGTGCATAGGCCTGCAAAGGCGTCCACGCAGTGCCAACCATGGGCGCATGCAGCCCGGCAGACGCTTGCACAGAGGCACATGTGGCTCATGGAGCTACTGAGAAGCAACTAGCGCCAGGCCAGCTTTGCCGCATTCCGCTGCATCTGTGTGCTGATTCCTGGCATCCAAACCGCTCAGCAAGCAACCGGAGTTGTGTCGACCGCGGCGGCGCGCAGGCGCGGCTGCCGGAGGACCCGGCGAGCGGCAGCCCCACGTACGGCCTGGCGGTCGCGTCGGCGTCCGGCGCCTCGACGCCCGCGCGCGCAGCGCGCAGCTTCGACGAGGCCAGTGCCGCGGCGGCGTGCGCCAAGTCGGGCGGCGGGTGCGCGCCGTGCGCCGGCTGGGCGCCCCGCTCTGCGCGGGCACGGGGCGTGATGTGAGTGAGGGTGCATGTTTGTGTGCCGCGCTGTCCCTGCCAGCTTATGCCTTACCAGTGCGGGACGCGCCGCACATGGTGCGGCTCCGACTGTGTGAGCGTTCAGCTCGCTTGCTGGATCGGGACATGGCCGGACAGCGCGTTGCACCTTGGAGCACATGGCGCATGAAGGTGGGCGCGGCGCAGCGCGGGCGCGCTGGGGACGCGTCGCTGGGCTTCGGGCTCAATGCGCTTGTAACGCGGCGCTGGCAGCGCCGCGCACCTTCAGTGACTGTGCGCGCGCGCAGGCGCGGCGCCGGCGGCGCGGCCGGGCGGCGGCACAGCCTGGACGCGCTGGCGGGGCCGCCGGCCGGCGCGCCCGCCTCCAGCTACGCCGAGCTGATGGAAGCGTACCGGCAGCGCCTGGGCATGCGCGGCGGGCCGCCCGCGCGCAGCGCCTCGCTGACCGTCGACAGCTGGCGCGGCGGCCAGGAGCTGGGCGCGTCGCCCGAGCCAGGCGCGTCGCCGCGCGCCGGCGCGCGCGCGCGCAGCCTGGAGCTGCGCGGGCCGCCCGTGCTCGCGCCAGCGCTGCCGAGCCCGCCGCGTGCGCCCGTCGCGCCGCCGCCCGGCGGCGGCCGGCCCGCGCTCGCCGGCGTCAGCATCAGCCCGTTCACCGCGCTCGGCGTGCCGGAGGGCCCGCGGCCGCCGACGCAGACGTGCGCGCG
>JAABUV010008038.1_pt1 | contig 10816 bp, 13 predicted proteins | sample 5559971 | NCBI WGS metagenome assembly JAABUV01 (sample SAMN10711881, study PRJNA513362) | rock metagenome | isolation source: Antarctica rocks | place: Antarctica: Victoria Land, Knobhead nord | collected 2015-12-19
CGCCGTCGGGTGCACGAACGACGTGTACCCCACCGGACCGTTCCTCGTCGCCGCCACCATCGTCTCCTCGCGATCGCCTGTGCGGGGGCGGATCCCCTGCCCGCGTGGATAGTAGACGATCGCCTAGCCGGTGAGACATGATCGCTTTGCAACCCAAGCCCGTGATCACGCGCCCCTACCCGGCGCGGGAGCGGCGCAAGGGCGCCGCGCTCGTCGACTACCTGGGGACCACCGACCATAAGACCATCGGTCAGCTGTACATGGTCACGACGTTCATCTTCTTCATCATCGGTGGCGGTATGGCGATGCTGATGATCCTCGGGATGACGATGTCACTTTGTTTCTGGGTCCTGATCGGGCCGTCAATCTGATCGAGGTCGGGGTGTTGGGCACCGATGAGGGCCCGTTGATCATTCATGCCATGGCCGCCCGGGGCGGCCGGTTCCGATTGTCGAGGGAGTGATGATGGCTCGAACCATCGTGGAGAAGGAGCGGGTTGCCGCGGAGATCGCGGAGCGCCTCGCCCATCAGGAGCAACCGGCGTGGCGGGACGGGGAGCCGCTGCGCCGGGTCGCGGAGGCCTTCGGTCGTTCGGTGTCTGCCGATGCGGAGTTGGCCGGGGCGGTGGGGGCGGCCCGCGCCGAGGGTTACTCCTGGGCGGGCGTCGCGGCGATGTTGGGTGTGTCGAAGCAGACTGCTCAGGTTCGTTACGGCGGCTGAGCCCACGGGCGTGCGGGGGCCTGCGCTGAGGGTGTCGGGCACGGGCGCTGGGGCGCCCGCTTAGCCGCCGCGCTGGGCGCGTCGGTGTGGCCGGTCGCGGCCTCGTCGGCCTGCCGGAACTTCGGGCGCTGGGCGCCCTCTTTCCGTGTCGGGCACGGGCGCTGGGGCGCCCGCTTAGCCGCCGCGCTGGGCGCGTCGCCTGTGACCGTGGGCGGGCCCGGATCGCTGTCTCAGCTCGGGCCTTGGCGGCCCTCGTTCGTCGACGCGAATCCGTTCCCGCCCACGGTCACCTGTGGCGGGTCGGGCTGGTCCCTGTTCGTCTCGTCCCTCGCCTACACTGTGCCTTGAGGACCGCCCCACCACAGAGCAAGCTATGCCCCAGGGTTACTCCGCAACTGCGTTGCTGCGTAACCTCTGGGGGCTCGTCCCGGTTCGCTGCGCTCACCGAGAAGGTCTGTTCGCTTCGCTCACAGAAAGGGAGGGCACCTGATGGCGTCCGCCATACCGGTCGAGAAACGCACCCGCACGGTGGCGGTGCGCCTCACGCCGGGTGAGGAGTCGGTGTGGGTCACCGCGGCGCTGGCCGCGGGGCGGCGGCAGTTGGGGGCGTGGGTACGGGAGGTGGCGGTGGCCGGCTACCTGGCCGGGCCGCGCACCACCAACCCCCGTGAGGTGGACCCGGCGGTGGCGGGGTTGCGCGCCGAGCTGGCCCGGTTGGGTAACAACGTGAACCAGATCGCGCACGCGTTGAACACCCCCGGGCACGCCCACGCCGACGCCGCCGTGGAGGCGGCGGAGCCGCATCTGGCGGCGATCACCACGACACTGGCGGAGTTGTACGGGGCGATCGAACGCGCCGAAACCCGGGCCCGTTAGTGCCCATGTCCGGTCGTCGTTGCGCGCTAAGACCCGACCGGTTGGGGCGTCATGGGTGAGCGGGATGAGCGCGGTGAGACGAGCTGGGTGTGCGCACCGCGCAGTCGGGTGGGTGCACATCGTGCGGTCGGATGGGTGCGCAGGTGTCGGTCCGAAAGGTGCGGTGGGTGCACGGTGGAGGGTGGTGGTGAGGTGTGATCGCGAAGATCACCCGCGGTGCTGACGCGGGCGGGTTGGCGCGGTATCTGCACGGGCCGGGCACGCACACCGTGCACGAATACCGCAACGATCGGGGTGCGTTGATCGCCGGGGGGAAGGTCATCGCCGGCACCGTCCCGGTCCGCCACGAGGGCGACGGGGCGGGGTGGGCGCGCCAGTTCACCCACGCGGGTAAGGCGCGGCCGAAGGTGGTGCGCAACGTGTGGCACTGCTCGCTGCGCTGCGCCCCAGATGACCGGACTTTGTCGGATCGGGAGTGGTCGGGCATCGGCCAGCACCTGGCCGACCGGATGGGGTACGGGGCGCACCCGTGGGTGATGGTCCGCCACGACAGCGACCATGTGCACATTGCGGTGTCCCGGGTCAGCTTCGACGGGGCGGTGTGGAAAGGGTCCAACGACCGGCACATCGCGGTCGCCACCATGCGAGAGGTCGAGACCACCTGGCAGCTGACCCCGGTGCCGGCGCAGCAACAGGAACACGGGCTCAAGACCCGGCTGCGCCCCGATGAGGTGCGCAAGTACACCCGCGAACACACGGTCCCGGTGCGCACCGCGCTGGCGGTGACCGTGCACGAAGCCCGGGACCTGGCCCGCGGCAAAGGCACCGACCAGTTCGAGGCGGAACTGGACCGCCTCGGGGTGAGGTGGCGCACGAACGTGGCCTCCACCGGGCGGATGAACGGCTACAGCTTCCAATCCGCCGGCACCGACGCCACCGGGGCGCCGCTGTGGTTCCCGGCGTCCAAACTCGATCGCGCCCTGTCCTGGGCGCAGTTGTCGACCGAGCTGGACGGCCCGGTGCCGCAGCGGCGGGCGAAGGTCAGCGACCTGGCCACCCGCGGGCGGTTCGAGACCGCCCGCGGCTATGACCGCCGGCGCCTGGCCGAGGGAGAGAAGTCCTTCCCCCATCACCGCGCGTGGCAGCGGGAAACCACCATGGCCACCTACACGAAGCAGTGGAAGGCCATGCCCGAGGTCGACGGGAAACGGGCCGCCGCCAACACGGCGGAGGACACCCGCATCCAGGACGCCGCCCGCCAGGCGGCGGAGCAAGAACAGCACGACGCGATGATGCGGATGGTCAGGGCCAGCTTCCCGACCCCGATCCGGGAGATGCTGCGCCTGCAGGCCGAACGGGAAGCCAACCCACACACCCAGGCGGATCGTGGGGCCGCCGCCCGCCGCGCCCGCGAAGCCGGGCCAACCCGCGACCAGGGCCGGGGATTCGGACGATGAGCTACCCACCGTGTCGCTACGCCTACCGCTGGCCCGAACTGTGGGCCCAACTGCCCACCGACAACAACCGGCAGATCCTCAGCAGCATCCTGGCCAGCGGCCGCCTCGACGGCCAAGAACCCTCCCGAGCCTTCGTCGCCGCGTTCATCGACCGCATACTCGGCCGGATCACCCGGCAGGAGTTCCTCGCCGGCAACCACCACCTCCCACCCTGCACCCGCACCCCCTACCAACCCGCCCCCACTCCGACCAACCCGCCGACACCACCCACTCTTCGGCTGGCGCCGTAACCAACCACCCCGCAGCGAGCAGGCCGTCAAGCGGGCGGACCTCACCACGGGCGGTGCGTCACCCGATGCTGCCGCGCCACCGCTGCGCGCTGACTTGCCCCCGATCACGCTCGGATTTGCGTGGTGCGCGACACGCCGAGCGGAGATGCAACAAATAGGCCCACTTGTCGGCAAGAGTGTGGCTCATGCCTGCAGGAGGTCCCGGACGACGACGGCGGAAAACAGCAACCCCGTTCGTCGAGATGAAGACTCGCGTACCTGAGGACATCAAGTCTCGGGTAAACGTTGCTGCCGACGCGCTGGGCGTCACCCTCGGTGAGTACATCGGGGTGCTGGTGCAGCAGGACGCACTCGACGACACCGGGCGCCCCCTGTGGGCCGACGCGGTGTTCGGCCCGTCCCAAAACCCCATCCCAGGAGTGGAACGGACCAATGCCGCCTAGACCGCACCACCGGAGACAGCCAACCGGCTGACCCCGGACAGCACGAAGCCCCACACCCCAAAGTCGTTTGGCCGCGCTTATTGGGTGCAGGGCTTCGCTAACAAACTGGAGTCGACATTACACCGCCCCCCTACTGGGGTGGTCACGCGGGACCCGCCGTGTCTTCGCTGCGCCCTCGTGATTGCACCTCACTGATTGCGCGTGGCCGGCGCCGCACCCCGCGGTGACCCCCCCGGTGCGCCACCGCACCGCACCCCTACCGTCTGGCGCCGAGCGGCGGCAGCCCCTCCATCGTGGTGCTGGCGCCGGGTCGCGTCCACCAGGGCGCCATGACGGTTGCGGCCCGTTTCCGGCCCGGCCGCCGTTGCGCCGCCCGGTGGCGCCCGGGGCCTATGCCCGGGTGCCGTGCTGGTGGTCCGCCGAACGCTGGATCACCCACGTCGAACGGGTCTACACCCGGCACTACCTGCTGATGCGCCACCGCCTCGTCGCCACCACCGGCGGTGGTATCTCCCTGCGCGCCGTCCTAGCCGTGGCCGCCGCCCACGCCCAGGCCGCCGACTACACCACCGGCCGCAACAGCTGGCCTCTGCTCGGCAAAACCAGTGCTGAGCGGGGCATGACCGCGACCACCGGGCTCGGCGAACGCACCATCACCCGCGCCCGCACCTTCCTGCGCCTGGTCGGACTCGCCACCGAAGTCCAGCAAGGCCGCCAACGCACCCTCCTGGAACGGCTGGACTCCGCCGACCGCGGCGACACAGCCCGCGGCTGGACCGCCGTATACGCCCTGCACCACACCAGCACCCACCCTGTGGACAACCCGGTATGCAGCACTGCAGGTCAGACACCAGATGGCACCCCTCCACGTAGTGGTCTTTTTCCCACCTCAGCGTCAGCTGAGAAAAGGGTTTCTACCAAAACCAACCCGACAAAACCCCCTACGGGGGGCGAGGACGGCGCTCCGCGCCGCGCATCGACCGCAGCGGGTGGCTCCGGTGGGGGTGCCGGGCCCGTCAGGGCCCCGGGAACCGCCCTGATGCTGGCTTGGCGGACCGACCCCGACTGCCCTAGCTGGGCTAAGGCCTACGGCGCCCACCGCTGGGCAGGAGCCCTCACCGCCGTTGCCGAGGCCAGCTGGACCGCTCGTGACCTTACCCAGATGCTGGTTGATCTCACCAACACCGGCCACCACATCCTCACCCGACCCCGCCGACCCATCAGCTACCTCCTCGCCCTGCTCACCAAGATCGACCTCAACGAACCCCCCACCCTCACCCGCGACCTGCACGACACCGCCTACCACGCCGCACGCGCCGAGCAGGCCGCACAACGGTCCATCGAACGCTCCGACAACGACCAAGCCCGCCAAGCCGCGATCACCGCACTCACCGGGTCGGGCCGGGCACTCGCCCACCAGGTGCTCGCCACCACCTCACGTGGCGCCGCCGAGCGGCGCGCGATGGGCAGGCGGGCCGACGCACAGGCCCGCGCCGAGTTCGTGCGACGGGCGAAGCGCGGCGGAGGCTGATCCGTTACAGCAACAGGGCCAGGGCAGACGCCGGAACCAGAGAACTGACCGGAGTTGCTAGTTAGCTAGCAAGCTCCCACGTAAGGTAGCTAGGCATGCGACAAGTGATAGCGGTTTACTCCGAAACCGGGGGGGCGACCAAGACGACCACCGCGGTGTCGCTCGCGGTATCTGCAGCCCTGCTCGGTCACACCACCGATCTCATCGACCTAGATCCGCGTGGAGCGGCCACCAAATGGCTTGGCGTCGAACCGTCCGAAGACTGGCAGCACGTCGGCGCCATCCTGGGCAACGCCGACCCGAGTGGCTGGATCAACGACCTGGCATTACCGAGTCCGTGGTCAGAAGTCCCGAATATGCGGGTGGTGCCGTCCTCTCGGTCCCTGTCAAACCGGGAGAAGGCGACCGAAGATCACTCCGACGTGCGGCTGCGCCTTGCTCTTGAGGGGACGACGGCAGCCGTGACGATCATCGATCTGCCCAATCGTCAGGGCGGTCCGCTCATCCAGAACGCACTCACAGCGGCGACAAAGGTCGTGTACGCCGCCAAGCTCGACGAGGACGGACTCGACGGCGTTGATGGCGCCGCGGTATCGGTGCGCCGCTACCGGCAGCACCGCAGTCAGATCGGCGCACCAACCGACCTAGCCGACGCCGGAGTGATTGTCGGTGCCGTTCGGGAGACAGTCATGAGCCGCGATGCGCGCCGCGCGCTCAACGAGCTGGACAAGAGCTATGGCGACCTCGTACTACGGCCACTCGTGCCCGAGCGGGTCATCGTTCGGGAAGCCCGCGCCGCTGGGCGCTACTACGGCTTCTTCGGCGCCGGCGCCGTGGTGCACGACGCCTACATGACCATCGCCAGGAAGGTGCTTGACGTATGACCAACAACGACCGCCCCACCCCCCGCAGTCGACCCCGACCTGCAGCCGACGAGACTCTTGACCCTGTAGTAAGTCGACCGCAACGCGGCATGCCATCCGCAGGCGGGGAGCCCCCAGCCGTTCGCCGCGGTCCTGAGCCGACCGTGCAGCTCAACGTCCGCGTCGCAGCAGACGTCAGCGATCTGATTGACCGGGCAACCCAAAGCACTGGCCGCACCAAGCGTCAACTCATTGAACACGCTGTCCGCGCTACCTATAGCTAGCGAACGAGCTTTCTAGCTAGCTAGATTCTAACATGGATGCCTGAGCACGGTCCGAACGTTGTCTTATGAAGCCTCACGGTGTGGCAAGACTAGTGGCTGTGCGAGTGCCAGTCGCTGTGTGAGTGCCCGGTCTCTGCGCCCACGAGTTCCGGCACGAGCTCGATGAGGTTCAGCTCCGCCACAGCCCCGCCCTCGACGTGCACGACGGATCCTAACGGGCTGCCGTCGGTCGGGTGCCACAGCTGGTAGTCGCCGGTAGTGAGTTCGGGGTAGACCGCTGTCAGCCGTACCTCTCCGTTGGGGTTGCTGCGCCGGTGCACCCCGGTGTGGGTGAACGGCTTGTCGCTGTCGGAGTAGCCGATCTCAATCTCGCTACCCGCGAAGCTGTCGGGCAGGTAGGCGATCAGCGCACCGATGTCGCCGCCGATGTCCAGGACGAGGAGTCCTTCCTGCACCTGCGCGGTCTCCGTGGCGCCACCTTCTGTTGAGCCAGGCATCTTGTCTGTCCTTTCGGTCGAACGAAACCCGGCCTGCAGGATAGGCGCATCCTGCAGGCCGGGCGGTGAACTGCTCGCGGGAACCGGCCTAGTTCGGTGCGTAGGGCCGCGGCATGGTGGCGAAGCCGCTGCTCGGGGTGGCGATGTAGGGGAAGTTCGGCAGGAACGTCCCGTTGGAGATGGGCGAGTAGTCGGACACCAGGTTCACGGCGACGTCGGTGACGAATTTGGGCTTGCTCATGTCCGTCAACGGCAGGGTCGCCCCGGCGACGGCCCGTAGTTCGATGGTGGCGACGTCATCGACGGGGCGGCGACCGTTGGGGAAGCCCTGCAGGTCACCTCCGATGACACCGAGGCCGTTCGGGTTCTTCGTTACCGGGATGGCCATGTTCAGCCGCAACAGGTCAGCCTGGATGGGGCCGGTGTTGTTCTGGAACCCGGGGATTACGCCCGCGGGGAGTCCGGTGAGCAGGATCGCCACCAGGTCCTGGCGATTGGGCGCGTTCGCGCCAGTTTGTGCGTTGTAGAAGGCCAGGTTCCGGAACGCCAACGGGTATTCCACCGGTAGCGCGTTAGCGAGCTCCGGGTTCGTCACGCGGTCGATGAACTGACTGTCGTTCGTCGGGGACTGCGAGTTCCACTTGTCCTTCATGTCGATACCGATCAACAGCTCGTTGAACAACGGGTTGGCCAACCGGGAAACCTGCGCAAAAGGACCCATATTGTCCACGGTGGGCACCGAGCCAGGTACACGGATCGTGGACTGTCGGCTGGCGGAGGCATAGACCCCGATCACCGACTCCGGCTTCATGACGTCACCGGGTCCAGGTGTCGTCCGGTTGCTGGTCAGCTGGTTCTTCGGGACCTGGAGGGCGATGGTGAAGACGTTTAAGCCCTGGAAGGAGTCGACGCCCGGCGCGGGGAACAAGGGCCCCTGGTGCAGGAACTGCAGCGGTCGCAGGTCGGCCAGGTCGAACACGGCGCCCAGGTCCACGAAAAAGGGGTCGGCCCGCTGCCCGGCGAACACCGTCTCGCCGGAGGTCAGCGTGTTGATCGCGGGGTGCACGTACTGCGTGTAGTTGGGCGTGGAGTGGACGCCGATGTTGCAGGGGGGCACCGGGAGGGCGGCGGCAAGTACCGTCCCCGCCGCCGGACCGCCCTTGACAACCTTCGTCACCGAGTACGTCTGGGTGCGGTTCAGGTTCGTGTACTTGCTGTCGGCCGCGCCGCTCTTGTTCACCACGATCGGTGCGGTGTTGTACATGTACGAATTGGGCGACTTGTACGTCTCGGTGAAGCGGAACTGGTAGATGATGTCCGGCGCCTGGCCGGGCGTGTTTATGAGTGTGTTGTGGATTTTGATCTCATAGAGCACGTCTTTGCCGAACGCGTAGAAGTTCGGGCCGCCGTCGGGGTTCTGGAACGGAATGAAGTTGGCGACGAGGGTGACCTTAGTCTCGTCGTCGGGGCTGACGAAGGCGTAGACGTCGGTGTTGTCGGCGGTGGGGTCCTTGGAGCTTGCTGGTGCTTCGCGGTGCGAAGACATGTGCTACCTCTTCTTCGGAGTGGATCAGGCGCACCGGGCACCAGATCAGCGGGGGTGGGTGAGCCCATCGACGACGACGGGCGCGGGGCAAAAACCAAGATCAGGCGGAGGGAGCTTCGTGCGTCAGGCGCGCGGCGAGCGACTTGTCGGTGAACGTCGAGGACTGCTCGCCGTGCATCACGGTGAACTCGCCGTTGCCGGCGTCGCGCAGCAGCAGCACGATCGGGCCGTCCACAGCCTTCGCGGCCGGAGCGGCGGCGGGCGCGGGGGTGGCAGCGACGGCCACCCCGCCAAAGAGCAGCTCGGGAGCGGCCACAGCCGCGCCCACGCCGACTGCCCCGAGTGATGCCTTGCGAAGGAAGTCGCGGCGATTGGTACCAGCCATGTTCATGCCTTTCGATCAATAAATGGAGGACAGCACCCAAATCAACGGGCCGATCCCATGCCATGCACCGGTACCGTTGTACCAACTTTGTAACACGCCGCACCCCCGCGCGCCACCCGTGACCACGGGAATCCCATAATGTGGGACGTGATTTCGTTATCGCCGTCCATTCGCAGTAACGAAATCGAGCGCCATTTGTTGTGGTGTCATCCATTCGAATTTGATCGAATATCGCCACCCAGCGGTGGATGCCGGGTTGGCACTAACGCTCAGGCCATGTTTTTCGATCTTGGCAGGCTCAAACCGACGCTGCTTTGGGCGATCATTGGCGCTCGAATTAGTTCGAGCGTGCTTGCAGACGGAGGCCACCGCCACCGCCCCCACACCCCATATGGCCCCTGAGTTAGGCGACCGCACGGCTGCCCCGATTTAGTTGGGGAGTGTGGATCTAGGAGATGCGTGGGGCTGAGGTTGCGCGCTCGGCGACGAGGGCCAACAGCGCACTGACCGGGATGGCCGCATCGGGGGCAGCATCCGCCTGAGCCAGGCGCTCTCCCAGCCACTCTCGCATGAGGGTGGTGACTTTCATCCCGCGTGCGGCAGCTGCGGAGCGCAGAGCGTCGAGGACCGTTTTAGGCAGCCGTATCGTGGTGGTGAGCATGGGTTCGACACCGGGTCCGGGCTCTTCCCAGATCGCCTGCTTGGTGTTGGTGGCCAGATGAGCGTCGCCGTACTCGGCGAGGTCGATCGGCCTGCGGTTGGGGGTCATGGTTGTCATCGTCCCTTCCGGCGAACGCGCGCCGCTCTTTGGTTGTCATCTCGCGGGCGGTGCCGACATGTCACTGTCTATCCAGCGGCCGATGTCGCGATCACTACCAGTGCCCGAACGGCGTCGCTGGGCCGTATTTCTGTCCTACCCGTCTCGGCCGCGGCGGATAAGCACTGGCCGGATGCTGATGCGTCTTCAACTTCCTAAGAAAACATGCCATGTGGGCTTCACTCGCGTCCTCGGCAATCTCCCGTTACACCAATCAGCGTAACACAATCGTTGCACGGTAGAGGCATGGAGCGGCAACCGTCCATATCTGTCCGTTTGGGGTACACCTCAACACCACGTCAGGCACCGACCACAGTCACCGTCAGATTGGGGTCCGGATTGCGGTTGATTGACACATCACTACGAGGTTCTTAGAGTCCAACCGGACACATTCGGCAGGGAGGGCACCATCGGCGGGCAACGCGTCGCCTACACGCGGGTGAGCACCCTGGAGCAAAACACTGCCCGCCAACTCGACGGGATCGTCGTCGATCGCACGTTCACCGACAGTGCGTCTGGCAAAGACGTACAACGCCCGCAGCTGACGGCCATGCTCGGCTTCGTGCGCAAGGGTGACGTCGTGCTTGTGCATTCCATGGATCGACTTGCTCGCAATCTCGACGATCTGCGCCGGATCGTGCGTGAGCTGACCGCCAAGGGCGTGCAGGTGCAGTGCGTCAAGGAACAGCTCACCTTCACCGGTGAGGACACGGCGATGGCGAACCTGCTGCTGTCCGTGATGGGTGCGTTCGCCGAGTTTGAGCGATCGCTCATCGGGGAGCGGCAGCGCGAGGGCATCGCCCTGGCCAAGGCGCGCGGTGTTTACCGGGGCCGCAAACGGTCCCTCACCGAGGGCCAGGTGGACCAGCTGCGTCGGCGAGCCGGTGCTGGGGAAGCGAAGACCGCGCTGGCCCGCGAGTTCGGGATCAGCCGCGAGACGGTTTACCAGTATCTGCGCACCGCACTTTGAGCGCGGGACGGGCAATGCCACTTAGTTTGAGTTGATCATAGGTAGTTGAGGGTGTGCCCGGCGTGGCGTCCTGTGTGGACCGGGGTGGGTGGCTACGGTCCGGCGGTGGCTGGTGCTGATGATGTTGGTGTTGCTGG
>JAABUV010008039.1_pt1 | contig 10816 bp, 10 predicted proteins | sample 5559971 | NCBI WGS metagenome assembly JAABUV01 (sample SAMN10711881, study PRJNA513362) | rock metagenome | isolation source: Antarctica rocks | place: Antarctica: Victoria Land, Knobhead nord | collected 2015-12-19
TGATCAGAGATATTGTCAGTAGAGCCTTGCCTGAAACCCCTGCCCGACAAAGGCTGGCTAAATTGGGTGCCAGTGGCAGTGGACGCCTCTGGGATGGAGCGTGCTGAGGTGGGGGTTCCAGAGTCAGCCGCCCTTTCATCAACAGCCTGAACCCAGTGCTGAGGCAGAGCTGGACGCAGCCTTGCAGGCCTGGAAGTCAAATTGCCTGCACACCATACATTGCATTGAGCTTGTTTGCACTGGAACTCTTTTTGTGTCCGCTCAAAAACAGAAAGGTCTTGTTCAGTTCAGCTTGCCCCAACGATCACAAGATGTGCAAGGTTGATGTGGAGCTCTCTTCAGAGTAAGTAATCAGATAGCTGTGCAGAAAGAAGCATAACCTGGAAGCTTGAGCTGAAGCAGGCTCATTGTGCAGTGCTTCACAGTTCATGTCACGCTGGCAGTTACAAAATGCTCATGCTGAGCGCAGCAACATCTGATTGTAATCTGAGCAGCTGCAACACTCTGCTGCCATGGTGACCTTGGCAGCTTGCTCTAGTACATGCATGATGCTGTGCATCTGGGTATATCAGTCACATGCAGCACACTCACACAGACCAGCCTGCCATGATAGCCTGCCACTCAACAATAACTTCATGCAGAAGCGCCACTTCTTGGTAGCACTAACAACCAAGTTTGCACTGATTTCATGAACATAGCAACATGCCCATGGTTTCACAACGGCCAGGGACAATGCTTCACTGCAGAATGTGTTTGCGCTGAAATGCTTGTGTCACCTCTGGCAAAGTTGACATGGGTAGCTGGTCGGGACCAGCCATACCCCTCTTGGTTGGTGTCTGGGAAAGCATAGTCGGCCCCAGCTCTCTGAAGCTCAGCACCTCCTGATGTGTCAGCTATGTTACGGTCTGCTGTGTCAGCATACACTCCACCTGCTGTTTCATCTCTTACTGTGCCAGCTGTTTCAATTCCCTGAGGAGCTGCAGAAGCAGCTTCTGGGGTGCCTGCCCTGCCAGCTGCTGATCCAGCTGCCGTGCTAGCTTCGGTAGTGCCAGCTGCTGATCCAGCTGTCATGCTAGCTTCTGAAGTGCCTGTGAAGGCAGCAGCTAGGCTGCCTGCAGCAGCAGTTGCTCGGCCCCACAAACTGCTGGGGGGCGCCCAGCCATACCTCATGCCACTGCTGCTATCAGCTTGTGCTGCTGGATGCTGCTTGGCTGTGCTGTATGCAGCAGCCTCTGCATCACCATTGTACTCTAGTGACTGCTCAGCCACTGGAGGCTCACTGAAAGCTGACTCAGCAGATGCGTGAGTAAAGCTCTCGCTCCCTGATGAGCCACCTTCCTCAACAGGGTGGTGGCCAGAGCCTCCAGACCTGTCATCACGCCGGTGGTCTGAGACTGAGTGCTGCTGAGGCGCATCTGGGTACAAAGGAGCCTGCTGAGCTTCCAGCTGTTCGCCCGAGCACTGCCTCTGCTCTTGCTGGGGCGCACTTTGCTCATGCTGAGGTGATGCCTGCTCATGGTAGGGCGGCGTCTCATGCTGTGACAGGGCCTGTTCATGCTGTGAGGAGAACTGCTGGATGGGTTCTTGTGCTTGCTCATACTGACGAGGCAGATGCTCACGCTGTGCCGGAGCCTGCTCAAACTGTGAGAAGGCTTGCTCATAGCGTGCTGATGGCTGCTCATGCTGTGACGACGCCCGCTCATGCTGAGATGAGAAATGCTCAGGCTGGGACTGTGCTTGGGGGTACTGTGAGGTGGCTTGCTCATACTGTGATGGCTGCTGATCATAAGACGACGGTGATGGGGCATACTGTGAGGGGGCATGTTGGCGCTGTGATGGCCTCTGCTCATAATCAGGCATGACCGGCTGCTGCTGCCACTGCTGCTGCTGGGGCTGCAGCTGTGGCAGACCCTGCTCAGTATGTGGAAAAGTTTGCTCATACTGAGGCATGACTTGCTGCTGCTGCTGCTGCTGTTGCTGCTGTTGTGGCCAGTTCTGGTCATAGACCGCAGGCTGTTGTTGCCTGGGGGTATATGTCCAGTTGCTGGTCTCACTGGAATCATCAATATGATGACTGATATGGTAGGAGCCTGAGAAAGCGCCCCTGCTTGGGCCACTCACACTGGGGTGTGCCCTGGACACTGGCAGCCAGGTGTCCTCCTGGGGGTATGCTGGTGTAGCTGCATCCCTGTATGCGCCCTCTGAGTAAGGCTGCTCCTCTTGCATATGAGACGCTGCACCTGTAGAGTGCAGCAGGCAGATCAGCTGGTTTTTGACTGTGCTAGACGCTGGCTGAGCCTATCTTGCTTGCATACAAGGTGCAAGTGCAGCACTTTGATATAGCAGGCAGTGACCTGGGCGCCTCAGCGGCATCAAAAGCTGCTGTGCCTGTGACACCTGTGAATGGTGAGCATGTGACTCACAAGATGACCACACCAACATATGGGGTTTTGAACATGTGAGCAATTAAGCTGTATTCACTTGTACCGCCTGAAACTGGCTGGCATAGCAATTTGTTGTGTGAAATTGCCAAATGGCAAAGTCAAACTGCCTTGTGTCATGCAATTTGATGTCAACATGCTGAATGCAAGTTCAAAACAAAGCTACACAATGCTGGCTTCTAGACACGCATCAGTCCTGCTTGCTATAATAAGACAGATAGGAGCACATACCAGCCTGTGCTTGACTATACTGCTGGCTACCATCATAACGCTGTCCCTGACCATGCTGTTGGTCCTGACCATACTGTTGGCCAGGTTGGTCCTCACCAGATTGGTCCTCACCATGCCGTCGTTGTTGACCATAGCGCTGCTCCCACCTAGGCTCCTGATCAGGCAACAGCTCCTGCGCCTGGTCATAGCCATGTCCTGGACCAGGATGATGATCCTGAACATGCTGGTCTTGAGCACATTGCTGGTCTCGACCAAACTGTTGCCCAACTTGCTGGTCTTGAGCATACTGCTGGTCTCGACCAAACTGTTGCCCAACTTGCTGGTCTTGAGCATATTGCTGGTCTCGACCAGACTCTTGACCAACAAGCTGGTCTTGAGCATATTGCTGGTCTCGATCAAACTGTTGACCAACACGCTGAGCACCAGCACGCTGCTGGCCTTGATCAAAGCTGTGGCGTTCAGCATGGTGCTGATCTTGACCACGCTGCTGGTCTTGACCAAAACGCTGATCACCAGAATTCTGCTGTTGACCATACTGTTGACCTTGACCAGACTGCTCACTCTGGCCCTGCTGTTGCATGGCCTCTCTGACTTCCAAGAGCCTCTTGCGGCTGTCATTCAGGGAGTTGTGACTGACCAGCATGGCTTCACGCTGTGCCTGCTGTGCTGAGGACAGTGCAGCATCAGTCTCGGCTGTGCTCTTGTCCTCACTGCCAGTCTCTGAGTATGTGTCTGCAGCTTCCGTCCTAACATGTGAGCCTGTTTCCTCTGCAGCAGAGGATTCGGCTTGAGTGACAACCTGCTCACGCTTCGACACATTTATTCAAAAACACATGTAGCCACTTGACATTTGTACTTCAGCATTTCCCGATGCAAGACTCTCACCAAACCAGGGTCAGGTCTATTGGCACTGTGTGCTCAGCATTGTCTGTACGACATCGTTTGAGAAGAACAGGCACAGTATCACTTCTTGCGTAACAGACATAGATTCTCTGCATTGTGGTGGCCAATCCAAAGGCAACAATTTTTAATATTGACATACAGGGATAACAACACGTGTCGAATGATGATCATGAAATAAATGTCATGCAGCAAGACGTACCATAGCACACAGCAACTGAGCTAGCATCCTGAAAACAAAAAATCCAAACAAAAAACTAAAACCATAACGGACATGACAGCCAGACATGTGCTGCTTTAACACAAGGACAGTAGCTGAGGTTTGAGAGGTTGCAAACCTGTTTGGCTACGCTGTTGCATGGCCTCTCTGACTTCTTGGAGTCCCTGGCGGCTGCTTTGCAGAGACTCTTGCTCAGCCTGCAAGGCTTCCCTCTGCGCCTGCTGTGCTGTGTGCAGATCAGCCTCACCCTCTGCCATGCTCTCATCACGGTTCTGCTGCTCCTGCCCACGCTGTTGGCCGTAAGGGTGCCGCTGGCTATCATCAGACAGCTGGTCTTGGAGATATGCCTGGTCTTGAACATGGGCCTGATTGTACCCTGCCTGCTCATCAGCACCGTACTGCTGCCTTTCAGGCGAGTGCTGGCCTTGAATTTGCTGCTGATGCTGGCCAGGCTGCTGGTCTGGATCAAAGTATTGGCCATTACCAGCTTGCTGGTATTCTTCTCGTCCAGCGTCTTGACCATATTGCTGGTCCTGACCATACTGATGCTCCTGGCCCTGCTGTTGCATGGCCTCTCTGACTTCCAAGAGCCGCTTGCGGCTGTCATTAAGGGAGTTTTGAGTGACCAGTATGGCCTCACGCTGTGCCTGCTGTGCTGAAGAGAGTGCAGCATCAGTCTCTGCTGTGCTCTCACCCTCAGTACCAGCCTGTGAGTGTGAGTCGTCAGCCGCCCGACCGGCTTCTGAGGCACCTTCCTCTGCACAGCACACCAAGAAGATGCGGTCCAACTTTGATGGTGCTTGCATGGATTGGTTGCTGATCTCACTGGCATTTGCAACTCCAGTGAGCAGCAAACAACTGGAGTTGAAAATGCCAGTGAGATTGCACTGCTACAGGGTGAACAGGCCTAACAGTGTAGCAAATCTAGTGTAAATGACAATGTTGTGTGCACATTGTCAACATGTTGTACAAGTCAAGAAAACTTTTGCTCTGGATGTTAAGGAGCACACAATCGATGTCTGACCAGCAGGATGTAACAGAAAGACATGACTGCCAAAAAAACAATTTGATGGACAGCGCCAACAGGAGCATACCTGTTTTCTGATGCTGCTGCATAGCCTCTCTGACTTCTACGAGCCCTTGGCGGCTGCTCTGCAGAGACTCCTGCTCAGCTTGCAAAGCTTCCTCCTGTGCCTGCCGTGCTGTGTGTAAAGCCGCATCAGTCTCTGCTGCGCTGTCATTGCCATACTGCTGAGCAGCTCTTGATTCATGACCTGCTGCAGATCATCAATCAACGTCAGACAGGTGATAGGCAACTTCAGACAGGTGATAGGCAACGTTAGACAAGTGATAGGCAACTTCAAACAGGTGATAGGCAACTTCAGGCGAGTGATAGGCCCAGCCAGGACAACAGACGTTTCTGTATTTTATCCACTTTTGATCTGTTATTCGGCAGCACCTCTGTCAACAACCACCAACGGTAAGAGACGTAATTGCATTGTGTACAATATACAGTACTGGAAATGCGAACCAAGGGTAAAATATGTAATGGCACATGTACAATGCAGAGTACTGAACTGTGCACTTGAGCTCAGCTATGCGTGTCAAGTGCAATGCAATACTACAAGCCAGTCAGTGCAATACTACAAGCCAGTCAGCCGTCTGCCGCAAGCCTTCACGTGTGGGTGTCTGTATACAAGCTGATGACGAATTGAAGAGGGCTTGAGAAGACCAGCTTCAAGGTGCAAGCAGCTCACTCCAAGACAGCAACAAAGAGAAAGGCAAACAATCTCGACGGAAGCAACAGGCACTAACACACAACACACTGCCTGTGAAATTGCGATCGTACGGAGCATACCTGGCTGCTGGTGCTGCACTGATTCTTGCACTTGCATGAGATTCTGACGGCTGCCAGACAAGGACTCTTGCTCAGCCTGCAAGGCTTCCCTCTGCGCCTGCTGTGCTTTGTGCAGATCAGCACCCGTCTCTGCCATGCTCCCATCATCACCCACGCCCTCTGGCCCTTGCTGCCTGCTTCGCCCCACATCTGCCACAACAGATCGCGTACCTGGCCCAGCAGCTTGCGTATCATGGCTGGCTGACTCTGCAGCAGGGCTTGAGACTGGCTGCTCGCCATGTGATCTGGGGCTTTCAGCTTGTGGGTGGTGATCATGGCTGCCAAATAGGCTGCTGAACAACCGACCTGAGTAGCAGCATGACTGATTACAACCTGCATGACTGAGAGCGCAGCACGCCATGAAGCACAACAAATGACGAATGTATGACAACGGCATATGCTTTCATGGCACTGCCTCGATCTTGTCAGCAACAAATCCTCATCCACAGTAGCGAGCTGCTGAATGTCAATGTTTATGCGGCCAAGCGCGTTCCATATGCCAACTTGAAACAAAAAGAACAGCCCCTATCAAGTAAAAAGGCGAGCCAGTTGTTACCTGTCAAGCTTTGATGTGGCTCTTCGGCCTGTTGAGACCTAGCTCCTGTGACCCCACCATCGTCCCGCTGTACAGGCACAGGTTGACGCCTACCATGTGCTTCTGGCACCTGGATCGGCTCAGAATCCCCATGCTGCTGTTGCTCAGGCTGTTGCTCATGCTGTTGCTGCTGCTGAGCACCAGCGTATTGCTGGTCAGAGGTAAGGGGCTGTGTATACATGGATGTCTCAGCAGCTGGCGCCTGGTTGTTCATGGAGTGCTGCAAAGTAAAGTCCTGGTCACCAGACGTCTGTCCAGCAGACGTGAGAGGCTGCCTCACGCCAGGCAATGACTCATTGCCTTCACCAGCAGAACCCTGATGCTCCAGCTGCGGTGCATGAGAGGGGTGTCTAACTGATGTCAGAGGCTCTGAGTACATGGCCTGCTGGCTGCCAGGCGAAGCGTTGCTCATCTGATGCTGAGAGACAAAGTCTTGACTGCCAGAGGCTTGCCGACCAGATGTGAGTGGCTCAGCGTGTCTGAGCTCTGCAGGTGCCTCATTGTTGACTTGATGCTGGGATGCAAAGGCCTGAGGGCTGTTGTCATGAGACTGCTCATGGGATGACTGACGCTGCTGAGTAGCAGCAGCAGTCTGGTTCTCATCAGAGGTGAGTGGCCGTGCAAACATGGACTCTTGACTGCCTGGTGCCTCGTTGTGCAACTGGTGATGGAGTGGGAATGTCTGTGCATCAGCTGTCTGAGGACTCCCAAAGGAGGAAGAGAGATCTGGTTCACTTGCATATTGCTGCTGGAAGTCAGGATCCTGGCGATCAGCAGAAGCAGACCCTGCAGGTGAAGTTGTTGATGTCAGCACCTCTCAGCCCTAATTACAACCTGAAACCTGGCATTTAACACCAGGCAATATATGAAACGGCGTTCAACTGCCTCAAACCAGGCAAAGGCAAGGATGATGCTCACCAACAACAGACAAGCCAGAGAGCCGACAACAACGCAACATAGTGCTGCAAAGCAGCACTCAAGCATCAAGCATGCTGTGCACATGGCAACCCCAAGCTGAAGCGCCTTCTACAGCTTGCAATCAAACAAGAACCCGCCACATGCAAACCACAACCTCACCCTGTTCTGTTGCAGCAGCCTGCCGGGCAATTCCTGACTGCAAGGCTGGTTCCTGAGGTGGATCTGTAGCTGAAGACCCCTCTAAGGCGGCACCATGCCTGGCTGCCCTGCCATCAACTGCATCGCCCTGCTGCTGCCCGATGTCAGACTCCTCTGCTGCTCCCTCCGTTTCACCAGCTGCTGTCACTGCTTGACTTGAACCTGCGTGCCCAGCTGTTTGGCCCTCGACTGCAGCTGACTGCTGCTGCCCAACCTCAGAGTGCAGAGCTGGTGGCAGTGGTGCAGCTGAGTGTGCTGCTGAGCCAGCATGCCTGGTTGCCTCGCTCTCTGCCTGGCCCTGTCCCTGTGCGATGAGTCCAAACAAGCGCCCTGCAGTGTGCGCCACCAAAGTCATACCAACTGATACGTACTTTGCTGAACTTCAGGTGGTGATAGACGAGAATGAGGAGACTTGGGGTCATCGCCATTGGCTGTGGATCAATGGGAATAACATGCACATGCACATGCTATGCAAGCCCAAGTCATGCTGATGTGTATGCTGAGCGCTGTGGGATGTAGCTGTACCTATTGATGGCAGAAAAGCTGCTGGTGATCTCAACTTCACAAGCGCTGCTTGCATACAGTCTTGCTGAACATACATACAAGATGGTTGAATTCTGTGGCTTTCACCTTGTGGCCATGCTCACAACACAACCCAGGCAAAAGACTGCGTCCCAGTGCTGATTGGTGCAAGGTGTACACGTAGGGACTATGTAGATGTAGTGTTACCTGCTAAGCTCTGGTGTTCCTGTTCCTTTTCTTGCTCGTGCTGTTCAGCTGAGTCAACCTTACTTGCTGAGCCTTGAAGCTCATCTCTGTCAGAGCCGTCAGATTGAGGCTCATCAAGTTGAGACACCTGAGTGGCGCCACCAGCCTGCCCTTGGGGCACACCTGTCTGTACGTCTCTGGTGTGAAGCCTATCGGCAGGGGCTTGCTGACCAGCAGGCACAGCTTCTCGCTGGTGCTGCAGACTATCAGAGGCAAGAGGCTCTGCAAACTCTGAGTCCTGACTGCCAGGTGCTTCATTGTTAACTTGGTGCTGCAAAGCAAAGGTCTGTGCATGATGAGGCTCAGGCTGATCATTGGAAGCTTCACCGCCATCAGCGGCCTGCCTGTCATGTTGTGTCCGTCTGTCTGTGGTGAGAGGCTCTGCGAACATAGACTCTTGCTTACGGGGAGCCTCATTCTGCACCAAGTGCTGAGACGAAAACGTCTGTGCATCGTCCGTCTGAGGCCTGCCAGAGCTTGATCCATGACTTGCTGCCTGGTTTTCACCTGCAGCAGCTTGCTGCTGTCCAACATCAGACTTCAGTGCATCTGGCACTCCTTCTGTATCAAAGAGCCCCTGCCTTGACTCGACGTGCCTGTCAGTGTGGCCCTCAACAGCAGCGGCCTGCTGCTGCCCAATCTCAGATTGCAGAGGTGGCTCCGGCGGGGCGTCCACAGATGTGGGTGCGTCTGGTGAATCAGCACGCCCTGCAGTGTGGCTGTTGGAGGGTGCTTCATCAACCCCCTGCCTGCCACCAATCATGCCAAACAAGCGCCCTGAAGCAGAGCAAGCACACCGTTCAGACAGAGCCTCTTTACACACCCTCTATTGGGGAAATCTGGTGCAGCAATGCAAGAAGCCTGGCTATCCAAGCAGTGCTGACATGCACACACTAGTGCTCAGTTTTTCAACAGAACGCCAGGCATGCCAGACTGCAAGCAAAGCAGTCTAGCTTAGGCAAGCTCTACACAGCTGTGCTTGCAGCACACTTGACAAGTCATCTGTTTGTTGAGCCCTCTGACAGGCCTTCCTGAGACAGAGCACCGCCATTCAAGACAGGGCTTGCATCAACAAACAGGGAGCTCTACCTGTCAAGCTCTGATGTGGCTGATCAGATTCCTGCCGGGCTGATGCAGAGCGGGGCTGCTCCTCGCCTTGAGCCTCCTCCTCACGCTCAGGCCCCTGAGGCTGAGCCAGCTGAGACTGAGTCTGGTGAGGCCAGCTCCTCTGATGATGCCAGTTTCCCTGTGGCTGAATCTGAGAGGGTTGAGTCTGCTGGGGCTGAGTCCGAGTCTGAGAGGGTTGAGTCTGCTGGGGCTGAGTCTGAGAAGGTGAAGCCTGCTGAGTGTGAGGAGATTGAGTATCATGATTAGCCTGGACAGCAGCTTTCTCTGCCATAGGCTCCTCAGCCACTGTTGGCAAAGGGCCCTGGTCCAAAGCTGGCTGCTGTGTTTGATGCGCATTCCATTCAGCTTGGCTGTCATCATAGGGAAGTTGGATGTCAGGAATATCATCATCTGCACAAACAGACAACATGCCGTGAGAAATGGCATTGTACACACAAAGAACAGACACTGTCAAGCACCCTCTGATTTTGAGAAGCATGTGCCTTCAGCTGTTGCTGTGATCAGAGAGCAGAATCTAGATGAGGCCAAAGAGGACATGCAGGCACGCACTAGCAGAGGTTTAGTCTCGGCGCCAAATTCAGCTGGGAAACTGGTCACTTGACACAGCGTTAATGCATGTACCGACCATTTGTACCATTTTTTGTTACATTATTGATTAAATTGTTTTGTCTTACGTGGTGAAAGGAATACCCAGGGAAAAACCTTGAACTAACAACAGTGTAACAGCACAAATTGCCTTGCGCGTGATCAGGGCAGCCAAGCGCTTGCTGGCATTGATATCAGTTCTACAATTTGTGCATGACTTGAACACACCAGATGCCCAGTGTTGCTGACAAAAAAACGCTGTACTAGCATGTGTCATAGCCAAGGACTGCATTGCACATCTGGCAGTTCATCCCCTTGCTGCAATGCTGTCATGGTATGGTTGATAGCCAGGATATGCATTACACGAGTGACATTTCAACATCTTACTGCAACGCACCTTCTTCCAGCGCCGCAGCAGCATGTTGACCTAGTGCAGATTGCAAGCCAGGCTCCCGTGGTGCAGCTGCTGATGCAGCTTCTGGTGCAGCTGCTGATGCAGTTTCTGGTGCAGCTTCAGCCATCTCCTCCTCAGCTAAGTGCTCAGGTGAACCTCTGTCAAAGTGGGCATGACTCTGAGTCTGTTGCTGAGTCTGCCTCTGGCTTTGAGTCTGTTGCTGAGTCTCAGGCTTGGCATCTGTGCTGGCATCACCATGCTGTGTTGCCTGCTCAGGGCCTGCTGATTTGGTCTCTGAGGCGTCTGGAGATTGCCCTGAACATGCAGCCACAGCAGAGTCACCACCACGTCTTCATGCCCACCAGAAGCATATGGGCAGCTCAGAAGTGACGCCACACAATGGAGATGCAACTTAACATTGTGCATGGCACATATTCGGTGTCGTTACTTATGACCAGCATGCTGATGATGTTGTGTGCATTGATTGAAGCAATGCTTTGAGCAAGCAGGATGCAAGGTGCAACAGCACAGTGAGCACGTT
>JAABUV010008040.1_pt1 | contig 10814 bp, 10 predicted proteins | sample 5559971 | NCBI WGS metagenome assembly JAABUV01 (sample SAMN10711881, study PRJNA513362) | rock metagenome | isolation source: Antarctica rocks | place: Antarctica: Victoria Land, Knobhead nord | collected 2015-12-19
GAGGCGCCTCCCTGTGTGGCATGTTGTCAAGCAAACGTGAACATGAGCGGCGTGTGCTCGGGGCGCAGCCCTTCAACGTGCTGCGGTACGAGTCCGGGCAGCACTACGACAGCCACTATGACATCTTCGAGCCGGAGTCGTATGGGCCGCAGCCCAGCCAGCGGGTGCGCCTACCAGCCCTGCAGCAGGCTGCGTAGCCAAGCCGTGCTGCGCCAGCCTCAGTCTCCAGCACGTCGAGTCGCACAGGGCGCAAGCGGGCGTGTTAGCTTGCTCTTTCATGTTGAGAAACTCTGAGGGAGAAGGGTGGCAGTTAACAGCGCTCCCATGTGCATGACATGCAAGGTTTGGCACACCAGCTGTCCTGCGCTGTGGACGGTGAGCGGGACTGGTGAGGCTTGCCGAACAGTGGGCGGCGAGTGCAGGACATGCTGAACTTGGCCTGTACGCGAGACAGCTAAGTGGCCTGCGCACACAGGCTGAAGCAGGCGTGCGCACACAGGGCGTCGGAGCTCGCTGGGGAAGCAGGGCTGAGGCGGGGCGGTCAGCGCGCAGATGGCGACGGTGCTGTTCTACCTGTCGGACGTGGAGGAGGGCGGCGAGACGGTGTTCCTGCTGGAGGGCGAGGACGGCGTGGCGCGCAAGCCGTCCATCGACTACAAGTCGTGCGACGTGGGCTACAAGGCGCGCGGCCTCTGTCCCGGTTCCCTGTCGTCGGCGGGTCTCGCGCGCCGCTGTGCTCGAGCTAGGGCGCGCGTGTGGGAGCGGCTGCCGGGGCGTGGCAGGACGGAGCCCGGGCAGCGGGGTGCAGCCAAGCCGCGTGCCTGGCCGCGCGTGGCAGGGGCGCGCTTGTTTGCAGATCGGGCTTTCCTGCACATACTTGCGTGGGCCTGCCCGTGGCGCCAGCCAACCGTGCGCACCGGCTGTCCCCTTCCTGTCCGCCGTGCTCTGCCGTTGACGTGATGCTGCCGATGCTGCCGTGCAGTACAAACCGCGGCGCGGCGACGCGCTGCTGTTCTACTCGCTGCACCACAATGGCTCGGTGGACGCGCGCGCGCTGCACGGCGGCTGCCCCGTCATCAAGGGCGAGAAGTGGGTGGCCACCAAGTGGATCCGAGACAAATGCTTCATGTGCTGACGCGCGCCCGCCGCGGCTGGCAGCGCGGCGTGCGAGGCGCGCGCAGCGCCTCGCATTGCGCCACGCGCTGCATAGACACTGCACAGTTTGGCTCCAGTGTGCCGAAGTACGCTTTACTTCACTTTGTTTGCCAGCATTGGTGCGCGGTCTGCCCGCGACTGAGCACTACTGCGCTGGGGCGGGTTAGGAATGCCGCAAGCTGGCTGTTGCTGCTTGCGTAGTCGAGTACACTCTCTGTTGTAACCCGCGCCAGTACTGCAGTACTGCTGCAGCAGTAATTTACCAGACTCCCCCCAGTGACGCAATAGATATTTCCCTCCGCAGCGTCATTCCTGATCTCAGGAGGCTGTCAAGAGCCAAAAGCCAAGCCTGCCCAAACGTGGGCCGAACCGAACGCGGTTGGCCCAGACCCGCGATCTGGGGCTGATTCAAACGGGCCTGGCGCGCACAGCTGCAAGCGGGGGGTTCTGGGTGGCTGTAGGCCGGGGTTGACGCATGCGCGCGGCGCGCACCCTTGCTGAGGCAGCCAAATCTGGGCAGAGCCGCGCGTGGCAGAGGCGTGCAGGCTGAGCTGGCGGCGGGCACGCGGCTGTGCCCTGCTGGTCGGGGTGCAGCATGACCGAACGAGCGCCGCGCGGCTGATGGCGGATATGCTGCTGCGCCTGCTGTTGGCGGCCCTCGCTCTGGGCGCTGGCGTGCGGCCAGCTCACGCGCAAGGTGCCACGCCTGCGCCGGGCCTCAACAGGCGGCCGCTGTTGAATTGGCGCCCCGGCAAACTGCGTGTCGCCTGGGCGGAGCTCGCCGCACGCGGCCCTGCTGACGCCAGCGCCAGCAACGAGCGATTGTGCTGGAGCCGCAGGTGGCGGGGGGCTGGCGGTCGTATCAAACTCCTCGGACCTGGCCACCGCGCTGCGAAACCCGCAGATTGGCAATGTCATCCTCGATCCCAGCGGCCAGAACGTGAGTGACCCCTGCGCGCGACTGCAGCGTGCACCCGCCGCCCGCGCCGGGCCGCCACTGACCAGGCGGCGGCGGGGTGCGCAGATCGGCGGCGGCAAGCTGCTGCTGAACGCCGTGGACTGGGACACACCCGTGATAGTGAAGAACCGCTATGTGACCGTACGCTCGGGTGAGGCCCCGGCCTGGCATGCTGAGGTGCTCTGCTGCCGCGGCCGCTGGCACATGCGGGCGCCGGCATCCTTGCTGCGCCTGCTTGCGCGTGTCTGGCAAGGACGGGCTGCGGCGCGCCATGCTGCCGCTCAGCCCGGGAGCGCTCCCTGCCTTGCGCGCAGTGAACGGCAACCCCACCGCCGTCGACTTCCAGGGCCTGAAGTGGGTGATCATCATCGGCGCGAACGGCACGCTCGAGCTGCGCGACATGATCATCTACAACTATGCGCTGCGCGGCGCCGCCACCAACACCTCGCGCTACTACGTGGGCGGCCTGGTCAGCTGGCCGTCAATCAGCGCGCAGCCGGGCTCGGTCCTGAAAGCGTGCGCCCTTGCGCCGGGGGGGGGGGGGGCGCGCCCCGCCGCCGCCCCCCCCCCCCCCCCGCCCGAGCCCGTGCGGCCGCCGTGCGTGCTCCAGGCGCCGGCCCCAAGGCGTGTGCGGCCGGCCCCTGCCACCCGCCCCGCCAGGCTGCCCGGCCTGCCTGATCAGGCTCCGCGCGCGCGCCGCGCAGGTACAACACCACGCAGTACTTCTGGTCGTCCACGCGCTACAGCCGCGCGGACTGCCAGTGGCAGCACGCGACCGCGCTGCCCGGGGAGGTCGACTCGGTGCGCCGGGGCCATGCCCCGGTGGTACCTGCCGCGCTGGGCGTGCGGTCGCAGCCCTGCCGCGCGCTGCAGGGTGCTGCCCAGCGCCTGGCGGCCTGCCTGGCACGACGCGCTGCAGGTCCGCGCGCAGCCGCGGGCGCGCAGGCCGCGGCGCGCGCTGCCGCAGGGCGCAGGCGGGAAAGCGCGCCGCGCGCGGCGGGCGCCTGGGCTGAGCGCGCGCGGGCGGCGCGCAGGTGGTGAACAAGCGCAGCCAGCAGGACAACGTCACGAATGAGCACGGTGCGGGCTTGCGCCGACTCGTGCGCGGGCACCTGCCGTGTGTGTGTTCTGCGCTCGCGTGCCACGCTCGCTCGAGGGGCTTTGTCGCGCGCCACGGAAGGGCGGGGCGCGGAAGCGACCGCGCGCGGTGCCGGGCTCGGTGGGGCATGGTGGGGCCGGGCCTGGTAGGGCTCGATGGGGCTCGGTGGGGCGCGGCGCCGGGCGTGGTGGGGCACGGGAGCGATCGTGCGCGGTGCCGGGCCGCGCCAGGCGTCACGCTCATCACGGAGATGGGCATCTTCCAGGCGTTCTTCGCGGTCAGCCACTTCCAGAACCAGAACGGCGTCGTGGCGCCCGTCCCGCCCACGCGTGCGGCGCCCGCAGCCTTGGCTTGCGACCGCGCGAGGCCGCGACCCAGCGGCGAGCAGAGTGTCACGTGGTCCCTGCCCCTGTCTATGCTCTGCCACGCTGCCCTGGCACTGTAGAGGCGCCTGTTCAGGGGACGACAACCCTACCAATGACTAAACCTAACCATAACCCTATCCTGTGCGCGCGCGCGCGGCAGTGGGCCGCCTGGACGCCAACTCAGAGAACAGCCAGAACATCTGCGTGCCCGACAACAGTAGCTACGACGCCATCTCGGCGCAGATGTATGCGGCGGAGCCGGCCGCGCCGGCGCGCGGCGTCAACGTGGTCGGCCTCGCGGTCGGCGTGGCCGTCGGCGCGGCCGCGCTGCTGGCCGCGGCCGCGGCGGCGCTGCTGCTGTGCCGCTCGCGCAGGAAGCGCGCGCAGGCGCAGGCCGAGGAGAGCAAGCGGCAGTTCCGCGGCTCGCATGTGCGCGCGCGCCCCACGCAGCGGGGTTTTGTGAAAAGGGTTTTTCAAGGGTTTGTGTATGAAAGGCCGTCCCCGCACGTCCAGTGCCTGTGGCCGCAGCAGCGACGCCTGGAGGCAGGGCGCGCTGCGGCAGCCGCGGGGGCGCGCTGCGCTGCGTGTGTGGGAGATGGCGGAGGCAGGTGACAGCGCGTCGGCCGCTCGCCAGAGCGCCAGCCCCGTGTGTGATGCGCCGCCCGTGGCAGCAGCGGACTCTCTGGGGTGGCCGCCGCGCGCGCGCCTGCGCGCGGAACCTGCGCGCGCGCTGACGCGGCCGGCAGGCGGCGCAGCGGCATTGCGGCGAGCGCAGTGGGCGCGCGCCCGCCGCGCTTGACCGGAAGCGCCGCAGGCAGCCGAGCGGCAGCCCAATGTGACTCTGCTGCCACATGCGCGCATCGGCAGAGCCAAGCGGCGGGCCGTCCGGGCGGCGCGCGCTGACACCCGGGGCGCGCGCGCGCGCAGGAGTCGACGCCGCAGCCGGGGGGCCTGTCGCTGATCCCGGGGCTCGGCGCGACGGGCGGCAGCGGCGGCAGCGAGTTCGAGTCGCAGCTGTTCCAGCACGGGCGCCTGCGCCGGCTGGGGCCGCTGGACGAGGAGCAGGTGCGGCGCGCGCGGGGCATAGGGTAGGCATAGGCTACCCTACCCTGGCCCAGAGCGCGGCCCTGCGGTCGACCGGCCTGCGTGCTCTGGTGCTGTGTCGCCAGCAGCTCTGAGCCGCCCAGCGCCCCGCCAAGGCGCGGGCTAGTTGTGCGTGGGGCCCGCGTTCGCAGCATGGCATGCCTGTCCCTGTAGTGGCCCGTCAGGCCGCTCCATGGCGGCGCTCGACGCCGCCGTGGCAGCTGGCAGCCTGGTCGGCCGCGGCGCAGGCGCCAGCAGCCCTAGCCTGCGCGTGCGCCGGAGCGGCGGGCGCGGGAGCCCTGGAGCCGGCGGGGGGTTATTCACGAGTGGCATTGACCAGCCCTGGCACATGTGTGGGCTAGAGCGGCGAGCCGCGCTGGAGCGGCGAGGCCGCGGCGTGACACTCTTGAGCGCGCGGGGGTCAGGTGGAGGTGGGGCCGCTGCTGGGGCGGGGCAGCTTCGGGCGCGTGTACAAAGGTGCGCGCCTGCGCCCGAGCGCTGTCCGGACGCCACGGCATGGGGCAGCCATCAGCAGTTGACGCTGTTGAGACCTTCGGCTGCCCTGCTGGCAGCGTGTGCGCGCCTTGGCCGCAACGCTCGCGCACGTGCCGGAATGGCTTCTTTCGTGCAGGCGCCCGCGCGCGCTGCCTTGCGCCCAGCTCAGGTCGCGCCCATGAGCGCCGCCTGCTGCGTGCGGAGCGGCCGCGCGCCGGGCGGCAGTGCACAGCGCTGCGCGCGCTGGCGCCCGCGGGGCCACCCCTGCGCAAGGGGCCGCCGCGGGCGCGCTGCGGTCGCGCCGCGGGGGCGGGCGCTAAACCTACCCTATCCGGCCGCGCGCGCAGGGCGTTGGAAGAACACCATGGTCGCGATCAAGGTGGTGGAGCACACGAGCAAGGACGCCAACGACGCGAGCGCCGAGCGCGAGGCGCTGCTGGCCACGTCGCTGTCGCACCCCAACATCGTGTCCACGTACAAGATCTGCGTCGCACACTCGTCCACTGGCCAGGCCGCCGGCTCCAGCAGCTCGCCCTCCGGCTCCGCGAGCGGCAGCGCGAGCGGACCCAACCCGCCGCCCGGCGCGCTGCAGTCCAGCCGCGGCAGCGCTAGCCGCATCGGCCGCACCGCGAGCGGCGGCCGCCCGCCGCTGCACCCCGGCGGCAGCGGCAGCCGGCCGACCAGCCCGCACGCCTCGCGCGGGCAGGGCCGCGCCGGCGCCGGCGGCCGCTTGCCCGCCGGCAGCGGCGTCCCGGGCCGCAAGGGCACCTTTGAGGACAGCGCCGAGACGAACGCGGGCCACTCGGGGCGCGACGGCGCAGCGGGCGCGCTCGCGGGCGCGGCCGGCGGCGCGCTGCCGGCGCCCGCGCCGGACCCGCCGCGGCAGCCGTCCGCGGAAACGCGCAGCGATGAGGAGCAGGCGGAGGCCAAGGAGCGCGACCGCGACGCGCGCCTGGTGGAGACCTGGATGCTCATGGAGTACTGCGAGCGGGGGTCACTCGCGGACGCGCTACGCAGCGGGCGCCTGCGCCGGCCGGACACGTCGGGCACGCCGGACATGTTGGCCATCATCGCGTGCCTGCTGGACATCGCGTCCGGCATGGAGTACCTGCACAGCGCGGGCGTTCTGCACGGCGACCTGAAGCCAGGCGTGCCCCCCGCCCGCGCACGGCGCCGGCGCCGCGAGGCTTGTGTTCTTCCGCGCGCGCCGCCTGCGCCAAAGGCGCGTGCGCGCGGCGGGCGGCGCCGCGCGGGCTGCGGCGCTGCGGGGGCGCTTTGTTTGCTTAGTTTGCGATGGTGCCAGGTTGAGAGCCGGGGCGGCGGCGGCTGGCCGCCTTTGTGTGCGCGCCTGCTCGGGGCGCCTGGGTGGCAGCGCCCGCGTGCGCTCGGACGCTGCAGGGCCAGCGGCGGGAGTGCAAGCGGACGCGTCCTGCCGTTTCGCGCCCGTGCAGCTGACGGGGCGCGCCGCGGCGCGCGCAGCCAACGTGCTGCTCAAGGCGACGAGCGCGGACCGGCGCGGCTACCTGTGCAAGCTGGGCGACTTCGGGCTGGCGCGCCTGCTGGACCCCACGCAGCACACGCACGTGTCCACGCAGACCTATGGCACCATGCCCTACATGAGCCCCGAGCTCATCGCGCACGCGCGCCTGACGCAGCTGAACGACGTGTACTCCTTCGGCATCGTCATGTGGCAGCTGTACACCGGCGAGAGCCCGTTTGCCAACCTGACGCTCGGCGCGCTGTTCTTCGCCGTCGTGCACGAGAAGCGGCGGCCCGAGCTGACCGAGTTCGAGGCGGCCATCGCGCGCGGCACCGAGCACTCGGCGCTGCTGGCGCAGTACAGCGGCCTGATGCAGCGCTGCTGGCACCACGACCCGACCGAGCGGCCCAACTTCATGGCCATCATGTCGGAGCTGGGGCGGCTGCTGCGCGCAGCGCGCGCCAAGGCGGCGCCGGCGCCCACCGGCGGCGGCGCGGGCGCCCTGCGCTCCTCCGCGTCCGCGCCGGGGCAGGTGGGCGAGGTGGCGGGCGCGCGCGCGGCGGCGCCAGGCGCAGACAGCGGCGCGCCGCTCGCGGCGCCGGGGGCGGCCGCGCCGCCGCCGCCGCTAAACGCGCAGTCGCAGCCGGAGCGCGGTGCGTCCGCGCCGCCGCTGGCCCTGCCGCCAGCGCCGCGCGGCAGCGGCGAGATGCAGCGGTGATGCGCGCCGCGCGCCCCGCGGCGCGCCGCTGGGGCGCGGCGCGCCGGGGCGGGGCGGGAGCGTCCGCGCGGGGCCGGCCGCGCGGCCGGCGGCGGCGCAGGCGCTGCTGACCCGCGGCGCGCCCAGCGCACCGGTCGGGGCGGCGACGGGTCCTCGTCTGCTCAGGCTCCAGCCACGTGTGTGCCGCATGTGCAGGCCAGGCGGGCAGCGTTGTGGTGACGCGTGGCGATGCAGTGGCGCCGCGCATGCCTCTCATGCCGTGCCTGTGCGCAGAAGAGTTTGGGGTGTACGGGGTCAGTTGCGCGGGTTGCTGTGAATAGATTGCGTGCCTGCAGCTGATGGCTGCTGAAGTGTGGCCGAACAGGGAGGGCGGGCCTTGATGACTCGCTGCCAGCCCCTTTGAAGGGCTTTACGGGGCAGGCAGGTGCAGGCCCTAGCCCTGCCAGGCGCCAGCCGAGGCATGCAGCCTGGGAGGGAGCAGGTTGTCGAGAGTGGCTGCTCCTGGCGGCGGCGGGGCCGCGCCGGACTCATACGGGCCGTGCTTGCTCTTTCTTTGGCTCAATCTTTTGAGGCGGGCCGGCGCGGTATGGATGTGCGCCGGCCGCATTTTTCCCCGCGCCACTGCTTTCTCCTGCTCTTGCGCCTGTCGCCCGGCGCTGGGGCCAGCCCAGCCAGCAGCCGCCTGAGTGTCAGGGTGTCTCTGCGGCGGCTCCCGCCAGCGCCGCCATGTTCACGTCCTTGCGGTGTCGTTTGGGAGCTTGTGCTGCTTTCTGTTCTGGCTCATAGCGCGGCGGTGGCGGCGGCCACGTCAGACCAGGGCCGGTATGAGTTGCTAAGCGCGCTGCGAGCGCATAGCGTGGTTTTTGCTAGACTTGGGAGTTTTCACGGTGCTCTGTGAGATACAGGTCTGCGCTGCCCGGCTCGCTCTCCCACACCTGTCAGCAACGAGTTTGTTGTGCTGGCAAAGTCGCCCGTGTCAGTCAAGGAGAGCTGAGGCGCCCACGTCGACCACAGGACAAACGCAGCTCCTCAGGAAGGCTGCAGCCTCTTGCAACCACAGGACAGACGCAGCTCCTGAGGAGGGCTGCAGCTACTGGCAGCATGCACGTCCTGCGCAGGACCTAAGCAGCTACATGTAGGCCTGCAGCTGCATGCGCGCCATGCCTTGGCGATGGTCGTACTCCATGGAGTCGACCCACATGTGTGCGAGTGCATGTCCTCTTGCAGCCCTTGACATCAGGCAAAGGGAAAGGAAAGGAGCTGCTCTTCTCATGGAGGCCGCAGAGCGGGCGCAAGCGTCACAGCTGCCAGGCCTGCAGGCCGGCGCCCGGCTATCGCCGGGCGGCACCGCGCTGGCCGCTTGCGACCATGATGGCCGCGTAACTGTGCTGCACCGCGGCGCAGCAGGATGGGTGCGGGCGGACTTCAGTGCACCGTCGGCCGGCCCGGACGCTTTCGCCTGGTTGGCAGAGGAGTCCGCAGTGCATGGCCATGCACCGTGTTGGCTCGTTGTTGCGGGCTGGGACAGCATCACACTCGCCAGCGTTGCGGAGCGGAGCAGCGGCGCAAGCGACAGCGGCGCGCAGCCTCGCGTGACATCAACATCAACCTTGTCACTCGCGGCCGCGGCGCGTCCGGCGGCGGCGGCGGCAGCGGGGCCCGTGCAGGACGGCGCGAGCCCCGGAGCGGCCCCGCCGGGCGCGCCTGACGCTATGGCGCCACGGTGCCGCCCGTTCTCGGTGGTCGCCGACGCCCGGCACGGCGCCGTCGCGCTGCTGCAGCACGTGCGCGGCGCGGGCGCCGGCGCGTGCCGCCACGCGCCGCTGCACCTTGTCGCAACGGTGTTCGTCGCGGGGCCGCGCCGCGTGGCGCGCGCGCCGGCGCTGCCGCTGTGCGTGCCGAGCGCGTGCGCGGCGGCGGGCCTGGGCTGGCAGGGCGGGGCGCTGGCGGGGCGCCTGCTGGCCGGCCTGGAGCTCAGCGGGCGGCTGACCGTGTGGGACTGGCGCCGCGGCGGCGCGCCGCTCGCGCGCTTCCACGCCGCCGACCTGCCCAAGGTCCCGCCCCGGCCCTGCCCCGGACCTGCAGGCGGAGCCGTCCCGGGCCGGGCAGGCTGCTGGCCGCACAGGAGCGAGGTCCGGGCGCGCGCCGCTCGCGCGCTCCCGTGCCGCCACGCGGCGCACGCTCCGCCCTCACCAAGGCGACCCCAGCTCTGGACCTGCATGGAGCCGTGCCGGACCTCGCTGAACGGAAGCTGGGGCCCGAGGGACTCGCGCGCACAGCGCACGGGTGTCTGGCACGCGCGTGGCGCACACGCACCCCGGCAGGCACCGACCTTGCCGAGTGCTCCCGCTCCTCTGCGCCGCTGTACGCACGCCGGGCGCTCTGAGGAGTGAGCCAATGGACAGATGACTGCGTGGGGTCGGTGCGCCGCTCAGCACACGCGACGCGAAGTTTCCGCTCATCTGTGCGCCGTGCCGCGCAGCCGCTGGCGCCGGCCGCGCTCGCGCCGGGCGTGCCAGCGGGCGGGCCGCACTTTGTGGCGCTGGCGCTCGTGCGGGCCTACCCCGCGAGCGACCCCGGCGAGGGGCCGGTCATGGCCGCGGTTCTGGACGCGCGCAGCGGCCTCTGGCTGGGAACCCTGCAGGGCCTCGCCCTGGCGGGCGCAGACTGCGCGGCCGGCCCAGAGCTCGATGGCGCAGCGCCCCGGCGCCGCAGCGATCTGCGCCGCACCGACGGTGCGCGGCCCCGCTCCCCGGCGGGGCGGCGGCGTGCGGCTTGAGCATTCGCCGCCCAGCCGCGCGCCTGCCGCCTGCCGCATGTGCGGCGCACCCACCGGCCTCCCCGGGCGCTGCCTCTCGCAACCGCGCGGGTGCTGCGCCGCAGACGCGCCGCGCGTGGGCGCGGATGCGCTGCCGAGCGGGCGGGCGGGCGACCTGGCGGGCCGCACGGCAGGCCCCGCGCCGGAGCGCCTCCTGCTGCCGCCCGCGCGGCCCGGCGCTGCGCTCGCGCACCCGCTGGGCGTGCACCTGACGGCGCGCGGCGTAACCGCGTACGCGCGGGCGGCGGGCTGCGGCGGCGCTGCGGGCGGCCGCGGCGCGGGCGGCCTGCTGCTGATCAGCCATGCGCTGGACGGGCCCGGCAGCGCGCGGGGCCGCATGGCGGCGCTGCCGGACGCGGTGGCCGTGCCGTGGGGCGGTGCGTTTGCCCGCATGCCTTGCCCCTCCGCGCTGCGACGAGGCATTGCCGCAGCCTTAACGCAGCCAAGTGCACCCCGCGCCGGCCAGCTTGCCGCCCTACGCCTGCTGCCGGCGAGGGGCCGGCAGCGGCTGGGCGGCAGCAGCAGGCAGCCCCCCGCGTCCCATTGCCGCCCAGCAGCGAGGCGCATGTCCCTGCAACCTCGCATGGCTGTTTTAGAGGTTTATTTTTGTGGGGGGGGGGGGGGGGGGTGATGGAAAATAGAA
>JAABUV010008045.1_pt1 | contig 10812 bp, 19 predicted proteins | sample 5559971 | NCBI WGS metagenome assembly JAABUV01 (sample SAMN10711881, study PRJNA513362) | rock metagenome | isolation source: Antarctica rocks | place: Antarctica: Victoria Land, Knobhead nord | collected 2015-12-19
TGCTGGCGCGCAGGGGCGCGCGTTTGAGGGGTGGGCGGAGGGGCCGCTGGAGTTTGCGCCAACGTATAAGTTCAGGCGAGGGACGTCGCTGTACGTGGGTGCGCACTGCAGGCTCCAGTGGGGAGAAAACGCCTTTCTTGCGCTGGGAGCTGCGCTTGGTGTGGTGGCCCACAGGCCGCGCTCGTGTGCGGTGACAGCGGCATCGTGAGACGACAAGGATGGGAGCGAGGCCCGCTGCTACCGCCACTTCCGGGTGCTTGTGCAGCGTAGGCGCTTCTTGAGAACGCAGCATGGGCACCAGTGCTGTCCAGCCGGTTCCGCCTGTCGCGCGCTCACTCGGACGCCCCCCCGCGCTCCCCGCACCAGGCCGCCGGCGCCCCGCACCGCCTGCAGGGTGACGGGCTGCGCGCCTGTCACGCACCGACCTGTGGCTGGCCAAGGCCACCCTAGCCTAACCCTATGCTGGCCGGCCCAGGCGAGGCGGACGACGACGAGGACGGCGCCGACCTGGGCAGCCTGGCCGCGGCGTCCATCAGCGGCGCCGCGCCCGCGCTGTCGGACGCCTCGGCCACCAGCCAGGTGCCGCGCCTGCTCTGGTGCCGGGGAGGGTCAGGATTAGGCGGTCATGTGAGCCGCCACGCCCGCTTTCCAGGCAGGTGCGTGCTCAGGGCTGTCCACTGGCCAGCTCATCCGGTTATGCTCGTAGGCCCGGTGCTGCGCCATGGGCAGCCGTCGCAAAGGAGGCACGCATGCGCGGCACAGCGCCACCCTGTGGCCCATGTCCTGCAGCCCGGGGCGGAGCGGGGCAGGCGCGCGCGCGCGGCCGACAGCGCCGGGCTCGCTCGGCGCAGTGCGGCGCCCGTTGTCGCTACAGGGTGGGATTATGCCTTCCCTAATCTTAGCCCTGAAGTCGGCGCCGCAGACGGCGGTCGCGGAGGAGCGGCCCAGGGAAAAGCTGCGCACGCCGGCGTGGACGGACCGCATCCTGTGGCGCCCGCACGGCGGCCTGGCGCAGCTGGGCTATGGCGCGTGCGCGGCGCTGACGCTGTCCGACCACCGGCCTGTCGCCGCAACGTTCCTGCTGCAGGCGCGCGCCGGCCGCGCCGCCCGCCGTTCCGGCACAGTCAGGCGATGAGCCTGCATGGACTTGCAGACCCATCGCGCTTTGTGCTCAAGCACGGCGCCCAGTCAGGCGGCGCTGTCCGTGCACCGCCGCCCAGGCTTTGCAGTCATGCAAGCGTGCAACGAGGGTTCGAGCAGAGGCGTCCACCCACGCCTCGCGCGTGCGCGGCCGAGCAGACGCGCGAGTACGTGCGGGACAGCGTAGAAGCCGCGCTCGACGCTGCGCGGCGGCGGGTGGACGCGTGCGAGATGGCGGCCCTGCCCAGGTAGGCTCACCCTAACCTAAACACTCACCCTGACCTAGACCCTAAACGAGGTGGCCTGGCAGCGCGGCGCCCGCAGCGCCGTGCGGCACTTGGGCCGCGGGGGCCCTTCAGCGCCTGCACGCGGCGGGGGCGGCCGAGCCCTAAGCAGGCATGCATGTCCTGCTGAGCAGCATGCTGGTGCTGTGGCCCAGTGCCTGACGCTCCTCCACAAGTCCTCACCGGCGGCCCTGGCGCCCAGGTGCGAGCTGGAGCCCACCGTGGCGGACGCAGGGATGGTGCTGTACGCCACGGAGCGCGTCGTGCGGCTGCGCCTGTGCAACACCGGGCAGGTGCGCCTCCGGGTCCGAGTTGCGCATGCTCTGCTGCTACGCCGGGCGGGCACATGAGCCTGAGCACGCGGCGTGGTCGGCCCGTGGTGTCAGAGCGTCCACTGTAGCATGTTCGCCTCACCTGTGCAAGTGTGTTGCGGCGGCGTGCGCACGTCGCGTGCAGGGAGCCGCGCGCGCGTGAAGGTGGATGCCTGCTTCGCGTGGGTGCCCCTGCCCGGCGCGATGCTCGGCGACGAGGCCGACGCGGCGCTGCGCACCGCCCCGCGCTGGGCCGAGCTGGAGCCTGAGCAGGCGAGCACGCGCACGCGCCAGCCTGCCAAACACCCCAGCGCTGGGCGGCCACACTTGCGTGGGATGGCGCTGGCCTTGAGTGTATGCGCTCCACTGCTCGGCTGCGTAGCGACGCGCCATCAGATACCCCAGTCCGCATGCGGCTCTGTTGGATGCCAGGCTGCTGGTGGCTTGGGTTCAGCGCTCGCCCGGACCAGATCGCAGACTAGGGACACATAAAAGTCTTTGTCTCTCTACCTGAAAATGGTGTAAAGTCTTAACGCTGCCGCCTGCCTCCGGGATGCCAGCGTGACCGCCGCGTGCGCTCTGGGGCCCAGGGCGAGGTGGCGGCGGGCGAGACGGTGGAGCTGCTGCTGCGCGTGCACGTGACCGGCGGCCGCGGCGGGACCGCCGACCTGCTGGCCGCGGAGCAGGTGCCGCCTATTCAGGCTCGGCCGCCCACGCGTGAACCATGCTGAGCGAGCGCGCGGGCTCAGCAGCCGCGTGCGCCGCGCACTTTCGGCGCGCATGCACACCGGCGGCTCTGCCAGAGGCCCTGCACCAGGACGTTGAGCTTGTACACGGCGCTGCTCTGCCCGGCGATGATGCTGGAGCGGTTGAGTGATCTTTTTAGACCTCCCTGGAGCAGCACTCAGGTGTACAGGTGGCATGCTGGTTGTTGGAGGCTTCCTTGCCAGTGAGTGAGTGTGCCGGAACGGCGCCCCCAGCGCGGCTGGGAAGCCGGCGAAGGAGCTCGCGAGCGCGCGCCAGCGTGGCCGCTCAGAGCGCTGGCCGGCGGATGCGCTGTGGTGCATGGGGGTGCTCATGAGGGGTTTTCATCCCCGCGCAGGGCTGCCGCCTGGACGCGGTGCTGGTGCTGCGCATCACGGGCGGCAACGACATCTTCTGCAGCGTGTCCGGCGCCTACGCGCCCTCATTCTTCGGCGTGTCGCTGCCCGCGCTGGCCAGCCTGCCCAGGCGCGCGGTAGGGTCTGGTTGGGTATCTAATCATACTTCATGCAATTAGCGTGCATTCGCTAGCGCGCCAACAAGTCATAGAGGCCAGCGCCGTGCGGCAGCTCCATGAGCGCGCTGTGCAAAACTGCATACAACCCTGGTCAGGGTTGACTTTGTCTGCAAGGTGCAAGGTGCAAGGTGCAAGGACATCAGGTGTCTAAGTGCCGCTGTCCGGGCGCGCCCATGATCGGGCGTCGTTGCGCAGGCCGCTGGTGCAGCGCGATGCAGACGACCTGCAGGAGCCCAGCGCGGAGCAGCCGCCGCCGGCGGGGCGGCGCGCCGCACCGGGCGCCGCTGCGTTGGCTGGGCCAGCGGCGGGCGGCGCGGAGCCTGAACGGGCGCCGGCGGACTGCGCGCCTGGCGCGCTGCGCGTGCGCACGCTGGCGCCCGCGTTCGAGCCCGCGACCGCCAACAGTAGCTTCTACTCGCCGACGTCGTCCGTGTCCGGAAGCCCCTTGGCACGTGCGGCGCCCCGCCCAGGGCTCTCTTCTTAATGCGCTCTATTTTGTCGGCGCCGCAAGGCTGCGCGCGGCAGGGCCTTTCCCTCATACGCCTGTGCAGCTGTGCAGGAGATGGGAGCAGCGCCAGGCAGGCGGTGGCGGACGCGGACGGGGCCTTTGCACCTTGCCCTGACCCTGCGCAAGCCGCGCCCGCGGGCGGCCGCGGCTCCGCTGGCGGCGGCGACCCATGGGACTTCGTGGCTGCGCAGCCGGCGCGGGCGGGCGGCGCGGACGCTGCGCCCGGGGCCGCTGGCGGCAGCGGCACAGAGGAGATTTCGAGTCCCGTGAGCGGCATGCAAAGCCTAGTTCCGCCAGAGCTCAGGTGACTTCCTGACGTCTGTGTGTTTGTGGCTGCATAGCCGTTACAGTTGGTGTTGATTGAAGGCGCGCACGCTGCCATGACTGGCAGGTTACATCATGGGAGTTCAACGTCTTACACCTTTGCTGAAGCAGCACTTTGCATTCTCTTTTGCATTCTGCGTATTTTTCACCCGCGCCTGTCTTAGCCTGGAAACTTGTCCCCTAACTGTTTATGCTGCCAATGCCAGGGCGCTCACAGCGTTCCTGCGCGGCTGCCGCGGCCAGCTGGCACCGGCGCTGTTCCTGGCCGTGGCCGAGGCCGCACATGCGGCGGCGGACGGCAGCAGTCTCGGCCGCGAGGCTGCGGACGGCGCAGCGGAGCGTCCGGCGGCGGGCCGCGGGGTGTCGGGCGACACTAGCGGCGCCGGCGGTGCTGCCCTGCACCGTATACGCACAGCGCTGGACCGGGGCGAGCCGGTGCGATGCGGGCATTTGCAGTAGAGGTGTAGATGCAGGCTGATGCCCGCTGCTAGCACATCTGCATGCCGTGAGGCCTGGGGACTCTGTGCTGTGTGCATGCCTGCAGCCAGGTCTGTCACTTCACTCTGCTCTTGCAATTGGGGCAGAGTGCTGTACTTTCCGGGTGCCTTGCCGGCCGCAGGCGGTGCAACCTGAGCTGGCACGTCTCCGTGTGCACTGGCTTGGACTTAAGACAGAAGGACTGATGGTGGACTCTGGATGCGGCGCCTTGTGCGTACCAGCATGTTGGCTCAGCCGCGCGCGCTCTCTGCGTGAACAAATGCGGGCCGCAGGTCCCCGCCGGCGCGACCGCACAGGACGCCGCGGCCACGCTGCTTGCGTTCTTCGCCGCGCTGCCGCGGCCGTTCATGCCGCCCGCGGCGCTGCAGGTAGCCCGCAGGGCCCGCCTGGCGGGCGCCGCAGCCTGTCAGGGGCCAGCGGCTGCTGCCTTGGTTTTTCATGCCATGGTCCGCTGTACGCCCTGACTGCAAGCTGTCATCCGGCAGTCTGTCAAGCTTTCCTTTGGGGAATACCGCCGTACTGACTTGCGAGTCCAACCCTGAGCGTAACCCTGACCCTGGGCGCAGGTGTGCGAGGTGTGCGTGCCGTCGGCGTCGGCGGCCGCCTCGCTGCTCGCGGACGCGCTGTCGCCGGCGGAGTGGGCCGTCTTCCGGCACGTCAGCGGTGCGGGCGCGGGCCAGCATGATCAAACAGGGTGTTGACCGCACTTCTGTGCTTAACATGAGAGCTTCACAGTGTGTCACTTTTCTGCGATCCTTGGTGCTGCTCATTGAAGCGCGTGTGAAGCGCGTCTTGTGCTGGCAGAGTGGGCACATTCCCGTCGAGCAAGCCCTTGCGTTCTCCAGCAGTCATGGCAGTTTGATGGCAATCTGGGTCTCCTAGGTGCACAGGGCGCTGGATTTCATTTTCACGCGTACCTGCCGTCACAGACATGGAATGGGCCTGGCAGCCTGTGACCAGCCAACCAAGGCTGCTCAGGCCAGTGACGGCCTGCATGATGGCTGCTTCGCCGCAGAACACCCCAAATGACACCGGCCCTGTCCGGCAGGCCTATTCCGCGAGGCGCTGGCGGAGGCGGCCGCGCCAGCCGCGCCCCTGGCGCGCCTGCTGGCCGAGCTCTGGTTCGCGGACGCGCCGCCCGGCTTCGGCTGTGCGGGGCGCGGCCTGCAGCCGGCGGACGTGGCGGGCCTGCAGCAGATGGCGGAGAGCCTGGAGGCCGTGGCCGGGCGGCGCGCCGCGTTCGTGGCGCTGTTCTTGGAGCAGGGCGGCGCGTTGTAGTGCACAGCGCCGGGCTGCCGCCGCCAGGGCGGCCTTTATGTGAGGCAAGGGGTTGCTCCCTTTGGTGGCTGATCCGAGTGCCACGCCGTGCAATGCTGTAGCACAGCATGACTCCATGATTGCCGGAGTGTAAAGAACATGCATCCTACGGAAGTTCCAGGCATCATTGCTGGCTTGTGTCATTAGGCATCAGGCCCGATTAGGTGATGCATTTTAAAAGCAGGGCAGCGCCAGAAAGCTGTGGCAATAAGCTGGAGACTGTGGGCTGCTGTGGAGTGGCCGGGCCTGGCAGCGACACCGCGATGTTTGTGCTCAAGCGGGATGGCCGCAAGGAGCCGGTGCACTTTGACAAGATCACGGCACGCATCACCAAGCTGTCCTACGGCTTGAATCCAGAGTTCTGCGACCCGGTGCGCGCCTGCCCCCCAGAGCCGACACCGGCCGGCGCTCGGCAGCGATGTCATGATGGAGAACCGCGCCTGCGCTGCCTGCCGCGCCTCAGCGGGCGCGCGGCTCAGGTGCTGGTCGCGCAAAAGGTCACCACCGGCGTGTACAAGGGCGTGACCACCAGCGAGCTGGACGAGCTCGCCGCGGAGACCGCCGCCTCAATGACGGCCAACCACCCGGACTATGCGGTGGTGCGCTGGATGGCAGACCCACGCGAGCGCAGAGCGCGCGTTTGCACTCGCTAGCGGGCGCGGGCGCTGAGCGGCGTGCGGCGGCGCGCGCGCAGCTGGCCGCGCGCGTGGCCGTGTCCAACCTGCACAAGAACACGCTGAAATCGTTCAGCGAGACGTGCGGGCCCGCGCCCCGCGCGCTGCGCCCGCCCGCCTGCCCGGGCCGCGCGCTGAGGCGCAAAGCGTGCGCAGCGTGAAGCTGATGGCCGCGCACGTCAGCCCCAAGAATGGAGAGCCTGCGCCGCTGGTGGCCGAGGACGTCGCGGACATCATCGCGCGGGTCCGCGCGCGGCGCGCTCTGCCCTGCGCTGTGCGGGCATGCGCAGCACCGCGCTGACAGAGCTGCCCTGCTGACTGCGGCGCTGGGTGGACGCAGAACGCGGACCGGCTGGACAGCGAGATCATCTACATGCGCGACTTTGACTATGACTACTTTGGCTTCAAGGTGCCGCACCTGCGGCCTGGCGCTCCTCCCTGTACAGCTGCACACTCGGCTTGCCGGTGGACACGATGAGGCTGCTGCTGCTGCACTGCGTTGAACAGCCTTGCCGGTGTCTTCTCGCACTGTGCACAGCGGACGATGTGCACAGCCGACTATGTGCAGGAGCCGTGGGAGCCGGGGCGCCTGTGCCTGGTGTCAGGAGGCCTGGCGCTGCTGCTGCACATGCAAGGCGGCTCTGTCAGAGGTTTCAGCAGCACGCGCGGCGCAGACGCTGGAGCGCTCGTACCTGCTGCAGAGTAAGCCTTAAGCCTATCTGCCAGAGGGTTCAGCACCGCGCGCGGCGCAGACGCTGGAGCGCTCGTACCTGCTGCGCGTGAACGGCGTGGTCGTGGAGCGCCCGCAGCACATGCTGATGCGCGTGTCGGTGGGCATCCACAAGGAGGCGCGCGCGGCCGTCTGCCCCGGGACGCGCGCCTGTGACGGCGCTGCGAAACACACGGGTTGCAGAAAGCACGAGCATATGGCGCTAGCGGCGTGCCTCATGGCCTGGCACGGTTGGTTGCATGACGTTCGGTGGTCAGATGTTTCCAAGCTAGGCCGGCATTGAAACCTGTGTTCGTATTTGTCGCAGTCCTTCGTGACGCAGGTGCAAGCGCGGCGCAACAGCGCCGCCCTGCCTGGACTGCTTGGTGCTGATGCGTTACAGCGTTTCGCAGGACATCGACACGGCGGTGCGGACGTACCACTACCTGAGCGAGCGCTGGTTCACGCACGCGTCGCCGACGCTGTTCAATGCGGGCACGCCGCGCCCGCAGCTGTCGTCCTGCTTCCTGATCGCCATGAAGGCGCGCGCGCGCCCTCGCCGGCCTGCTGGTCCTGCCCGCTCCCATGAAGCGGAGGTGCTCTTATGTGGCGTAGTGCTGCCAGTGCTAGCGGCGTGCACGACGGCGGTGACATGGTGCAAACTTGTGACGTGCGGTAGGTGAACGGCTCTGTTCAGGGAGGCGACTGTCACCTTGCCATTGTCTTGGGCAGCACATGAGGTGTCATGTACGGGAAAGGGACTGTAGCAGTGCTTTGGCGGTGCGCACTCCCGGACGTTCACATGTGCCAGCCCAATACCTCAGGTGCATGTATCACTGTGGCGCCGGCGCACGCAGGGCGACAGCATTGAGGGCATCTACGACACGCTGAAGGAGTGCGCGTGCATCTCCAAGAGCGCCGGCGGCATCGGGCTGTCCATCCACAACATCCGTGCCGTCGGCAGCTACATCCGCGGCACCAACGGCAACTCCAACGGCATCGTGCCCATGCTGCGCGTGTTCAACGACACCGCGCGGCGCGGCCCCTGTTCCATCACAAAGAAAATACCCGCACAGAAGCATGCGAGGGACGAGGAAAGAAGTGCAGCCATGCGCCATGCTGGCTTGCTGTGTTGGCTCTGGCTCTGCTTGCCTGTGTAAGGACAATGTATTGTACAATGCAGGCATGCATGTTGGGCGCAAAGGGGCCAGGCGAGAGCTTAAGCAGCAGCTCAGGCCTGGGGCGGCGGCGCAGGTATGTGGACCAGGGCGGCGGCAAGCGGAAGGGCGCGTTCGCGATCTACGTCGAGCCCTGGCACGCCGACATCTTCGACTTCCTGGACCTGCGCAAGAACCACGGCAAGGAGGAGGCGCGCGCCCGCGCTCTCCCCGCCCGCGCGCGCGCGCAGCGGCGCGCGACGTTTGCTGTGTCCCTCGCCTGTGCTTGCCGGCGGGGTGCTCAGCGGGTACGGGCGAGGCCTCGGGCGGGCAGGGTTGGTGCAGCAGCACGACGGGCCGCGCGCGTGAGCGTGCGCGATCGGCGGGCAGCGGCCGCGCGTAGGCGCGCGCGCGCGACCTGTTCTACGGCCTGTGGACGAACGACCTGTTCATGCGCCGCGTGGAGGCCAACGCCGAGTGGAGCCTGTTCTGCCCCAACGAGGCGCCCGGGCTGGCGGAGACCTGGGGCGAGGCGTTCGACGCGCTGTACGCGCGCTACGAGCGCGAGGGCCGCGCCAAGAAGGTCATCAAGGCGCAGCAGCTGTGGTTTGCCATCCTGGAGGCGCAGGCGCGCCCGCGCGCCGGCGCCCGGGGCCCGCGCTGGCGCCCAGGGTTCCGCGCGCCTTACGGCGTCTGCTCACGGCCTGGGCGTGGCGCTATGATAACACCCGCTGCGCGGACCGCCCTGGAGGCAGTGCGACAGGAATGCTGGGTCAGGTGACTGCGGTGCGGCGCCCGCGCGCTTGTCGAGCAGCCCAGGAGGCGGAGGGCGCTGCTGGCGGCGTGCACGTCTGATTTCATTTGCACGACGGGGCAGATCGCGACTAGAAGCATGTGCACTAACCCTACAAGGAGGTTGGCGGAAAGAAGAATCAAACTTTTCTGTGCGGCCGCGCAGGTGGAGACGGGCAACCCGTACATGCTGTACAAGGACGCGTGCAACCGCAAGTCCAACCAGCAGAACCTGGGCACGATCAAGTGCAGCAACCTGTGCACCGAGATCGTGGAGTTCACGAGCGCCGAGGAGAGCGCGGTGTGCAACTTGGCGTCCATCGCGCTGCCGCGCTTCGTGCGCGAGCGCTCCGCCGCCGGCCGCGAGCGCATGAAGCTCGTCGGCTCGCTCAACGCCAAGGACCGGTGCGCGCGTCGGCCTGGCGAGGCGGAGTGTCTTGCTCAGCGGTGCACCGCATGGTCGTGCGCAAGCATGGGCGGTGATCAGCTCGCCCACATTTTATGGAACAGCTATGCATATGGACTCACGTGCAGGGCCGAACAAGGCCAGCGATCCATGAAGGTCACAATGCAGTTAGTGTCAACAGATTGCAGCGTGAGCGTCTCATTCAATGAGCCGCTGCGTGCATGGCAGGGCGGCGCGCATGCAACGCAGCGCGCGCGCGCAGGTACTTCGACTTTGACAAGCTGCGCGACGTGACGCACGTCGTGACGCGCAACCTGAACAAGATCATCGACATCAACTACTACCCGGTCGAGACCGCGCGCCGCTCCAACACGCGCAACCGGCCCATCGGCATCGGCGTGCAGGCGCGCGCCGCGCCGCAGCCGCCTCGCCCTCCTCCTCTGCACGGCCAGACGCCGCCGTAGCGCCATAATTTGCGCTTCGGCCCGATGGCTGGCCGTGCATGCACACCTTGATGCACGCTGGCACATGCTTGGCGTTCCATTGTTACTCTGCTGGCAGATCTGCTGGCAGATCGTCTAACGTGCCCTCACCTCAAGCCTGCCTATGCTCCACCCATGAGCCAATGGGGGGGCGCTGTATGGGAAGTGCGCAACAAGGGCCCCGCCGCTGCCTCGTGTCATGCTACTGGGCAGCCCGTGATTATGTACTCAACCCAGGGCTTGATAGATGACGCGCCGGGGTTGCGCGCGCAGGGCCTCGCGGACGCGTTCATCCTGCTGGGCATGCCCTTCGACAGCCCGGAGGCCAAGCAGCTGAACAAGGAGATCTTCGAGGCGATCTACTTTGCTGCGCTGGAGACCTCCTGCGAGCTGGCCAAGGCCGACGGTGCGGACATGCAGCTGAAGAGGCGCAAGAGTGATGTGAGAGGGCAGGGCCCATGCCCAGCGCGCGAGCGGGCTTGCCCGGCCTGTTTAGAAGAAGCTGAGGGCCCAGCATGTGCCAGGATCAGGAGAGTCGTCAGTGACGTCAGCAGGAACTTGGACATACAAGTTCTCTTTGCAGCCCTACCTCCACCACTGCTTCCCCCAGCAAGAAAGGCGCAGGCCCGTGCAGCATGTCCCCAGCAGCATGATTGTCTCCATGGTTACTGAGATGGGCGTGCGCGGCAGGCCCGTACGAGACGTACGCGGGCTCGCCGGTCAGCAAAGGGGTGCTGCAGCACGACATGTGGGGCGCGCCCGCGCCCAGCAAGCGCTGGGACTGGGACCGCCTGCGCGCCGACATCGGCGCGCACGGCGTGCGTAACTCGCTGCTGCTCGCGCCCATGCCGACGGCGTCCACCTCGCAGGCGCAGCCCCGCGCCGCTAGCCCCCCCCCCCCCCCCCCCCCGCCGGGGCCCCCCCCCGCGGG
>JAABUV010008047.1_pt1 | contig 10811 bp, 10 predicted proteins | sample 5559971 | NCBI WGS metagenome assembly JAABUV01 (sample SAMN10711881, study PRJNA513362) | rock metagenome | isolation source: Antarctica rocks | place: Antarctica: Victoria Land, Knobhead nord | collected 2015-12-19
CGTCATCGGCGGCACCTCCATCCTGGGGGGAGTGGGCGGCATGGGCGGCACGTTCCTCGGCGCCCTGATCCTCACAGTCCTGGACACCCTGCTCATCCGGCTGTCCGTGGCCGAGTCGCTGCGGCAGATGCTGTTCGGCCTCATCCTGCTGGCGCTGGCGTGGGCCTACGTCGCGATCTCGAGAACACGGAGTGTGCCCCGGTGAGCAGGCTGTCGGTCCAGGCCACCGGGCGGCTTGGCGCCGCCGTAATCGGCACCGGGTTCATCGCCGCGGTGCACATCGACGCGCTGCGCCGCATCGGGGTTCCCCTGCGTGGGGTGCTGACCCGCGACGGCGACGCGGCCCGTGCCACGGGCGACTACCCCCACGTCTACGCCGACCTCGACGAGCTCTGCGCCGACGCCGACGTCGACGTCGTGCACGTGACGAGCCCCAACTACCTGCACGCCGGGCAGGTCACCCAGCTCGTGGCGGCCGGCAAGCACGTCGTCTGCGAGAAGCCGCTGGCGCTCAGCTCGGCCGAGGGTCTGGCCATGCTCGACGCCGCCGAGACGGCCGGCATCGTGCACGCGATCTGCTTCAACGTGCGCTTCAACCCGGTGCTGCACGAGGCGCGCGCGATGGTGCGCCGGGGCGACCTCGGGCCGCCGCGGCTGGTCAGCGGCGGCTACCTGCAGGACTGGCTGCTGCTCGACACCGACTGGAACTGGCGGATCGACCCGGCCGCGTCCGGACGGCTGAGGGCGGTGGCCGACATCGGGTCGCACTGGCTCGACCTGGTCCGGTTCGTCACCGGACTGAGCGTCACCGAGGTGTTCGCCGACCTGCATACCTTCGTGCCGGTGCGGCACCGGCCCACCGGTTCCGTGGCGACCTTCACCGGCCATGCCGTCGGCGAGGTGGAGCGCGAGGACGTCGAGGTCAGCACCGACGACGCCGCGGGGCTGCTGCTGCGCTTCGAGGGCGGGGCCCGGGGGGTGCTCACCGTCTCGCAGGTCTCCCCGGGACGCAAGAACCTCTGCACCTTCGACGTCTCCGGCACCTCGAGCGGCATCAGCTGGAGCTCCGAGGAACCGGAACGGCTCTGGGTCGGCCATCGCGCCGACCTCAACCAGGTGCTGCTACGCGACCCGCCGCTGATGGGTGCCGAGGCGGGGCGGATCTCGCACCTGCCCGGCGGGCACCCGGAGGGTTTCGCCGAGTCGTTCCTCGGGTTGGTCGAGTCGGTGTATGCCGCGGTGATCGACGGCGGTCCGCGCGACGACGGCTCGTATCCCACCTTTGCCGACGGCGTCGAGGGCCTGTTCCTCGAGGAGGCCGTCCTCGCCAGCAACGACACGGGGCGCTGGGCCCCCGTCACGAGGAGAGACGCATGAAGCTCGGGCTGCTCACCGCACCCTTCCCGCAGACGCCGCTCACCGAGGTGGCCGACTGGGCCGCCGGCAACGGCTTCGCCACGCTCGAGGTGGCGTGCTGGCCGAGGTCGAGCGGCGAGCAGCGCCGGTATGCCGGCACCTCGCACATCGACGTCGTCGGGCTCTCCGAAGCGCAGGCCAGCGAGCTCGTCGACGACATCACCGGCCGGGGTGTGGACATCTCGGCGTTGGGCTACTACCCCAACCCGCTGCACCCCGACCCTCAGCACCGCGAAGAGGTACAGGGCCACCTGCGGGCGGTCATCCGCGCCGCAGGGCTGATGCGGGTGCCGGTCGTCAACACCTTCGTCGGCAACGACAAGCACCAGACGCCGTCCCAGAATTTCGCGGATTTCCGCACCGTCTGGCCGGACCTCGTCGCCTTCGCCGAAGACCACGGCGTGCGGATCGCCATCGAGAACTGCCCGATGATCTTCTCCGAGGACGAGTGGCCGGGCGGCGACAACCTGGCGTCGTCGCCCGCGGTCTGGCGCGACATGTTCGACGCGATCCCGAGCGAGTCGTTCGGCCTCAACTTCGACCCGTCGCACCTGGTCTGGCTGATGATCGACTGCGAGCGGGCCATTGCCGAATTCGGCTCGCGCATCTACTACGTGCAGGCCAAGGACGTCGAGATCGACCGGAACGGCCTCTACGAGCGCGGCACCCTCTCCGCCGGCATCGGCTGGCAGCGGCCGCGGCTGCCCGGCCTCGGCGAGGTCGACTGGGCGCGCTTCTTCGCCGCGCTCTACCGCACCGGCTACGACTACGCCGTCACCGTCGAGCACGAGGACCGGCAGTTCGAGGAGACCGACGCCCTGGTCAAGGACGGGTTCCTCATCGCCCGGAACACCCTCGCGCCGTTCATCCCGTCGGCGCCTGGTCGCTGACTGCCAGCGGCCCGTGCGCCGCGGTGCACCACATCGCCTAGCCTGACCGTCGTGCGTCTCCTGCTGATTCGCCATGCCGAGACGACCGCGAACGTCGACCGTCTGCTCGACACCGCCCCTCCTGGCGCCGACCTCAGTGATCGGGGTCGCGAACAGGCCGACGCACTCGTCGATGGCCTCGACGACGTCGAGCTCGACGCCATCTACGTCTCCGACCTCGTGCGCACGCAACAGACAGCGGCGCCGCTCGCAGGGGCCCGTTCGCTCGAGCCGCGGATCCGTCCGGGCGTGCGCGAGATCCAGGCGGGCGACTACGAGATGGCCGGCTGCGTCGCCTGTGTTGCCGTCGACGTCCCGGACGGCCACGCTGAGCACCTCGGCCGAGCGCAGCCCGGAGAACGGCATCAGCCCGGCGATGGCCCGGTCCCGGTCGCTGCGCAGGCTGCCGATCAAGGCGGTGACCTCCGCCCGGTCCAAGTCGAGGACACGACGGCCTGGCGTCGCGGATCGAGCGGTCGGATTGCGTCTATCTGGGCGGTGTGCAGCACCTTGGAAACGCGCTCAGCGTGGGCGGTAGGACGCGCTCGCTCATCGGCTATGTCAGGTCGGCACAGTGGCCTCGCTTGGGCGCCGCGAGGGTCGTCGGTGAAGTCGGGGCTGCCCAAGGGGCCAGCTGAAGTCTGGTCCGCACCCAGTCCGCAGTTTGCCCGTATATCCTCACTACTTCTCCACACTTGCCAACGATATTGCCGCAGGTCAGAGACCTAAGCCCGCCGTTGCCAACACTGTCCGCGCATGCGGGGGTAGTACTGGATCAACGAGCCGAGCAAGGTCTTTGTCGCACGGGGCGGCGTCGCCGAGCTCACCACGACGATCCTCACCGCCGACGAGGTCCGCGACCTCGTTGAGCGGATGCTTCGCAGCTCCGGGCGACGAGTGGACCTCTCGTCCCCCTTCGTCGACGCGACGCTCCAGGACGGCTCGCGCCTGCACGTCGTCATCCCCGACATCACCAAGGACAACTGGCACGTCAACATCCGAAAGTTCCTGCTCATGCGACTACAAGGCATCTCATGGCACGCACCAGCGCACGCACCAAGGGCACAACGTCCGGCGAGACAGTCATTTACTGTCGCATCTCACTCGACGCCACTGGTGAGGAGAAGGGGGGCGAGAGACAAGAGGCTGAGTGCCGTGCCCTAGCGCAACGGAACGGCTGGGCCGTAGCACGGGTGTACGTGGACAACGACCTGTCCGCAACTACCGGCAAGGCTCGCCCCGCCTTCGAGGAGTTGCTCTCTAGCAACCCTGAGCGGATCGTCGTCTGGCACGTTGACAGGCTGCTCCGACTGACGGCAGACCTAGAGCGCGTGATCGCTCTAGGGGTCAACATCCACGCCGTGTCATCCGGCTGGCTCGACCTCTCCAACCCTGCCGGTCGTGCTGTCGCTCGCACCGTAACGGCGTGGGCCACATATGAGGGGGAGCAGAAGGGCGAGCGCATGCGAGCCCAGCAACGGCAGCGCGCGGAGTCCGGCCAGGCGTGGTGGTCGCAACGTCCGTTCGGCTACGAGGAGGACGGCACACTCCGTGAGGAGGAGGCCAGCCTCATCCGCGCCGCGTACGGCTCGCTTAACCGTGGCGGCACGTACGCCGCCATCACCCGTCAGTGGAGGGAGGCAGGAGTCACCACGGCCAAGGGGAAGGAATGGAGCCCGACCACCGTGCGGCAAATGCTCCTCGCCCCTCGCAACGCGGGGATGCTGGAGTCCCACGGGGAGGTCGTCGGTAAGGGGCAGTGGGAGGCGATCCTCCCCTATGACGAGTGGCGCGCTATCGTGCACCGTGCCGGGAACTCGGAGATGAAGGGCCGGGGGCAGGGGCATCGGAAGGGCCTGCTCTCCGGGCTCGCGGCGTGCGGAGTGTGTGGCGAACGGGTCCAGTGGCGCTCGCGGCGGGCAGCGGCTCGCGGCACGGTGCGTAAGGTCTACGGCGGGAAGTGCGGGCACGCTACTGCTCCCGTTGAGTGGCTTGACGAACACGTCTCCAAAGCAGTCCTACGGAGGCTCTCATCACCCGCTGCGATCCTGAGTCGCGGTGCCGTCTCGGGGAAGGATGCAGCCGCACAGACGGCTCTCGCTCGCGTCGAGGAGATCCGGCGTGAGCTGGACGAGACGACCCAAGATTTCCTCGCAGGGCATATCACCCGGCAGCAACGGAACGACATCTCGGCAGCGCTACGGGCAGAGCTTGAAGGCCTGGAGGCGCTGGCCGAGCGGGCCTACCACCCCACCGAGTGGGGCCACGGATCTCCCCGCGAGATCCTAGCCGGCTGGGCTGAGATGGACCCCAACGCACGACGGGCCGTCATTGCCTCGGTGTACGACGTGCAGATCCTGCCCAAGCGGCAGGGCGAAACGATGAAGCCGACCCATGTCCGGCTGACGAGGCGGGGGAACTGACCATGCATACCATCACTTGGGCGAGCCACGAGGCCCACCTGGACCCGATGACGGGGGAGGGCTTGCTTGTCATGCCCGACCCGGCCTACGATGTCTACGGGCTGGCAGGCGCGAGATTGCACGCGAGCGGCTGGGATGCCGTGGTACGCCACCTGGACACGCTGGGGTGGGAGCCGAGCGAGGATGAATACGGCGGGTGGCAGCACGCCGGCCATACGGCAGACGGGCGGCAGGTCATGGGCCTCTACGGACGCGATCCCATCGTGAGCATGCCGGACATGGAGGAGTGCCACAGGGCCGTCACGGCGTTGGCTGGACTGGCCGGCCTAGTCCTGTAGCCCAGCCGCGATCACGCTATGGGCCACCGAGCGCGACGCGTCCAACGGAAGGCATCGCCAGCCGCTTCGACCGGGCACCATACGCCCACGATTTGACTTGTCAAGTCCGGGGCTGCCAGCATGTTCGAGCGTGGTCAAGCCGCCGCCTGCCCGTCCGGGGCATGCACTAGGCCCGACAGACCACCACACACGACAGCGAAACCGGACAGGTGACAGCCTGGATGGAACGCTGACCTATAGCGATACGCCAGGGACCCATGCCGGAAGGCAACGGGTTCCTCCCCGTATCCCTCGGAATGCATCCCAGGCCGTTGACCCCCCGATGGGGCCAGCGGCTTTCGTCGTCCCTGCGGGGTCCCGGTCAGGCAGGAGCTGGACGACGACGAAGGGAGCACCATGCCTTACAACGAGCGCACGAAGGTCATCACCCAGCGCATCCTCGATGAGGAGCTGGACGAGGACGACGACCTGATCGACGACGAGGGCGAGCCCGTGCGGCTCTATGGGGGCCGCGACCCCCACAACTCCAAGGGTGGCAGCGAGTACGCGGCGATGAGCCCGGCCGACCTCGCCAAGCGGGCGCGGCGCACATGCTGACGACCTCGACCTGTCACTGTGGCGCTCGGTGGTATCAGCGAGGCAACGCCACATCGCACTGTGCCGCTGCCGGATGCCATCAGACGTTCGCCGGAACGCGAGGCTTCGACCGCCACAGGGTCGACACCTCCACAGGCCGCGCTTGCCTGTCTCCGGACGGCGGTCGCGGTTGGCGATGCCGCGGTATCGAGTGTGACCCGCCACTCTGGATCTGGAGGAGCACAGGTCCAGGGCATTCGGATGAGTGCGGATGGCAGCACGAGTGGCGGGACGGCCGGAGCGCAGACCCGCCACTCTAGGTTCCTCGCCTCCGTCGCCAGTGCAAACCTTCGGGGGGACCGGACGGACAGCGACGGGCTGCGCAGGGTCGTGGTGCGGGTGGCGCTCACGGGACACCGGGGGAGCCGTTACGACGACTTCGGGAATAGTGACCCCGGCGCCACTCTCCTACATCGAGGACGGGCTCGTAGCCTTCGTCGGGCAGCACGTGGCCGGAGTCGGCAGGGTGGAGGCTGCACGGGTGGTCGAGACCATCGCTCCCAGCGACTCTCACCCGCTGGAGGTCCGTGCCGACGTCACCCTGGTCAGCCGGCCAGCGTAGTTAGTCCCTTGACTCGAAGGCCCTCCTCCGGGCTCGCAATGGCCGATTGTGTGCCGATTCTGCGAGCTCGGAGGAAGGGCCTTCCCTGCTATCCGCCCTGCTCAGCACGTGGATGGGTCCATCAGGGCTGCCACTGTCGGCGACTTGTGAACTGCCCTGGCATCTCAGCGGCTAAGACGTAGCGGTGCTCTGTCTGAGCTGCGCGAGGGGTCCTACCCCACCCCCTGGAGGCGTCGGGGATTGCGACACCTCACTCAAGCGATGTTCTTTGGCCCTCGCTAGGCTGCCAATCCAGCAGGACCGTCGATAGCGAGAGGGCCGGATGACACCCGTCGGGTTCGAAGACAAGGTCGCGTTCGTTTGGAAGGTTGCGGACAAGCTGCGGGGCACGTTTAAGCAGCACGAGTACGGCGCGGTCATGTTGCCGCTGCTCCTGCTGCGACGGATGGATGCCGTGCTTGCGCCGACGAAGGACGCGGTCCGGGCCAAGGCGGCGACGTTTGCTGAGATCAACGAGGGCACGGACGCGATTCTGAAGAAGACCGCCGGTCATCGGTTCTACAACACATCCGCTTTCACGTTCTCGACGATGCTCAGCGACGACAAGAACGTCGCGGCCAACCTGCGGGACTACATCAACAAACTTTCCTCGTCGGCGTACCAGGTGATCGAGGCGTACGAGTTCGACGGCAAGATCGAGCGGTTGGACCGAGCCGGGCTCCTGTACGCGGTCCTCGCCGACTTCGCCGACCTCGACCTGCGGCCGAGCGCTGTCAGCAACGAGGCGATGGGGTACATCTTCGAGGAGTTACTCCGCAAGTTCTCCGAGATGAGCAACGAAACCGCTGGTGAGCACTACACCCCGCGCGAAGTCATCCGTCTCCTGGTCGACCTCCTCGTCAGCGGCCGCGCCGCGAAGGAGCTCGCCGAGAACCCGGTCCCGGTTCGTACCGTTTACGATCCGGCCGCCGGCACCGGCGGGATGCTCATGACCGCGATGGCCCGGATCAAGGAGCTGAACGACAAAGCGATCGTCAACGTCGCCGGGCAGGAACTCAACGACGAGACGTGGGCCATAGCCCAGTCCGACCTGATGATGCAGGACATTGACCCGGACCGGATGCGCAATGGCAACACCCTCACCCGGGACGCCTTCGCGACGGAGAAGTTCGACTTCATCCTGGCCAACCCCCCGTACGGAGTGGACTGGAAGGCGTACGCGGCGCCGATCCGCGCCGAGCAGGACACGCTCGGGTACGCCGGCCGGTTCGGGGCCGGCCTGCCGCGGGTCTCGGACGGGTCGTTCCTGTTCCTGCAGCACATGCTTTCCCACATGAAAGTCGCCGGCTCCCGGGTCGGGATCGTGCTGTCCGGGTCGCCGTTGTTCTCCGGGCAGGCTGGATCTGGGGAGTCCGAGATCCGCCGTTGGATCCTCGAGAACGACTGGCTCGAAGGGATCGTGGCCCTCCCGGACCAGATGTTCTACAACACCGGCATCTCCACCTACGTGTGGATCCTCACCAACGACAAGGCCCCGGAGCACGCCGGCCTAGTCCGCCTCGTCGACGCCCGCGAGCTCGGCACGAAGATGCGCAAGTCCCTCGGGGACAAACGCAAGGAACTCACCCAGGACGCCATCGACCAGGTCGTCCGGCTCTACCTTGGCGCATTCGATGAGTTCGCGGACGACACGCGGGTCAGAGTGCTCCCTCGGGAGGCGTTCGGGTTTCAGCGCATCACCGTTGAACGACCGCTGCGCCGCCGCTGGAACGTCTCCCCCGAGGCCGTCGTCGATGAGCCGTATGCGGCCTACGCCACCTTGGTCGGTCAGCGGTTCGACACCGAGAAGTCACTGCTCACCGAGGTGCCCGGGCTAACGACCGCGCAGAAGAAGATTTTCGCGAAGGCGTGCGCCGTAGCCGACCCCGAAGCACCCATCGTGAAGGGCCGTGGCGGGAAGGCCGATCCCGCCCCCGACCTCCGCGACGCCGAGAACGTTCCGCTGCCCGGCTGCTGGTTCGACCTCGACCACAAGGACCGCGACAAGGCGCTCATCGCGGCAGCCAAGGACCACCTCGACAACGAGATCCGGCCATACGTCGCCGACGCATGGATCGACCACACTAAGACCAAGGTGGGCGTCGAGATTCCCTTCGCCCGACAGTTCTATATTTACAGCCCACCCCGCGGTTGCAGAAATCGCCGCGGAGATCAAGGTGCTGGAAACCCAGATTCAGCACTGGATGACCGGTCTGGCGCTATGAACAACTTCGCCGTCGAGGCGGCGTTCTCGGCCTCAACTGGCCTCCGCCGACACCGGTTCAAAAGAGTGCTGCAGCGCATCGAGGATCGTGTTGCAGACGCTATGGACGTCCAGCGCCTCTCGCTTTCAAGTAGTGGGTACCTGTATGAGCGAGAGGGCGTTACCGATCGGCAGACAGCATCCCAGGTGACCGAGCAACGAAGTCTTCGGGTCGCGCCAGGACATTTGGTCGTCAACCCGATGTGGCTCACTGCTGATGCTCATACGCCGCTCACGCGGATACCCCACTCCCTGCCGTCGTCACATCGATTTCACCCGTCACCGACCTTGAGAGGTTGTCCCGGATCTCGTGGAACTTGAGGTGGCGGTCCCCCGCCTGACACTGATCTTGCGATAGGTGTTGGACGTCGACGAAAACACCACTCAAGAAGGGGACCACCGTGACCAAGCAATACCAGATCAACGACACCAAGACGACCGACGCGCTCGAGTTGGCAGTGCCGGCTTCGGTGAGCGTGGCGATGGACGAGATAGCTGCCGACATGCGCGAGGGGCTGCTAGCCCTGGCTGTCGGCGCTGGCCTGCAGGTGATGCAGTCGCTGATGGAGGCCGATGTGGCCGAGGTCTGCGGGCCGCGCAGCAAGCACAACCCGGAACGCTCGGCGGTGCGCCACGGCCGCGAGTCCGGCCTGGTGACCCTGGGCGGGCGTCGGGTGAGTGTGAGCCGTCCGCGGGCACGCGCCGTCGACGGTAGCGGCGAGGTGGCCGTGCCGTCCTATGAGCTGTTCTCTTCCACCGAGGTGCTCGGGAAGATGGCCATGGAACGCATGCTGGGCGGCCTCTCGACCCGCCGCTACGGCGCGGGCCTTGAGCCGGTCGGCGAGCAGGTGACCCAGGGCGCGAGCTCGACCAGCAGGTCGGCGGTCTCACGCAAGTTCGTGGCGATGACCGAGCACGCGCTGGCCGACCTGCTCGCCGCGGACCTGTCCGCCCTGGACCTGGTGGCGTTCATGGTCGACGGCGTGCACTTCGCTGAGCACTGCTGCATCGTCGCGCTCGGGATCGGCATCGACGGGACCAAGCACCCGCTGGCGCTGGTCGAGGGCTCAACCGAGAACACCACCCTGGTAACCGACCTGATCGTCGGGCTGCGCGAGCGAGGCCTGGACGTCACCCGACCCATCCTCGCGGTGCTGGACGGGTCCAAGGCACTACGTCGTGCGGTCCTGGACGTCTTCGACCATCCGGTCCTCGCTCGGTGTCAGCTGCATAAAGTTCGCAACGTGAAAGACAAGCTGCCGCAACGGCTTCGGCCCCAGGTTGAGGCCCGGATGCGCGCCGCGTACCAAGCCCGCTCCGCTCTGGAAGCCGGCGCGCAGCTCGAGGCCCTGGCCCGGGAACTGGACAAGACCCACCCCGGCGCCGCGGCCAGTCTGCGTGAAGGCCTGGACGAGACGCTGACCGTGCTGCGCCTGGACGTGCCACCCACCTTGGCCCGAACACTGCGCAGTACCAATGCAATTGAGTCGATGATCGGGATTTGTCGTGAGCATTCCAAGAACGTCAAGCGGTGGCGCGACGGGCAGATGGCGCTGCGCTGGTGCGCCGCCGGCATGATCGAGGCCGGCAAGCAGTTCCGCCGTGTCAACGGTCACCTGCACCTACCCGTCCTACGCGCCGCGCTCGAACGCGAGGTCGCACAGCCTGTCAGTGACACCTGCCATGATGAAGAAGTGAAAGTGGCCTGATGCTCAACCGGGCCGCCACCGAAGTTCCACGGAACTCGGGACATCCTCACAGCTGACGCTGTTCCTCGAGGAACTGCGGCCAGGCGACGTCTGGGTCGACCATTTTGACCTTCTCTCGCCACACTGACGGCAAGAGGGCCGCCAAATCGCGCGCCATGACAATAACATGCAGCTTGGTGGGGTGAAGTGAGGCAGAGATCTTGGCGACGTGCTCGTCGGTGGACAGTCCGAGCACCTCATGGGACAGGATCGACTTGCCGTTGAAGGCCAGCGCACGGTCACGAACGCGGCGCCAGGCGCCTTCGGCTTCTGGCAGGTCGAAGTGGATGAAGGCGCCCTCTTGGATGTCGTTTGTCGCGAACCACATCTCGTTGTTGTGTTCGCACGGGAGCAGGACTCCCTGCTGAGCCAACAAATGCGGCTCTCCCGGCATGAGTGTGGGCCCGATGGTGCGGTCAGGGCAGTGAAAAGGTCTGGGGGTTGAAGGGATAGACGA
>JAABUV010008050.1_pt1 | contig 10807 bp, 16 predicted proteins | sample 5559971 | NCBI WGS metagenome assembly JAABUV01 (sample SAMN10711881, study PRJNA513362) | rock metagenome | isolation source: Antarctica rocks | place: Antarctica: Victoria Land, Knobhead nord | collected 2015-12-19
TTCGGAATCACTTAGCTGATCTTTCAGTATCTCGACCCTGCGGAGAGCGGAGCTGTTATCCCTATCCTCCACGCCAATGGATACAAGGTATGTCTTCCTGTGCAATACTCAAAGACTATTCTGATCGCTACAATAGATCGGCGAGAGGACTATCACCGCTTCGATGGACGATCTTGAGGTAGGTGAAGAACTCTTATCCTTCCTACCCTGACGGAGAGCAGCTCGCTTGCTTGTTCACTGGTTACGGGTATCAATGCCGCATAGTGGAATACGGGAAAAGCAATTCTGACGAGGATCACGATGTCGCCGTGAACTATGACATGGCGGCTTCGATGGAATGGGCATATGAGGAGATCAAGAAAGTCCAGACAGCGGCGAGGTCAGGCAAACCCATCGTCAAACCGAGGTGGCCAATGATCGTCATGAGGACACCCAAGGGGTGGTCTGGCCCGGTCAAATCTGCTGGTAATCCTATTGAGGGCAGTTGGAGGGCTCATCAAGGTACATCACCACATCATTAAGCTCAACATGTAGCTTACTTTCATAGTTCCTCTTCCCGAGGCCGTCAGTAGCTCGGGGGAATTCGATCTTCTCATTCAGTGGCTTGAGTCGTACCATCCAAAGGAGCTTTTTCACACCGGCGTCGATTCATCTCAGTCTAAAACTCATACACCAGAGAAGATGGCCGAGGGTATCATCGATGAGAAGGCCTTGAGGATCATTCCGAAGAACCAGCAGCGGCGCATGGGGATGGTAGACGTCAGTGGAGTCGAGACTTTTGTGTCTGGGGTATTGAAATCTCACCATAGGAGACTTACCGAGGCTTCGTCCCGCTCGAAACGCCGGACTGGAAGACATTCGGCTTTAAGATCAACGAGGAGATTTCGAACATGAAAGCGTGCGAGGTCACCTCCCTCTAAGCTATAGCATCTAATGAGCCTGCAGCATCGGTTTCTACGTCGCCAAGCTGATCGAGATGAATCCGAAGACTTTTCGCATCTTCTCACCGGACGAGCTCACTAGCAACAAGCTAGACGAATGCTTCAAGATCACCCACCGGAACTTCCAATGGGATCCCGAGGTGAGTTGAAAGGCATTCGTGGCTGACACAGGCGTAGACCGCAAACAACGGTGGACGAGTTATCGAGATGCTGTCGGAGCACACGCTGCAAGGCTGGCTGCAGGGCTATACGCTCACCGGCCGTCACGGCTTGTTCCCTTCATACGAGAGGCGAGCTGAATGTCTGCGTTGAGAAAGCAAACCTGACCTTGATTAGCTTCCTGGGCATTGTGCAGACTATGATCGAAGTGAATATGGTCTCGGCGCATAGACCGCTCGCTAATGGGTTATCAGCAATACGCCAAGTTCGTGAAAATGGCCCTGGAAACCAACTGGAGGGGGGATGTTGCCGCGTTAACCTACATCGAGACCAGGTGCGCCGAACCATATCTAAAGCGGATGAGGGTCTGAATGTAACCCTCAGTACGCTCTGGCGCCAGGAGCATAACGGTACGCTGTTGTCTTCTCCCGATGAGCTGTGTTGACTTGGATATGAAGGATACTCCCATCAGAACCCTGGCGTTCGTCGTGCCTTCTGACGGACTTCGGTGGACTGATTCCCTCAGCTCATCGGCTCTTTCATAGCACTTCCCCGCCATCTCGCTCGGATCTACCTCCCCGCCGATGCGAACTCCAGTGTCAGTACTATCGACCATTGCATGCGCTCGAAGAACAGTCGGTTGTCACAAAAATCCGCAGGACCTTTTACTGACTTGGAGATCAGCTGTCAATCTTATCGTTGGTTCTAAGAACCCAACCTCAACGTGAGTGCTTGGCGGTATAGTGTATTGCCACTGACGTCACTTAGCTGGCTTTCCGTCGACGAAGCTGAAAGGCATTGTATTGCCGGTGCTTCCGTCTGGGACCGCTTTTCCTCCGATGGGGGCGTGAATCCCGACGTTGTTCTTGTTGGCTGTGGTGTCGAGGTCACGTTCGAGGTTATCGCTGCTGCGGCAATGCTTCGCAACAACGGCATCCGAGTCCGGGTAGTCAACATCAATGACCTCCTAATCCTCGGCGCTACCGGTGTTCACCCTCATGCGTTGACCGGCGATGCATTCGAGAGTCTGTTCACCGCGGACAAGCCTGTTATTGTGAACTTCCACGGGTTCCCGAAGGACATCAAAGGGCTTCTCTTCAGCAGGAACACTCACGTCGGACGCTCAAGGGTGAGCGATTCTCTTGCTTCCGACCGCGTTCGAGACCTGATTCTTTACGAAAGTTTGACGTCCTAGGATACATCGAGGAGGGCACGACCACGACGCCATGGGCGATGCTACGGCTCAACAAAGTGTCGAGATTTACGCTTGCAGATATCGCTGTGCAGCGCGTCACCGCTGCGCAGCCTAACCACCGCATCGGTGTCAAGGCGCACGAACTTAGCAGTTACTGGAAGCACCAGCTTGTTCAGCATGAGAAGTATATACTCGAGCACGGCGAGGATCCCGCCTGGTGTGGAGAGATTCCGCAGATCGAGAAAAATGCGGCGTAGAGAATCGGAGAGCGTGCACTGGAGCATGTACCTTATGAGACAATATATGTGCTTTTCTTCAAGCTCCGAATCGGAATGGTACGAGATGACATACATACACTTTGTTTCCTGTTTTCGACTCCGGAAATCAAGCTATCAGATCTGTGTCTCCCCCTGATTATCGAGGCCACAGCCAGCTTGCCGGGAACCGTGCACTGGATATAACCGAGGCGTTCTGTGCAGAAGCAGATACTCGCATTTTCGTGAACGTCTCCGGGAAGAATCGGTCGTCATCAGATCTCTTTAAAATGTGATTGCGAGACAAAAGTGACGACGGGTGGCGCTGAAGATTCAATGTTCTGAATCCTTTCCGTACGGGAGAGGCTGGCGAAGGACGGACAAGGGGAAGGACGGGGGAGAGGGGAAGGAGCTGGCAAGCAGCATACCTCCCTTTGACAAGCGGAGTCGATCATTGTGGTGGAGCAAAGATTATGACGCTTTTCATGGCGCAACCGTCTCATGCTCAATCGTCCTCATCCACATCGTCGTCCGCCCGGTCTGCGCCGTCATCCGACACTGCCTCCTCGTCATCAATCGCCTCCCCGTGACCTTCAGCGGCATTCTCTCCGCCATGAATCTTCCGCATCGCCTCATTGACCCAATTTGGATTTTTTATGAGCTCATTTGCCTTTTGTCGCGTCGTAAGCTCGAGTGCGTCCGGTATTCTGTATCCAATCCGGGTCTTGTCCCACAAACCGCCCCTGGTCTCAGCCTCTCCTCGTCGCTGCATGTCAGCCACAATATTTCAGGTTCACTCACCTTTGCTCTCGTCTTTCTCAGTAGAGTCCGCATATTGATCTCCTTGAAATAAGCGCCTCTCCGTTTCTTCTTTGCCGGCTCCTCGAACATTTCTTCTGCGTCTGGCTCCTCCTTACCCTGATCTTCCCGGAAGGTCATCAAAATCTCCTTATTCGACGCTGTTTGGGTGTTGACTACTTCGTATGTGCGAATGTGATCGTAATGGACGCTCTGCCTGTCAGCCCAGCCCTTCCGCTAGCAACTTACGGGGAATATTGCGTCAATCTGGGGACTACTGCCGTCCTCCTCGCCGAGGACGCGGATCTGTTGAAGCTCCTCGGGCCCGATGGGAATGTCAAACGCGCCGTCCAGCCTGTCCAAGTCATCCTCCCGCGGTAGATAGTACTCCATGATCTGCTGCTCGTCTTCCATGATGGGCCGTAGCACGGCTCTGGACAATCGGGGAGAGGACGCTCCCGCCGAGGGGTTCTGTCATCAGCGAGCCGAACGGGGAGTATCACTCACAGCGGCGGTAGCGGCTGATGGCCGTTCCGGAAAACGGATCATGATGTAGGGGTTCGCCCAGGCATCGTCGTCGGGCAAGATATCGTAGCTCTTTACTCATCAGCCATACTCTGAGTGTGGACCCACTTCGACCACCCGGAGACTCCGCTTCTTGGTGTCCGGATGCCGAACATCGTCGAGATTCTGGCCGGAAAGATCCAAGAATGTCTTGTCAATCGCCAAAATCTGCTCCGCTTCGGATGTATCTACAGTCATATCCGCTCTGAATCGTCAGTCAGGTCAAAATCGAAAACCTTACCTGTCTACTGCCTCTACTCCTTCCCTCCGCCGAGCGCCAGTCTTTCTCATGAACAGGTTGGAGTTCCGCATCCAGGAGACTTCTGACGCCGCTGGTGGTTTCTCATGCCCCTTCGCATCGGCTGAACGACTGATTGGCCCCAAAAGAGCGACATCTGCCGGATGAAGAGCTCTGTTTGGATCAGGTAGCGGATTGAGTGCTTTTGATCAGCTCAAGGACGATCGCGGCAGACTCACTCGCATCATTCCCGTCCCAGACTCCTTCGTACGCATTCAGATCCAACGGCATCCCCATATCTGAATCCACCAACATCGGTAGAGGAGTACTCGAGGCCAAGTGATTGAGATAGCTTGGCTCCCCCAAACGATTTATATCGGTGGTAATGTTGAAAAGTTTGGGTGGGAAGGGAGGTGGTGGAAGCGGATTAAGGTATCGAACACGGACGAGCAGGTCGAGTCTCCTATCAATAGTGAGTAATAAAAAGTGAGTCTTGTGAAAATCCACACGGCGGCTGCGTGGGACTCACGACTTTTTGGACATATCGAGCTCACGCTGTTGTAGTTTAAGGAGCCAAGAAAGACGATACCTGCCCAAAGAACCAGTAACTTATCATTTACTGTATCCAGGCACATGTCACGTGACTAGAAACCACGCGCCTCTCCTTGTCTAATATAATCCCGCTTGTCTGATCTTCATCCTCATTCAGCTGTCAAATCTTACAGCTCTCCCTCGCCATGTCTTGATCTCCGCGTGGAGATCGCGGCCAGGTGACTCGATGACGCAGCTACTCGAATCTGCTGATCCGCCTCCGTCTGGCCTCGCTGAGCAGGAGCTTCTCCAAAGGCTCATCAAGGAGGGCTTATCACCTTCGGGCGATGATGGCGATATCGACCGCAATCGATATCGCAAACTCCTGGAGATTCTCTTCCAAGCATGTGTACTCGGTCCCATCGGCCGCTCCTTCACCCCTTCTTCACTCGAACAAGCCGGTTTCACCCTCACAATTCTGTCTCGGCAAACCAAAGCCCGGCCGGAGCTTCTCTCATCCGTCCCTTCTCCTCCGGAATCTCCTTCACCACTTTACGTATGGATACTGCCCCGGCTCATCCATGCAGCTGTCGTTCACGAGGAGACGATCGGAGCGGAAGTATTAGCGGAGGATCTGAGTTCCGCAGCGGTGAATGTCCTACATGTCCTCGGCAGGGATCTTTCGGACGAGCAGACATCGTTCGCCAAGGGGCCGCGCCGAGTGATCCTCGCTTTGAAGCAGATGATCGACTTCAGCCAAGGTTGGTCCACCATCTGATCAAGCTGATTTGCAGCTACTCTCGATGGCCGACCGTGCGATCTGTTTGGCTATTCCAGTCTACCGTCCAACCCTCTCGTCGTTCTGTTCATTCTCTATATCGTCTTGCGTACTCGGTCAGCTTTCAGCGATGATCTCGAAACCACTGCTTGCATTCAACTCGTCAAGGCCATGCGACTGGTGAAACACGATTTACGAAGGCAGACACGGTATGCTCAGACCATCGCCATCGCTCTCAAAACCTTACGGGTCCGTCATACTCTTGCTCCAGCCTGTATCGCCATTATGAAATGGACCATCATCGGCGACGAAAGATGGGCACTCGCAATTCATGCAGTCTTTGAGGCCCTGTCGGAAAGTGACGAGTCTTTTCGGTTACAGTCATGGCTGGCGCTTAGGAGTAGGAGCGAGGACCTGCACCTTGGGGCAGGCTTATCCCACGATACGATTGTTCACCTTCTGAAGCCAATCGAGCCAGAGCTTTCCGCCAGTGTCATCAAGGACTTCCTACCGTTCCAATCGATCGAAAGATGGAGCGAGGAGGTGAAACTCTTGGACGACCCGACAGCTACGGATATAGATCGTCTCTTGACCAACGTGAATGGGAGTGGTCCCTTGCCCACGAGGAAGAGGAAATGGGGGGACGATGAGGCGGGCAACGAGATCCGTAACTTGCTTCGAGAGCGGGTCCCGGAGCTTGCCGTCGAAGAGGTGAAAGGAGACATTATGAGCGCACTCTTGACGGCATTGGAAAAGTGAGAGCCGGCTTTCTTATATCGCTGATCGAGTATAGTGCCGATACCGAGACACTGTCGAAGATGAGCTGTGTCGCAAGCGAGCTGTTCTGTGCCATGGCAGGCTGCAAGCCCCATCGTCCTCCGCTTATTCGCTGCCTTCCTGATGAGGGGCTCGATGTTTGGATATTGATTGCCAACAACTTCCTGTCGGACCTGGACTCGCTGCGAGCTTTGGCGATTCTCATCGATCATTCGCCTCGTAAAACTCTGGCGACCGAACTTCAGCCGACAAGCCGGCGTGCGATTCTTGAGAGAGTTTGGTTAAGTTTGCGGTCCCCAGATCGTCGTATACGGATCACGGCTGGGTAAGTCCATATCAAGCGAATGCATGGCTTATGTCAGACGCGTTGCCTCACAAGTATACGCTGCCCAGAAGTTCCACCCCAGTCATCTAGTCGCCTCTGTCAACCGCCGTGCTTGTCAATCAAAGCTGTATAACATTTTAGCCCTTTCTTCGCCACTGCGAGAGACGGCAGTCTTGTTTCTCGGCGACCTGGGAAGGCATTCCATGGACAGCGATCTCTGCAGCATTCTTGAAATGCTGTTACAACAACTCGGCTCGCCCAGTGCACCACTTCGAAGCTTGGCTTTCACGGAGGTGAGGATCAGCTTCACTAGTAAGTAGTGCTGATTTAGCAGTTACTGGGTCTGGTAAAACATCATGGAAAGACACCTTACACCCTACTGTCGCCTTTCCTCGAGCGCATCAGCGTCTTCCTCGCCAACAGCCTCGTCCGTAGTCCGGACATATTTGGCGAAGCGATGCAATTCGTCGGCTATACGAGGCAGAATTTCGTCGAAACGACCTTGCGGTATACCATCCCGGCTTTGGTTCTCTCCCGGGACCGAGCCGCCCTAGAGCTTGTGGCAGCCATCGTCAAGAAGGGTCTGGGCGTGATACTGCTCGACAATACGTCTCACATTCTCTCTAAGGTGTTTCTCCATCCTCATAACACGTCAACGAGCTTGACTTTCCTCATCAATCTACTACGAAACCTGATGAGGGGCCAACCTAATATGGACCTTTCCGCCGCTTCTTTGATGACCACATGCATAGTGCCATTCGTCGTATCTCTTGTGGTCGAGCTTGGCGACGAGGATCAGGCATTAGCAGACAATGCAAAAACTGCTCTGGTCGAAGCGCAACACGAACAGACCAGCGGAACGGCCCCCGATCTGGGCAGCTTTCTCAAGCCGCATATGCTTGGGGTCATCTCGCAGCTTAATGAGATGCTTCACGACATTCAAGGGAAGAAGACAGTGATTTACAAAAGAAAGATCATTCGAAGTCTGGGCATGTTGATCGGCTTAGTCGGTGATTCCTTGTCCTCTTTTTCTCCACAAGTATGTGATCCATCAATTTCAGTGGCTAACATACTTAGATTATGGCTAGTCTTCAGAGTACTCTTGGGATCGGCGAGCTCCGCGAAGAAACACTCAAGACTTGGGCACTGTTCGTGCGGACATTAAGATTCGCCGATATCGGGCCGTTCGTCGGTCGAACCACTGCAGCTCTGGTGGCGAACTGGAAGACTTTCACCCCGCCAGAGATTTTGCTCGCCATGGGCATCATTGATGACATTGCCGGCAACGCTCCGCACCTTTCGGCGTACTTCGACGAGATCGTGGGTATGGACAACATCCCAGAGCTCCGCTCGTCAGCTTCGAGACTCACAGATTACCGAAGAACCTGGGACCTTCGAACGCAGCTTGATAAACTGCTTGAACGGACAAGGAGCAAGAACGCGGCAGTTGCCACAACATCAATGAGTGAGCTTCGTGCGCTCCTGCGTCGGCATCAGAGCAGCATTAGTCAGCTTTCTCAGGGCGACACATTTGATGCCATCATCGGTCGAATGATGAGCAGTCTGATATCTGCATCTAGCCGGGATGGCGATTGCCAAGAATTACGCGACCTCAGTCACGAGTGCATGGGTATTCTCGGCGCCTTGGATCCGGATCGCTTCGTGGCCGAACCAGCGGCCTCGGGTATGACCATCATGTCGAACTTTGCCGACCAGGACGAGTCAATCGATTTCGCCATTCATCTCATCCGCGATCTTCTAGTGGATGCGTTCCGTGCAACAAACGACACAAAGCATCAAAATCACCTCGCTTTCGCAATCCAAGAGCTCCTCAAATTTTGTGGTTTCACTCCTAAAGTGCTACAACCGTCTTTAGTGCCGTTGAAGTTGCGGGCAAAGTGGCAGATGTTGCCCAAGGATCAGCTCGAAACTCTCACACCGTTACTCGAGTCCCGCTTCTCCCTCAATGATACATCCATACGTGCCTTCCCCCATCCTATATACCCTGCGGCGCCGACCTATCGCGAATGGGTCCAGATGTGGACAAGCGACCTTGTCGGAAGGGTCATACGTACGAAAGCCAGTGACCGAGCAACAGTCGACAGTCAACTCATCTTCGGCGTATGTCGGGGCGTCCTGCGCAATCAGGACGTCACGGTCGCGCATCACCTCCTTCCACACCTAGTCTTGAACGTCCTTCTTACAGGCGATCATGCATCGAAAGACGAGATCTGCCAGGAGATCAATACGGTCCTGCAAGACCAAGTCAATTCCCTGGGCGGCCAAGACAAACGCATGCTCAGCGCCCAGGTGATTTTCGATCTGATGGACCATCTCAGCACCTGGCTCCGCCATCAACGCGTTGGACGATCGGACAGAGGAGCTCAGACCAAGATCGTGGAAGGAGTCCTGTCTAGCATCGAAACCGAACTCATGGCTAACGCAGCTCTGCAAAGCAAGGCATACGCAAGGTCGTTGCGGAACTTCGAGCAGCGGATTGTTCACCTTAGGAAGGAGCGACGCTCAAATTCGGAGCTGCAGACTTACTTCGAGCGGCTGCATCAAATATATGCAGAGCTCGATGAGCCAGATGGGATGCAAGGGGTATCGACTTTTGTCATCTCGCCTTCGCTTGAGCATCAGATCCGGGAACACGAGACTACCGGGCAGTGGACTTCAGCTCAAAGCTGTTGGGAGGTCCGGCTCCAGCAATCTCCTGAGGACGTCAATCTCCACCTCGGCCTGCTCAAATGCCTTCGGAATTTGGGACATTATGGTGAGTGATAAGAGACATCTCAGCTGAAAGGACAGACACATTGCGCACGCATATCCGAGGAGTTCTCAGTCGCCGTCCTGCTTGGTCGGCGGAGCTCGCTTCCTTTGAAGCCGAGGCGGCGTGGATTATCGGTGATTGGACTACGGTTGAGCAGGTTGGAACCCGCGCACCTCCTATCGCTCAAGCGTTATTGGCTATGCGCGACAAAAAGGCTTTAGACTCATCCCTTATCACCGCGCGGCGAGAACTCGGCAACAATATCACATCGCATCAGTATTTCCGATCTTATGACAGCATTCTGCAACTTCATCTGTTGCGAGAGATCGAAATGATCTCTCATGCGAACAGGTCAATACAGCAGACAAAGGACCCCGTCAATCACCGTGTGATCACCCAACAAATCTCCAGGGATGTCATCAAATCCTTGGACGAGAGGTTTTCGACTACGTCTCCATCATTCCGCGTGCGAGAAGCCATCCTCACCATCCGCAGGACCGCTTTTGGACTCGTGGATGCTCCGCAACTCAAGTCTCAATTAGGTCAGGCTTGGATCCAAAGCTCCAAGATCGCACGTAAAGCGGGCTATGAGCAGACTGCATACAGTGCAACCCTGCAGGCCAAGGAGGCAGAAGCACCTTTCGCCTTCCTGCAGCAAGCGAAGCTGCTGCGGGCACATGGAGGAGCATTCAAGGCATTGACCGACCTGGAAAATGCAGTGAACCCTTTACTGCACGGCCCGAACCTCGACTTGACGGACGATGGCTTCCTTACAGACCGCAATCTAGCGAAGGTGAGGGACGTGATTTGGCGACGCTGACGATAGGCCGTTCTTCTCGAGGCCCGCTGGGCGAACGAGACAGATCGATTTGAACGCAACGAGATCATCGAAAGGTATAGGAAGGCCATACAACTGGCGCCGAAGTACGTTGACCGAATTGGCGAGAGCTGATATCAGTCTGGAATCACCATACTACCACCTCGGACACTATTACGATAGCATGCTGGGAGGCACCTCAGAGCAAGAGTGAGTGAGACCCTCGTATGCAAGCTAATGCTAGCGCTTCCTTCAACTTCCAAACATGCTTCATGTACATCCAAGCACTTCAACATGGGGTCAAATACATATACCAGACCATGCCCCGCATGCTGACCCTCTGGCTCGACCTCGGAGAGAGCAAGGATCTCAAGAAGTAAGGCCGCTTGAACGGCAGGGCTAACGATAGACATCCAGAGGTCCAGGCGCAGCTCCTCAAAATCACAGGACTGCTAGACAAGGCAAGGAAAGATCTCGCTACGTATCAAGTAAGAGTATTAACACGGATTTGCGGCTAATGATACAGTTCCTCACGGCTTACCCGCAAATCGTGTCCCGAATCGGCCACACCAACAAGGAAGTAGCGGCTGTCTTGAAGAAGATCATGGCGCTTGTTATTGCAAGATATCCCCAGCAGGCATTGTGGCCCACAGTTGG
>JAABUV010008051.1_pt1 | contig 10807 bp, 15 predicted proteins | sample 5559971 | NCBI WGS metagenome assembly JAABUV01 (sample SAMN10711881, study PRJNA513362) | rock metagenome | isolation source: Antarctica rocks | place: Antarctica: Victoria Land, Knobhead nord | collected 2015-12-19
CAGGAAGAGCTGGGGAGATGGGAATCGTCTCGACTGACCTTCCGTCAGTAAATGCGAAAGGGCAGGCACGACTAATAGTTTAGCTTAGACCAGCTTTTAGGCGTGCATGCTTGGAGATTTGATCGCGTTTATGATCCAGCGCTGTATTTCGCTGCTCATCATCCCTTCGTCACCTTTCCGCTTGTACTGCATTCTGTCCACTCTTTCAATTGATTTTCCTCTCTCATGGTATGTCTGTTCTACTCTAGCAACGCGCAAAGCGAGCTCGCAGTCGCACGATCCTAGCTGCGTTTTCAGAGCTGACTTGGACCTTTTTGTGGCATTTGCAGAACCCCCTTTTGGCGGCGAGCAACGCGGCCACCAATGGGAACGGAGTCGATGATGACAAGCTGTCGGACTATGTGCCGGAGAGTCGTGATCTGTCGGTGTCGAGAGCTGTAAGTCTAGCTCCTGTCGCTCTAAGCCTTGGGCCTCTTTGCTTCGCACTGAAGGAGCCCGTGTGCTCTGCATGAACGCACTTTGCGCCCTTTCCTCCTCACGCTGACTTGTTTCCTCTCGCAGCCATCCGCAATCGCCTCGGACGAGCGACATCTCAATACCGCACCGCAGACGCCCGAGCCGCAATCCGATGGGGAATACGAGCTTGGGGAGGATGAGCTGATGGACGAGGATGATATGGCGAAAGGCACCGTGAGTCTCCTTGGTCTCCCTCGCCAACTGGCCGGACCAATTTGCCGTGAATCACCGTAGTGCTGACAGCTTCTTTAGCCCAAAGTGACCCCTTCGGCTGCACGGCGGCAGGTACAGGCTTCCGCGAAGAAGGCTGCGACGGCGGAGCGACGGGCACAGATTTCGAATATCGGGAGTCGGAGAACAGCCATAGAGAACGCGAAGGTGCGTGGGCCTATCGGGAGTCAAAAATGTGTTGCTCATACGGTTCACAGCTTGCGGATTCGATGAAGCGGTTTAATTACCTGTTGGGGCAAACGGAGCTGTTCCAGCATTTTATCGATCTGAAGGTGAGCTTCCCTGCTCGCAGTCCCGGGAGCCAGCTCATGGAGCCTAGAAACAAAGAGAGCCGGAGTTCGCAGCTATGCTGGACCAAAAGCTGTCGAAGCCATCGGGATCAAAGGGGAAGAAGGCGGCGTGAGTTCAGCTGTGATCTTACTCAGGTGATACTGAGCGGTATGGCAGAGATCACCGTCACCGGAAATCCGAGAAGGAGGAGGACGAGGAACTGCTGAAGGAGGAAGACGGCGAGGATGAGGCGATGGTCTTCGAGGAAAGCCCTCCATGTGAGTGTCTGAGATGCGGAAGAAGACGGTAGTACTGATCAGTGGTCGGCCATTCAGTCGTAAAGAATGGCAAGATGAGGGACTATCAGGTTCAGGGGCTGAACTGGATGGCGTCGTTACACCACAACGGAATCAATGGGATCCTCGCGGACGAAATGGTCCGTATCCTTCACAATATCGTTTAAGCGCTTCGTGCTGATGCTGTACGTACAGGGTCTAGGGAAAACATTGCAGACCATCGCATTCCTCGGGTATCTGAAACTCCACCTAGGCATCCACGGACCACACCTTATCGCCGTACCCAAATCTACACTGGACAATTGGGCGCGAGAAGTGGCGAAATGGGTGCCCGGTTTCAATACTGTTGTCTTGCAAGGAGCTAAGGAGGATCGCGTGAGCATTCTGTACGACGGCCAGGCTTTCCTGACATCTCGCAGGCGGTGCTCATCAATCATCGCATCCTCACCCAAGACTTCGACATCCTCATCACCTCCTACGAGATGTGTCTTCGCGAGAAATCCACCCTGAAGAAGTTCAGCTGGGAGTACATCATAATCGATGAAGCACACCGTATCAAGAATGTCGACTCGCTTCTCAGCCAAATCATTCGGACTTTCGTCAGCCGTGGACGACTGTTGATCACCGGTACACCGCTGCAAAACAATCTGCACGAGCTTTGGGCGTTACTGAACTTCATCTTGCCAGACGTCTTCTCGTCCAGGTACGTGATCAAATCTGGCGAGGGTCAAGGTTTCCGCTAATCCAGGACCAGTGAGGACTTTGACGCCTGGTTTAAGACGAAAGAGGACTCCGAGCCCGATGCCATGGTCAAGCAACTGCATAAAGTACTGCGACCTTTCCTGCTTCGACGTGTTAAGGCGGACGTCGAGCAGTCCCTGCTACCGAAGAAGGAGGTCAATCTTTACGTTGGGATGACTGAGATGCAACGGAAGTGGTACAGGATGTTGCTGGAGAAAGATATCGACGCTGTCAACGGTAAGTCGAGCTGTGACGGATTCTGCATTCGATTGTTGACACGGAAAGTAGGTGCTACAGGGAAGAAGGAGGGAAAGACACGGTTGTTGAATATTGTCATGCAGCTGAGGAAATGCTGCAATCATCCTTATCGCGAGTAGTCGGTTGGAACACGAAGCGTCAAGCTGATCCGCTTCACAGTCTTCGATGGAGCGGTACGTGCCGAGAGAGAAACATCGATCTATCCCTCTGACTATGCTACAGGAGCCCGGACCTCCGTTCACTACTGACGAACACCTCATCGACAACGCGGGCAAGATGGTCATACTGGACAAGCTGCTTAAGTCGATGAAGGCCAAAGGCTCTCGTATTCTCATTTTTTCGCAAATGAGCCGAGTCCTGGATATCCTCGAGGATTATTGCCAATTCCGCGGCCACCGTAAGTAGTGCATCTCGAGAGCCATGATAAGGTCCTAACCAGACGACAGAGTACTGCCGAATCGACGGTGGGACAGCTCACGAGGATCGTATCGCCGCTATCGACAATTACAACGCACCAGGCAGCGAGAAATTTGTCTTCTTGCTAACCACGCGAGCCGGCGGCCTAGGCATCAATCTGGTGACAGCCGACATTGTGGTGCTCTTTGATAGCGACTGGTGAGCAAAGAGCGCTAGTCGATACTCACGATCGAAGCTAAAACTTGCCCTAGGAATCCGCAAGCAGACTTGCAAGCGATGGACCGAGCACACCGAATCGGACAGACCAAGCAGGTCTACGTCTTCCGCTTCATCACACAGGTCTTATCATGTACTGCCGTAAATCAAGCTCATCGCTGATTTCGTACTCAGGACGCAGTGGAGGAGCGCATATTGGAGCGAGCTACGCAGAAGCTCAAGCTGGATCAGCTAGTCATACAAGAGGGGCGGTCACAAAACGCGGTGAAGGGTACGTCATGCTTCCCTCGCCCTGCATCAATATACTCACGTAGGTGATAGTCGGCTCAAACAAGGATGAGCTGCTCGATATGATCCAGCACGGCGCAGAGAAGATCATCAATACTGCTCAGAGGTGCGTTCGTGGCCAAATGGGTACCAAATGGCTATCTGATGATTACTCAGCATGTTGATCGACGATGATATCGATGACATCATCAAGAAGGGCGAAAATAAGACGGCTGAGCTCAATAGCAAATATGCCGGCCTCGACCTGGACGCGCTCAACAATTTCAAGTCGGAAAGTATGGTCAACCAATGGGAGGGAGAGGACTTCGCCACGGCAAGGGTGAGCTTCTTCGCGTCTCGCTTTGGTAATATTGCTGACGTTCGAATAGCGGAAAAACCTCATCTGGATCGAGCCCGCCAAGCGGGAAAGGAAGGGCAACTATTCCATCGATCAGTACTACCGAGACAACATGAATCCTGGCGGGCCCAAGCCTGACAAGCCGAAAGTCCCTCGAGCACCAAAGCAGGTCCATGTCAACGACTTTCAGTTCTACCCGCCACGGCTTGTGGAGCTACAAAATCGCGAGTTTGACGCTCATCGAGTGCGCATATGACTCTCCGTCGGGGTCGCTGCTGACGATTTCTGCGTAAGCAGAAAGCACAAAACTACGTCGTCCCGACTAGAGAGCCCGACGAGGGCGAAACAGCGGAAGAGGTCGAGCAGGAGCGCATCGAGGAGCAGGATCGGATCAACAACGGTAAGATGGTTTTGGTCCTTCTGTATTTGCGCTGACAATCCTCAGCTGAGCCTTTGACTGAGGAAGAGAATGCGGAGAAGGACACTTTGGCCGAGGAGGGCTTCTCCGACTGGCAACGGCGACACTTCCAGGCCTTCATAAAAGCGATGGAGCGATACGGACGAGACAGCCTGGACAAGGTTGCGCTGGAGATCGCAGATCACACAGAGGAGGAAGTGCGGGAATATGCGGCCGTCTTCTTCGAGCGCTACATGGAGCTCAAAGGTGAGTCGCAGCCTCATTCACCTCTGACATACCGAGCTGACGTTTCGCAGATGCCGACAAGTTCATGGATCGTATCGAAGCAGGCGAGGTTAAGCTGAAAGAGCAAGTCGACCGAATCGATTCGCTGCACAAGAAAGTTCGATCTTATCAGTACCCGATGCAAGAACTCAAGGTTCAGTATGGCCAGAACAAAGGCAAGTCGTACTCGGATGAGGAGGATAGATTCTTGCTGGTACGGATGCACCACCATGGGCTCGATCGAGACGACTGCTACGATCTGATCAAGCGGGACATCGGAGAGTGGCCCTTATTCCGGTGAGATAGCTTGCGAAGACATGGTGTGCATCACTGTAGTGGGTAATAGGTTTGATTGGTTCTTCAAGTCGCGAACTCCTGACGAGTTGCGGCGACGCGGCGCGACTCTTCTGCTTTGCATCATGAAGGACAAGGACCTGTACGAGGAGAAACCGAAACCGAAGGGCAAGGTGCGTCCCATCCGACCCGAGTGAGGCTGTCCTGACGAGTCTATCACGCAGAAACGCCCCTTACACGAATTGAAGAATGGTCCAGTATCGCGAGACACCAGTCCAAGCGTGGCGGGTAAGACGGGCAGTACGTATCGTTCGAGTCTCGCTCCTCGCGTTGAATCAGGTGCAGACAAAAGGCAGAAGGTGTGACCCGCATTGACTAGAGCAGGGGGGACGGGGGCATTGCATGGGATGGATTCAATATTGATAGACTCGTTGGGACCTCTTGTACCATGAATGTACCGATACCCGCTGCCATCGAGTCATTGCCAAAACGAGCAACATCTGCACGAATATTGGTAGGATGCCAGGGGGAAGAAGATGCATTATTGCAAATGAGGCCGATGGCGAGCAACACGACTGGACACAAAAGGCGGCGAGAGAGAATTTGGAAAAGTGTGCGTGTGGAATGAACGATTGGAAGAATTGGACGGATGGTTGGGCTTTGGACAATGTGTATATTGCAAGGTGAACGGAGATGGATTAAGGGGAATGCGATGGGTGGGCCCATAATGATCGAAGAACGAAAGGGAAATCGTGTATGCAAGGGTATCGACAAGGGGATGTCGGGTCGGGGGAAATGACGAAGCTCAGTGAGTGAGCGTCTCACACCGCCTGAACGCGTTCTGTCAGCGTTCGACTCTTGAGATAAAGGCGGATGGGTACTTACTCAAGCACGGTCTGGTAGATGAACTTGAAACTCCAGACGCTCCCTCTTAACCGTTTGATATTGAGCAGGTACAGCCCAGGGAGGTTCTTCATCCGGCATAACTCGACGACAAACTTGACTTCATCCCCGCTGTCCACGCTACAATCACGTCGTAAGCACTACTACCCGGGAATTTGGGGAAGACGTACGAATGCTCGCCATACAGAGGCTCCGAGCCTAGTGGAGGTGTAGCGAGACCGACGGATGATGCGGATGGCGATCCAAAGGGTTCAGACTCCGATCGAGGGAGTTGGGATGGGTGATGGGATGACTGGGACGAGCCACGGCGGAGTAGCATGCCTTTCAGGCCGCCAGAGGAGAGGATGCCTATTGATGAGCTCGATGGCAATGGCAGACCGCGGGAGTCGGTCTAGAGCGGCACATGAGCATAGCGCTAGACGAAGAAGGAGAAAGACGCACCCTGCCTGTGGAAGCGGAGCTCATGAGACTGAAAGGGCTAGTCCCGCTTCCGATGCTCATAACACTCCCCAATCCGAGACCGGTCGTAGCACCAGCCTTGCGTCGGCGAACTCTCGTACACCGCAAGCGGAACTCGTTTTCCTTCTTGATCTCCATCCCCATTCCGTGGAGCACGCGGAGGACCTCGGCAAGCACCTCCGCTGGCGTACGAGACGATAAAGCTGTTTGGTCAACAAGCCCGGTATGGACGCGCATCTTGGCGTCATCGGCCGACCGCGTAGAACTGGGCCGGAACGCAGCTTTGAAAGGCGGAACTGTCGATGTTGCAGATGCCGCCGCCGTATCAGCGGGATGATGTGACTTTGATCGGGAAGGGATGGGCATCGAACCTGCGCGAGACGGGGAAAGAAGGCTCGCGGTGGACGTCGCGGCAGGCGGGACCACCACGTTGATTTTGCTTCCAGCTGGTCCAAGGCGTATCCGGACTGATTCGGGCATCTCTTTGAGCGATGTCGTGTAATCAATTACCGGTTCGGTCACCGGCGCAGGGTCAGTGACTGTGATATTTGGAGTTCCCTGAGCCGTATGCGCAATACTGCTCGTGGATGACATGGCCAGATTGGCCATTGAACCCGCCATAGGCTGTGGTCCCCGCGCAGGGCCGTTGGAAACGCGCACAAACGAGCTAAGCGAGTCGGACTTGATACCAGCGCTCTTGAGATTGACCAGAGTATCCTTGGCGAGCGATTTACGGCGGAACCAGTCCATGACCTTTTTGGCTGCCGAACTCGAGGCTGTCTTGTGGCCTTGCGCATCTTCAGCTGGTTGCGTTGAGAAGGCGTCGACGGTGACAATGGAGGGGGAGCTCAGGCCTCTCTCGTGCATGACTTGCGGCTGGATTCCTTCGCCGTCGATGATCATTGGCGGGGACTGAGTACCTTGTGATAAAGGCGTGGGGTTCATATCGCGGGGCGCTAGAGGTGTCACCGCCGGAGTGACAGGGGTGAAAGCTGCCGGTTTGCCATCTCGTGGAGACAAAGAGCTAAAAACGGGATCAGCCCAATCCCCCATCCCAAAATGCCTGACTGACCGATTGACCATTTGCTGGAACGTCCTCCTCCGTGATGTCTTCTTGTCTTTGATCGAGTCAACATCCGCCGTCCGGGGCCGCATGAGCGAAGTCCGCTTTGGCCCTTGCGTCACCTCATTCTGCGCCGCCTGGATCGTCGCGGCTGATCCGCCAGAACTGGGTGGACGGGACACATCGAGCGAAGATCCAGCCTGTCCAAGAAGTCTGGCAAGGCCAAACTTGTCTAGCGACATGCCTTTTCGGTTGCGGTCTCGCTTGGGAGGCGGTACCTTCGGCAATCCAGACGACGTGAGGTCCGCAGACTTGCCCTCAGGAATCGGCTCCGAAGAAGCAACAGAAGCGGCTGCTTGAGCCGGCGATTCCAGTCGCTTGCTGGGCTGCTGGAGAGACGCTTTCGGCGTTGCGACATTTGAGGAGTCTCCACGGGGCGTAGCGAGATCAGCTTGGACGGTGTTGGCCGCTGCGCGGGGTGTGGACGGCGACCCGGTGCTTTCGCCGACATGGATGGATTGAGCCTGTTTCGACGGAGTGGTTGGCGCCGTCGAAGCAGCAGAACGAATCGGCGCAGCTTCGAGAATAGCTGTGGCGGGTGGCGTAGTCGCCAAAGGCGTAAGGACCTGAGAGGCGTCCGGCGAAGGTGCTTCGGAAGTGACCAAACCAGCAGGCGACTCGCTTCGCCTTTCCCTTGCATGACCGCTTTCCGACGAGACAGATTCCATCTCGATGTCGCTCGAGGCCAGTGGTACCAAGGAGCTGGCACCTGAAGCCTTGGGTGAACCCTCGTCCTGAGGTGATCTTGCGGCCCGCTTCGCCTCGTACACTTCCGTCATCTTCTCGTATGAAGCTTCGCCATCGTACTCGACCTGAATCGTATGCCGGTTCTTGTTCGCGGACATGGGAGGTCTGGCTTCTGGGGAAGGCTCGACATCCATTGGCTCGTTCTCGACCGCCATGGTAGAGTAGCCAGCCAAGGAGGGGAGGTCGGACTGTTTCGAAGCGAGGATTTGCGCCTTCGGAGTGATGGAAGTGGGTGGGATGGATCCGGCACGCTTTCTGGGCGGGGTAGTCGGGACGGGCGCCGAGGGAGGGGGGACTTCGCTAGGACTCGGGGCTGTATCGGGCGAGACGACTACTGGAGTGTCGGCTATCACAGGGGACGTGTGAGATGCCGCCGGGACTGGCGGATGTATGGCAAGCGGTGGGCGAGCCGCTGCGACGAGAGGTGGCGAGCGTGATCCGGCATTGCTGAGATACTCTGGCATTGTAGTTGCACCAGGCATTGTGCTGTGATGTCTAGGCTCCTTCGCCCGTCGCTGCTCGAGCAGGCTGGCGGTGACGGCGGTACCTGGCAGGCTGCTCTGACTCCGCTGCATCGCCTTCTGATCCTTGGCTTCTTGCTGTATCCGCTTCCGTTCGCCGAGCTCTCGCTTCGCCACTTGGCTCTTGCGATACATGTTCTCCTGGAACGAATGCTCCTGCTCCTCGACTGTTTTGTCGAAGAAATCCCGTTGACCTGACAGCCAAGGGTGCTGCATTATATGCTCGATCCGACATCGGTACTCGGGATCGGGAACGAGCATAATCTGCAGAAGGTGTTTCGCCTGCGCGGTCATGTGGTCGGGGAAGTTGAGCTTGGTGTTCATGATGTACTTGTAGAGGAGGTTGATGTTGTCGCCATCGGGATTGGCCGGATCATCGTCGTAGGGCAAGTAGCCGGAGAGCATCGCGTAGAGGATGACACCGCATGACCAGATGTCGACCGCGGATCCAACGTACAAGCCTTCGGAAACGACGAGTTCTGGGGCGGCGTAGCACGGGCTGCCACAGCTGGTCGCCATGAGGTCGTCAGCCGCATGATCAAATCTGTTTGCGAAGCCGAAATCGGTGATGATGATGTTGCGATGCTTGTCGAGTAGGAGGTTCTCGAGCTTGAGGTCCCGATGAACGATGTGCTTCTTGTGCAGATAGTCGACACCGGAAACCAGCTGGGCGAAAAGCTTCTGGGCGTCCTTTTCCTTCAGATACCGATTGGCCAGGATGTGGTCAAATAGCTCGCCCCCTGGACCAAGCATGAGCTGATATGTCAGTGAAGGAGGGCGACTCACCACCAGCAAACTCAAGCACAATGCCGATATACTTCTCTGTGTCAATCACGTCAAACATCCGTACGATATTGGGGTGTTTCAGTGTCTTCAACGGGTCAGAACCACAGCTAGATGAGTACGCTGACTCGCCTTCAGCACGTCAATCTCTCTCTCCACCTTGCTCGCCCGCACTTCGTCCTCCAAGCTCCCCCTTCGTATCAACTTGATCGCGACCTCTACACCAAATTCGGTATGCACGCCGAGTTTGACTTTGCCAAACTCGCCCTCTCCTAGCGTCTGAAGGAGGACATAAGGCCCGAAGCCCACCATGGGCCGACGGGGGTGTGCAGTTTTGTATGCCCATACCGAGGGGTGAAGTACATACTCATCGGTCAAGTTTTCGGGCTTTGGCGGGGAAGCGGTGCCGAGAGTCGCGCTAGGATTGTGAGATTGCCGTTGTCGAGGATTTTGCTGTGCGGTGTGTGTGTGTGACGAGGCGTGCGCGTTGGACGTGGATGCAATGGGCTCGGCGGCAGGAATCGGGATAGGCATGGAGGGCGTTTGAGAAGGGCGAGGGCGAGTGGCAGACGTGGACTGGGATGTTCCCGTCTCGGCGGACCGATATGCCCCGAATTCATCGGGTGAGGGGGTTGGTGGATTGGGTGGGCGAGACGATGCGTGCCCCTGTTGAGGTTTGGTAGAGGACATGGATGATCGAGCGGAGGGCGCGGCGTGTGCTGGTGGGAAGAGACCAGCGGGCGATTGATTGGGTGGAGGTGACCACGGGGGAGTAGGGTAACGCGCCGCGCCGTCTGACGAAGACGCGAACGGGTCGGACATTGGATATGATAGCACGGATGTCATGTAGATGGTGCCGCAAGGTCAGGGAGGGCCGACGCGACAAGGGACGGGGTTTGATCGCGTTGTCGGCGACACAATTTGGTCAATGAACTGGATTACAGAGCGGCGGGATAGAATGAGTGGGGTAGGGAGCGATCGATCAAGTCAGCAGCTTGGGCATGCATGGAAACGAAGATATGAATTGAGCTGGATCGGAGGAGGGGATTGAAGGTGACGGGTCGAAAGGATGTTGAATGATTTCGGGAGAAAGGGAAGGGGGTTGAGGGAGTCACTTACAATCTGCCCCTAGCCAGTGTCTCCAGTTGATCCAATCGCCACCATACGAATCTAGGCTCGACCCATGCAACGTGTCCTCCCTCTTCCCTCTTCGCTAGTCCGGTGTGTGGTGCGAGATGATGACGGGGATGATGGGGGGAGTGCGGTGACGTTTGGGTGAAACGGCCAGGGACCTGGTCTTTAAATCTGCGGGCTATAGTTGTCCTCGTTGCGTTTCCGCGGCGCGTGGGCTGCCGACCACGATGATGCCTTTCGGACGTCACGTCGAAGGAGAATGGAATGATCGCTATACAGGCAGGTGATGATACAGTCAAGGAGATGCGAAGTGAGGACGCACGGTTGTTTGATCAGATGGAAGTCGTTGGCGCCGTCAGGGGAAAGGGCGGGGAGATTTTCGTAAAATCATACCAAAATGGCAATTTTCCGCCAGGAACAAAACCTCAAACAAAACGCGTTGCGGATAGTCAGTCGCGTTCGACATGCCGTAGTCTCTCTCTATCCATTGCATTATGCCGCTTGAATGGCTTCAATTAAGCTCAGAAAGCTTCCGCCCCCCGTCGCTTCGATCATGGACTGACCCGCAGCTATGCCCGTCGGCGACCATCC
>JAABUV010008054.1_pt1 | contig 10804 bp, 10 predicted proteins | sample 5559971 | NCBI WGS metagenome assembly JAABUV01 (sample SAMN10711881, study PRJNA513362) | rock metagenome | isolation source: Antarctica rocks | place: Antarctica: Victoria Land, Knobhead nord | collected 2015-12-19
ACTGTCATTCGACGCCTCGACAGCAGATAAAAAGAAGCATATCACTGATGTTCAACATTGAAAAGATAGAAACGACAGAATCAGCGATATAATTGACTTCAGCTGCGAAAAGGAACTCAGAATACATATATTCAAAGCAGATAACGTCACTAAAATGTGATCTATTCTGAAGACTCAATATGAGCAGTCGAATTTGATCATCCTATTTCTGGCAATCAAAGAACTGACTCAATCAAAGCAATCGAATTTCAAATTCATTCAGAACTATGCAGACTCGCTCAAGCAAGTCGCTATCAAGTGTGCAGACATCGAAAAAACAGTAGAATCATGAATGCTGAGCAATCTTTTCCTTCTAGACCTTAACGAAAGTCTAGAACCGTACATCTTCGACCTGATACAGAGCGTCAAGATCAATAAATTCGAACTATTAATCGATGATATGACTATCGCTCTAGCCGATCATGACAAACGATCAAATCAAGAGAAGAACTTCAGCTTCAAAAGTATGATAGCTCAGTTTGATGACAAAAAGTCGAAGTTTTTCCGGAAGAAGTCGAAGAAATGCGCTCATTGCGAGCAAGAGAATCACAGCGAACAGAACTGCTGACATCTACATTCGAATCTTCGTTCAGATGAATGAAAGTCTTATTAGAATAGAAAGAATCTGGTCAAAGAAGATGACTTCGAAACAAGCTTCGAAGCCAAAATAGTCAGAACAATGAAGATCGCCTGCCGAGCTGACAGTCACACAGATGTCTGATGAATAGACAGCGAAGCTGAGAATCATGTCTGCTATGATATAAACTTGTTCGATGAACAGTCATATCGAAAGATCATCGATAACAGCATTGTTACTGCAAATAATGAGGCAGTACTCATCGTCGAGAAAGGTTCGATTATAATCGACGTTTTGCTGAACGATCAACCAACCAAAATTCGACTAATCAATGTTTATCACTGTTCAGAACTACACTATAATTTGATGTCAGTCGGTCAGATGAAAGTCAAAGAGTATACGTGTAGTATAAAAAACGACAAATTTCGATTCATGAATTCAAAGAGTGTCGTCATTCTCATCGGCTCGAGAAACGATGCGAGAGCATATTTCGTGAATACATCAATCAATCTTTCAAATTCTCGATCAGTTATTCTGGCAAGCAGAACAGAATCAGTCAAGACGTCATGACGTCAATGACATAAACGGTTAGCTCATCTGAATATGACAGACGTCAAACGCCTTGTCAACATGAGCATCGACATCGATGTGAATTCGACTGATAGTCTGGAAAACGAAGAATCCTCAGAATCGATATGTGAGACCTGTGTCATAGACAAGCAAAATAGAACGTCAAGTCGAAAACCTCACATCAGAGTCATCAAAGTAGATGAGCTAGTACATTCGAATCTCGTCGACGATGATAAGATACCTAAGATCGATGAAGAATTCAGATATGTAGCTACTATAATTGATGACTACAGTCAATATACGATCATCTATCTACTGAAACGAAAATCCGACCTAAAAGGCGTACTTCAAAAATACCTGAAATTCATAAAGACTCAGAACACTTCGATTCAGCGACTGCGTTCAGATAATGAAGATGAGTATGCTGATCATCAAATCATTGAATTGCTTGAAGAGCATGAGGTCAAATGAAAGACGACGACATCATATAACTTGAGTCAAAATGAAGTTGCAGAGCGATGTTTTCGCACTCTTTTTGAACGAACTCGCGCTATACTGACTAGCGCCAAATTGTCGATACGACTATGAGGTGAAGCAATAATGACTGTCATCTATCTGAAGAACAGAAGTTCTATCACTGCGTTGAACAATATAACTCTCTATGAGGCCTGACATGACAAGAAGCCTGACCTTAGCTATCTACATATGTTTGAATGCATAGTCTATCATCATGTGAAGAAAGCTCGTCGAAAGCTCGATGACAAGAGCTTAAAATGTTAGTTCTTGAACTACGAGAAAGTCAATCAGTTTCGCTTGTGAAACGAAAAGAATGTACTAATATCTAGTCACGTTCGATGAAACGAGATAGTCATTGAAGTCGAGAAGTATGATGAAGATCTTTCGATACTAAGCTTCGATGATCAAATCAACGATGCATCTTCCTTGATAAAAATCACTGAAAATGCGAAGATCGCGAAAATTGTCGACGATCATCAAACAAGAACATTAGTCGCTTCACAGAAAGCTAGAAGCAGATCACTAGAACTAAAATCAAGCGAGTCAGATAGCTCAAGCGATTCTGATGCTTCTGATGCTTCTGATGCTTCGAGCGAATATCTCAAACGAGTCATTGCTGAATCAGTTGACTACAGAGCACTAAACGATCTCTGAGTCAGAGATCATAATCGAGACTTTGTCAGTAGAGCAAATCGAGTTCAAATCGAATCGAATACTTCACAAACAGTGAAACATGCTAGAGCTAGTCCCGATTGGGAACAATGAAAGCTCGCATTCAGAAGTGAGCTCGACGCTCACATCAAAAATGACATCTTTATTCTGAGAACATCTTCGTCGAATCGACGAATACTGTCGACACGCTGAGTAACTATCATTAAGCGAGGGCCCAAAGAAGAGATGATCAAATACAAAGCTAGATGAGTGTGTAAGAAGTTTTGTCAGAAGCAGAGAATTGACTATGACGAGATCTTTGCTTCGATGATCAGAGTCACGATCATCAAAATGCTTCTAGCATTGACAGTCAAATATGATTACGAAGTCGAACAAATGAACGTCATCATCGCTTTTCTAGAAGCACATCTAAAGAAAGAGGTCTGAATGCAGCAATCTTCGAGATTTGAGCAAAAAGAATCAAATGAAACCTTTTTGACCTGTCGTCTAAACAAGACTTTATATGAACTAAAACAGACGTCTCGAGAATGATATGCAACCCTGAAAGTTTACCTCATCTTCATCGACTATCAAAGGGTAGAAATTGATCATTCAGTGTTCATTCATGATAATGACATCATTATCGCTATCTATGTGAACGATTTACTCATTCTAGAATCGAACATATTCGATATCGAAGCACTGAAGCTGCAATTTGCAGAGCGCTTTCAAATGAAAGATCTTGACTCAATCGAGTGGTATCTAGAAATGCACATAACTCATGATAGAGCTGAACGAACTCTTTGAATCAATCAAAGCATCTATATCAAGCGAGTCATCGAGCTTCTGAGCATGAGCGACTGCAGCTCAACTAAAACATCGATGCATCACAGGTGTCAGCTCAAAAAGAACGTCTATTGAAAGTTCAAGAAGTGAGTCGAGTATCAAGCTATTTCTGAAGAAATAGAGAGCTATCAATCAATCATCGAAACACTGATGTGAGTAGTCTGTCAAACACGATCAGACATAGTCTATGCAGTGAGCAAATGCAGCAGATATTCGGCGAATTCTACTCTCGATCATGATCTAGCTGTCAAACAAATCATTCGTTATCTAGTCGAAACTGCTCAGCTGAGACTTCGATATGAATCTTTCAAAGTGAAGAGAGTTGAGAAAGCTGAATTCTTTGAATATATCGATTCAGCTCATGCGAATTGCTTGAATTCCCGAAGGTTCATCTTTGACTATATGTTTTTTCTATGAAATGAATCAATTAGCTGAAGCTTCAAACGTCAGCAATGCGTTAGCACGTCATCTGCTGAAGCTGAATACGTCGACGAATGTAATGCAGTCAAGAAATTGATCTTTCTGGTTCAAGCATTGAAAGAGGTGAGATATGATGATTCGAATACGAATTCAACTATCATTTTAGCTGACAATCAGGCGGCTATAAAAATGAATAGCAATCCCGTCAATCACTCTCGAGCCAAGCACATTGATACGTCGTATCACTATGTTCGGAACAAGGTAAAAGAGAAAGCAATTAGATTGAAATACATACTCATCGATCAAATGATGATCGACGATCTCATCAAGTCTCTGAAGTCAGGCAAATTCTTGAGATTCAGATCAGTCATGAAACTAGCTTCAAGAAATGAAGCTATTCTCGTCGAGCATGACGTCGACGAGTAAAAGAGCATGAATATACAGTCAGTAGAGAGTCTGAATAGCTTCATATAGAGCTTCAATTTCTAAGAGAAAGTGTTGAAAATGTTGAAAACAGAAAACGGTACTGTTATCCCTGTGATTAGTAATCTTCGCATTTATCCGGCGCTAGTGAATGAGTATTTACCCTTCGCTCACTTCTTTCCTTTCTTCTTCATCTTGTATGCTCTATCTACTAGATAGTTCAGTCAAATATATCTATATGCCTTTCTATTCTTGTGCCCTCGTATATCAAGATGCATCACGTAGCAGAAGCATTCAAAAGAGTAAGCATCGAAACTTTAGAGACAGAAACATACACAAGCTCGTTACATGTTCATTTGAACATGTTATAGAACAAGATCATGCTACACAGTCATGTTGATGATTGAACGCAAGAGATCAGACAAGCATGCAAACTAATATGCGTTTGTTTAACGAAAGTTATTCACATTATTTCTTGATTACTCATCATCAAGAAAATGATACTTCTGAATGTCTTCATTCAAGAAGATGCAAAAATACAGTCAAGATGCAGATGATGCATCTTCTTCTTCACAATGATTTCAACAAGCGATAGCATTGCAATAGCGCAGTATCACAAAGATCAATGAAATCAATGATGAGAAAAATACAGAGAACATGTTGCAAACATCAACGTAATCTCAGCACAAAGATTACATCTGAGCAATAAGATGATAAAGATGTGTGATGATTTTCAGAAAGCAGAAAGCATTCTTGCAATGCACATCAGAATCGAATGCGTAGATCTGAATGTTTATCTGCACTTTAGAAATGTTTCAGACATGAATAGCTTGCGATGCAATTGCAAATAAAGTCATCAAATGATGAAGCATGTACTCATGCATTGCTTGAACTGATTGCATTTGCAATCAAGAATGTTACAAGATGCTGACTTCTTGAACTATTAAATAATTGTTGTCATCATGAAGAATCTCAAAGCAATAGCAAAGATGATGATGAAAATGAAGCTCTTGAAGCAATTTAAAATGACTAGAACACTCATTCTTTAACGTGTGATCAATGCAAACAAATTTGATACATAGTTTTAAAACTCATTGTTTTGACTGCGTGAAGCAGTTGTATAAACTGCGAGTGATTTTCTATCTTAGAGAGTTTTGTTCACTCAACACAAATAGCATAGAGTCTTTCATGAGTTGATCTAATCAATGTCATAAGAATGTATAAATTTATTATTATTATTATTATACTCATGATGCTCATGATTGTAACGCAGAAACTGTGTTCTCTTGCTTAATGATTATTATTCATTGAGCAGAGAAATGTGTGATGAAAGAGAAATGTGCATAATGAAAAAATAAAGTGTAATTGTATTAAATAATTCTTTTCTTCTTTTGATTTGACTTATATCATGTAGATGTTGAATAGATTGTTAGTATAAATATGCAATTGCAATCATTTGATGTTTAACTGATCAATAGTAAAGATGCATTTTAATCATTCTCATGTATTAAGTACAATTGAGTCAATGTATAAAAATAATGCATAAGAATAATGTGAATGTGATTTCAAGAATTACTTTGTTTATTTAATTAATGAAAATAAACATTTTTTAGTTTATTAAAAAAAACATGATATCAAAATTTATCATGAAATTCTTTATAAATCTCAAATTTTTATCTTGAATAATGATGTGTTTGACATGAATTATCATTAAGTTGATGTTTGCATAAAGCAAAATGTTAATGAAAATTCTACAACAAAAGTGATAATGCAAAAGAATAATGCATTTACTTTTCATAAAGAAGTACATAAAGTCTTCAATGATCTTTTAAAGAACATTTAATAATAATAATAATAAATTCATACACTTTTGTGACATCAATTAAATCAACTCATGAGAAACTTTATGCTATTTGTATTGAGTGAACAAAACTCTCTGAGATAGAAAATCACTCGCAGTCTATATGATTACTTCACGCAGTTGAAACAGTGAGTTTTAAGACTATGTATTAAATTTGTTCACGTTGATTGCATGTTAAAGAACGAATGTTCTAGTCACTTTAAATTGCTTCAAGAGCTTCATTTTCATCATCATTTTCACTACTGCTCTGAGACTCTTCATGATGATGATGATTATTCAATAGTTCAAGAAGTCAGCATCTTGTAACATTCTTGATCGCAAATGTGATCAGTTTAAGCAATGCATGAGTACATGCTTTATCATCTGATGACTTTATTTGCAGTTGCATCATAAACTATTCATGTCTGAAATGTTTTTAAAGTGCAAATAAATGTTCAAATCTATGCATTTAATTTTGATGTACATTGTGAGAGTGCTTTTTGCTTTCTGAAAATCATCACGCATCTTTATCATCTTATTGCTCAGATGCAATCTTTGTGCTGAGATTGCATTAATATCTGCGAATTATGACTTTCTATCAAACAATCTTCATGTTTCTCTTTATGACTTTCTATCAAATGATCTTCATGTTTCTCTTTATGACTTTCTATCAAATGATCTTCATGTTTTTCTTCATGACTTTCTATTAAAAGATAATGCAAAAAGATAATGCAAAAGTCAAAAATTGAAAATTTTTCTATATTTAACTCTCTTGACGTCAAGCTTGAGTTCTTGACGAGTCAAGTTGAGTTAACTCAATTTTCAGTCGAGTTGAGTCACATCAAGTTGAAAATATGAGCAATTCAACTTAAGTCGAGTTGAAAATGTGAGCAATTCAACTCAATCTTGATTTGAATTTAAAATGTCAATTTGAAACTTGACTTAACGATCAGTCTATGATTAACAATGTCAAGAAGATGTTCATTCACAATGTCAGTGAATGAAGATATTCAGCGAAACATGTCAAAAGCAGATCGCAAGATGAAATCTACTGTACATGAATAATTAACGAAGTCAAGAAGATGTTTGTTCACAATGTCAATGAAAACATGAATACATGTTCAGCAATGCATGTCAGAAGTATGCTGCTGAGAATCATGATTTTAACAGTGTAAGAAATGCACTTAAATGAAGTACATTTCTTAAAAGATAAAATTTCTCAACTTGAATCAACAACTTTGAAAAGCACAGATGTTGAAACGTCAACTCATGAAGATTGCAACATTGTTGAGAAACAGCTTAATTCTGTTGCTGAAACTGTTGATTGCAAACAACTCATTTCACGTGCAATTGTCAAAGTACTAATAATTCATGAAATAACATACAACTTCAGTAGTAAATTCATAGTTAAGCTCATCAAGATTTTACAGTAAGAAGATAAATTTGCTGTGAAATTAAAAGCAGACGAAATGACGAGTATATAAAAGAGTGACATTGAAGCTTGAACATTGAATAGTCAAGAAATAATAGAATACAATGAATCATTGTATGTTTCAGAAGATCTTGCTGTCAGAGAAGAGCTGTTGAAACATCATCATAATGACTCGTTAGCGAAGCATTTTGATGCTGACAAGATCAGCGAGCTATTAAATCATAAATATTACTGAAAAAGTATGATCAAGAATGTCAAAAAGTATATAAATACTTGTGACATTTGTCAGAAAGTAAAGATGAAACGTCATTTATCATATGATGAGTTGAGATCATTATCTCGATTCACAGATTCATGAAAAGAAATCACAATGAATTTCATAACAGATTTGTCGTCTAGTAAATGAAAAGAAGTCGTGTATGACTTGATTCTTGTGATAGTCAATCACTACATGAAGATGATGTATTATCTGTTTATGAAGAAGATTCTGACTGTTGTAAAGTTAACAGAGTTGTTCTTTGAGAAGATTGCTTTAAGATATGAGATATCAAATGATATAATTATTGATAAAGATAGTTTATTTATCAATGCATTCTGATCAGAGATCTGCTATCATGTCAAGATGAAACGACGATTAAACATCATCTTTCATTCGTAAACAGATGATCAAACAGAACAACAGAATCAAATGCTGAAACATTATTTATGAATATATTGTTCAGAAAAGTAAGACAATTGAGCTACGCTTTTACTCATAGTTGAGTTTATGTATCATCAGACGAAGTACTCTTTGTTGAGCTGTAATCTTTTTAAAATCATGTATGATTACAAGTCAATCTTTGACATACACATCAAGAACAATGTTATGAAAGAAGAAATGTCAGCAGCAAAAGAACGCGTTGAAATGCTGCAAGATGTGCAAAACACGTTGACATAATAATGATAAAACGCGATTAATGTTCAGACAAAGTACTATAATTGAAAACATAAGTTTAAGTTCTTTAATGTTGATGATTTAATCATGCTATCAGCAAAAAACTTGAAGCAGAAGAAGTTGAGCAAAAAGTTATTAAATAAAATGATAAAGTTCTTTCATATACAAAAATTCATAAATAAGCAGATGTATCATCTTAATCTTTTAATCATTTATAGAGTTCATTCTGTCTTTCATGTATCTTTTTTAAAGTCATATAATTGTAGACTAAATGATGATTTTATACTTAATTATCTTGTATTCAAGCTTATTGATGATAAGCAAGAATGAAAGATAGAAAAGATTTTATAAAAGTGAAAAAGAAAGAGAATTTTATATTATAAGATACAATGAAAAGAATATTTCATTGAATATAATCAATGAATATTAAGCAAAGATATGAAAAATGTCTTGAAGCTTATAGAAGCTTTTGAAATGAGATTGAAACATGAGCGAAAAGCATAATCACTTACTTTCAAGCACAAACTCATTATTAGAAAAGAAGAATCATTGTATTATGATAGTTTCATTCTTTAATGAAACGATCACATATGTAAATTAACAGACAGAAGAAAAAAGCGCAAAAACGTTCAAATGCACTCGACAAGAAAGTGTAATCATCACGACACAATAAACATCATGCAATCATCACTTCATCAAACATTTCTTACATGAAGCAAGATTGCAAATTTCTTCTTCTCTTTCATTGTTAAATTTACATTGAGATGTGAAGACAGAGATTTGAAAGATGACAAATTATGCTAAAATATATTAAAACAATTAGAAATGTTGACAAAACAATATATAATTAAGATTGAATGTATTACAAAGCGCTTTACATTTAGAATTTCTCTAATAATATCATTGATAATCATCATTTCTTTGAGAATGAGCTTTTGAATCTTTAAAAGCTTAAGTTTGTGAACTTTTTCAAGATGATTCTTTACACAAGTTGTTGTTATCAACTTCTTGTAAAGAATTTTCTGATAAACAGTGAATGTTTTCAGAGCAACATTCTCTTCTTCATTCTTAATCATACTATCATGAATATTCTGCAAATGAAAGAATTTATTAACAGTTGAAATGCAAATGTTGAAAATTTAAACATTAAATCATGAGTGTTTAGCAGATGTATCAGATAAATATACTCATTGTGATACAAAAACTTTCATTACTTGTATAATGAGCATACTTCTTGTACATTGTCTTTCTTTGAAACATGACATCATATCATGATGCTTTATTCTTGATGTGTAGAACTCAAGCACACTTTATACAAATCATTCTATTTAAAATTTCAAGATCAGCAATGCTTCTTTTATTTATTCTCACAATTGATAGCTGAAAAGCATCAATAATGACATCAAGAAGTGAAATAAGTGAATCTCATCATCATTCTTCAATTTCGCGAAGTTTGTGAGTTCAACAAAATCATTAACGAAGCATTAATAATCATTTCATTTCTCATTATCTTTCGATTTTTCTCTTTGATAATTGAGATGTACTCAAAAGTTTGAATAATAAAAGCAATGAACTTTCAATCAGAATTTAATGATGTTTGCATCATCATGAGTAATTTAACATCAGTAACATGATGATCATCATATTTGATTGATGTTTTTTGAGCAAACTTATGATATTATTAATCACAATAATAATCATGAAATCTTAAGTTGTGACATCACTTACTTTCATAATAATCTTGATTCAAGCGTCAGTTAACTTCATCATCTTATGACTTTCTTTAAGCATTATTGCACATTCATGATTCATGATCTAAATTTCTTACTCTTACTATACAGATATACTCAAAGTTTGTTAAAAGTAATCACATAATAATAAAAGTATAATCATGATTGAAGAAAAATGAAGTTGAAGAAAATGAAAAGTTGAAAGAAACTGAAAAAGTGATAAACAAATCAACAATTATTATTCACTTTTTTTTAATTCTTACTCAATTCAACACTCATTATGAATTTATGTGAAATTCTATATACTGTAACGAGCGCTGCGTTAGCGCAGCGTTCTTTTCACATCAAAAATCACTTCTTTCTGCACTTTATATTATAACTGTTTTCAATGCAAGAACTTTATGAGTTTATTTCTTCTTTATTTTTTCTCTCTTTCATTTAATTCTTTAATGATGTCACAGCTTGAAATTGATTCAGTATGCTCATTGAAAGTATCATTCAAATGATCATCATTGCTGCACTCATGATTTCTAAGAGCTTTCTCAAGTTCGTGATGTTTTTTTCTCATTGCATTGCTTTTCATTCTACTTTTCATCTGAAACATGTTAATAAAATGTGCTTGATCAACATTCAATCTTTGTCACACTTGCACATCATCATAGTGACATTAAATACTCATCTTTCATATAAAAATTAATTGAAGTTAATTTTTCTTATGCATAATTGCATCAATAATGCATTGTAAGACTTTGCATGATTCTTGTGCAGTTGCAGATGTCAATGTGTCATCTTTGATGTTAAATATTGAAAATGAGCTGCGTTGAAT
>JAABUV010008055.1_pt1 | contig 10804 bp, 6 predicted proteins | sample 5559971 | NCBI WGS metagenome assembly JAABUV01 (sample SAMN10711881, study PRJNA513362) | rock metagenome | isolation source: Antarctica rocks | place: Antarctica: Victoria Land, Knobhead nord | collected 2015-12-19
CCCAAGGCCCAACGCACCCAACCCTTAGAGCCAATCCTTTTCCCGAAGTTACGGATCTATTTTGCCGACTTCCCTTATCTACATTGTTCTATCAACTAGAGGCTGTTCACCTTGGAGACCTGCTGCAATTATGAGTCAATCATGTTTGAATTGAAACTCATTCATAACTTCATAAGTGAAAACTTTTATTGAAGTAGAACAAATTTATTAAGATGATCAAAAAAATATTGAAATTCTTGCTGAATTTTATCATGAAAAGTCATTTCACTTAGTCATTCTGCATGTAATTATCATAGATTCTTAATTCACATTCAATATTTTAATTAATTTATTTCAGAATGATAAATTATTAATAAATTAACTGTGATTTTTAATCATTTACAAAAACTTTTTCATATTGTTGATAAGTAAATCATGAAGTCAATAAATATTTCGTAACATGATTTAAATGATTGACAACGAGATTCATCTGTACATGATGTCAACTACGAATCTTTTGATTTTATTCTGTGTTCAAATAGAAGTCAAAAGAATCAAGAGATCTCAATTCAACGCAGTTTAAACGATGTTAAAACGTTGCGTGATCAGAACAGTCATCATGCAGAGTTTTCATCTACGCGACAACATCTTTTTCAACAGTCACAATCAGTTTACGAAGAAGACTAATGACATGTCGATGTCAGTAAAAGATGAGAAGATACTACTAGTGAAATAAACAATTCAGATGAAGAGTCTGCGAGTTGTGATTACAAGTGATCGAAGAATTTGCAACACGTCAACTGCGTCGATGTTGAAACATCTTCATCACATCGACAGTGTCATCGAGTAATTGATGAAAAGATATCAGATAGAATAGTTATTTCAGATGATGAGTCTAAGAGTCGTGACTACAGTGCTTGAAGAAGTAGTGACTCGTCGATCACGCTGATATACTGAGAAAACTTGAACTCATTTTCTTTACTTGACGTCAGATCATACATCTATCTACGTGAAAAATCAAGAACTCATGAGAACAATCAGAATGCATTCTCTACTATCGATCAGAATCATGCATCGAATGATTGCAATCATACGTCTATACTAACAATATATTCAACGTCTACGTGACACAAGTCAAATCAAGAGCAGAATAGAATTATTTAATACAATCACACTTTATCTTCTCATTGTATGCATCTCTCTTTCATCACATATTTCTCTGCTCAATGAATGATAATCATTGAGCAAGAGAACACAGTTTTTGACATGAAAATCACAAGCATCACGAGTGCAAAGAAAACATCTTTCATCTTTGAATCAAAAATCGAATCGAAACATCATTTGTATAGAATATCATCAATGAAGAGCAGAGCAAAGATGATGTGTCATAATAAAACAGCACAGACACTCTCATCAAGAGTTTACTTGAGCATCACGCGCTGAATAGAAGCTATAGATTTATTACTGATAACATAGTGTCAATTTTATTGTTTCGATGACGTGAAATCATCATGTAGTCGATGAGCGATTTTCTCTCTCAAAGAATTTTGTTCTTTCGATACACATAGCATAGTTTTTCTCATGAGTTGAGTCTAAATCAATGTCATAAGTGTGTATGAATTACAATTACAATTAACATGATTTAAATCATTTCTTCAACTGAAATGTTTTCATCTTTTCAATGACAGAAAACATAATGATGTTTTTTGATGAAACAACATATAATTATGCAAATGATGTTATAGTTTTCTGATAAGAATAATTCAATAATGAAGTTCATAATTATATTTTTTCAACGTTTTTGTGAAATCAAAAGAGAATGATGAAGTTCATTGATATTATTTTTAAATATTTTGCTTCATTAATAAATATGACAGTTTCAAATGTATTATTTAATCATTGATTAATAGACTGACAACGAGATTCATCTGTACATTATGTTGACTATGAATCTTTTGATTCTATTCTGTATTTGAATAGAAGTCAGAAGAATCAAGAGATCTCAATTCAACGCAGTTTGAATGATGTTAGAACGTTGCGTGATCAGAAAAGTCATCATGCAGAGTTTTTACTCACGTGACAACATCTCTTCTAACAGTCACAATTGATCTACGAAGAAGATTAATGACATGTCGATGTCAGTAAGAGATGAAAAGATACAGCTAGTGAAAAAGACAATTCAGATGAAGAGTTTGCGAGTTGTGATTATAAGTGATCGAAGAATTTGCGACTCGTCGACTGCGTCGATATCGAAACGTCTTCATCACATCGACAATATCATCGAGTAATTGATGAAAAGATATCAGATAAAATAGTCATCTCAAGTATTGAGAGTCGTGACTACAGTGTTCGAAGAAGTAGTGACTCATCGATCACGCTGATATATTGAGAAGACTTGAACTCATCTTTTTTACTTGACATCAAGTCATTCATTTATTCATGTGAAAGATTGATAGCTCAAGAGAACGATCAGAACGCATTCTCTTTCATTGATCAGAGTCAAACATTGAATGATTGCGATTGCACGTTTATACTAACAATTCATTCAACGTCTATGTGACACAAGTCAAATCAAGAGAAGAAAAAAGTTACTCAGTACAATCACACTTTATATTTTCATCGTGTGCATCTCTCTTTCATCACATATTTCTCTGCTCAATGAATGACAATTATTGAGTAAAAGAACACAGTTGTCATGATGTCAGATCATCAACTCGATTTAGAACATAAATCAACGATATCTTAGATAATCTTGATTCATTGAACTAGTTCAATGAATCAAGTCATCAATCTAGTCATCATCATCTTAATTTAATCTCAGCAATTCTGTTTTGATCATCTCAGTTGTGTTCGCGAACTTCTGCAATCTTAAGTCAATAAAACTATTGTTTAGTTTTGATTTTGCTCAATTCATGTATATAAAAGTTGAGTTTTTGTTCTTTTCTTTCATTCTTTGTCTTTCATCTTATACATTATTTGATGTATTGTTTTGTATTTAAATTCTATCAAAGTAATAATAATATCAGTTTTTTATATTGATAGTATTTTTAGTTTAGCTCAATTTTTAACATTATGAAAGATTTACACTTTCTGCAAACATTTTCATACATTGAAATCTCATCTAGTTATTCTTTCACTCAAATGAAGTCATCTTACAACTTCTTGATCAACGATGAGCATGCTGTTGAACAGTTCGCTCAAAGTGTGATCAAAAATTCAATCGAGATCTTTTGCACAATGCAAGAGCTTCAAAATCAAGTTCGATAACATGATGTCATCACTTTATCTTCATTCATCATTCTCAATTCTTCAGTTTATATAGAATTGAATTCTCAATCTTTCATGACAATAACTCAGATCATTGCACAAATCTTGAATAATCAATCTCTTCTTGTCGTTCACTTTTTTGCAAATTCTGTCGCTGTTTTCATTGCTTTTAGATTCAAGAAGCTTTTCAACATATTTAAGTATGAGAAGAACAAAGATCGATTGAATGCATGAGAGCAGAGTTTGATACAGCGCATGAACATGAACGATGATCATTACTTCTTTCATCGAGTTAAGATCATTTATGTTGAGTCATAATTCATCATAGATAAGAAGATTCACAATTTAATGAATCAATATCGAGTCAATGATCTTTGTATCATTTTCATCTTTGCAAATTAATAACACAAGTTGCATCATTGCTGTGACAATTTTTTTTAAAACAGAAGATGCTCATTTATATTTTCGTGAAATTTTGAAGCAAGACATGAATAACTTTGTTGATTACTACAATCTCTTTTATCAAAAGAAAGAATGTTCTTTGATGAAAGATTTCTCGTTGATTGACTGTCTGAAGTGCAATGTCAATTATTTCACTCAAGTCGTTGTCTTCTTCTGATGGAATCTTGATGAAACTCAATTATTTATCTTTCATCAATGAGTTCAAACATTCTCTGACATCAAAGAAGAGCTTCAGCAGCTTAAACATCATCAATCTCACTTCATCTTCATCATCATTTCATTCATCAAAGTCAAGAGCATCTTTGCATTGATTAGTAACTTTTTGAGTTCAAAAATCATCATTTCTGTGACTGTTGTTTTGACAATATTTTCATCGCTTTCTTTCTCATCTTTTGATGAGTCAATGAATCTAAGTTTCATCATTGTCATCATTCAAGATAAGACTCTGATCGTTTCTGAGATCAAGAAAATCTGCAACAAGTGAAAGCTGTGTTACTACTGCAAATTGCAACATTCAAGCAAAATCATCAAAGAATGCTCAAATAAGAAGTTTTTCACTTTGCATATCATGAACATTTACAACAATGATGTCATCAATATAGATGAAAAAGTCTTGCTGTTTGCAAAAAAAGTTTAGTTTCTGAGCTAAGTCATGCTCAGAAATTTGTATACATATCATCTTGTCTACTAGTCTCAATCTTTTCACTCTCACTTCAATCATATAAAAAGCTTTCTGCTAAATCTGTCTTGAAACTCTTTGAATTCAATTTGACATTCAAAGATAATCACATAATAATATTCTGTATTTTACGTCAAGCTCAATCTAAAGTTCTCGCTTTCACTCTGATTGATAGTGAAGTTTTTGCTTATGTCTTTATTAATAAATTCTTTGCACAACAACATCATCATTTCTAGCATCAATTAACTCATTCTTGCAGACTTCAAGAATTTGATGATCAAGTTGCTTTAATCAATGACATTATTCATGTTGTCAAAATCACAATGATTTTCGATAAATACATCAAAAAACTATTCTTTTATGTCATTGAATTAAGTCAATATCTCATCATCATGAGTTTATCATGACTTTGTCATCACGTCATTGATGTTAATTTTGAGCATAATATTCTCATTTTGTCTTTTTTCTTTTGTCTTAATTATTGTTGCTCATCTCTCATCAAGATCTATGATCTTAATTAATAAGAAGAAAATTTCTCATTTGAAGTTAACAAAGTAACTTTCTTTCAGTCTCGTTCTCAATTCACTCACAAGAAGTAACTCAGTTCACGAATCATTCATAAGAAACAATTCAGTCTACAAATCATTCACAAGAAGTAATTCAATTTACAGATTGTTCACAAGAAGTAATTCAGCACTCAGTTTGCTTGCAAAAAGTGATTTAGTTTCTTATTTGCTTGAAAGAAGTAACTCAGTTTTCAGTTCGCTCACAAGAAGCAATTCAGTTCTCAATTTGCTTGCAAAAAGCAACTCAGTTTCTCATCTGCTCATAAAAAGCAATATAATTTCTCGTTTGCTTACAAGAAGTCAATTAATACTCAGCTCATTCACAAGAAACAAATCTCATTCAATCTTGTTTCTTGTTTGAAACAAGAAGCTTCTAGTTGTATTCTTTAAATCATTCAAAAAGAATATTCATTAAAAATCAAATGTCAAAATTCTTTCTTTTTTAAAATTTCTATTGTCTTTTGAGCAAATCAATTCAATTGATCTTTTATACAACTTGACATAATTGAGTTGAAAGTTTGAAGCTTTGATCATGCTGCTCATGTCAAAAACATTGAAGTGTTTAACATCATTTTAAAGAAAATCAATGTCTTCTTGAATCTTGAATCAATCTCGTCTTCTAGTTTAAATTCTGATGAGTTGAAATTGCATCACGCAACTTTAACTGTCTGTTCAAAAAATGACTCAACTCTTGCTCAGTTCTTGTCTCACTTTCAAGACAGTACATATAATAAGAATCATCATTTGAATCTTCATCAAATGAAAAAGAAATTTCATTTGACTGCATTCACGACACAAAAAGATCTTGAAGTTTATCAACAAAGTAAAAATGTTGATTTCATCATAATTTTATCATTCAAATATTTTGAGTTTCTAGATGTCTTCTTCAAGAAGAACGTTGATATCTTGTCTTTGCATCAAACTCATGATCATGTCATACATCTTAAAGAAAATGCTCAATTCTCAGTCTTCGCTTTATACAACATGAGTCGTGACAAAATTCTAGAACTTCGTTGTTATCTGAATGAGAATCTGAGCAAAGATTTTATTCAAGTCAGTTACTCTCAAATGATCATTTCTGTTCTCTTCATCAAGAAATTTGAAGAAGAACTTTGCTTCTGCGTGAATTATTGAGATCTGAACGCTATCACAGTCAAAAATTGATATTCTCTGTCTCTGATCTCAGAAATGCTGAATCATTTAAGTCAAGCTAAAATTTTTATCAAGCTGAATATTATTTCTGCGTTCAATCAACTTTGAATCAAAGAAGAAGATGAAGCTCTCATCGTCTTTTGCACTTGATTTGAATTATTCAAGTATCTAATCATGCTTTTTGATTTATGTAATGAGTCTGTCTCATTTCAGAAGTACATCAACAATATTCTTCATGAACATTTAAATAAATTCTGTACAGCTTATCTGAATAACATTTTGATCTATTTCAACAATGAACTCAAACATGAAATTCATGTCAAGCTCATTCTGCAAAAGCTGCAAGAAGCAAATTTTCAGATGAATATAATCAAATGCAAGTTTCACGTCACTCAAGTTTCATATTTAGAATTGATAATCATCATTGAAGAGATCAAGATGAACTTTTTCAAGATAAACATCATTGTTAATTGATTCATCTTGATCAACGTTAAAGACATTCAAAATTTTCTAGATTTCACGAACTTTTATAAAAGATTCATCTATGATTATAGTAGAATAGTTACTTCGCTCACTCGTCTCATCAGAAAAGATGTATTCTTTGTCTGATTTCAGAAATGTCAGATTGCATTCAACATTCTTAAGAAAGTCTTCACTTTCAAGATTATTCTTCATCATTATAATTCAGATCACAAAATTGTGATAGAAATTAATGCTTTGAACTATGTGTTCAAAGATATTCTTTCTCAATATGATGAGAACGAGATTCTTCATTCAGTCGTTTACTTTTTGAAGAAGCATAACTCAGTTGAGTGTAATTACAAGATCTACAATAAGAAATTCATGATCATTGTTTGCAATTTCAAAAAATGATGATCAGAGCTTGAAGACTTTATCTATTCTGTTGAGATGATCACAAATCATAAAAATCTTGAGTATTTCATGTCAATTAAGCAGTTGAATCATCATCAAGCTCGTTGAAGTGAGTTTCTGTCTAAATTCAACTATTGCATCATTTATCATTTCAACAAGATCAATGATAAGTTGAATGCTCTGACACGTCGCTCAGAAAATCTCTTTAAAAAGAAAAATACATTCAATTCTTGACATTAATATCAACATCAGACAATTCTGAAAACTTATGTTTTAAATTTCAATATTGTTGAAAATCTCGCTCTTGACATTTTCAACATCAAGATCATGAAGCTTCAGTCACAAATCATCATTTTAGATTTAATTCAGTTACATCTGTTTTCAATTATTTCAGCACTCTTGCAAATTCTAGCTTTCATGAATTTAAAAATCGAAGAATTCAACATTGAAAACATCAAGTCTCAACTAAATCAAGACATTCTGAATCTTGATGAAGATTCTGCTGACATTCTTACTCAAACATTGTGAAAGTAAGTCGAAATCAATGACAAATTTGCAACTCAGATAATTGAAGCACTTTGCAATGAAATGTGACATCACAACAGAATCTTTTTAATTGAATGTGAAAAACAGAAGAATCATCTGTACTTTCAAGAAAGAAAATATGTGCTCAACACAAATAAACTACGTCTTCGTATCATTCAGCTCACTCATGATAATGTCATCAATGATCATTCAGAAAGAGCAAAAAGTCATGAATTGATCAGTTGAGTTTACTGATAATCAAACATCTATAAGTATGTTCAATGCTTCGTATGAAACTATCACATGTGCACACGTTTCAAGCTCTCTAGACAATGAACTCAAGAATGATTGTGTTGCCTTTCAGTTCTTGAACGTCGTTGATGTGATGTTTTCATGAACTATGTAAATTCTTTATCGCTCAATATCTTCATGAGTATCACATATAAATATGTTCTAGTCTTTATTCATCATTTTATCAAAATGAGATATTTAGTTTTCATCATTTTTATGAAAGTTGAAGAATGTTATAAGTTTGCATAGAGCAAATCATATGAGTGTATTCTAACTAGAAGTTCAAAGCTGAAGTAAAAAGAAAATGCAACACGACGTGAGTTTTACTCATGAAGACACGCTAGATCGCTAACATATCAACAACAGTTCTACTCACAGCTTTATACTAGTCTATGTTAAACTAATCAGACTAATCAAAGATAACAGAGATGCATGTTTGCAACATTATCTTGTTTCTTCATTTAGTAATGTTCTCATTATTGTAGTTTGACTGATTGATTCTTGTTGAGTTGATTTTTAACTTGACTTGTTTGAATATTTCTGATGAAAGTCATTTATGATCTTTAAGCAGTCTTTGAACTCATTTTCATCAACATTGTATCAATGTAGATCGACGTCATAGTCTTTTCAATTGATACGATATTGCAGTCATTTTCTGTAATGTCTGAAATTCAGTATGTTCTTCACTTTTCATTCATCTTCATCATCTATTACTATAAAATCAGATGATTCATTTCATTGTTCTTTCAAAAGATTTTTTGAATTCAATCATAGTAGATTCGAAATGAACTTTGAATGAATTTTCATTGTCGATGACAGTTTCAATCAATATGCATGTTCGATTTCAGTCAGAATCTTGAAAGATTCTAGCATTTTATTGTTCAGCTTCTTTGATGATCTTGCGATCATAATGTTTCTAGAATTCAGAAACATCATGTCATTTATCTTGTAAATCATTTTCTTTCAATGCTTGTTAATTTGTTTCTTCATTGTGACTCTGACTTTTGCTAATGTCTGCTTAATCAACGTTAATAATCATTTCATGTGTTTGAATATATTCTCTACTTTGTTTGCTTGAATTCTAGCTTGAGTGATTTTATATTCAGTTGAATTCAAATTGAAGCTCATATGAGAGTGAAAGCTCTTATTCAGAAAGAACGCTGATTGTTCAATTGATGACAAAATAGCATTGTTATTAACGAATTCAATCATAAATAGTCAGATGAATCAGTCATCTTGCATGTACAAGTAATAACTTCGTAGATATCATTCTACATTCTGATTCGCTCTTTTCATTTGATCATTGATTTGTGAATGATAATTAATGAATAGTTTCATCTTAATATTGAGTCTCAGACATAAAAACTTTCAGACAATCAATATGAATTATGAATCTTTATTGAACATTATTGATCTTGATAGCTCATGAATTCTGAAGATTCATATCAGCAGCAGCTTGACTGTTTATTCAGCAAAAGTCTCTTCATCATCTGATCAACAGAGTATATAATGACGTTCTTTAGACAATCAATTTATCATTGTCAGAATCGCGTTGCTTTCAATCAGCAATATGATCATCTTAACAAGTTTAACGTTCAATTCATGTCAGAATAATCATTGATTGAAAGATTATGTGCTTCTCTTATCAATTGAATGATCATTGACTGAGAAATTCACAGTTTATCATTCTTTCAGAGTACTTCGTTCAGTACTCTGCAATTGTCTAAACTCATATCTTGACAAGTTCTTCTGTTCTGTTCTATGACTGTTCAAATGTTGATACATTGTTGATTCATTTGATTTTTGATTATAATTCAATTCTGAATAGAAATCATTTCTTCGATTGAATCTTCATTAGCTTTCGATTTCTGTTTCAAATCTGAGTCAAATATGAGCAAGATTTGAGTCAAATTTTGATCATCTTCTATTGATTGCAATTCAAATGTGCTTGCTGATAATAGCATCTGATGCTGATATAGCTTTCAATCATCATTTGATTCAACTGACTTGACATCTGACATTCTGATCAGTATGTCTGCTTTCAAATTCTGCTTTTCTGATTAATATATGATCTTGAAGTTATATTCAAATAACTTCTCAGTTCATTTAATCTGTCGTTTGATCAGTTTCTTGATGATCATGAAGTACTTCATATTCAGATGATCGATGAAGATCTTGATTGAAATATCAGTACATTTCAATTCAAGACATCAATGTTTCAAGCATCGAATAATAGTCAAAAGCTTTTTATTGTAGATCTCGTAATTGTATTCTGCAGAAATCATGTTCTTGCTATAAAACATCATTGAATGTAAAATGTTTTCATCATCATATTGAGACAATACTTCATCATTGACATAGTTCAAAAAGTTTGTTTTCAGAATAACTTTTCTGATTGAATCGAAATGCTTCAGAACAAAAGCTGTCATCATCTGTTACTTCAGTTTCTCAAAGATCGTTGAACAAATCTCTGTTCATTCAACTGAATGATCTTTTCAAGTCAGCTTTATCATAAATTGAGTGATCTTCAAGAAGTTCTTTATGAATCATCGATAAAAATTGCAGAAATCAATGAAGATCTGTACATGAATCAACAATTGAAGCACTTTTCAGCTTCAAATCACATCTACTTTTTGAAAGTTCATTCGTAAATCATTGATGAATATTAATAGTTTTAAAAACGAGATCTTCTGAATCTTGAATTTGCACTTGTCAATGTTTATCTGCAGATCGACTTTACGAAGCTTGTTTAACATCTCTTTCACATGAATTCTATGTTTCTTCAAGATCTTACTGTAGATGAGAATGTCATTCAGATAAATCTGACAGAATTTATGCAGACAGTTGAACAACACATCGTTGATATAGTGCTGAAAGAATGTTGATTCATTGATTAATTCAAAGAGCATTATTCTATATTTGTAAACATTGAAGAAAGTGATGAATGTGATTAAATTCTCACTTTCAATGCTCATGCAAAGCTTATTGAACGTGACGATAATGTTAAATC
>JAABUV010008058.1_pt1 | contig 10801 bp, 11 predicted proteins | sample 5559971 | NCBI WGS metagenome assembly JAABUV01 (sample SAMN10711881, study PRJNA513362) | rock metagenome | isolation source: Antarctica rocks | place: Antarctica: Victoria Land, Knobhead nord | collected 2015-12-19
GGGCCGTGACGCTTAACCCCGAGCGCGACATCGTCGTCCAGACAGCCACCGTGCAGACACTGATGACACCCGGATAAGCACACGTCGTTACGAGACCCGCGCGGCAACCCCTTTGACACTCACCGGATGGGCAGCAGCAGCCGCCAGACGATGCTGCGCCCGATGCGGACCCTGTCCTGGTGTGCGATGGTCATGGGGCTCCAGCCTCGGCGGACGTCGATGGGCGGCAGGCGCCCCGCGATGCGGCGGCGCCCGGTTCTGCCGGGATCGCCCGCCTGCGGGCGCGGGCGGGCCGAGGCGGACGATCCCCGCCGACCCGGTGCCGCAAGCCTAGCCCGGAGGAACTGAACGGACTCCTAACCGGACGCATCGATGTCGCGCCTGTCGCCCGCACCCGTGACCGGTCAGGCAGGCAAGGTTGAGGCTCTGCCTCAAACTCCGCCAAAGGCCGGGCCTTTGGATTGCCCTTCTTAAGAGACGGGTTTCCAAAGGCCCCATGCTTGAAGGAGGGGGCCTTTGGCGGGTCGAGGGCAGAGCCCTCGTCTTGCTCGCCGAGCTTCAAGCCGGGACGCCCCCGGCCCCGCGGCCTCCGGCCCGTCCCTCACCGCCCCGCCAGCGGCCAGAACAGCATCAGCAGCGGCACCCCCGCCACGACCACCAGCAGCGACAGCGGCGCCCCGAGCCTGGCGTAGTCGCCGAACCGGTAGCCGCCCGGCCCCATCACCAGGGTGTTGCACTGGTGCCCGATCGGCGTGAGGAAGTCGCACCCCGCCCCCAGCGCCACCGCCATCAGGAACGTGTCCACGCTGAGCCCGAGCTGGAGCGCCAGGCTGGCCGCGATCGGCCCCATGATCAGCACCGTGGGCGCGTTGTGCAGGAACGGCGTGACCAGCAGCGTGATCACCAGCACCGCCGCCAGCGCGCCGTACCCAGGCAGCCCGTGCAGCGCCGCAAGCAGCAGCGCCGCCAGCAGCCGGGTGCCGCCGCTGTCCTGCACCGCGTGGCTGATCGGGATCAGCGCGCCGAGCAGGATCAACACGTGCCACTCCACCGCGCCGTACGCCTCGTGCATCGTCATCACCCGCAGCAGCAGCAGCACCACCGCCGCGCCGAAGAACGCGATCGCCACCGGCAGCACGTGCGCCGCCACCAGCACCATGGCGGCAGCGAGCACCAGAGCCGGCACCACGCTGCGGTCGTTGCGCCCGAGCGAGAGCGCGCGCTCGGCCAGCGGCAGGATGTGCAGCTCGCCGAGCCGCTCCGGCATCTGGGCCGAGGCCGAGCGCAGCACCATCACGTCGCCCGCCCGCAGCCGCACGCTCGCCAGCCGCTGCCCGATGCGCTGCCCGGCGCGGCTCACCGCGAGCACGCCGATCGCGAACCGCTGCTCCAGCCGCGCGGCCGCCAGCGTCCGCCCGACCAGCGGGCTCTGCGCCGTGACCACGCCCTCGACCAGGCTCGCCTGCCCGTGGCCCCCGCCCGCCAGCGCGAGGCGCGCACGCGCCACCAGTCGGTCGAGGTCGGCCGGCTCGCCGCGCAGCAGCAGCACGTCGCCGCCGCGCAGCGCCATTCGCGGATGCGGCGGCAGGCGGCGGAACCGCTCGCGCACCACCAGCGCCACCGCGACGTCGCCCTCCGCCATCGCCTCCAGCCCCGCCACCGTGCCGCCGGCCGCGGGCGAGCCCGGCTCGATGCGGGCCTCGGCGGTGTAGTCCTCCATGTTGAACGCCGCCTCCACCGAGGGCGCCGCCCTGCGCCCGCGCGGCAGCAGCCGCCAGCCGAAGGCGAGGAACGCGGCGCCCGCCAGCGCGATCGACAGCCCGACCGGCGTGTAGTCGAACATGGAGAACGGCCTGCCCAGCACGTCGGCGCGCACCTTGGCGATCAGGATGTTGGGCGAGGTGCCCACCAGCGTGACCAGCCCTCCGAGCATCGCGGCGAACGCCATCGGCATCAGCAGCGAGGACGGCGAGGTCCTGGTCCTGCGCGCGAGCTGCAGCGCCACCGGCATGAAGATCGCCAGCGCGCCGACGTTCTTGGTCACCATCGACAGCATCAGCACCAGAGCGACCAGCACCGGCACCTGGACCTCCACGGTGCGCAGGCGCGGCGTGATCGGCCGCATCATGGCCTCCACGATGCCGGAGCGCGCGATCGCCGCGCTGACCACCAGGGCGGCCGCGATGATGATGACCACCTCGTCGGAGAAGCCCTCGAACGCCCGGTGCGCGGGGACCACGCCGATCAGCACGCCCACCAGCAGCGCCGCGATCGCCACCAGGTCGTAGGGCAGCCTGCCCCACACGAAGCACCCCACGGTGCCCGCGACGAGCGCGAAGGACAGGCCCTGGTCAAGCGTCATCGGCGGCCCCCGGCATCGGCGGGGACGTTGACCCCGCATCGGCGCGCAGGGTAGCCAAGCGGCCGCACGCGAGCCACCGCAGCCGCCAGCAAGGTTCGGAGCATGGCCCTGAGTCACACCCCCGATCCCGGCGCCCCCGGACGCCGGCCCGCGAGGAAGCAGGGCCGGACCCTGCCCGGACCCGCCAAGGGCCTCCCTCCTTCGAGCATGGGGCCTTTGGAAACCACTCTCTCGTACCGAGAGCCCTCGAGTGCGACCGGTCCGGCAAGCAAGGTTGAGGCTCTGCCTCAAACTCCGCCAAAGGCAAGCCTTTGGAATCCATCACTTAAGGAAGGGGTTTCCAAAGGCCTCAGGCCTTTGGCGGGTCTGGGCAGAGCCCGGCCTTGCTTGCTGACAGGTCGATGTCAGGGGCCATCGATACTGGGCAACGGACTCCCGAGGCTCGTCCCTGAGCGGAGTCCAGGGGCGGAGCCTCTGGCCTCGCCCGGCCGGCGCCGTCCTGCGCGCGCCGCCCCGGGGCGCAGGTAGCGCGCGTGGGCGTGTTCGCGCGCCTGCTCGCCCGCCCGGCGCCGCGCCTCGACGCCGCCGCGGCCGACCTCGCTCCCCAGCCACCGGCCATCGCGCGGCCCGCCTCGCCGCCGGGCGGGCGGACGATGCTGCGCGAGGCCGTGATGGCCAAGGTACTGCACGGCTGGCTGCAGAACCGGCACCAGACCCTGTTCCCGCTCGCGGTGAACCTGCGCACGCTCGACGCCGCGCAGCGGGCGACGCTGGCGCGGATCACCGCCGTGCTGCTGCTGGCCGAGGGCGCCCCCCCGCCCGAGGCCCCCGGCACGACACGCGAGGACCCGTCGCGCGAAGCCGAAATGCGCGAAGCCGGGGGCGAGGCCCGGGCGCGGCGCTGGCTCCTCGCCGCCGGCGCCGACGCGGAGACGATGCGCACGCTGGACGAGGCGCTCGCCGACCCGCCCGCGTCGAGCCGGGCGATCGACGCGGTGCTGGCGCAGGGCCTGGCGCCGTACGCCTACGTGGCCGCGCTGGTGGCCCTGGACACGCGCGACGGGCCAGGCCCGCACCTGCTGGAGTACCTGGCCGCGCGCCTGGCCCTGCCGGCGACCCTGGTGCGCAGCGCCAACCGGCGGCACCGCCGCTGAGACCGGCGGCGATCGGGGACCGGCGGCGGTCAGGCGCGACCGGCAACTGCCCCTGCACTCCGCTCAAGGCCAGGCCCTGAGAATCCGTTTTGGTAGTGGAAGGTGTTGCGGAGGCCCCACGCCGGAAGGAGGCGGCCCTTGGCGGGTCCCGTCAGGGTCCGGCCGCGCCCGCTGTCAGGCCCGCCCCGAAGTTCGCCCGCCTCACTCCCCGTCCTCGGTCAGCGCGCGCAGCGCCGCCTGCATCGCCACGTTCTCCACCAGCAGCCGGCGCGCGACGTCGGCGAGCGTGATCCACCCCACGACCCGGCCCGCGCGGTCCGCCACCGGCAGGCGGCGGACGTGGTTCGCCGCCATCAGGTCCATCGCCGCCTGCAGCGTGTCGTCGTCGCGGCACACGACCACCGGCCGCGACGCGACGCTGCGCACGGTCGTTGCCGCCGGGTCCAGCCCGCGCGCCACCACGCGGTACAGGATGTCGCGGTCCGTCACCACGCCATCCAGGTGCGCGGCGTCGCCGACCGGCAGCGCGCCCACGTCGATCTCGCCCATCAGCTCCGCCGCCTCCTGCACCGAGGCGGACGGCTCGACATACTCGACGCCCTGGCTCATCACGTCGGCAACGTTCACGGCGCGCTCCTCGCGGGACTCCCGCACCCATACCACCCGCCGGCGCACCCCGCGAAGCGGGGCCGGCCCCTGCCCGGACCCGCCGAAGGCCTCCTCCTCCAGGCGCGAAGCCGCTGGAAACCCTTGCCTCGAACGAATGGACCCCGAAGGGAGCCGGGGCGAACATCAACGCGGATCTTGCCGCCCGCGCCGCGGTGCACGCCGCGCGGCTGGACCGGGCCGCCTCGACCAGGCCCCGGGCAGCGTCGCGGCCCATGCCGGATCGGGCCGACGTCGTCCGGGTGCGACCGCTCGGGCCAGCGGCGCTCGGGCGGAACCGGCGAGGCAGGCGAGGCCGCAGGCCTTGCCTCCGGACTCCGCTCAGGACCGTGCCTCGGGACTCCCCTTCCCGGGAGAAGGGGTTCCAAGGACCTCATGCCTGAAGGCGGCGCCCTTGGCGTCTCCGGGCAGAGCCCGGCCCTGCTGGCGGACGGATCGATGTCCGCAGCCCCCGGAGTAACGTCCCGGTAAGACCTCGCCGCTATGGTCGTGCGAACCAGGGACGGCCGGGGATTGTCGATGAGGAGGGAACGGGGGCTGGAACGGTTTCGGACCGATCCGAGCGGCACCACGGCGGTCGAGTTCGCGATGGTGGCGATGCCGTTCCTGATGCTGCTGCTGTTCGTGTTCGAGCTGTCCTACGACCTGTTCAGCCAGTCGGTGCTCGACAACGCCCTCCAGCTCGCCGCCCGCCAGCTCCAGACCGGCAACGCGCAGAACGTGCACGACGGCAACGACTTCATCGTCAAGTACATGTGCCCCGACCTGAACGGCCTGCTGACGTGCAGCGGCGTCTACGTCAACGTGCAGCGGATCGCCCCGACCTCGGCCCAGGACTACTGGGACTACACCACCGGCTCCGCCCCGGTGTCCGGCGGCGTGCTCGATCTCGGCGGCTACGTCGCGGGCAGCTTCTGCAACTCCGGCCCATCGCAGCTCCTGCTCGTCAGCGCCGTCTATGTCGGCCCGAGCTTCATCGGCGGCCTGCTGCCGGGCGTGCTCTCGGTGTCCTATGGCGGGCGCCTGGTGCATCCCACCTTCTCGTCCGTGGGCATCGTGAGCGAGGCCTACACGCCCAGCGCCGCGACGCAGGGCGCGGCGAAGTCATGCTGAGCCGTGCCGGCCGGAGGCACCCGCGCGGCCGCGCGCCCTGCGGCGACGGGCCGGCGTCGCGCCGCTGGCGCGCGGAACCCTTGTGCCGCTGGCGCGCGGGATCGTCGCGCCGCCGGCCCGCGACGTCGTCGCGCCCCTGGCGCGGGCTGGCGGCCTGCCGCCGCGGCGTGGCGGCGCTGGAGTTCGCGCTGGTCGCCCCGCTCATGATCGTCATGATGATCGGCGTGTTCGACATCGCCAGGGCGATGACCGTGCAGCAGGAGGTGTACAACAGCACCCACTCGATCCTGGTGTCGGCGAGCAGCCTGGCGGTGCAGCCCGACAAGACGACCTCGCTGACGCCGACGCAGGTGCAGCAGAGCCTGTCCGCTGTGTTCGCCGCGATCCCGGGGCGCCGCAACGGCACCCTGTCGGGCATCACCGGCGTCATCCTGACCTCGGTCAACTTTACCCAGTCCGACCCGAAGTGCAAGCCGACCCAGCCCAAACCGTGCGCCTACGTGCCCAACGTCGCCTGGAGCGTGGCCTACGCCGACCCGGCCGGCCGCAACGGCGGCAACGCCAACTCGTTCCAGGCCGCGACCCGGCCCTGCATGCAGCTCAACCAGACCGCCCCCACGTAGGAATCCCCCGGCGACCTCACCTCGGTGCGCACGCTGAACCTGACCAACCCGGACCCGATGCTGGTCGTGGACACGCACTACCAGTACACGCCGCTGTTCTTCAGGTTCGTCACCGGACCGATCGACTTCTGGTCCTCCGGCTACTGGCCGATCCGCAGCTTCGATCCCAATGCGGCGGTCGGCGCGCGCTGGACCCGCTACGACATCGCGAACCAGAACGGCGGAGCCGGCAAATGCAAGGGCTACAACTGATGCCGGGGCAACCGGCCGGATCGCGGCGGAGGCTCGGCGACCGGCGCGGCGCGGTCGCGGTGATCTTCGCCCTGTCGGTCGTCCCGCTGGCGATGGCGGTCGGGCTGGCGTCGGACTACAGCTTCTACGTCAAGGTGCAGTCGCAGCTCAACCTCGCCGCCGACACCGCGGCGATGCAGGCGGTGCGCGTCGCCTCCGAGGTCAGCAGCATCAACAGCGACGGCACCAGCATGTCGCCGGCCGACTACCAGACCGCCGTGCAGACGGCCGGCCAGCAGGCGGGCCAGCAATGGTTCCAGGCGCAGATGGCCAACCTGGTCAACGGCTCCGTGCCGGCCGGCAACATCGCCGTGACCGTGAACTACAACCCCATAGGCAGCCGGTTCACCTCGAGCGTGTCGTACACCGGAACAGTGCCGACGAATTTCGGTGGGTTGTTCCGCGTTGCCAACCTCAATATCGGCGGCGCTTCGAACGCAGTCATCTCGAACTCGTTCGTCGAGGTGCTGATGCTGCTCGACAACTCGGGGTCGATGCTGATCCCCTCGACATCGGCAGGCATCGCGCAGATGGAGAGTGCGACGCCGTGCAGCACAAAGGGCAATTCGAAGGGCGGCGTGGGATGACTGATCCTCGCGGGGCGGGTTACTGGTGGAACTGGGATTATACAGGAAACTACGGTTATGACACCAGTTTAAATACCGCGCCCCCCGCCAGCCCGGTCAACGGGCACTGTGACCCCGCCTACACCGGTGACACCAAAGCCTGCGCCTACGCTCCAGCCATGCAGTTCATCGATAAGAATAACACCTGGGTGTGCACCAATAACGGAGGTTACTATTATCAACCTAAAGGGCAAAAGAAACCTGATTACTATGCCCAGGCGCCATGCGCGTTCGCGTGCCACAGCGATTCCGGCGGCAAAGGCGACGATTTCTACAGCCTTGCGAGAAACGCGGGCATCGAGCTGCGCACGGACGTGGTGCAGAATGCCGCCGCGAACGTGATCCAGGCGCTGAGTGACAAGCAGCAGCCGAACCAGTTTTCCGTGGGCGTCTATGCGTTCAACAACACTCTCTCGGCGGTATGGCCGACATCGGGCGAAGCGACGGCGGATTTGACAACGACCCAATCCAAGACCAAGGCCATGACGACGCCGGTGACGCTGTCAACCTCCGGTCCCATCGGCAACACGGATTTCACGGCTAGCATGCAGTCGCTGATTCAGAATGTGACCGGCGCCGGCGATGGCACCACGCCGACAACCCCGCTCAAGAACCTGTTCATTGTCACCGACGGGATCAACAATCCAAACACTGACCCCTCGATCGGCCCGATGACGTCGGCGACCAACGAGCAGCTCTGCTCAATGTTCTGGGCCAAGGGCTTCAACGTCTATGTCCTCTACACGCCCTACCTGCCGTTGCCCTCCGGGAAGTATCAAACCGTGGTCATGCAGTACTCCGAGCCGACGCAGACCAGCGCCACCGCCGCCAACGTCGCCGCACTCCAGGCGTGCGCCCGCTATCCCTCCCACTTCTTTCAGGCGACCGACCCGACCGCGATCAACACCGCCATGCAGACGATGCTCGCATCCGCGCTGAACTCGCCGGGCCGCGTCTCGAATTGATGCCAACGGTCCTTGAGTGTGACCGGTCAGGCAGGCAAGATTGAGGCTCTGCCTCAAACTCCGCCAAAGGCAGGCCTTTGGAATCCATTTGCTGAAGGAAGGGGTTTCCAAAGGCCCCTGGCCTTTGGCGGGTCTGGGCAGAGCCCGGCCTTGCTTGCTGACAGGCCAATGCCCAGGGCCACTGGTATGACACGCCGGCCGCGCAGGCACGCCGGGCCTGCGCCGCCGCCCGGCCCTTCGTCCCCCGCCTCACGCCCGCCGCCGCGCCCCGGACCTCCCGCCCCTCCGCCACGCGCCGCTTGCCCAAACCGCCCCGCCCCGGCCAGAAACTCACCCCCGCCAACAGCCGGAGCCCGCGCGCCGGGCCGGGGGCCGCATGCACAAGAACACCCTGACCAGCCGCGCCAACCGCGAGCGCATCCTCGCCACCGCCACCCGCAACATCGCCGAGCACTGCTTCCACCACGCCACCAGGCCGCGCATCATGGCTGGCAGCGGCCTCGCGATCGCCACCCTCCAGGCCCATTTCCCCAACAACACCCTGCTCCTCGCCGCCATCTGCGAGCGCCACGCCCGCGCGCTGCTCGAAGCCACCGGCTGCGTCGACCCCGACGACCCCGCCCCGCCCCGCGCGGCCCTCGTCGCCACCGCCGCCCGCATCCTCGCCTGCATCGACGCCCGCCCCGATGCCCACGCCGTGCTGATGCGCGACCGCCCCTGCCTGCCCGCCCCCGCCCTGGCCACCCTCGACCACCTCGACGAGGTCGCCGCCTTCCAGATCGACTGCGCCTGGAGCGCCATCCGCCCCGACCTCGCCACCCCCGACCGCCTCGCCGGCCTGACCAGGCCGCTCCGCACCCTGCTGCTCCGCTGGCCCGACTGGCGCGAGCCCGGCGCCGCCGGCCACCCCGAGGCCGCCGCCGACCGCGCCGTCGCCATGGTCGAGGCCACCGTCGACCGCCCCGTCCCCCGCCCCGCGCCGCCCCCGCCCGCGCCGCCCAACCCCCACGCCCACTGGCTCTCCGACGCCGCCGCCGCCCGCACCCGCGTCTTCGGCCCGCCCGCATCGCGTCTCGCCGCGCAGGACACCACCCCCCGCGACCCCCCCGTTTGTCTCGCGCCGCAGGACACCCCGCGTCTCGCCGCCCAGGACACGCCCGGACACCCTCCTGGCCACGCCCCGGGCCCCGCGACAGCCCCCGCGCCCGACGCCCCGGACCGCCCCGCCCATCCCGGCCTCACCCTGCGCGACAGCCTCGCCCGCCACGGCCTCACCTCCGGCGCCGCCGCCGCCCGCCTCGGCCTCACCCGGCAGCGCCTCCACGAGGTCATCCACGGCACCCGCGCCATCACCCCCGACACCGCGCTGCGCCTGGAAACCCTCCTCGACGAGCGCGCCGAGACCTGGATGGCCCGCCAGGCCCGCCACGACCTTGAAACCTGCCGCCGCACCGCGGCGACCCCGTAAGGCAAGGCAATCGGCAGCAGAGCCAGGGCTCTGCCCCGTTGCTTGAAAGCGGGGACCCGCTGGGGGCAGGCGCCCCCAGACCCGCGCGCACAAGGATTTCGCTAGGACGGCCGGGGCAGCGACCCCACTATCCTGCGTGCAGGAGACAGACCAATGGCCCTACAGCTTGGCGCGACCCGCGCCGCCTTCCTCGCTGCCCACGTCCCCGCCGAGATCGCCGACAAGGCGGCCGAGGAACTCGCCGCCTACGAGACCCGCTTCGCCACAGTGGAGAGCAAGCTCGCCCTGCTCACCTGGATGGCCGGCACCAACATTGCCCTGACCCTGGCGATCGTCGGCAAGCTCTTCCTGACCCACTGACGCACCAGACCACGCGCAGGCTGCGCCGCCCCGAAAGGCCGGGACAGGAACGACGAGGACACCGGGCGCCACACCTCGCCCGAGCTCGACGCCCTGCGCGCCGAGCGCGGCCCCACCGACATGTCCCGCGCCAAGGCCAAGACGGAAGAGGAACTGGAACGCGACATCGCCAGCGACCCCGACTGGCGCGACATCCCCCGCGACTGGTACAGGACCGCCGCAGCAGCCCTACCCACCCCGCAGCCCCCGGGTTCTAGCACCGCGGCAGGGCCGCCACCCTCCGCCCGACGAGCGCGCCGGCTCGCCCCGGCCCGCCACCGCCTGCTCCAGCGTCTCCCGCACGAACCGCGTGTACTACGGGATGCCCCGCGCCCTGGCGCTCTCCCTGACCGCATCAAGCTGGACGCAGTGCTCCTGGACCTGTGCCCGCAAGGCAGCCCGGCTACGTCCCGTCCAGCCGCCCCACCAGCGCCGCCACGTCCGCCCGCCCGCCCACCAGGTCGTCCAGCCCGAACGGGCACGCCTGCGGCAACGCACGCGCCTCGCCCGCATCGTCGGCCTCGGCACGCACCCGGTCGAGCGCATCCGCATACACATCCGCCAGATCGATCCGCTGCCGCATGGACGGGCTGAACCTGTCCCGCGCATCCGCCAGGAACCCCGTCACCTCGCCCCGCCAGTGCGCCGCTGCCGGGCTGTCCGGCCACGCATGCAGCTTGAGCAGATGCGACAGCGCCTGACGCAGCAGGCTCCGGCACGCCCGCAGTTCCGACAGGCCCACGTCCGCCACCTCCTCGATCACGTGCGCCCAGTCCACAAGCTCGTTCAACCGCTCGCCCGCCGCCAGCCGCCGCAGCAGCCCCGCCTGCCGCTCCGCCCACGCAAGCGCATCGTGCTCATACAACCCGTCCGGCATGATCGCCCCCTACGGCCAAAGAACCCACGGTCCTGGCGCCCGCCACACAAAACACGCCCGGCGCGCAGCAAGGCAAGCGGCAGCAAGGCCAGGGCTCTGCCCCATTGCTTGAAAGCGGGGACCCGCTGGGGGGTGCCGTCGCGAGTGTGGTGGAAATGGCTTGGCTGGATCGTCTCCGGCGGGCTGAGGTTTGCTGCTGTCAGGCGGCTTGGTCAAGCGGGACGGGGTCGGCGAGCTTGTCTGCGAGCGTTTGCCAC
>JAABUV010008061.1_pt1 | contig 10798 bp, 10 predicted proteins | sample 5559971 | NCBI WGS metagenome assembly JAABUV01 (sample SAMN10711881, study PRJNA513362) | rock metagenome | isolation source: Antarctica rocks | place: Antarctica: Victoria Land, Knobhead nord | collected 2015-12-19
TGCTGAGCTAGCTGATCAGCAAAGAGCCTGCACAGCAGATGCAAGAACGCTTTATAGGCTTATAAATTCTGAAAAAGCCTGAAGCAAACAAGACGATCGGCAGGCGATTGCTGCAAGAATACAAGTGCTGTTACTGGGATCCTGGGATTTCAGCCGTATTTACCTTGTGTTGGGGATGCTGAACCCAAATATGTCAGGAATGATCAGGACTGCTGCGCCACCCGCGTTTTCTGTGCCAGTGACGTATGTCGTGAGAGGACCGAGTTCCACGTTCTTGCCTTTCAGTTCGCCTTGCTTGACAGTGCCGATGCAGCAAGGCTTGTCAATGGGAGCCATTGCAGTACACGTATATTGGAAGGACGCTCGTGTTGTTAATCGCTACATCAATGCTGGCCTGCCGCACATGTAGCGATGTTAAGACTCAGCCTTACGACATTACCGCGACTCAACGTAATGTGCATTGGCCGACTGGGCCTTTTTTAAGGTGTGAATCCGAGACCAGCTTCCCAAACTTGCACTAGCGAGGAAGCTTGATAAAGTGAAGGGACGTGTTTGAGTGGACATAAATGGACAAAACGCGCGTCTCGACTTGTAAGCATGAAGTGCATTGTCTTGCATCTCGCAGCAAGTCGCTCCTGGCTGGTTGGCTGCAGATGAGTGCTGAAAGCTGCTTTAATGTCAAAGCATCTGAGCCTTAGTCCAAGTCAGTTCACGGAAACGCTGCCGGCCACAAGCCCAAGCAAATACCACGTAGATCTAACGCAAGAGGATGACTTCATGTATGTACCTGAAAAACCAGTCAGACATATGGTCTTGTATAGGTCTTCAGATCAGTTGAAGCATCTTGCAGGCACAGATTGCAGGCACAGACAGGTATCAATGCCAGGCACAAAGCACACAAAATTTCGTGGCCGGCTGCTCTGTGATGTGATCCACACAAATCCGGATTGTGCGTCTGTTATCGTGTCGTCATAGCGCAAAAGCTGCCTGCACCGCTCACCAAGGCCAAAGTTGTAAAGCAAAGTGCACCCAGGGTCAGCCCTGGGTCCGTTGTGCAACAACTGGCAGCAATGCTTGCAAATGAAGCAAATGACGGTGGACAGTGCGATCAGGGTGTGAGTGTCAGGGTGTGTGACATTGATATGGCAGGCATTTGAACATGAATAAAGCTGTGCTTGTTGTTGGCAAAAAAATGCACTGTGGGATGTGGATGACATCCAGTGATAGCATGTGTGGAAGGCAATCAATGTGTGTACATGCAACTGCAGCAAGAGTCATTGTCATGTAAGAAAAGAGGTAGCAGAGAGGTACACATTACCGGTTGATGACACCTTCACCTCAAGTAGGTATGATTGGTAGCCTGCAGTCTGTGGTAGAAGCGGTGCTGCTGTTACCGCTAAAGGTGCAGCTGTTGCTGCTGCTGCTGCCGCTGCTGCTGAAGTCAGGACAATATTGTGATATGCCGGTATGAATGTACAGACTGTGCAGCACAGAAATGCACACTGCAGGTAATAATCCAGGTTATGCAGCGAATTTGTGAGCTTGGACTGCTATACTGTGCCTGTCAAATGAAGCAACAGACATGAATGCAAAGGATGACACCATGATAGACTGGTAGGCTATCGTGCACAATGGCACCAGGAATGACTTGCCAAACACACATGCTAGTGCTGGCAGAGCTCAATGAAAAAGCTCAGCAGACAAGTTGCAAGTAGAGCAGCCCTAAACGGCAGTGTGTCTGGCCTATGCTCATGGACGAGAGGCCATTTGCATGATAAAGCGAGTGTCTTCATAACTGTGAGATCCAGGATCATTGCAACCTTACAACAGTACCAGGAGCTGCAGTACCTTCTTGCGTGCTGCAGGTAGTATATGCTGCGCAGGTTCACATGAGGCAGCAGACGTCGGCTGGTCTTCTTCTTCCCAGTCCTTGCTGCTGGTGCCGTCTCTGCTGCTGCTGTCCTCATCTGTACCTGCCATCTGAGGACCAGATTCAGGATCTTCTTAGTCTGCATACTTGTCCTCACCGTTTGCCTCTATCTCAAGACCATCTGTTCCTCTTCCTCTTGATCCCCACCCAAGGTCAAGTGCAGTCCAGCCCTATTTTTGCGCCTTCCTTGAAGCTTTCCTCTTCTTCTTCCTCTTGCGCTTCCTCCTCACTCCCTTCTGCCTGTTTGCCTTTTGCTGCATACTGTGACTCACGCTCTGCAGTTTGCTGCCCTGCTGATCTGTGCAGGAGGGCTGCGCCTTGGCTGTTGCCTGTTTGGCTGTTGCTGGGATGACTGCCTGTTAATTGGCTGCTATTGGAAGTGCTGCTATCTGATGAGCTGCCGTCTGATTGGCTGCTGTGTGAACTGCTGCTGTCTGTCACTTGGCTGCTTGGAGATTCACTGTCTGTACAGGCAGCGCTCAGGATCTCTTCAGACAGCGCTCAGGATCTCTTCAGTCATTACCTAATTAATGTGAGCGTTGCTCTTGCTGGCATGACGATATTGCTCCTTGGCATTCAGTGATTAACCCAATGCTTGTGCCTATAACCTACACACTTCATTGCCTTCTCTTCATTGTATTTTGGAGACGAACGTTACTCCTCTGGGACAGAGAAGATTGACGGGCAGAACAACACGTGGCATAACCTGAGCGTTGCTTCTGACCCATAGGGTTTATACCAATGACAGAGCGAAAATGGCAGATCAGGTGATAGTCTGCTCAGCTCATCATGTACTGGGCACATCAAGTCAGGTGCGTGTTGCCGGGGTGAGCGCCTAGCAAAGTACAACCAGCTGTTGCACATTGAAGAAAAGCTTGCTGCTAAAGCACAGTATGCTAGCAAGTCCCGTCACATTCCTTGGGGAAAATGACAGTGCAACAGCTGAATGTGTTGATAATAAAATGCAGAGACAACGACAAGAAGGATCAGGCAGGATGAGTGCTTGGTGCGCTTGCAGTGAAAACAAATTTGAAGGTCTGCAACCTAACTAGATGTACAGGCATTACAGCGTGTGTATCAATTCACAGCAACATATGGTGTCATGAAAGTCTATAACAAGCATGGAGACTGTATCCCAAATTAATTTGTCTGTCACTACATTGCAATTGCACAATAACAGTTTACGCGTAAACACTGTCAATTTATCCAAAGGTAAAGTCAAGCATGAGCTGTAGTGTCTGTATAATTAACAGTGTTGTGGCGGCAAATAGCTGCTGTGCAGCTGTGTCACTGGGACTTGTCCAAAATTTAGCCCATCTCAGCCTGTACAAGTAGAGGCTGAGAGTATGGGAAACGCCATAGATGTTCAATTTATGGGTGCTGCCACACATCAACAGCAAAGACTCACTGGACGGAATGCAACCCAAAAGTCGAGAGTTGCGAAACAAAAATCACAGCTCCTGTGACCAAAAACCCACAACTCCAGTTTTGTTTCTGGTGCCCACTGTGGGGTGCAAGATGCCTTGAGATCAACAGACAACGCCTCAAAGCACAGTCAATCTTGAATGTGTGCTATACCTCATGCAGTGGCAGCAGCCTTTATGGCAGTGATGCTGCCTCTGCAGAGAGGACAAAGGGGGGGTTTGCTTTGCTGTTGGCATAAAGTGGAGAAGCAGTCTAAGCACAGCTGATGCTCACATCTGCTCAGCGTTACCTGAAAGACACAAGGCTAGGACCGATTAAACAAAGCAGTCGCTTGCAATATGTGATGCTGCTGCCTCAGGCAGCTTGCTGTATCTGAAACAGAGACAATTAAGATATTAAACCAACCATGCGCACAATCATTGGTGCTTGCAAGCAAGGGGTTATGCATTGGATGCTCTTGAGGCATCATACATGAAGTGAATCATATCCAGCAGTGTTCAAGCTGACAAGGGACAAAGGCACTGCATGCATGCAACCTGACTCATGATGACCAACACTATCGATGACATCAACAAGAGAAAGGACCTCTCTGCGACTGCACTACAGAGCTGAAGCAAATATGCTTTTTGCAATGGCGCTCAATGGCGCTCAATACTTGTAACAATGGTAGGCAATGGAGCATGCCTTGCAGCTCACCTGCAGCGAAGAGTCCAGGCAGATTGGGCATTCCTCTTCCTCGTCAACTGTTGATTGTGAATTGGAGATTTTGATGCAGAACAAGGCTTCGTCCAGATTCAGAGCTTGGATGTCCAGATTCACAAGAACACCATTGAACCAGAAATCTTGCCCAGACTTGTCTGCAGCACGACACAGCAGTGGTACTATTGCAGCACAGCATTGACTCTCAAAGTTGGATAAAAGCAACCGGCAGCAACATGTGACTGCATTGATTGCTTCTGCCAAACCGGCATGTCTTCACTTGATGCATGGCAGCCACAACTGTCTGCCAACCATGCTGACCAATACCAAAGTGTCGGACCTGTAAGGTCCTTGACAATGGCTTGTTGGCGGTGGGTAAGCTCCTCCCTGATGGTGTTGCAGCAGCCAATGAGATGCTGGCGCAGGGCCACTTGACACAAAACCCGCAAGGACAGAGGCCCCAAGCCTGCAGACTACGGGATGCTTGCATAGCTTGCGGCAGGATGCACTGCACAAAGACAGGACAGCGTATGCCAGCACCATTACATATGCTGCAACAAGAGAAGAGACCAAGTGGTCCCTGCAGCTTTTGCTATTTAGCATGTTTCCAAGTAGAGCAAGTAGACGCTTTTTGTGCATCACGCAAGCCCACGGCGTTGCCAGTTTGCCATCCAGCAACACAGTAAACCCACAGTGCTGGTAAGTCTACCCAACTGACGCACCAGAACAAATGCAGGGCATGCACACAAGCATGTCTGTCCATACTGCTGTGCTTGTGCAGCATCCACTAAGCACTCTACATGCTGGAAGGGAGTACTCGTGCTGCATGCCAGGACTGATGTTTCTCAGCCAACTGGAACACAAAGTCCTCATTAGCTGAACACACCTTGTCCCAGCTCACCGCAAGCCTGTATAGCTTCAGCAAGAGGAGTCTGAGGCCGCAATAAGTTCACAACCTCTCTGAATCCTGTTTGCCAAGCAAGCATGGCTGGCAATGTCCTATTGAAACTGTAACAGCTCCTCAGGTCTATAATTGGCACAGTCACACTGTCATTTCTCTGTTGCAGCCCGATTCTTCGGCCATTCTCCTGCAAATAATGTTCCTTTCAAATGCAGCAAGTGAGCAACAGGACTTTGTGAGCGTGTGTTGCAGGGTTGCGTGACACTACAAGTCAAGAAAGCTAATGGCCACCTCGACACTGATAGCAGTTAGGAGGTGGGCAATTGTACCTGCAGGATTGCCTGGACAATAGCGACACTATGGCTCTCAACAGCAGCGTGAAGCATAGAGCTTCCTGCTGCAAGGCTGACAATACTGTTCATGCCTTGATCAATGGTCTGCAACATCAAGTCAGCGCCAGCCGCTAAGAGAGCCTGGACGCAAGGCAGACTGCCAGCAATAACAGCCAAATGGAGAGCTGTAAGTCCATTTTCTGCCCTGCTGTCCATATATCTGCAGCAACACTCACAATGGCTAGTGGTGAGCACCCACAACCAAATCTTTGCTGCAACAAAGCACAGCTGGTGCTTGCCCAGTATCGATATGAGAATAGCAGCAACTACAAACACAAGCTAACTGTATGAACAATGCACCTATAAATGTGGTGTGAAAAGCAGCATGCAGACTCTCAGAGGGCCTCAGGTGGCAATTGCATGCATACTGCGTGACACATGGGCTTGGGTTATGGCTGTTATGCTACTGACATGTGAAACGCAGTCAATCCCAAGGTCGAATCCCGCAAGGCGCATAAAATGTGAGCATACCTACAATTGGTCACGAGGTTGAGTTTTCTGGCATCTTTCAGAGAGACTAGCCCGCTAGGTGCCTGAATCTTGAGGCTGTCACTCAGCATCATTTTGAGAACAGCCACAGCTCCATTGGCTGCAGCATGATGCAAAGCCATTCGATACGACTTGTCCTGCTTAAATGGATCTGCTCCTTGCTCAATCAGGTACTTGGCACAAAATGCATGCCTGCACAAGGCACCATAGAACAATCAAATGGCTTTGCAGCTTGACAGTGACACAAGTTGCAAGGTTTTCTTCTGGCTTCATGTGAGTGCAAGCAACTCCCAGCATGTACCTGCTGGGGGTGCTATCAACTTACAAAACCCACCCTGTTGCACAGGCAGCTGACAGCGGCGTTTGACCATTGCTTGACCTCTGGTTCAGAACTGTCTTGTACAGTTGGGCCTGAGCTTGACTTGGTTTTCCAGCACCACCAGCAGGCTTGAGCATAGACAACACCTCCTGTAGAACGCCAGTGTGCCCACATGCTGCAAGACAAAAATTGAGGCTCAGCTCATGAAAGGGACAGGCAACGTTTGCTGAACCCGTTTGTTTTCAGAAACTGGTGTCAGGACATGGCAGCCCGGCAAGGCATTGCCGATACCATCGTACCTGCCGCACAGTGCAGGCAGTTGCGCTGACGGATCAAATGTGTATATGCGGCAAGAGATGGGTTTTGCCACAGCACCTGCAAGCACAAGTGGTGGTACTACTGCAGAACAGTGCGGCCTCCTTTCGCGTCAGCCGATTCACTGGCCCACCTGTCTTACTTGGCCAGCGTCACCGTTGGAAGCTGCTGTGAGAAGCAAAGGGCCTTCGCCACTGAAACAGGAGACAGACTGACCCATGCAGGGCGAAGCTTCCCTGGACAGCAAATTGGGCTGTCAAAGTTGCGCTACTGGACGATCAGCGATCCCACTTCAGGGGTCCTCGAGGGGAATGGTGGGGTGGTACTGTCAGAGGAACTGCGGAGGGACGTAGGGGGAACCAGGCTTGGGGGAATCGGCAGGAATAGGCAAACACAGGGGCAGTTCATAGGGAGGAGTGGTGGAAAGGTAGTGGAGCTATGCGGATTCCCCCTTGGGGGAACTGCAGGGATTGTCAAGGGATCATGGGGGAATTGCAAGGACTCTTTCGCGTGTGGGGGAATGGCAAGGACTCTTTGTTATGTGGGGGAATTGCAAGGACTTCATTACATAGAGGAATTGTGGTGGATCCTTGTGGAAAGCAGGTGGAGCATGTGCAAGTTGAACTAAAGCATATAAAAAGTCACTAAACACACTTGCACCCAGGCGAGAAGCTGTGCAAAGCTATAGACAACTGGAAAACTGTTCAAATTATGATGCTTTCCTCCATATCTTGACTGTGGCTTCAGATGGACTGTACTCTACACGTAGAGCCGGCAAAAAAGGCTATCTGTGCTGTCATATCCAATCAGTGACCTTGTCTTGAGGCTGTTCGTCTAAGGACTTGGCTGACACTCCAGCCTGCAAAGACAGTGCATTGTCATTTTTAGGCAGACCTGAGACAGTGTGCAGGTCCAGCAAAGCCATACTGCAGCGACAATATGCTGCATTGCAGATTGTGATGCAAGTTGTCTTTTGTTCATGAAGCAAACTTTGCATATGCGGTGTTACCTTGGCCCTGAGTTGCTCTGCCTCTTGTGCAAGCAGCAGATATGCGTGGGCAGACAGGCACCTGCACTGTGAGTGACAGCCACTGCGCACACAATTTGCGAAAGCGACTGCAGCAAGTATGTACTGCACTACTCAGGATCCAGTACTTGCTAGAGTCGCTGATGGCTGCTGTAATCCTGCAACCATGTTTGCATGTTAGCCAAGCAGCAGCGGCCAGGAGGCATGTGATGAGGCGCAGGTAACCTATAAGGCTTCTGAGATGCAGTTGGAATAAGCAATCGTAAACAATGCTGGTCATCAAATCAGGGTACTGGTAGGGATTCACAATTGCGACTAAGCACATTCCGACAGACACAGCATGCAAAAGATCAATTGTAGGGGTGAGATGGCAATGGAGCAGAACAGCCTGTCTGTGCTACGCAGAGGTTTGACACACCATGACAAAAGGTCATTGGCACATGTCCTTGCAGCAGTGACGTAGCTATACCTGCAACAGCACTTGTCGGAGGCCATCTGTGAGCACTGGATCTTCAGCTGTCATGGCACCTGCCCATAGTCATGTATACCAGCATGGACAGACGGCCCCCAAACAAACAAACAAACAATGCCACTGTGGACATGCTTGGGGGATCAACGACACCTTCACATCCTGGGATGTTGGTGTTTCCAGCAGCAAGGTACAGACTTTTTATGTTGCTCACAGAGCTTGAGCTGTAGTTCATAAGTGAGGTAGTCATAGATGAAAGCAATGTAGTCTGTCACATTGTGGCAACGTGCAACAAGACACCTTATGTTGGATGCAGTGAGGGAAACGCAGGGCAAGTCTGACGAGGAGCAATACTCTAAGAGATGAGTGTAGGGTGCTATGCACGATCAGGCTTGTGTACAGCATTAACTAGCGTGTCCACGTGGCAAGGAATCAAGGTGCAAAACATTGCAGTGCCGGTCATCGTGAGCAGAGCTGGGGTAGCAGATCACACTGACAATACAATACAGCCCCTTGTGCGCTGGGATAGAAGTACATTTCTTGCTGATATGTCAATGCCCTGCACATCCTCCATCAATCATGACTGTGTGTGTATGCTTCTACAGTCACTAACATAGTGCTGAGGGGCCGCACACCCTTTTCCAGTCTTTCACAAGTCTGTGACGTCTCTGTGAAAATGAGTCACCAGCAAGTTGGCCTGAAGCAAATGAGAATGCCTGTAAGCTTGTGTACCAACAAATGCAACAGCTGCCTTCTGCTTTCTCAATGTCCGTGTCTACCTTTCAGACGTCTCCATAGCAGCGTGTCAAACAGTGTCTTCATGTTGTTAATGAAGTGACATCTGCTGTTGGTGTTAAGGCAAGGTCATTTTTTCTACGCAACTGCAGAGCCAGGCCCCTGCAGTCACAAAATAAATGGTACTGTTGCAGCTTATGTGTATGCTATCAACTAGCATGATCAATCAAGTTGATACATCACTATCTATACACATCAATGATGATGTTGTGCAAATGCTTTGCATCTGACAGTAGTTCATATTGTCCTCTGACATTTGTATACCAGACCTGCTCTTTGGATAGATGCACATCATGCCTTGTAGGCAAGTGTGTGAGTTGATTTACCTCAGGACTTGAAATAACAGGTTTTCTTTCAGTAAAGTTCAAGTGAGAGACAACGTTGTGCTGCCGTTGGTCGGATGGAGTGCCTGCATGGTTGTCCATGAGGGTTTGCTCTGTCTGTGACAGCATACACCGTAAGACAGTCTACTAGCACAAGCGGCGTTGTACCTTAGCAGGTACGCAAACTTCATGGTTCCGAGTTGTTACACACTCACCTGTTGGAATCTAGGGTGAAGTAATCAGCTTCGACTTGGCAGCTTTGTGCCTTCTTAGTGCCTTGGCAGCTTCATACAACAACTGTGCTTGCTGTAGCAGTGTCGACCATGTCATTAGCAATCCTGCTGGACTGTCCGTGCACGTTGTGAAAACAGCTTGCACCAGTTCAAGAGCAATGTATGGTGCCAGGTCCGGCGGGAGATTTTGGCTGAAAGATCAAAACTGTTGAGCGAGTGTCTTGAGATTTCTCGCCACTTTGAATGCGATACAGGTCTGTACGACCTTGATACAGTCCAACGGTGACAAAGCCGCGGCAGCTTGCTTACAGCTTGACCTTTGACGTTCAGACCCGCGGTCGAGAGCTGCACTGGAACAGGCGCGAAAGACGAATCAGCTCAAAGATGACGTAACTGTACGTCATCTTTGCGTGTATGCCGAGGGATCTGCAGACATTCAAGCATTGTCTGGCTGTAATTATTTGGTACCGCTGTGTATAGTGCCACCTGTACGTCAAGGTGTATCAGCCTTGCCTTACAAGACAATTGTCAAGCCAAGGGCAGCACTGCTGCAGCAACTGAGTGCGAGGAAAAGGACTGCAGCAGCGTCATATACGCTCTGCAGGCATCACATCTCTGCAAGCCTCCTTGACTCATACACGAATGAGTAAATTTGCTAGTAATGTTGAGCTGAATACCCTACTTGCACCAGTGCCAGGCAGCATGCATTAAAAAATTAGTGAGGGGGTTACTCTGCCTGGAAGATGCCGTAACCATGCAAAATACCATGGTACAGCCTTAGTAAGCCTGGATGCCTTGGCAGCCAGGGAGCTCCTCTTGTAATGGCTGGGTATAGCCTTAGCAGTCACTGCTGTGGATCTGTAAAAACAGTCCTGTGCAAGTGGGTGCAACTACAGAGCTCAATATGGGTAATAGCCTTGATGAGACCCTTTTTGTTGATAGTTACGCACTGACGGCATGGTATGATTACAGTAGCTCTGTGAGGCGCAAAGACTTGTCCCCACATAATATTCATCAAGACTGTTCAACAGCACTTGTGTCACTCCAACTGCTTGAGAGGTCAGAACTCAGCGCACACGAAGCTCACTTGAAGCTTTGTGTGCATGTCTTGCACAAGGGTGAGATGATATAAAACACATTGCCAGAGCACTCAGTACTGCTACATCAGCTTTGGGACAGCAGCGTCTGATCAGACCTGTTGACTGTCTTATCACACACTGCCAGAGCTATATCTCCTGCACTGAAGCATCTTTACCCTGAATGTCACAGCTCAGCATGCAGTCTCAAGGGACCATGTTCTTGCTTGCTGCTACATACTCCTCTTTGAGCTGAGATGTGTACCAATGCTGCCTTGCTTGTTGAAGTGTGGACATGCAGTTGTCTCCCAGTCAAATCATTTCTGAACCAGTTGCTAAATGTTGAGTCATAGGTCAACCTTAGTCAAATGCGTATGGCATGTGTGGCCCGCGTAGCGGCCTGTT
>JAABUV010008063.1_pt1 | contig 10791 bp, 9 predicted proteins | sample 5559971 | NCBI WGS metagenome assembly JAABUV01 (sample SAMN10711881, study PRJNA513362) | rock metagenome | isolation source: Antarctica rocks | place: Antarctica: Victoria Land, Knobhead nord | collected 2015-12-19
ACTCGAGCTAGAATTCAAGCAGACAAAGCAGAGAATATATTCAAACACATGAAACGATCATTAACGTTGATCAAGCAGACATTAGCAAGAGTCAGAGTCACAATGAAGAAACAGACTGACAAGCATCGAAAGAAAATGATCTACAAGATAGATGACATGATGTTTCTGAATTCTAGAAACATTACGATCGCAAGATCATCAAAGAAGCTGAACGATAAGATGCTAGAATCTTTCAAGATTCTGACTGAGATCGAATATGCATATCGACTGAAACTGTCATCGACAATGAAGATTCATTCAGAGTTCATTTTGAATCTGCTATGACTGAATTCGAAAGATTCTCTTGAAGAACAACAAAATGAGTCATCTGATTCTATAGTGATAGATGACAAAGATGAATGAAAAGTGAAGAACATACTGAACTTCAGGCACTACGAACGAGGCAAACGACTGCAATATCGTGTCAATTAAAAAAACTATGACGTCGATCTACATTGATACAATGTCGATGAAAATAAGTTCAAAGACTGCTCGAAGATTGTAAATAACTTTCATCAGAAGTATTTGAACAAGTCAAGTTAGAAATTGACTCAACAAGAATTGATCGATTGAACTGCAGCAATAAGAACATTGCTAAATGAAGAGAGAAAGTAATGTTGCGAGCATGCATCTCTGTTACCTCTGATTAGCCTGGTTAGTCTAACATAGACTAGTATAGAGCTGTGAGTAGAGCTGTTGTTGACACGCTAGCGATCTAGCGTGTCTTCGTGAGTAAAACTCACGTCGTGTTGCATCTTCTTTCTACTTCAGCTTTGAACTTCTAGTTAGAATACACTCATATGATTCGCTCTATGCAGACTCATAACAGTTCTAGTCTTCATTGATCGTTTTATCAAAATGAGACATTTAGTTCTCATCACTTCTATAAAAGTTGAAGAAGTTATCAACTGCTTTTATACTCATATTTGAAAACATCATGATTTACTCAAGTTCTTCATGTCTGATCAAGATACACAATTCATCTTCGATGTCTGAAAGCATATGTGTAAAATACTGAAGATAGATGTTAAGTTATCAATGATGTATCACTTTGAGATCGATGATTAAATCGAGAGAATCAATGCTGTCATGAAGCATTATCTTCGAGTTTTCGTCAACTAAATGCAAGATGACTGAGCTAAGTGACTTTCTGAAGTTGAATTCATCATCAATAATGTATCATCATTAATCACTTTAACATCATTCTTCTTGATCAATTCAAGTCAGAACTCACGTTTAAACTTCAAGTTTTTTGAGTCTCTGTTTGAGAATCTTATGTCTTAAGCTTGAGACAAGTTAATCAATGTTGAAGAGTTCATCAAAAAGATGAAGAAACTAACTGAGCATCTACGTAATGAGATGCTTATAGCTCAGATCATTTATGAATTCAATATCAATCTTTCTTGTCATTCTTGTTTTAAATACTTCGTTGAAAATGAAGTCTGACTAAATGCTTGCAATCTCAGCATTGTTCATCTTGCTGTCAAGTTAAATGATTGTAATGTTGATCTCTTCAAGATTAAGCGTGTTTTCAAGAATAATTTTCTGATCATTGAGTTAGATTTTTCAGCATTCATGAAGATTCATTCAATCTTTCATGTCATTCTTTTGAATCATATCACAAGTGATGTTCTTTTGAATCAACATCAGAAATTTTAAGAACTCATTGTCATCAAGAATGACGAAAGATTCTGATATGTAAACAGCATATTAAACTTCAAGTATGATAAATGTTATAATTCATCTCTGCTCAAGTATTACATTGATTGAAAAGATCACTTCTTTACTTGAGAGTCTTTTCATCTTCTGAATAATTGTGAGCAAATGCTTGATGAATATCATCTCGTCAACTCTGTCATCAAAGAATCACATGTACTGTCATGTGTGATATTTCAATGTCAATGTCAAGAATTCTAAGTTTAATCTTCATCATTTCAACTCAGCTCAGATTTGACTCAGATCTTGTTTAAATCTGTTTCAGACATCTTGTTTAAATCTGACTCAGATGTGACTCAGATGTATTCTAGTTTCATCTGTGCATCATTACATTAAACTACGTTTCGTCTCTTTCTTGCTCAGATCTGACTCAGATCTTGTTTAGATCTGATTCAGACATCTCGTTTAAATCTGATTCAAATGTGACTCAGATGTATTTCAATTTCTGTGCATCATCACATTAAACTGCATTTCGTCTCTTTCTTGTTTAGATCTGACTCAGATCTTGTTTAAATTTGATTCAGACATCTCATTTAAATCTGACTCAAATGTGACTCAAATGTGTTTTAATTTTGCTGTGCATCATCACGTTAAAATGCGTCTCATCTCATTTCATTCTTCAGATATCTTGCTCAAATCTGACTCAAATGTGACTCAGATTTATTCTAGTTTCATCTGTGTTTCATCACATTAAAATGCGTTCACATCAATTCTCATTTCATTTCAGTCTTTATCTTCAATTCTTTCTCATTTCATCTTGTTTCTTCTCATCATCTTGCAAAAGCTTAGTCTTGAAGAGAGAAACTACTGTCATGATGTTAGATCATCATTTCAATTTAGAACATAAATCATTGATATTTTAAATAATTTCAATTCATTGAACTAGTTCAATGAATCAAGTCATCAATCTAATCATCATCATCTTAATCTAGTTTCAGCAATTCTGTTTTAATTATTTTAGTCATGTGCATAAACTTCTGCAATCTTAAGTCAATAAAACTACTGTCTAGTCTTGATTCTGCTCGATTCATGTATATAGAAGTTGAGCTTTCGTTCTTTTCTTTCGCTTTTTATCTTTCATCTTATACATTATTTGATGTATTGTCTTGTATTTAGATTCTATCAAAGTAATAATAATAATATCAGTCTTTTATATTGATAGTATCTCTAGTCTAGTTCAGTCTCTGACAACTTCTATCGTCGTTTCATTAAGAACTTCTCGAAGCTAGTCAAATCATTCACTCAGCTGACTAGAAAGAACATGTCTTTTGTTTAAAATGAGATCTGTGTTCAAGTCTTTAACAATCTAAAGAAACAAGTCAGCTCAATCTCAATACTTCGTCACTTTAATCTCAAATGACAAGCTATTCTGAAGATCGATGCTTTGAACTATGTAAAAGATGAAATACTATCTCAGTATGATAACGAGAGAGTTCTTCATTCAATGATCTTCTACAGCAAAAGCATAATTCTCGCTGAAATCAATTATCATATTTATGACAAGAAATTACTAGTCATTATTCAATGCTTCAAACATTGATGATTTGAGCTGAAATGCACTGAATTAATACTCATTCAAATGTTCATTGATTATCAGTCTTTAAAGATCTTCATGAAAAACAAACAGTTGAATCAACAACAAGTCAACTATCTGAACATTCTATTGAAGTTCAACTTTCAGATCATCTTTAAATCAGGTAAAATGAACATTAAAGTTGATGCTTTAATCAGAATGTTTCTAGCAAACGTCTCTGAATCAGCTCAGTGTCTTGAAGATCATTTTCAGACTATTCTGATTTTCAATCGAGTCAATGTTCTATCTATTGAATCAAAAGCAAATCTCTATCAATGAGTATGAATGATTAATCAAATAAATGAGTTTTGCAGCGAATATAAACAAGCTATGAATGAAAACAAGATCAAATTTCATATCACTAAACTGAAGAACTGCGAAATCATTAATGATGTTCTATTTAGAAAAGATCTACTGTGAATTTCTGAGAACATGCACACGAAATTACTACAAGAAGTGCATGATCAATCTTCAATCTTTCATCTCGACAATAAATGAATCATTGATCTAGTTTAGCGTTTCTACTATTGATCAGATCATTAAGCTACTATTTAATGATACATTTGAAACTGTCATGCTTGTCAACAAAGCAAAGTCTCTAGAGATAGCATCAATGAACTTCATCATTCTCTTTCAATTTCACAGAAACGCTGAAAAAATATAGCTATGAACTTCATCACTGAACTATCTTTATCAGAAAACTATAACGTCATTTGCACAATCATATGTTGTTTCATCAAAGAACATCACTATGTTTTCTGTCATTGAGAAAATAATGACATCTTAGTCGAAGAAACGATTTTTATCAACTGCATGATTTACTCAGTTCTATTGTTTCAAACAGAGACTTTCAATTCATATCAACTATGTGAAAAAGTCTTTGCAAGTGACTGAGAATCACAGCTAATTTATTTACAGTCTATCATTCTAAGATCAACGATCAATCGAAACAAGCAAATCAAGACGTTGAACGCGAACTTAGAATTTACTGCAATTACATGCAGAATGACTGAATTAAATGAATATTTATGATGAAATTCAACGACAATTTCAATATTTTCTTGATCACTTCAATGATTCTCTTTTACTTCAATAAAGAATTTTACTCTTGAATGAGTTTCAATTCAGATATGACTGACTATAAAATAACTTGTGAACGACTTGAAGTTAAAAAAGCAGATGATATTATCATTTGAATGAAAGAGTTACTGAACTTTGATCATTAATAATTGAAAAAGATGAAGCTGATCATTGAAGTTCAGATCAATAAACATAGATGAAACGTCATCTATGAAGTAGATGACTGAGTTTGACTATTCTTCAAAAACATCAAGACAATGAGACTTTGCAAGAGTTTGAAAGACAAACAGCTAAATCTCTATTAAATCACTGTCAAAGTGAGTATCTTCTATCATCTTCATTTATCAGTCAGCATGAAGCATTTGCATTCAATATTCAGCTCGAAGCTACTGCAATCATATTCAGAAGATTCTCTATCAGAACAACATTCAAAATCACTCAGATTAATCACTATTGAAGATGATGAACATTGAAAGATAGACAATATATTGAACTTCAGACGCTATCGAGATCGAGTACAGTACAAAGTCAAATGAACAAATCTAGATAGAAATGATTAATGATACTATGTCGATAAAGAAAAATTCAATGACTCAGAGAAAGTTTTAAACAAATTTCATAAGTTATATTTAAACAAATCGCGCTAAATATTGAAATAACTATCAACAAAAGCGAGCAAATGAACTACATTCATGCAAACATGAATTTTCGAAAAAGAAAGTAATGTTACAAGCGTATCAAGACTGAACAAGACTGAAGCTTTAATCAATTCACAGTGAATGCTAGCAAGTTCTCTGCGTAATGATTAAAGCTAATCAGCGAGCTAGTCAGGTTTGACTCAGATATGACTCAAATATGACTCAGATATAACTTAACACTCTTTTTCTTTCTCAACATTCTTTTTCTTTTTCAACACTCTTTTCTTTCATCAACATCTTGTTCATCTACAACACATTCTTCTCATGTCACAAACACATCTCTTTCAAGTCTAGTGTAATCTTTGAACATTACATAAATAGAAGCTTTTGTATCAATCTTCTTCTGTATTCTTAATATTCAGTTATAATTATTTCTAAAGATCAAGCACTATCAACTCTGATCTTCATTGATTGTATCATTTAAACATGATTCTGACATCTAGTCAGCTGAATGAATGATTTGACTAGCTTCAAAAAGTTCTTAATGAAATGATGATAAAAGTTAACAAATCTCACGAAGTCTTGAATTTCTTTTAGATTGATTGAAGTAATTCAGCTGATTATGACTGTCACTTTGCTGAGATTCATACGAAGATTTAGTTCTAATATGATGATTTCTAGAAAGACAGTTTTTTTTTACATTGAATTTGCACTTTTGAATATTCATCTGCAGTTCAGCTTCACGTAGTTGACTCAATACTAGTTTGACGTGATTTCTATGTTTCTTTCTTATTTTGCTATAGATGAGAATGTCATCTAGATAAACTTGACAAAAGTCGTTCAGAAAGTTTCATAGAATGTCATTCATATATTGCTGAAAGAAGATCAATTCATTAATCAGGTTAAATGATAACATCTTGTATTTATATGCTTCTAAAGCAGTGATAAAAGTGATGTAATTCTTATTATTAAGATGCATTTGAAGTTTGTTGAACGTTGATATGATGTTCAATCTAGTCAGATGCTTGCAACTCATTATTTTATCAATGATCTCATCTATCAGCAATAAAGAATATTTATTTCTTTTGAAAATGACATTTAGCTTTCAATAGTTTATGCAGAATCAAAGATCTTTATTTGCTTTAAGAGCGAATAGAATGAGAAAGAAATAGAGAGTCTGACTAAAAGTGATGAATCTCTTTGACAAATTCTCGTTTAAATACTTCTTTACTTTCAGAAGTTTGACAGAAAACATTTGATAAACTCAACAGTGAGAAGATGTTGAATCACTGATGAACTCAATTTTATGATCATAGAAGTAATGAGAAGATAGTTTATTCAATTGAACATGATTTGATTTGAATTCATACATTCTTGTGACATTGATTTAAGTTCGACTCATGAGAGAAACTATGTTATGTGTATCAAATGAACAAAATTCTCTGAAAGAGAAAATCGCTCGTCGACTACATGATGACTTCACGTCATCGAAACAATAAAATTGACACTATGTTATCAGTAATGAATCTATAGCTTCTATTCAGCATGTGACGCTCAAGTAAACTCTTGATGAGAGTGTCTATGCTGTTTGATTATGACGCATCATCTTTGTTTTACTCTTCATTGATGATATTCTATACAACGATGCTTCAATCTTCGATCTTCGATCGCGAAGTTGATTTCGTTGCATTCGTGATGCTCGTGATTGTAGTGTCAAAAACTGCGTTCTCTTGCTTAATGATTATCATTCATTGAGCAGAGAAATATGTGATGAAAGAGAGACGCGCACGATGAGAAGATAGAGTGTGATTGTACTGAATAATTCTTTTCTTCTCTTGATTTGACTTATGTCACGTAGACGTTGAATAGATTGTTAGTATAGATGTGCGATCGCAATCGTTCGATGTTTGACTTTGATCAATAAAAGAGAATGCGTTCTGATCGCTCTCTTACGCTCTCAATTTTTCACGTAGATAGATGTATGACTTGACGTCAAGTAAAAAAGATGAGCTCAAGCTTTCTCAGTATATCAGCGTGATCGACGAGTCACTACTTCTTCGAGCACATGTAGTCACGACTCTCAAACTCATCATCTGAAACGACTATTCTATCTGATATCTTTTCATCAATTACTTGATGACACTGTTGATGTGATGAAGACATTTCAGTATATCAACGCGATCAACGAGTCATCACTTCTTCAATCACTTACAGTCACAACTCTCAGACTCTGCATCTGAGTTGTCTAATCACTAGTAGTATCTTTTCATCTCTTACTGACATTGACATGTCATTAATCTTTCTCGTAGATCAATTGTGACTGTTAGAAAGAATGTTGTTGCATGAGTGAAAACTCTGCATGATGACTTTTCTGATCACGCAACGTTCTAACATCATTCGAACTGCGTCGAATTGAGATCTCTTGACTCTTCTGACTTCTATTTGAACACAGAATAGAATCAAAAGATTCATAGTCAACATCATGTACAGATGAATCTTGTTCTCAGCTCAATTGAACTCGATCAAAAACATTTAAAAACTCATGATATTTTGATGACAGTTTCGCTTTAATATCTTTCAAATTCTGAGTCATTTCATTAATTAAAGAGACGTTTAAAGTGTTTAAATTGCACTAAGTATTGTATGCAATTTTTCTATTGATGTTCATCATGAATAAAGCAAAGACTTTGATCTTGTTCTTCTTTGAATGATTCAACAATGTTTTGAATGAAGTTGCGTTTATGCTTCAAATCAAGAATGACTCTTTTTGAATGAGTCATTTGAGCATCATAAAAGTTTTAATCTGAGTGATTGAAGAAAACAAAGTTGATCATGATCAATTTGAGTGCTTTGAATTGAGAGAAATTGAAAAAATCAAAATAGAAGTATTCAATTGATTTGAAAAAACAATGACATCATTTTGCATATTCAATAATATTTCGTTTTTATTCATTCAAAGCTTACTCAATATGACTTCATAATGATTGATATCAACTATCAGCATTGATACAGTCAATTTCTTATGACTTTCGATAATGAGATTGAATAGAATTTTATGAATGATGATCTTTTTAAATATCTTCTTGTCATAATCTTTTATTAGCTTCTCTTTTGTCAATGATATAAATTGAATTTTTAGTTTCTTGCATACTTTATTGACTAAATTAAAATGTATAATCATGTAAATGATTGAATCACTGTTTATTAAAGAACGAAGATTGAAAGATTGATTCTGAAAGATGAGATGAACATCAATTAAAAACGACTTTTCAAAGTAATTTTCTTTCAATAGAATTTCATCTAGTTTGCACAAAAATATAATCTCTATTTTTTCAATAACTTTTGAAGAAATGACTAGTTTTTTGAATCGAAATTTGAATTGAAACTGAAACGATCATATTCATTGTTCACTGCATTGATTTTAATAAATCGATTGAAGCATTTTTTAAAGCTATGATTTGATTTATAACATATGAAACAACTTTTAACTAAAATATCTGCTTCTTTGACGTTAGTTAAAATCGCGTCACATGACTTTAGCTGATCAAACTTCAAGTGATCGACTGATTAAATAACAATAGTCGTTTTATGAAAGATAATTTTAGAAAAATCATTAATGCATTTGACTTTGTTCTTAATCTTTTGAATAACTCGCTGATCATTATTCAAATGAATCAGATTGTAATTGTAATTGTAATTCATACACTCTTATGACATTGATTTAGACTCGACTCATGAGAAACTCTATGCTACTTATATTGAGTGAATAAAACTCTTTGAGAGAGAAAATCACTTGTCGTCTATACGACTGCTTCACGCAGTCAAAACAATAAGATTGACACTGTACTATCAAGTAATGAATCTATAGCTTCTATTCAACGCGTGATGCTCGAGTAAACTCTTGATGAAAGTGTCTGTGCTGTTTGATTATGATGCATCATCTTTGTTCTGCTTTTCATTGATGATATTCTATACAACGATGTTTTGATTCGATTCTTGATTCAAAGACGAAAGACGTTTTCTTTGCATTCGTGATGCTCGTGATTGTAACGTACGTAGAGCTGTGTTCTCTTACTCAATGATTATCATTCATTGAGCAGAGAAATATGTGATGAAAGAGAGATGCACACGATGAGAAGATAGAGTGTGATTGTACTGAGTAACTCTTTTCTTCTCTTGATTTGACTTGTGTCACGTAGACGTTGAATGAATTGTTAATATAAACATGCGATCGCAGTCTTTCAATGTTTGACTCTGATTGATAAAAGAGAATGCGTTCTGATCGTTCTCTTGAACTCTCGATTTTTCACATAGATAAATGAATGACTTGACGTCAAGTAAAGAAGATGAGCTCAAGTCTTCTCAGTATATCAGCATGATCGACAAGTCACTACTTCTTTGAGCACTGTAATCACGTCTTTCAATATCTGAAATGATTATTCTATCTGATATCTTTTCATCAATTACTTGACAACACTGTCAATGTGATGAAGACGTTTCAGTATATCGACATGATCGACGAATCATCATCTCTTCGATCACTTGCAGTCACAACTCTCAGACTGCATCTGAATTGTTTAATCACTAGTAATATCTTTTCATCTCTTACTGACATCGACATGTTATTAATCTTCTTCGTAGATTGATTGTGACTGTTAGAAAGAGATGTTGTCGCATGAATGAAAACTCTGCACGACAACTTTTCTGATCACGCAACGTTCTAACATCATTCAAACTGCGTTGAATTGAGATCTCTTGACTCTTCTGACTTCTATTCAAACACAGAATAGAATCAAAAGATTCGTAGTCAACATCATGTACAGATGAATCTCGTTGTTGACTCAAATGAATCAGATAGAAATGAATTTCTTTTAAAGAATCAAATTGAACTAATTGATTTACTTAAATGAATTGAAGATGAGAATGTATTTTATCTTTCAGATCAATGATTAGTTACTTCTCATGATAGTTTAAATAGAAAGATAAACGTTGAAACTGAATATAGAATTCATTAAATTTCTTGAATCTTTAAATTAAGTTGTAGTATTCTTTATGAAAGTTGACTTTCTTATTCAAGTCATTGAACAACTGAGTTAACTCTTTCAAAAGATCATCGACGATTTTATAAAGATTGATACAGTTACATTTACATCTAGTCTGAGTGATTTCAACTGCGTCATCAAATAATCTAGAATGTACATAGCTCAATTTAAATCATTCATTAGAAAAGAGATCAACATTGATATCTAGTTTATTCTGAATTTTTTCATATCAATTCTTTCAAGTAAAGTTCTTTTCATCAGTAAATAACGAAGAATCAGATATTTTTTGAGATCTAGAACGCTTAAAGTAGATGAAATCAAAAGAAGTGTTTTCTTTAGCTTGAAGTTTAATTTTCAACTCTTTGATTTCATCTTCTTATTGTTTATTTAACTTGTAGAGTTGATCTGTTTCTTCATCAAGAGCTAGACTTCAAGTCTTTCAAATTTTGTAAAACATGAGAAATATTATCATTTCAGTGAATGATTCATCATCTTCATGAATGAATGATGCAGCACTTGATGATTTCATTCGTGATTTCAATGAATTAGCATCAAAGATTTGAGAGAAATGATTTTAAAATTCTTTGAAATGCTCTTCAATAAATAAATGATTAAACATGATGAGATTTGTTTGAAAGAGAATTGAACGAATGATGATGTTCAATGATTGAAAAAGAAAAATGTATAAAATAATGTTTAATCT
>JAABUV010008064.1_pt1 | contig 10791 bp, 8 predicted proteins | sample 5559971 | NCBI WGS metagenome assembly JAABUV01 (sample SAMN10711881, study PRJNA513362) | rock metagenome | isolation source: Antarctica rocks | place: Antarctica: Victoria Land, Knobhead nord | collected 2015-12-19
CCTAAAAGCTCGCCCCCCCTCCCTAGAAACCGCTGCCTGACATACCTACCCCTAAAAGTGGCGGGACCCCCCCACTCTGCATGCTGAGTGACTGCGGGGATACACTGGGTGAGCGGCACACCGCTGCGCCTGCCCTCCCCCTGCTCAGACGGGGGAGTGTATACACCCTCTTTTTGACCGCACAACATCTTGGTGAGATATATTCGGGAGGTTATCCGACGCCGCTGCACCTTGACTGCACGTCGTATGATGTGCTCTCTAAATTAAGGGGCACCCGATTTTCTGTGGGATCAACTACCTAGCAGCCTGCGATGTGACCACATAGGGCATGTCGCATCACCTCATCCCGCTCCGTCTTGTGAACAACTATTGATACTTCTGTTGCCCTGACACACCGTGATGGCTATGATAGGGTGATAGCGAGTTGTGGCCCGTGCAGACGTGCTCATGTCTATACCTGGCAGCGTGGCGGAGGACGATCCTTGTTTCAGTGATACGAGGCGTTCTACCCGGTTACCATGATCGGTGCCTCCTCCATGTATTGGTATTCCAAGGCGTATGAGAGCCGAGATATTTTGAGTTTATAAGCCATGTGATTGATTAGGGAGTTGTCTTATGATCCAGCGCCAGCCCTCCCAGTATGTCCTCAGAATGGGCCAAACCGAGTTTGATCTCCAATTCTACCAAAGGTACGATCCGAGCTTTCTATATAACAAGGCAGTCACTCTGAAGTACATTATGGATAATCAAGATAGATTCCATGATGCCATATCCTCGGAGAAACAATATTCAGAACATGTGAAAGAGAATTACTTTGCATCCCTTAGAGCCGAACTTATATTCACAGAGAAGCATCAATTTGAGTCATTCTTTTCTCGTAACCGAACACGTGGTTACGCAGCTGGATGCAGGATGAGCCCTGCCGACAGGCAGGCGGATGACTCGGGCAGCAGCGAGGGAGCCGGTTGCCCGTGCAGCGCCGCCGTGCAGGCCACGGTGAGGTAGTCCAGCACGTCGCGCTCCTGCACACGTAACGTGGTGACGACGGTGAGCAAGCGCTCGGCAAAGCGGCTGCCCGCCCCGCTCTGGGTGCCGAAGCTGCGACGGCGCCAGATGACTGCCCGACGTAAGGCCCGCTCGGCGGCATTGTTGGTCGGCTCCACGCCCTCCACCGTGACGAAGGTCCACAGCGCGGGCGCCAGCTTGAGGATGTTCGCACAGGCCCGGCGCGTCTTGGCGTGCTCCAGGGTCGTCCCCTCCGCTAACAGCGCCTCGCCCTGTGTCTGCAGGGGGACCATCGCCGACGTGAAGGCAGCGCGGGGCAGCGTTCCATCGCGCACGCGGTGCCACAAGGCGAAGATTTGCGCACTCACGTCGAGCAGCGCTTGACCCACGCGCGCCGGCTCCCCGCCCCGCTCCACGAATGCGGCAAAGTCACGCACTAGGTGCGCCCAACACAGTTGCCGGCGCGTGGGGTCCACCCACGTGTAGCCGCCCCAGCGGTCGGAGCCGACGATGCCCGCGAAGGTGGCCCCCAGCAGCGTCTGTGCCCCGGCGCGGCCCCGCGTCGCCAGGAGCAGAAAGACACTCACCAGTGGCGTCACCGCTGTCCACAGCCACCGCCGCTGCGTCCCTTCGCGCCACCCGGTTTCATCGGCATTGACAACGCGCTGCTGCTGGACGTAGGCGATCGCCTCAGCTACCGGAGCCGCGACGGCCGCGCTGACCTGTTGTTCCAAGGCCGCCACGCTGCCCAAGCTGATCTCGAGATGAAAGAGGGCCTGCAGCAGTTCGGCCACATCGCGCTGACTGATCCCCAGCCGCCCCGCCAGATAGGCCACGGTGGCCTGCGTGCGGGGACCGAAGCTCCCCCGGGGCATGCCCTCAGGCCATGCTGCTGCTGTGGCCGCGCCGCACGCCGCACAGGTCAGGGTGTGTCGCCGGTACTCGGTCACCTCAGGCACGATCCGCGGCAACTCCGCCACCTGATGGCGCGCGGGCTGCGCATCCTCCCCACTCAGCAGGGCGCCACACTGGCCACAGGCCGGGGGCGTGACCTCCACACGATGGTCCACCTGCTCCACGGGCAGCAGGGGCCGCCCGTGTCCTTCATGGCCCGCCTGCCCGCCTGCCGGGCGTCCCGTTGGGGCACGCTTGCGCCGGGGCGGCGCACTCGGCGGATCGGATGAGGGCGGCCGTGACGACGTGCGCGAGGTCTGCCGCAGGCGCTCTTCGAGGGCCGTCAGGCGCGCTGTGACCAGCTCTATCTGCGCCGCCTGCGCCGCGAGCTGTTGTTGCTGAGCCTGCACCAGCGCCCGCACCGCAGCCGGTGTGGCGCTCCAGTCTTCGGCGGAGATCCCGCACGGGGCCACATCATCAGTCATGCCTCCAGTATAGAGCAGATGCCAGCCGTTACCACTCCTACGCTGGAGCAGCTAAGCACCCGCGACCGGCAACCAGGTGAACAGGTACCTTTTCTCTACTAGTCGCCGCATTTCAAGATGTATGTCATTGGATATTCTTGATCGAATACAAAAATAGCGAAGTATCTTCGGACATTGATCTTTTCATCAAGGATGATTTAGCTAATTTGACGAAGAACCGGATTAGTGATGCCAGAGAATTCGTCGGATTAGGCGTGTATTCTCATTGTAGACCGATGAATGATCAAGAAAAAATTGAAATCTGGGATAATAACTTGGACAATGTATATTGGTTAATCCAGATAATGGCTCAAAGATATATTGATGGCAGGGAAGAATACAATTCGTACAAGCATGGCTTAAGAGTCATGTCGCAGCGTAGCGAAATTCGTCTGGGATTTCAAGACCCGCCTTTTTCTGAACAGGTACCTGAAGTCGTCATAGGTTCAGGTGAGTCTTTGGCATTCCTCGACACGAGAGAGGTTGGTGAAGGCGGTAGAACTGTATTTGAGAAGATTAAATTTGTTAATCCGCACGGCAGCTTTTTCTTCATCGAGACCATGTATAAACTGTTATTGAATATTAAAGAGACCAGAATAGCCCTCATCAATAGACGTGTAGACTTTGAATTTATGTACCTGTTCCAGGACATAGATAGGAAGCAAATCTCTGACTATAACACGTTGGGTACAGCTAGCATGACGGTCTAGTCCAGAGATTGAAAGGCCATCGGGGGAAATGACTGATTGGCTCTGCCGCATTAGGCATCACCTCAAATTACATCAGTAGCACACCTTATGGTAGGCTCCCGCAAGGCCGCTATCGTAGGATTGGCTCGCCAGAGAAACAGCCCTTCATTGGGATGCTGACAGTGCAGCACCAGGCACATGGCGTTGTCACGTTAACCGGGCTCAGAAGGTTGTTGATCAACAGACATATAGATGCGAGGCTGGTTTGCTCGCTATCACAGCAGGCAGATGTCTCTCCTGCTCTCCTCTGTTTACCCCACAGCCGCCGTCTGGGTCACCTCTCGCCAGGTTTGCAGGCGTGTTCTCATCTCCTGCCGGTAGGCTGCTGCTCCCAGGAGATGCCGCCGGGGCCGGAAGTGCGGCGAGATCATGCTGAAGGCGGAGAGAAAACGTTGGGCTGATCCGGGGGACTTGAAGCGCTGCATCGCCCGTTCTCTCTGCTGCGTCGGCTGGTGGGAGTTCTCGGCGCGGTTGTTCAGGTACTTACTCTTGCGATGCTCCACGCTCGGCATGAGCTCCCGATGGGCCACGCCATAGCTCTGGAGCTTGTCCGTGATCAGCACGCGGGGTACACACTGCAGCTTCTTCATCAGTTTGCGCATCAGGCGCTTCGCTGCTACCGCGTTGCGCCGACTCTGCACCAGCACGTCCAGCACATTCCCCTCCTGATCCACCGCTCGCCACAGGTAGTACGTCTGCCCATTGATCTTGAGGAAGACCTCATCCAGGTGCCACTTGTCTCCCGTCCGAGGTCGCCGGCGGCGCAGCTCATTGGCGAACTGTTGGCCAAACTTCCGGCACCACCGGCGGATCGTTTCATAGCTCACCTGCACCCCGCGCAGGAGCATCGCCTCTTCTACAGCACGGAAGCTCAAGGGGAAGCGGATGTAGAGCAGCACACACTGAGCGATGATCTCGGGTGGAAACCGATGCCGCAGGTAGGGGGATGCTGCTGGTGTCACGCTCAGCCCTCTCTTTTCGCTGTGCTGCCTCACCTCCCTATTTTAACGTGACAACGCCAGCAGAATGGCGATGGCAGCGGGCGGACGTATCTGGTGAAGTGGTGTGAGAACGGGCGGCTGGAGGCGCACCCTGAGCAGCAGGAGACACGCTACCAGGTGCAGCTGGGTCTGGTGGGCAAGCAGGCCCTGCGGCAGCGGGGGTGGCTACCGTGGCTTGGTGCTGGCCACCCTGTTCTTCCGCAGCCCAGCTTCGGGCACGGCAGCGCCGTGGCGCGTCCTCGTGCGGGGAGGCGCCCCGTCCTCATCGAGCGTCGGCGGGGTGGTCACCGGGGAAGCAGGCGGCGTTCAGATCTCGTTGCATCGCTCTTAAGGAGCAGCAGAGTGGTATGAGCTATGCGCTCATCGCTCGTGACTCTGCTGCTGCACGAGGCGTGCACTGACATCACTCACTTGTCTCTTGCTTCTGATGATGTGCGACGAGTACAGCACCACCTCTAGGAGAGAGCCCCTGTGTTCTGTGCCAGAATGACCAGGCAGTGACATGCGGAGGGCCGCTCAGCCCTCGGTGAGACTGCACACCGCGATCGATCAGGTGACCGCCGCCGAGCAACGCCGGGAAGGCGTCAGGGCGTAGGCACACGCTCCTGCTGGGTAGGCCTGACCTCTCCAGGGGAGCACGCTCGATGTGCGCCGCAGTGGGGTAGCAGCACGTCGATCACGTAGGGCAACGGGTAGGTGTAGCACGTGGCGATCGCATCCGCCGTGAGGTGCTCGCCGCGGTCGCACCGCTGCACGATGTCGGCAAGGGCTGCGTCCTCGGTCCACAGGGGGCGCAGCACCGCGCTCTCCGTGGCGCGGGCACGGCGCCGCTCGAGGGCTCCTCGTCCGCGTACCCCAGGCGGCGGAGCAGGGTGAAGAACAGATGCAGGCGAGCCACACGGATCTCGTGGCCAAACTGGAAGACGGCGTAGGGGGGACAGGTCCGCGCATGGCGCAGCACGCACAGCGTGGCCACGGCGTTGGCCTGGGACCAGTAGGAGAACGGGCGGCGCAGATAGCGCGGGTCAAACATCCAGGGCGCGCGCCGCAGGGCCAATCCGGCGAGCAGCCAGGGATCGCTCGTCCAGGTGCGATGGATGAACACCACCCCGCGGGCCACATCGCGCACGTCGCCGCCGCGCAGTGTGACCGTGTGGGGGACAATCTGCAGCGCACGGACGTAGGTCAACCGGTGGGTCAGGTCGGCATCGCGGGCGGCCCGCCCCGTGAGCGCTTGGAGCAGGTAGCGTGTGCGCCGCCGGTCATCCTGCGCATAGTAGCGGCAGTAGCGGGGCAGCCAGCGCACCAGCGCGGCGGCGAGGGGCGTGGTGCGGCGGCGACGCAGGGCTGTGCGGGCCAGGCAGCGATGCGGCAGCACCTGCCAGATGGCACTGAACACAGCGGGCACCCGCTCGGCCAGGAGGCGCACGCTCTCAGCGGCCAGGGGCAGGTAGAGCGCCGCCGCCAGGGGGGTCAGCGCCGGCGGCCCGCCGGCCTGCCTGACCAGCACCGCCGTGAGCGCTAGGTTGACCACATCGCCGGCCATGTTGAGGGCCTCACGGCGGTAGGTCGCGTGGTTTGCCTCGTACCGTAGACCCACCCCGAAATAGAGGGCAACCTTGGTCAGATAGGGCACCAAACCGAGCGGTGCCCGCAACACGGAGAGCAGATACGCCAGAGCATAGATGACGGTCCCAAGGTGACGCTCAAGCCGCGCGGGCCGGGCGGGGCAGCAGGGAGAGACGGGGAGCAGCAGCGTGTAGAGGGCTAGCTCGCCAGCGATCACGAGGACAATCAGTAGGCCTGCGGTAGCCACGACGCGTCCTGGTTGCTCAACGATAGTCCTCCGTCCCACGCGGGTGCTCCTGCCGGGCCGCTCCAGCGTGCCCCCTCTGGGGATCGCTCTCTGACACCGCTGGCCTTCTCCTGAAAAGATAGTCGCGCACGCGCACTAAAGTTTCAGCGCCACCGCATCCCGCGATGCCTCTGCTGGCTACGGTGGTGCTGCTATCCGTGGCCGCGAACACCTCTCTGATGCGGCTATGCACCGCATCGGAGAGGGGGAGAATCGCCGCGCTATCCACACCATGATCTTGAATGGTCACAGAGTACCGTGTGCTATGCGCTCCTATCACGAGACAATGCTGCTGAAGATCGTCGCTTGCCTATGATGTGGCCGCCACTGTAGTGGATGAGTGCCACGGTGGGCAGATGCTCACTGTGTGGAGTGGGTCCCGTGTCACGCCCTCGTTGCCCCTCGCCCGCGGGCGCGACATGGCAGAGCAGAGCGGGCAGATGGTCAGCCCAGCACGTCGTTGCAGAGCACCGACGTACTGGACTGGAGGCGCACGTCCGGTGTGAGCGCCGTCGTCAGCCGGTCTGCCACATGGATGCGCCCGCCCTGCACGATACAGGTCCGCAACCCGCCCCGGTCCCGCAAGGCCTGCATCAGTCCTGGCCGGGTGAGCGCATCGAGGTAGCGACAGGGATCGCAGAGTCGGACACCGACGAGGCACACGCGACCAATCTGGAAAGTGATGCCGATGAGCGCGTTAAGCCGCACCCCCCGCGTGACAATGTTGCGGCGCACGTGCATCGCTGCGATGGCCACATCCTCTGCGACCTCCGCCTCGAAGAGCGTCAGCTCCTGATGCGGCCACTGCGGATCGCTCCACTGGCCCTGGCCTGTGGCGTACCGGTCACCGATGATGCCCACGCCAGGGACGACCTCCACCCACGGATGAGACAGCATGGCTGCCCCAGCATGGGGCGCCGTGTACAGGGCTATGACCTGAGCTGACTGCTGCATTGTCCCGGCTCTCTCCCCTTGCTCTGCACGCGGCCAGCCACCATGAGCAGAGCGTACGCCGCCTCCCCGCATGTGTCAAGCCATGGCCCAGCCGGGGTGTCCGTCGGATTGCCGGGCGGAGCAGGGAAGGGAGGGCTGAGGAGGGACACCGTGGCCGTGGGGCGGCGTACGGCGCCCACCAGAGGTCCCGACCGGCATAGGGCGGATGCGTCCCGACCCTGCGAGTGACACCCTCCAGCCGGATAGCGGGGAGCGTGGCGCAGAAGATCGGCGATCATCAATGATCACCTGGACATCCGACTGAATGCCTCAGCTCGTGAATCCTGCCTGGAGGCCAACGACGCCGAGGGCGAGCGAGAGGGCACATGCTGGACCCGTCTTCCCTGATAGCGGGAGGCCAGTGTCGCCGCTTTCCCAAGCGGATGAGCCCAGCGGCCAGCACAACCCACTGCTAGCGCCGTGCTGGTTGTGCCGGGGCGCCTGCACGACAAGCTCAGCCTGCGCGACGTGGCTGACATGTTCGACGCAGCCTCCGCTCCCTGCATACTGAAACCTGACGCTTCCCACCCAGCACCTCGCCAGCGGCCTACTCTCCAACACTGAGCCTCCCAGGCTCTCCTGGTCGCGCGCCGCTCGGTCCGTCGCTACAGCGCGTCGGCGGGCGTGACCGTCCAGGGCGCGGCCTCCAGCCAGCGCGCCAGGGCGGCGGGGGGTAACGGAGGGCTCACGTAGTAGCCCTGCGCCAGGTCGCAACCCAGGGCCGCCAGGCGCTCCCACGTCACGCGGTCCTCGACGCCCTCGGCGGTGACGCGCAGGCCCAGGCTGTGCCCCAGGCTGATGGTGGAGGCCACGATCGCGGCGTCGGTCTCATCGGTCGCCATGGTCAGGACGAAGCCCTTGTCGATCTTGAGTTCGGTTACGGGCAGGCGCTTAAGGTAGGCCAGCGACGAGTAGCCCGTCCCGAAGTCGTCGACGGCGATGCCGACGCCCATCGCGGCGATGCGGGAGAGCACCGCCAGCGTCCGCGCCGCGTCGACCATCAACGTGCCCTCGGTCAGTTCCAGGCGCAGGCGGGCGGGAGCGACCCCATGTGTGGCGAGCAGCTCCGCGATGGCGGGGGGGAGCCCCGGGTCGCGCAGGTCCCACGCGGACAGGTTGACCTCGACGCCGAGCGGCAGCCCCGCCCGCCCCCACGCCCCGACCTGCCGCAGCGCCGTGTCGAGTACCCAGCGCGTCAGTGGCCCGATCAGGCCGGTCTGCTCGGCCAGCGGGATGAACTCGTCCGGCAGGAGCAGGCCGGGCGCGCCGGACGCGGCGGCGGACGCGGGATCGAACGGGGCGTGGGACCAGCGGACCAGGGCCTCGACCCAGGCGAGCCGGCCCGTGCGCGGCTCCACCTTGGGTTGGTAGTGCAGGACCAACTCCCCCCGCTTGATCGCCGCGCGCAGGGCGGCGACGCGGGCGACGCGCTCGGGGGTGTGCTGGTCGTGCGTCGCATCGTAGACGACGTGGCCGCTGTGCGTGCGCTTGGCCACGTACATGGCGATGTCGGCCTGCCGCAGGAGTGTCGCGGCGTCCGCGCCGTGCGCCGGATAGAGCGCGATACCGATGCTCCCCGCGAGGTGGAGGGCGTGGTCCTCCACCGTCGTCGGTGCGTCCAGGGCGGCAAGAATCGACGACGCGGCCCGCCCCGCCCCGGCCGCGTCGTCGCCCGGCAGGAGCACGGCGAACTCGTCCCCGCCCAGGCGCGCCACCGTGTCCGAGGCGCGCACCACTCCTTGCACGCGGGCGGCGACCTCCACCAGGAGCGCGTCGCCAACGTGGTGCCCGAAGGTGTCGTTGACCTCCTTGAAGCGGTCCAGGTCGAGCAGCAGCAGCGCGAGCGGCGTCCTCTCCCGCCGTGCGACCAGCAGGGCCTGCCCGAGGCGATCATGCAGCAGGGCGCGGTTAGGCAGCCCGGTCAGGGCGTCGTGCATGGCCTGGTGCTGGAGCGCCGCCTCCATCTCCGCGCGCACCGTAATGTCACGTCCGATCAGAACGAAGCCGCGCACGGCCGGGTCGTCCAGCCGGTTGGTCACGCGGGCGTCCACCGTGCGCCACGAGCCGTCGGCATGCCGCAGCCGGAACGCGGCGGCGGGAGCGTCCTCCGCGGCCTCGTGGGGACGCCGGCCCGCAGCCCCCAGCGCCGCGCGCAGGGGCGCGCGGTCCTCCGGATGCACCAGGGCGAACAGGTCCTTGCCCTCGACCTGCGCGGCCGGGTAGCCGAGCAGGCGGTGGTGGGAGGGGCTGGCGTAGTGGGCGAGGCCGTCCGCAGCCACGATGGCCACGAGGTCGGGGGCGTGCTGGACGATCGCGCGGTACCGCTCCTCGCTCCGGCGCAGGGCCTCAAGCCAGGCCAGGTGCGCGGCATGGCCCCGGCCCAGGGTCGCCCCCAGCGCCAGGAGCGCCAGGATGGTCAGGGACGCTAGGCCCGCAGCGATGGCCAGGGCGGCGTGGGTGGCGGGGACGGCGGACGGACTGGCAGGAGGAGCGCCGGAGACGGCGCGGACGGCCACGTAGCGCACGGCGGCCATGGCGGTGAAGTGCATCCCGCCGATGGCCCCCGCCAGGGCGAGTGCGGCGGCGGGGCGGCGCAGACGCGCGGGCAGACCCGCCGCGGCGGCGCGGGGGTGGAAGGCGAGCCCGAGGGCCACGCCGGAGAGCGCGACGGCGATCACCACGGCGAGCGCGAGGAGCGGGGGGCTGTCCATGGGCAGGGCGGCCACGCGCACCGCTGCCATGCCCGTGTAGTGCAGGCTCACGATAGCAATGCCCACGAGCGCGCTCGCGCTCGCCAGGGGCACGGCCCCGAGCGGCTGATGAGAGCGCACGAGGAACAGGCCGGCGGCGGCGGCGGCCAGGGTCCCGACGAACGACACGGCGACCACCCCACCGTCGTAGCCGATGGGAATGGGCAGGCCGAAGGCCAGCATGGCCACGACGTGCTGGCCCCAGATGCCCAGCCCCAGCGCCAGCGCCCCACCGCCGAGCCAGAGCGTGCGGGCGCGCCCCCGGGTGACGGCGACAGGGTCTGCCAAGGTCAACGCGGTGTAGGCGCCCACGGCCGCGAGCAGCAGCGACAGCAAGACCAAGCGCTCGTCGTAGGTCGCCTGGAGGGAAACGCTCCCTCCAGGCAGGTGCATGATGATCGCTGTGCCTCCTCTGCCTGGCGTGTTCGGGACCAGACCGCACCACGCGCCGGCGCTTCTCCTAAGCAGGGATGCAACTTTGGGCATGGTTTTCGGCGGCCTCCACCTCGGGAGCGGGCGACTGACGTCTTATGCCTACCTGCTTAGCGTAACGCTCTTCCCGCATCCAGGGAAGCCTCAGATGTCAGACCGTACAGGGGCGGCAGGCGGCGTGGGGCTGGGGGAGACCAGCGGTGTCGTCGGCTAGGCAGCCTGCGGCAACGCGCACACGCGTATCGGGTGGGCCAGCACGGGGAGCGCCTGCAGGTGACCTACCTGACGCCGGTGCTGGCCAGCAGGTATCAGGCGGTGCTCAGTGAGCTGGCCGAGCGCACTGGCTGGCCGATCACGGTCGATCCCCAGCCGCAGCAGCAAGCCTTGATTGAGATGGTGCGGGCGGTGGTGCGGGCGCCGCTGGCCAAGGGGCCAGGTGTTCACGCGGCCCGGCAGCGGGTCAGTGTGCGGCTGGCGCCTGGGGCGGAGCCGGCAGGCGAGGACCGGGCGGCCTGGCAGGAGGCTGTGCAGGACCGCACCGGATATGAGCTTGAGTTCCTGTAATCAGCGTGGCAGCCTCTCCTTGGT
>JAABUV010008065.1_pt1 | contig 10790 bp, 12 predicted proteins | sample 5559971 | NCBI WGS metagenome assembly JAABUV01 (sample SAMN10711881, study PRJNA513362) | rock metagenome | isolation source: Antarctica rocks | place: Antarctica: Victoria Land, Knobhead nord | collected 2015-12-19
TCGCAAGAGCATTATTAAGAACGAAAAAGCAGATCAATTGATCAAAAGCGCTGGTCAAGAACTATCAGTTATCGACAACATGAAAGCAATCATCATAAGCTTCGTCAAAAAGCAAATTTGCAAAGAGACGAAATTACAATGATTAAATGCATGAAAAAGCAGCATCAAGAAGGGAAATCAGTATCGAAAGCACATATCGAACATGAATCTAAGTCAGAAATCACTAAAAGAGCTTAGAAAAATTGATAGACTAACGTTTTCAATCTTTATTCAGTTGAAAATGAAACACGACTATTTCAAGAGCTATTTGCATCGATTATCAGAAAATAATTCGAACAAATGCTATAAAATATGCAATGCGAGTCAAACATCAGAGCATTTACTACTAAATTGCAAGCATTATAGATCAGAGCAGATAAAGCTTAAGAAAAAGACTCAGCTCAAAAACACAGACATCATATTGATGCTGTTCATCATCAAAATCGAAAGAATTGCAACACTAAAGTATTTGAAAAATACTTGAATTACGACGAGAAAATGACTATTAGAAACGAAAGAGTAGAACGCGAAGAGTGCAAAGAGACGAAGAAAAACGAAAGTACGATTGCGAGAGTTTGAGCGAAAGCGCTTGTATGCGCAAACTATCGATGTGATTGATCAACGAGAAGATATAAAGCAGCGACTTTGACCAGATTACATGTAACTTAGCATACATACAGCGTCTAGACAGTGTCATAGTCATAAACTGCATGCACTTAATGAAAAAAAAAGTATTACGATAGTTTCGCTCTTTAATGAGATGATCACATATGTAAATCAATAGACAGAAGAAAAAAGCGCAAAGATGCTTAAACACGTTCGACAAAAAAGCGTAATCATCACGACATAATAAACATCATGCAATCATCACTTCATTAAACATTTCTCACATGAGACAAGATTGTAGACTTCTTCTTCTTTCTTATCATCAGATTTACATTGAGACGCGAAGATAAAGATTTGAAAGATGACAGATTGTATTAAAATATATCAGAACAACTAGAAATGTTGATAAAATAATATATAATTGAGATTGAATATATCACAAAGCACTTTACATTCAGAATTTCTTTAACAATGTCATTGATAATTATCATCTCTTTGAGAATGAGCTTTTCAATCTTTAAAGACTTAAGTTTGTGAGTTTCTTTGAGATGATTCTTTACACAAGTTGTTGTCATCAATTTCTTGTAAAGAATTTTCTGATAAGCAATGAATGTTTTTAAAGTGACGTTCTTTTCTTCATTTTCAAATTGCATTATCATGAATATTCTGCAGATAAAAGAATTCATTGACAGTTGAAATGCAGATGTCAAGAATCTAAACATTGATTCATGAGCATTTAGCAGATGTATCAGATAAGTATATTCATTGCAATATAGAAATTCTCATTACTTGCATAATGAGCACACTTTTTATACATTGTCTTTCTTTGAAAGATGATATCACACAGCGATGCTTTATTCTTAATATGTAGAACTTGAGCACACTTTATACAAATTACTTTATTTAAAGTTTCAAGATCAGCAACACTTCTTTCACTTATTCTCACAATTGACAGCTGAAAAGCATCAATAACAACATCAAGAAGTGAAATAAGTGAATCTCATCATCATTCTTTGATTTCGCGAAGTCTGTTAGTTCATTGACAAAGCATTAATAATCATTTCTTTTCTCATTATCTTTCAAATTTTCTCTTTTTTTTTAATTCTTACTCAATTCAACACTCATTATGAATCTATGCAAGATTCTATATACTGTAGCGAGCGCTGCGCTAGCGCAGCGCTCTTTTCGTATCAAAAATCACTTCTTTCTGTGCTTTATACTATAACTGTTTTCAATGCAAGAACTTTATAAGTCTGTTTCTTTTCTATTTCTTCTTTCTTTCATTTGATTCTTTAATGACGTCACAGCTTGAAATTGATTCAGTATGCTCGTTGAGAGTATCATTTGAATGATCATTGTCATTACGCTCATGATTTCTAAGAGCTTTTTCAAGTTCGTGATGTTCTCTTCTCATTGCATTGCTCTTCATCTACTTTTCATCTGAAACATGTTAACAAAATGTGCTTAATTGACATTTGATCTTTGTCACACTTGCATGTCATTATAGTAACATCAAATACTCATCTTTCATGTAAAAATTGATTGAAGTTAATTTTTCTTGTGCATAACTGCATCAATAATGCATTGTGAGACTTTGCATAATTCTTGTGCAGTCACAGATGTTGATGTATCATCTTTGATGTCAAATATTAAAAATGAGCTGCATTGAATTTCTCTTTTCAGACTATTTTTCATGTTTATCTGATCTGTTTCTGTATGAGCATCAGTCTTGTCATCACTTCAGTGCATTGATGCTCAGTCAGCAATAAAGATAAATCATGTGCATCATCAATCATCTTGTTCATCACTTCATTTTTGAGTATTCTGCATGTCTCATCACTCAATGTAGCTTCAGCGTGACTTCTCAAGATCAAATGCTTTCATGTGCAATCTGAACTTGTTGCAGATGTGTCTGATCTTTTGTTAATATCATAGCTTTCACTGTTTTCAGAAAAGTCTGACTATCACTGTATACTTTGTATATCTTTTCATGATACTTTCGATTCTCTGTCGCTACGTTTGCAAGATATTTTGTCTTTGCGATCAATTCTTTCAGTTTTTCATGATGAGTGATGATTAAAGTCGATTCTTTCAGTCTTTTATTTAACTCTCAGTTAATTCTTATTGCAGTTGTTGTAACATTTTCTCTACTGTCATTATTATTTAAGTAAACTCTTTGCTTCAATGCAAATGTGTCAAGATGATGTTGACTTATTAACATTTTCTTGTTTGCAACTATAATTATTCTCAATGACTCTGATCAGAGAATCATCATGTAAAATTGATTTCACTTCATCTTCATTTATTTGAATGTTTCTTTCATTCACTTTCGCTTCAGCTGCAAAAATGTTTTGCATAGCTTTGATTTTCAATCTCTTTTGAATATCAAGTTATTATGAATTCAATGCATCATTGTCTCAATAACTTCATCTGATTTTCAAAAGTTCATGTTCATTATTGACTTTTATATCAACTTTCATAAATGAATATTTATTAATGCTGTGTTTATTTCTATCTGTAAAGTCTTTGTTGATATCACATGATAAACATTGATGATTTGTTGCAATGCTCTTTCTTGTACTGATTTCAGCTTGACGTTCAGATCTTTTTAATGATTCTTCATTCTTTGTGACATGTATCATATGATGATTTCATGACTAAGCAGAAAGTACATCATCACGAAGTATATTTGCTTTTTCATCGTCATTAATGAGTTTCAAGTAAACTCAATGATTGTCTGCATGATCTTTTGTTTAATCACTAGTTTTGCTTCAACATGATGCATGTAAATCACTCATTTCAGTTTGAAGTTCAGTTGAACTCTTAAAACTCTAATATCTGATTTTGAGTCAATCTGATGTTTCATCAGCTTTACATTGATATTCATATTAAATCACTTAGAAATTCTCGTAAAGTGAATTAACTCATGCTTTATCTTTAAAAACTTGATGTTGTGCGTTTTTAATCACTGTTCGCATCTATCATAGATCTCATTAAGAACTCTGCAGTTATGCTTCATGAACTTCTCATATATTAAGATATTGATGTCATCTATGAAATTTGTAAAGCTTGTTCTCAATCTGATGTTATCACATACTTCTAACAAGTTCACGTTGTAGAACAAATATAATATTGATGATAGCAAAAAGTCTTGTGATATGTCAATGTTTATATTACGTTTCATCATCGTGTAATCATCGATTGTGATCATGATGCGTTGATTTCTCAGAAAGTTCTTCACAAATTTGAGAAACAGTCTGAGAACTCTTTTCTTTTTCATATCATGCAAGAGTTTGCTATGTATTACATTGTTGAATGCACTCTCTTCATTCAAACTTAGCAGTGAAACTACTTTTCTTCTTGTGTCACTTCATATAATGTGTATCTTTTCTATAATCAGTTGCAAAGTTGTATCTGTTGATTTGTGTTTGCAAACTCTCATTTGAATGTTCAATATTAAGTTGCACACTTCTATGATATTTTGCAAACATTCAAATATGATGAACTTCAATATTTTACTTAGCGTGTTGAATAGCATAATTGATTTATATATTTTTGCATTAAAGTAGTTCTTCTTGTCTGACTTTTACATTACTATTGTAATTACATTCTTGAACTGAGTTGATTGTATTCTCTTCTGCAAACATCTTTCAAAAAGAGAGCATATTTATTCTGATGTATTGTTGACGAGTCTGCACATTATTTTATTTATGTATTCTGTGTGTTTTGAAGTCTTGTTAAACATCATTTTGTAAACAACTTTCTTAATCTTGCAATGCATCAGTGAGATGTCATTCTCAATTGAGAGCAAATACTTGAAGTCTTCTATGTTCAGCATGAGAATCTCTGAAGATGATGAAAAGTGAGTCTGAAACATCATCTTCATCTTATTTTGCACTGTCGTAGCGATGTTGAAGCACTCTGACTTGATCAGAAGAAGAATTGTCGCTTGAGTCAGTGTGTCTGCAATTGCATTTCTTATTCATTTTGCAGTTTTGAACAGTTTTCTCGAGAATTGTTCAACGTTTCGCATGATCTCTTGATATTCACTGCGTTTCTGTTTTCTGATGATCTTGCTCTTCTTGTCACATGCTTGAATGTACTCTGTTCAATCATTGATGATTCAACAGTTTATTGAAAATATGTTGTATACATTGCATGCAACATACATAAAGCATGATTTCTATGCTGATTTTTCTCTTAGACTTAAGAGATTACTCAGAGAGAATTTCTTATGACAGATTCACAGTTCAAGATGAACGAGATCTTTCACTGCTCAGATTTCAACAGTTTACTTCTTAAGCATGAATTACAAATGTTTCATCTGTGATATGCATATATATCGCAGTCAATTTCTTCTTTAATCACATTGACATGCGCTACTGTTCTTTTGAGCTATACAGATGATGTTTTTGACTAGAAATTAACTTTATCATCAAGACATTCAAGAGTCAGAACTCAGTGAAGAGATGAGATTCTTGAGATCAATAATCATCATCATTGTATATCACGTCTTGCAGATGCTCACTTCGCTTGAAAGCATGCAACTCATCTGTTTCATGTTATCTGTAAAGATTTTTCTTATGCAGATCAATTATGTTTTGCAGAAATGTTCATATGCTACACTTTTAATCAGACAGCAAAGTTCGATCATTCTTTACTAATTTGCTTGTGTCTCTCTTCTTTTAATGAAGTCTTCTCATCAACGTATCATTCTCATATAAAATGTCTGTGTCTGAACATTTGTTAAACAATATTAATGAGATTTTTAAGTTTGCTCGTGTTGAACTTAACAAGTCTCGTGAGTTATTCATGTCATAGTAACAGACACGCAGTCTTAACAAGATCTATACATAGTTAGCATGTAGATTTAAAGAATGTTCATGATTCAAGTTCTTTCTGCTAATCATTCTCAACAAATCAAACATGAGAATGTTCTGTCTCAGTTCTTATCATCACGACAACGAGATACTGAATCGAATGATTTTCATAAGCGATTTCCCTCGTAGTTTTGCGTTCTATTTGACTTTCTCATCTGCGTGCAGATTGCTTGTAACATGCGCATTGAGATTATTGAAGTCTGCGCGATCGCGAAAACTCTGCACGCGATCAACGCACAGCGCTTCATCATCACGCAGCATTTTGATGTCATTCAAACTTTTGATAATCTTTAGACTCTACTGTAGCTAAACAGTAAATTCGTAGTCAGCATCGCGTACAGATGAATTTCATTGCTGATTGAATTTTCTCTTTAATAGCTGAAATGTACTCAAAAGTTTGAACAGTAGAAGCGATGAGTTCTTGATCAGAAGTTAAAAAGTGCAAAGACAGACTCATGCAGATATATTGAATATTGAACAAAGTGTAAAAAACATTGAATTCCATAAAAGAAATCGAAATTTCTCACTTCAAGAAATCATGAAAGCAAGAAATTGAGCATTTAGCAAAACTTCAAACCGAATTTGCAAAAGACGAAACTTGCGACATGATTAATACATACTATAAAGAATTAGAAAGAATTATTAAAAAGGCGAAAAACATAACAATGTATACAGACGCATCGTAAATTCAAAAAAAGATAGCAGAAGTTGAAACAGAAATCGAAACAACAGTAATATTTACGCATGAACTCGTTAGATGCAGCAAAGCAACAAGCGTTTCAGACAAAATCATCATAACGAAAGCGAAACTGCAAGCTATTAACGATGCAATCGCAATGTGCAGCGAAAAAGCACTCAAAAACAGCGAAATTTGAGTGTATACAAACAGTCAAATGACTTTGCAAAGACTAAATGCAAAGAGCAACATCAATGCAAGATTATTCAATGACATACGACAAAATTTGATCAATTTACGTCAGAAACAATGTCAAATTTACATACAGTAAATATTGAGTCGCAAAAACATTATTGAGAATGAAAAAGCAAATTAATTGATCAAAATTGCTGCTTAAGAAGTATCAGTTATCAAAAACATGAAAGCAATCATCATAAGCTTTGTCAAAAAGCAAATTTGCAAAAAGATGAAATTACAATGATTAAAGATCTGAAAAAGCAGTATCAAAAAGAAAAATCAGTATCAAAAAATTATATTGAATGTGAATTTAAGTCATAAATCACTAAAATAGCTGAGAAAAATTGATAAACTAACGTTTTCAATCTTTATTCAGCTGAAAATGAAACATAATTATTTCAAGAGTTATTTGCATCGATTATCAGAGAATAATTTGAACAAATGCTATGAAATATGCAATGCAAGACAAATGTTGAAGCATTTACTGCTGAACTGCAGACATTATAAAGCAAAGCAGAGAAAGCTTAAGAAAAAAGCTCAGCTCAAAAACACAGACATCATATTAATACTGTTCATCATCAAGATTGAAAGAATTGCAATACTAAAGTATTTGAAAAATACTTGAATTGCAACGAGAAAATGACTATTAGAAACGAAAGAGTAGAACGTAAAAAGTGCAAAGAAATGAAGAAAAATGAAAGTATGATTGCAAGAGTTTGAGTGAAAGCACTTGTATATGCAAACTATTGATGTGATTGATCAACAAGAAGATATAAAGCATAGACTGATCGTTGAACTGAGTTTTCATACCTACTTTCTGACTCGCTCAAGTACTTGATATCAATGTCGTGACTTGATTTGAATACTTGATATCAATCTTGTGACTCGACTCGATATTGATCTCAAGTTGAGTCAGAATTCGAGTTCTTGACTCAACTCATCAAGCAATCGAAAATTCAGAGTTCAACTACTGATAGAAGTTTCTCGACCAGAATTCATGATACTATTGAACGACATTTTCAGAGTTCATGACTCATGAGAATACTGATTACTACTAATAGAGATTTCTCGAGCAGAATTCATGATACTATTGATAATGCAACAGAGTAATTGTCATGATGAATTGATACATAGAAATTAGATCAGAGACTAGAGTCAGAGACTGAGTCAAAGATCAGATCTGAGTTAGCTCTGAAACTCTATGACTCTGTCAAGACATCATTTAGACTACGTCATATTTTCAACTTAATATGTCATGAGTTATGTCGTGCTCGACTTGACAATGCTTGACAAACTCTCTATAGTTGATCGATTCTCTTGAGTTATCGAGAGCTTCTTAATAATTAGCTCTATCATAATATATACTCATTCTGTATCTGCTTAGAATATCACATTGTTATATCACTCTTATAGATCTCATCTATTCATCTAGTAGACTTGATCATCACAGTAATGCAATTGATTAAAGCTTATGCTTGCAATTACTAAACTTGAAAAATCTCTATCAGTAGTAATCAGTATTTTCATGAATCATGATCAATACTCGTGAGAAAATCTCTATTAGTAGTAGTCAGTATTCTCATGAATCATGATCAATACTCATGAGAAAATCTCTATTAGTAGTAGCTAGTATCTTAATGAGTCATGAAAATATGATCAAATTATTGCATTATTCTGTTGCATTATCATTCAACAATTTAGTAGTAGTAAATCATATCTTGACGAATTGAGTTGAAAATTCAAGTCAATACTCAATATCAATATTGTGACTCGACTTGAATACTCGATATCAAAATTCTGACTCGACTCAAATACTTGATTTCAAAATTCTGACTTGAATCAAGTCTTGATGAGTTGAGAACTCGACTCGATCTTGATGACTCGACTCAACGTAATCAGTTTAATAAAGCAACGACTTTGATCAGATTACATGTAACGTAGCACATACACAGCGTTTAAACAATGTTATAGTCATAGACTGCATGCACTTAATGAAGAAAAGAAAAGAAAAGAAAAGAATTCTTCATCAGAATTTGATGACATCTGCATTATCACAAGCAATTCAACATCAGTAACATCATGATCATCATATTTGATCAATGTCTTTTGAGCAGACTTATGATACTGTTAGTTGCAGTAATAGTCGTGAAATCTCAAGTTGTGACATCACTTACTTTTATAATGACTTTGACTTAAACATCAGTCAACTTCATCATCTTACGACTTTCTTTAAGCGTCACTGCACATTCACGACTCATGATCTAGATCTTTTATTCTTACTATACAGATATACTCAAAGTTTGTTAAAAGTAATTATACAATGATAAAAATATGATTGTGATTGAAGAAAGATGAAGTTGAAGAAAATAAAAAGTTGAGAAGAATTGAAAGAATGATAAACAAATTAACAATTATTATTCACTTTTGTTTACACTTTATTGTTTTAACAACATCATTTACTTGAAAGATAAACAATGTTTATGTGCTATTTACACATTATTATTGCTGTCATTTACATTAATTACACATCATATATACTATTTACAATGTCATCTATTTGCCTCAGTTCTCAGACGTGTCAACGTCGCTAAGTCTCTTCAAGTTAGCGCTTTACTGACTTTGCAGCATATGAGCAACACGTCTGAGTGCAAATCTCTGTAAGATAGATTGATCTGTGTTAACTCTGAAATAATATCGAACTTTGTTGATCATCTTATCTAATGTGATAAAGTATGAGCGTATTATTGAATTAATTTCGCTCTGTTTATCTATCTACTCATCATTCTACTTATCACTCTACTTATCATTCTACTTATCACTCTACTTATCATTCTACTTATCATTCTACTTATCATTCTTCTCATCATTCTACTCATCATTCTATCTACTCGTCTATCTACATTTTCAGCTATTAACTTAGCTATCAACTTGATCATTTACTTATCACTCTACTCACTTCAAAACATGCTTCAAAATTGCTTTAAAACATACTTCATGTGACATGTTTAAATAAGCATCATTCGCTTTATGATCTACTTCATAGTATGTTTCATATATGCTTCATAGCACATGCTAATTAGCTCAACAGAAAGCATTCTTTATAATTCTTTATCAAACTTTTTATCAAACTTTCTATTAAAACGACTTAGCGCGCTTTCTCGATCATCAAAAAGAACATTCAAATCAAATCTTCATGACACAACATGATACAAGTTTAACTAAGTTCAGTCAATGATATGATCATGAGATATCTGACGACAAGAGCAAAAAATTGAAGTTAGCATATTCTTAATCTCGCTGTTCAACTACTTGAATTATTGCATGCAGTTGACTTGATGATGCAATGACGTAACTTATCAATCTTGCAGAATTTTATTGATACTTAAATTAAATACATCAAATAAAGCATATGTGAAAGTACTATCACAAGTTCACATACATTATGATTTACATGTTGTGCATTGATGATCATGTCACAAACAAGAATGTTGTGACTTGTAAAAGTTAACAAGACAAGTTGTGTGAACTGTCATCAAATTAACGCAGATCAATCTATCTTACAGAGATTTGCACTCAGACGTGTCGCTCATATGCTACGAAGTCAGCAGAGCATTAATTCGAAGAGACTTAGCGACGTTGACATGTCTGAGAACTAAGACAATCATCTATACGCATTATAATTGAAGATGAATCATTATTCAATCAAAAGTTCTCTTTTTCTTGTTTTCTTACAAAGATTTAAAGATTTTTATTAAGAGTTTCTAGAGCGAATCAATGAGTGCACATCATCGTTTATCAGAATAAACAAAGACATTAATTATTAAGATTGAGAATGAACTCACTTAAAAAAGAAGACAATTGTCATGATGAATTGATTTATAAAGATTAAATCAAAGACTGAGTCAAAGATTAGATCTGAGTTAGCTCTGAATTTTTTTTATTTTATTCCTTCAAGTTTTACGTGCTTATGCAGTCTATGACTATGACACTGTCTAGGCGCTGTATGTATGCTAAGTTACATGTAACCTGGTCAAAGTCGCTGCTTTATATCTTTTCGTTGATCAATCACATCGATAGTTTGCGCATACAAGCGCTCTTTCTTAAACTCTCGTCATCGTACTTCCGTTTTTCTTTGTTTCTTCGCACTCTTCGCGTTCTACTCTTTCGTTTCTAATAGTCATTTTCTCGTCGCAATTCAAGTATTTTTCAAATACTCTAGTGTTGCGATTCTTTCAATCTTGATGATGAACAGTGTCAATATAGTGTCTGTGTTTTTGAGCTGAGCTTTTTCCTTAAGCTTTATCTGCTCTGCTCTATAATGTCTGCAGTTCAGCAGTAAATGCTTTGACGTT
>JAABUV010008066.1_pt1 | contig 10790 bp, 15 predicted proteins | sample 5559971 | NCBI WGS metagenome assembly JAABUV01 (sample SAMN10711881, study PRJNA513362) | rock metagenome | isolation source: Antarctica rocks | place: Antarctica: Victoria Land, Knobhead nord | collected 2015-12-19
TCAGACTTTTGCTGCTCTTGTACCAGGCGGTCCTGCACATGGCCATGCATCATGATTACAGCAAACAATTCAGTATTAATGCAGCAAAGTGAAGTTGCAGGTTTGTCAGCAGGCATTGCTTTCAGCAAAATGTTGAATTTCTGCACATGGAGTGGCGCAGACATTGCTTTGCATGTCAGCATGGACTTTGATGTTGACATTGCATGAACAGAAAAGCAAATGGTTGCAGGATGGGAACGCGTCGAGGTGTCATGGGCAGGCACCATTCCCTGGCCGACGCACTACAGCAGTACTGTTCACCAGAGTCAACATCTGACCAGAGTACAAAGGGCAAAGACAAGGACCATACGCAAGTGCATATGGGACCTGCTTCATGGTCGTGATCAACGAAAGCTGCATGTATACAACGTTGAAGTGACCGGTCTGGGTCACATCATGCAGAACATTATGCACATCAGCATGCATCGTGAAAGCCCGGATCTGGCCCTATTGCATCACGTTGTCCAGTGGAAACAAACAATAATAGTAATGATAATAATAGTAATAATATCAATTTGTAAATATTGACAAATGACAAACATGGTAATAGGTCTATTAAATTGCAGTGCGGCTCTTGCCTTGATGCCAGCCAGCTCGCCCACGCGCTCTCTGAGGGTGCCCATCTCAGTTCTCAACTTGTCTTGCTCAGCAGGCTGGTAGGAGGCCAGCTGGGCAGTCATGTCAGCCCTTTCTTTCTGCAGTGCAGCCACTCGGGTCTTCTGCCGCTGCAAAACCTCTGTCAGCTCCTTCACCAGCCCCTCTTGCTCCTGAATTACAAGACAACGGTTGCTTTGACACTCATTGATCATTACATGTTGGTGCAGCCACTCGGGTTTTCTGTTGCGGCAGTATTTCCATCAGCGCCACCTTGTACAATGCGGGTATTGTTACTGATGGAAAAATTGCCTTTGTTGGTCAAACAAGATCTACAATTGCTCAGTGAGGGTTAGCTCCTTGTGGTCCACACAAAAGTAGAATATGTACAAAGGGAACAAACGTAAGAAGCAATAGGCAATAATCAGTTCCTTTGCCAGACTTTGTTTCTCCTGTGTGCCACTCAAAGTTTGTTGCATGATTGATTCCAGCTGCAGGTGTGCTCACTGCCATTGGCCTGGCAGCTGGCCCATCCTGGCTCCTCTCTCATGAAAAGCAGTGAGCCATGCAGCAACAGCCCAGAAGTTCTGACCACCTGTTTTATTTCTTTCAGTGGCACTGCCAAACTTAGACACTGCAATGTTGCCAACAAAAAGCAAGAGCTCAAATGATTACTGGGTGGTTCGTATGCAGATGTAATGAGCCTGCTTATGCTAGCTATGACCTTTTTTACCAACCTATTACGTTTGCTGTAAGATTAGGTTGCTGAATTGCAAAGGAAATGCAGTCCATAAACAGCAGCACTGAACGGGATCTGCTTGTACACCAACTACGCCCAATGCCATCTGGCATACTGACCAACAGGTGCAGATAATCAATGAGCAGCCCAACGTTTGGACCCAACGTCTGTTCCTTGATGTGATGCATGCACCTACTTGGTGATGCTGGTTTGCTGCATGAAGCGCCCTTCGCAGCTCACTTGTCTCGGCTGCTTGATGCTGCAGCTGGTGCTGATGCGCGATTGCGCCCCTGTCATGCTCCTGCAGCAAGCAAAGACAACTGGTGTTCAAGCCTGCTGCTGCTCAATCGCTTAAATTGTACAGACGCAAAGACGTGCATTAGTATGCTGCGAATGCATGTCTGTGCCTTGCTGCATGGCCACATGTGTTGGAGGCTGTGCCAAGTCAGCACATATGGTGCTGCGACATCCCAAGAGCAGCCAAACAAGCCACATGCTGCAACTGGCATGTGAGTGACATGCATGCAGTTTATTGTAATTTGAGGAGTACTGTTGCAGCTCAAGGGCAGCTTCATGCTGTTTGCAAGGCAGCATTACCTGCAGAGCCAGCCTGAACTCAGCCTCAGTCACTGCTAACTGCTTCTGCAGGGCGTCTCTGCTGGCCTGCATCTGCTCCTGCTGCTGTGCATGCTTAGCTGCCTCGGACTCTCTGCTGTCCACCTCGCGTCTGATTTGTGTCTCATACCACTGCACCTTGCACTCCAGACCTTTCTGCAGCGTCAGGTGGACGTAAAACAAAGACTGTCAGGCAACATGCTGGCTACACTAAAGCAGGCCAAGTAATACTGATCTGCACATCCCAGTCCAGTCAGTGCTTAGAATCAACAATATCTGGGAGGCGTTGTTGGAGCCCTGACCAATGCCCTTCGATGATGTCGTCCAGGATGTCAATACAATGCTGTCATTGAAGCTGTTGTTAAAGCCCATGTTTTCTACCCAGTTGCAGGGTGGCTGGAAGACAAAACGACAGTTTACACCTTTCATTGATTGTATTGGGGTCCTCCTGAAGTGGCAGCCCAGAGGAGCCAGTTTCCCATTGCAGCCTGAATAACAACATTCTTGCCTGAAAAGCAAATGTTGGTTCTCTCATCCCTAGCTGGTTTGTGACGGTATTGCTGTGACATTCAATGTCCTCATACTATTGATATACTGTTGTTGTAACTTTGCCTCACCTGGTAGTCTTTCTGGGCAGCTGTCAAGGCAGCTGCCAGCTGCTTTGTCTGCTGCCTCGCTTCCTCTTCCCTGCTCCTCAATGCCTGAGACTCCTGCTGGCATGAACTCAGTTGTCGCCTCAGGGACTCAAGCTCTGCTCGAGAGGCAGTGGCAGCCTGAACAGCTGTGGCACTGTGGCTGCTGGCTGCAGCATTGCACTGCTGCAGCTCTTGTTCTGCCCTGGCCTGAGACTGTCTGCATGCTTGAAGTGCAGCCTGCAGAGTGAAGGCAACTCAGTTGTGCGCCTCGGGCACCTGGTTGCAAAAGAATCAAGGTGAGATTGTCAGGGAACTGGTGCAAAGGGGTGATGCTATGAATGATTTCACAAAGGCAGGCTGGGAAGCTATGCATATGCCCATGAGCTACACAGCACACACTTTGCATGATGATGCTGCTTGAGAAGGTAAGTCATGACATCCTAGCACATTAAGAGCGACTCAACACACCTTGCACTCAGCCAGCTCCTGAGAGAGTCTACTAGCATCCCCCTGTGCCTTGTCAGCTGACTGTTGCACCCTGGCTGCGTCTTCATGGCACCGCCTACTGTCAGTTTCCAGCTTTGTTTCTCTGTCCTGAGCAGCTTGCAGAGCTGCCTTCTGAGCCTGATCTGCCTGCTGGGATTGCTCCCAGGCAAGCCGCAGCTCCCATTGCAGCTCTGCTACCTGATTCTTGGAGGCTTGATGCTGCTCCTGGATTATTTGAGCCTGCATGCATGGCTTGCACAATCTGCGCATATTCTGTTATTTCACATGAATGCAACATTATGCAAAGTATGACGTGAGTGAATTGGAAACAACACACCATCTTGCTGTCCTGCTGCACACATTGGAGGGATCGAGACACTGGACAACAGGCTCTGTACCCATAGTCTTGAGATGTGCAATACTAGCAGATGAACAAAGCGACCAGAGTCACAGCTTTCACTGGGTCAGTCCGCTGGTTTTTGAGCTAGCATTGTGGGCGGTATCAACAGCCGTATGACAGACTCTATGTTTGCAGACTTGTGCATCACACAGGCGCTGCAGTGGACATCAGCAGAGTCAAAGCTAGCTGCAATGCTGTTGCATCTCTGTTGCAGCTAGCCTAATGTGCATGATTGTATTTGCACCCTGCTGACAAAGGTCTATTCAGAAGTTGAGAGGCTCTGAGTCTCACTCAAGTGCCTTTGGACCTGCATATGCAAAGCACTGTGTGCATGCCTTTTTGTGTGCATCGGCTGCTGCCTTGTCTGCTTCAGCAATCTCAGCACATGCTTGCTGAAGAGCCTCGTTGGCCTGCCGTCGAATGTCCGTGACCTGCATGCAAGCTAGGTCAACGATGTCTGTTCAAGACACCCTCTTGCAATGATCAAGCTCTGCACAGGAGATGCAATGAGACAACTGCAGTGCATATGGCTCAGTCACAGCAGCCGAGAATTGAGGCTCAATCAAGTCCATGTCATGCAAGCTGCGGGGCAGGAAGTTGCACAGGTAAACAAGCCACTACCAGCTCCTCATTGCAAAGCTGATAATGACGATTGAAGGGCAAGTGACTTGCAGGTCTAGATGCCTGGTCTGGTTAGTTTGCTTCAAATGCAAGACTCGGTTTAAGCAGTATACACTGTGATACACTGCATATTGTGATGCACAATGTGTACATTGTACATTGTGGATGTCTACCTTGTGGTTTGCTTCCTGCTCTATCTCTTGCACGAGCAGTTGTGCTTGCTCCTCGACGCGCAACGCATGACTCGTGCGCTGCTCAAGCTGTGATGCAAGGGTCTGCAGCTCTTCCTTCAAGTGTGCAGCATCCTGTTGGAGCCGATCTAGCTGACCCATGCCTGTGGCTGTCTGACATGCCACCTCATGCAGCACAGTCTTAGGCCTGACCTTGCGAGCCTGCTGAGCTAGCGTTGAACGTGCTGGCTGGTTCAGCAAGTTCTCGTTTGGCGCAAGCGGGGGCCTGCTGCGCTGATTCAACACATCTCTGAGGCGTGTCTCAAGAGCTGCAATTTTGTCCTCCTGGCTGCCATTTTGCACAGTTTCCAGCAGAGGAGCTCGGATCAGATCTGTGGTGGTGCTTTGCACGCCAGCTGCACCTGGATACGCCGCAGGTTGGTGGGCTGCTGCCAGTGTCGTGGGTGGAGCTGGAAGCGCAAGTGGCTGATTGTACATAACAGGTTGGGAATATGCAGAAAGCATGCCAAGCTGGAGTGACTGCTGCTTTTGCTGTCGTTGTTGATGTGTTTGAGCACATGATCGAGCTAGTATAGTCTCAAGCTTCTGTCCATCAATCGTGTCCAGCTGAGGCAGCAGTTGAGCTGTTATTTGCTGAAAGTTGGGCAACGAGCACAGTGGGTTTCCAGGTTGGCCACCAGAAAGCGTGAGCTCTCTGAGATTGGCACATGCCCTCAGAGCAGATATGTCCTCAGTAGATGCTAGTAAGTTGTTATGCAGATCTAGTAACTTGAGTCTACAGTCAGCCTGTGGGGTAAAGGTTGTCAAGGAAGCAATCAAATTGTGGGACACGATCAAGCGCTCAAGTATAGGCAGTGATTGCAACCCCTGCAGGCTGTTCAGCCTATTGCTAGCAAGGTTGATTGAGGTCAGAGCACTCAGCATCTGCAAGCCATGAAAGCTTTGCACTTCATTTGATGACAAGTTTATGTCTGTAAGACACCGCAGCTGCTGTATGCCTTGCAAATCAGCTATTCTGTTGCCATGTAAGCATAGGACTCGAGCTTCAGCTGTTTGCTTGGCAAGATCAAGGACTTGCTGCAAAGAGGTCAGGCCCGCTCCTACAAATGATATGCGCTCTTTGGACATGCAGGTCAGCACGTTTGCGGCGACAGCTGGACAACGTCCCGCACACCTGCGCGCGAAGGTATCCCGCAACAAGCCAGGATGCCGGGGGGAGCCACTTTGACCGGAATAACTCATTACGTTACCGCCGAAAATGCAGGAGGCGGTCAGCAGTGCTGTCTCCGCAGTACGCTCGACGGTATCCGCGGCACTGCGTGCAGTATACGCAGTACGCCGCAGTACCGTAGTATACTGCACAACCGTAGTCACAATATGTTGGTCGTTTTATTAATTAAATGCAAAAAACGGCGACCCCCTGTAAAAACAATAAACTTTATTATTGACGCCCTCGACCCATGTTAAAAAATAATGAATCATGTCACGAAAGAGCCGCTTTGAGCGCGAAAAGCTGTGCTGCATAATCTAGCTTGCTGCCGCAGAACGGGGGTCCTCTCGCCGCGTACTGCGCCGCAGCGAACTGCGTACTGCGGGTACTCCGTACTGCGGAACTGCGGAACATCACCGGCGGTCAGGGAGGCGGTGATGTCATTGAACGGAAGCACGAATAGACCGGACACGATACACATTCACTGCTGGAAACGCCTAGGCAGTGTTGTGTTCTGTATTTTTGGGTGAATCTGAGAACATGTGTGACAGTGACTGATCGGCTCTTGTAAAAGTTTTGAGTTCACATTTCCCGACAACGGGTCCGGATTTGCAATGTGCAAACTTGTACACATTGGCAGTTATATTTCATTCTCAGCAGAGTTTCTTGAATTTTGCCTCCATTGTGCCAGGACTGCGTGAGGAACGTGTCAGGATTTCGGACATAGGTCACGCAAATAATGCCAAGCATGACTACCGGCTGCGAAGCAGCGTATGTCAAGGTTTACGAGCCCTTACGATTTCACTTACGAATTTTGACAGTGAAGTTGAGAGTTTAGCTGTGTCAGGTTTCTCGGTCTGCTTCTGCGATCACTGCATGTCACGTCATACCCTAAGACACGGATCTCAGAGAGGTCCGTGTAGAGACTGTGTCGATGCTGAGTTGCAACGCTAAATTCGAAGCTAGGGTCAGCGGTGTCGACGTGAAGTGGGACTTAGGCGTGGGAAGTTCATCTTAAGCTGCAGACAGTGGCCTTTGCCAAACATCAGTGGCTTCGCCTCCCTGCAACGTGTGAATCTCTGCTTACTGCGTTCAAAGTACGTCATGAGGGCTACCGACGCCACAGTAGTCGCACAGCCACTAGATCCCTTGGACGTCGACCTGCCTGAGGCAACGCAAGAGATATTGGACAAGGGCAAGCGTTGTTGGCTGAAGAACACCGAAGTCTGTGACATGTTATTGAACCATGCGGCGTGCAACTTGAGAGTGGCAAAAGAGCCTCCCTGCAAACCACCAGGTAAAGTACTAAGCTGAGTCACGGTTAATAGGTGACAAGTGTGCCATACATGCGCATGGCGCTTGTGCTGCATATATTCAATGGTCTGTTAGTTGAGAAACTACGTCCTCCCGTGTTTGCGGTGCAAGTCTCTAATCGACACGGGGTTCTGTACTGTCAGGTGGTTCACTGTTCCTTTTTGATCGGAAAGCTGTAAGGTTCTTTCGCAAAGATAATCATAACTGGAGAAAGAGAGCTGACGGCAAGACAGTCCGTGAAACACATGAAAAGCTGAAGGTAAGCAGTTTCCCATCCCCTTGCGCTGATAGCACAATACACAAAGCAAGACACAGTCATGCGTACTCTGCGGTTTCCTGCAGGTTGACAATGTTGACATGTTAAATTGCTACTATGCTCACGCTGACAGACAGGATGGGCTACAGGTTAGTCATAAACCATATGTACATCATTCAGCAACCTGGCATCTCACCAGCCACACTTGCTGTCACATTTGCTTTCTTATGATTTCAAGCTGCTGCAGAGGCGCTGCTATTGGCTGCTTGACAGTGAAGATGACATAGTGCTTGTACACTACCTCAACATTGCGCAGCGGCAGCAGGCCAGCAAGTCATGTAGTCATATGCTAAGTGAAGACACAGCTAGTCAGCTCAACAGCGAGGACAGAGACAGCAGTTTTCACTCAGACCATGACGTGTCCCCCACCTCTGACCCTGACTATGCCCCAACACTTGTCATGCCTCCAGCTGTAGCGCAACTCAAGCATTCCTCAGCCCCTGAGACAGATGTAGCTGAGTCACCAGACATGCCGCCTGTTGCAAGTGAGCCATATATGCCATTTTTGCCATCCATGTCTATGGAAGGCTTCTCTGCTGGCATAGATAGCAAGCTGAGCAGCGACAACCTGGGTTTGGAAGGACCTCTACGCAGCAATGTTGCTGTCCAAGAGTTGCTGCGAACCTGGGAAGAAGAGCAGATGAATGTCGAGCCTTCATTGCTGCTGCATGCTCAGGGCCCTTGGCAGGTCAGGCAAGCATGTGCATTTGATCATTCATTCATTGTAACATCATTTTAAAAGCATGCATGCAATACAGAAGGTTGACAGAAACTTCATGGTGTCCCAAGCATACGGCTTTGGAAAGGCCCATGGATTCTAGCCTAGTGCATGCTGCGTCATGTGCCCTATATTGCATGCAAAAGCATCATGTGGCCTGCATTGTGGGTGGCACTTTTCAGCCTGCAGTCATGGCACAATATTCTTGACGAAACAAATTCATGGTTGCATGGGCAAACGAAAGCTTGCTCAAATGCCTCAATCTCTACATGCTTGGATTTGCTTAGCTTGGTGTACTGATGCACAGCTGGTGAGCAGTGCATGCTTGGCTTTGCAGAAGGGGCGGATGAGCAACGCTCATGGATCCCCAGAGCTACACAGCCAGCTTGCTGCTGCAAGTCACAGCCTGAGCCTGATAGAGGACATGCATCCAGGCAGCAACGATCAGTGGCCAGCAGAAGCCCGCCCACCTGGAGCAACTGCCTCTCATCGCAATCTGGATGACAGCAGGTCTTGCACATATCCCAGTGCATTCATGCAACCAGCGTCTGTCCCCCTTGGACATGCTGACACCAGCCCGCAGCTGCTGCAGCAGCAGCTGCCCCCACTGCCGCAGCGACGCTCACAACCTCCCAGTAGGTTTCTAGCTCAGACTCAGAGCGCACCCCCTACAGGGTCTTTGGACTATCTAACATGGGGTGCGTCAACCCATCTCAGGCAGCCGGCAGCCAATGGACTGTCCTCTGACAGGTTGGACGGCAACCAGCTTGCTGACTATATAGGTCTCAGCAGGTCTGCCAACACCTTCGGTCAGCGGTCTGGGCCCATTTCTAGTCAGCCTGGGTTTGGTTCTGCTCTATCAAATGCCAGGTTCCCTCATTCAGGCTTCCAGCAGTCATGTCAACGATCCTCTCACTCGGCGCAGCTGCAGGGCAGCTTCTCAACAACCTCTTCAGTGGGTCTGTCGAGCCAGACTGCATTTGAGCAGTCTGGCTCTTTTGCTATGCCTAGGTCTCCAGGCCGGCCTCGACCAATGGTGCAGAATGCCTTTTCCTCTCACCAGGGGTTGGCATCTGGACTGCACTCCAAACCCCAATCCCCTTTTGGCATGAGCCCAGGGATATCCCCAGAGTCCAGTAGTGACAGGCTGCTGCAGCCACAATCGGCCTTCCCCTTGACTTTGCAGTCCTCCCTGCAAGCTGCCCTTGATCAGCTGCCCAAGCGGCTCAAAGGGCAGGGTCAGAAGGAGCCAGCTGCCTATCATGCATCCTCCCTTGGGCAGCCAGACGGCTCTTCTGTCTTTCCAATGCCCTTTAGAAGCTCCCCATATGGCAGCAATGTCACAATGGGTAGCTCCTCCCATCTGAACGAGGGACCTGCACCAACTGAGGCAACTTCTATGGACATCTGCCAGACCCAAGGCTTGTCTGCTGCCTCCAATCAGCCTGCAACTGTCAAGCATCACGACTCAGCAGGCGCTGGCGAGAAGGGGGTGCATGGACTAGCTCAGCCTCGACTGCCCTTCTCTGGGAGTTTCAGCCAATGGCAGAACCTTGCACCGTCACCATTTGCTGTCTCCAAGCCAGACCCATCCTCATGGCCTTCCCTGGGAGCATTGCAGTCCATGGGACACCATCCAGAGGCTTTGCATCCCCAGATCTTGGTAGAGGACTGCAGCCACAATGGCACTTCTGCTGAAGTGCAGCGGTGCAGTGAGCCAGATGCGATGCGCAAGGCTGCCCTGGCCTTGAACGCCCAGCTGGCGCAGATTGACAAGCAGGTTTTGGAGCATATCATGCCTCGCTGTGGGCACCATGCCAGGGCTGATCCTCAGCAGGCTGATAGCTGCATCATTGCCCACCAGGTACTTTTGTCCCTTATATTGTGTGTCTCTGTGGGCTCCCATTTGTTTCCTGTGACTGCCTGTGTGTTTGCTGGCTCTTGCGTTCTGTTGGGGCATTCATGCCTGACTGTCTGCACATCACACTTGACAGCTCTGTGTTGCCCAGCTTCCACGCTTTGCAGCTCAGCTTTGCAGCTCATAGGGGCATCTGAGCTTTTATGCAAGCTGTGGTCATAGTTGCCTGCCTGCGTCTGTTGACATCATGCAGTGCTGGGCGTGAGCTGCACTCTGCTGTACGACGCAGCTTTGTGGTATCACACATTGTCAGATGGCTGCTGTATGAGGCAGTATCAGCCAAGCAGGGCATGGGGCTTGAGATTGTCAATGAATTGCGACGAGTTGCAGCAGCGGCAGCAGCAGCTGTAGTTGTGATCTAACATCAATAGTGATGAGAGTGCACTATGTCAGTGAGCTCATTAGTCATGATGGAAATGACTATGTGGCATTTGCAGGTTCATCAGTGTGAGGAACAGCTGCAAGAACTGGAGATCAGCAGTCAGCAGCTTCTGCAAGCTTCTTCTGAGCAAGTGAGCTCTCATTGTGCATGCTTTTCTGGTCGTACCTTGTGTGGCATACACTTCCTGCACCCACTCACTCACTCACTGTTCTACTCACTCACTCACTCACTTGCTTGCTCGGCATCCACCAGCTCATTCACTTCAATGAAGTAGCTCATTTTGATCATATGCTTATCAAGAAGTCCTAAATGGGTAGGCAGTGCTGTATGTTGTTGCTGGTTCCAACCACTGTAAGGCTGCGTCAGGCACACTGTTCAAGATGACATGAACAGCTTGGCTGCCTTTGAAATGCGTCACCTGTCAGCAGCACCAAATCTTTCCTACAGAGCCCCCTTGTGTGTGGACAAGGTCAGACCTGCATGCTAGTTTGCAGCTTTCAGGATCAGAAACCCGTCCAGTGCAGGCAACAGAGAACCATGCCATTGCTAGGTTGGAATGCTCTCATTGTTTGCAGCTTTCAGGATCAGAAACCAGTCCAGTGCAGACACCAG
>JAABUV010008067.1_pt1 | contig 10790 bp, 11 predicted proteins | sample 5559971 | NCBI WGS metagenome assembly JAABUV01 (sample SAMN10711881, study PRJNA513362) | rock metagenome | isolation source: Antarctica rocks | place: Antarctica: Victoria Land, Knobhead nord | collected 2015-12-19
CGAGCTTTGCGGTACGATGCGAAGTGTTTGACGGCGAGTGTGCAGAGTGTTCATCAGATGTCCAGCATCTTCTCCGTTGGCGTTTGTACTTGTACAAGGTGGTGCTGTATCGCGATACAGGCGTAACAATGGCTAGTTTGGCGAACAATAGCACAGCAAAGTGGATGTCAATTGTAACGATTGTGAAGAAGGTGGAAGTGAGGATGGGCAGCGCTAGACTCGGAAAAGCGGGGCACACAGGCCACGGGCAGACACTTCACCTCACACGATGCTTGGGGAAAGTCAGTGAATATTCTGGCATAGCCTATCTGGCGCAGATATACTGACATGATGCTGTGAACATACGAGCCATGCATTGAGTTCGAGAGAAGCACATGGCTACAAGGACGAAGGCAGGTCACACAGTTCGTCGCTCCTCACGGAGAGGACCAAGCGGCTTCGAGGTCTTGCTTAGTGGCCACAAAGATTTGTCAAGCAATGGTAGACGGGGAAGAGACCATGGAAGCAGGCCTCTTCAGCTCCGCAACGAGGTTGAACAGCGCAGGCGAGTGGATCAGGCTATAACAGATCCTAGTTGCTCGTGTGCCCGAACCCCTCACGAACTTCCCTTACAGCAAGACGTACAATGACACCCTGAAGCAACTGCATCGCAACATGTTCCCTTCAATCTCGGAACGGCCTCATGCTTTTGGTGTGTAGATACAACCCCAGACAAACTCACGGTCTTGGATTGACGTTGGTCTCGGTAGTGTGGAGACAGTCCTAGCATGCTGCCTCAGGATTCAGCATTAATATAGAGGGCGTATGGAGGCGTACAGAGCAGTTCCATCTGATCTTCGCAATGAGCCCGATCGTTGGGCGATCATATTCGACATCGATATCTACTCCTCTCCGCGCCGACTTCGCCACACTGGCACAATCCCAGTCCATGAGGTCGGTCGGATGCGTCCCATTGGTTCTGAATTGTCGCGTGTTGCGTCAAAGGTGGCTGGGACTGGTGTAAGGCTACGTGAGGTGGTATCGAGAGCGAGCCCGCAGTCGGAGGCCTCAGGAAGATGCAATGATATTCACCGAGATTCACGACATCGACTGTCTCCGGATATCGAGACTCCGTGACATGCACACAAGATAGCATGGGTTGCAGTTAGATGTACTTTACTTCCATCGTTGTTGCTGAATGCACGTAATAAGGAAGGTGAGAGAGAGCCTCGATCACAAAGTGAAGTCGTTGTATGGCGTGCCTGAGGCATCCACCCTCCTGCGCCCGAGTGCTCGAGCTCCACGATGTGAAGGTAAATGCTACCACCGATCTCGTACAGGTGATGGCCCTGGATTGACAGCAATGGCGGGCGTCCGCAGTCCCGACACTGCGTCTATACTCTCCCACAGCCCCAGCAGCAGACCGTCAACTTTCACCGGCGGCCGCGGTCCAGCCTACACCCTCGACACCTTCTCCAGCCAGGACTTTATTGTGAAAGACTTCATCGAGACGCTCACAGATGGTGCCATACCCGCGCGAAGGTCGGGGACGGCGTCCACGCGCCAGGCATTCGATCCAAAGCCGTTAATTCGAACATTCGAACACACGCTCGCTCGTCTACACACGCTTTCCGAGGACCTAGAGACCCGTGAGAGTGAGCTCAGCGGCAGCGTGCGGAGGGCGGAGACGCAGCATAATAGTAATATCAAGTCACGCGAGCAGGAGCTGGAAAGGGCTATAGACGGCTTCCACAGGTTGGAACGGACGCTCGATGGAGATGGAGATACCGGCGGCAATGCTGCTATGCACATAGGAGAGCGGCTGGAGGAGTTGGACAGGCAGCGGCAACGGGCGCAGGATGCCAAATTCGTGTTGCAGTGTTGGCTTGAAGTCAGCGAGCGAGGGGATCTGTCGGCGTTGGATGATGTGCGAAGGATGGGTGGCGGAGAGGGCAAGGTGCGGTGCGCACTTATCGCCCGACAGCTGCTCAATATCTCGCAACGACTGGACCCCGTGACGAACGGCACTCCGCAGACTAACGATGTGCATCTCTCGAAGGGCGTTGACGGAAACCACGATGACACAGACTTGCCCAACGGAGGCTTCAGATCCAAAGCACGAGGCGGACACCAGCCGCGCGAGATCATTGAGAAGTTTCTGGAGATGCTGGAGAAAGACCTTCTCAAATCATTCGACGACTTCTATCGAAGACAGAACTTCGATGGTATGCGAGAGTGCGCTGTTGCACTACGCGACTTCAGCGACGGTTCCTCCGTCATCTCACTTTTCGTCAATCAACATCAGTTCTTCATCGACCGTGCTCAGCTTGTCACGGAAGACTTGGCCACGGATACCGAGGCCTGGGACCGCCTCGCAGATCCCGACACTGAACCACCGGGGGTAGAGCCAAGCCTGCAGAGCCTGATCGACGAGGTGAAAGTCGTGTGTCAAGAGGAGAGTTTCATCATCAAGCGCGCCTTCCCATTCCACGAGGAAGTCCTCGCCCGCTTCCTCCAGCGCGTCTTTCAGCAGTCCATTCAACAGAAACTGGAAATAGTGCTCAACAAAGCCGACTCCGTCTCCTCCCTCGCTTTCCTCCGCAGTCTCCAGGCCTCACGTTCGTATATTGCTGCGCTAGTCGAGGATCTCAAAGCACATGGCCTGACTGAGCACCCGGAGCCGGCATCTAGCGTCACGGCCGCAGTGCTGGACCAGCAGCTGGACGAGCTGTTTGTTCCGTACTTTACCGGTTCGTCATATATTGAGCGCGAAAAGCGGAATCTGGGTGAGCTGTTCGAGGGTCTGCTGTTCAAGTACCAAATCTACCATTCCCGGAGACGGAAAATGCAGCCGAGTAGCTATCTGGGGCAGTTGGCTGCGAGAGGGAACGAGTACATCAGCAATGCCCGGGAGGCGTATACCAAGCGCCTCGACACCGCCGACCTACCTGCTCGACAAAAAGCCATGCTCCTGCGAATCGCCGGCCTGCACGAGCGCGACCACGCCGGTGCCGGCGGTCAGAAGGAAATCGACGTCACAGACGAAGACGGCAAGCTCAGCCTCCCCTTCACCAAACGCATGCTCAAATGGCTAGCCGAAGGCGTCGGCCGCGGCCTCGAGCTCGCAGGCGGCGGGAACGAAACCCCTCGGGAGGTCCGCGAGTTGCTGCACCTGCTCGTCGCGAACGTCGGCGAGATTTACCTCGAGACGGCCCTAGATGCTATGGGCGACGCGGCGGCTGTCGCTGAGGGCGCCAAGACCACCGAGCCGGATCTGAATTACTTGTTTTGGTTGAAGGGCGCTATCAGCGTGCTGCATCTCACTCTCACGACGATCCGGATGCTGCTCCTCCCTCTCGCGGCCAGCAACCTCTCCATTCGGAGGGACCTGGAGAAGTACACCACGACGTTCACGGATCGCGCGGAATCGAAAATCGATTTGATTCTGCACCGCACCCTCGATGCTTCACTGGCGTGGTCTACGCGACTCCTGTCACAACAGCGCAAGACGGATTTCCGGCCGCGCGACGACACGAATCTGCAGCTGGACCACCTTCAGACGACTACTTGTGCGGCTCTCTGCGCATTCTTGTCGCGTGTTCACTCCAGTGCCTCGGCGTCCCTGCTGGGTTCTGGCAGTGGGCTTGAAGCGTTCAGTCTTGAACTGGCTATTGGACTTCGCTCGCTGTTGCTGCAGCATTTCAAGTCCTTTCCTGTCTCGCTCACCGGGGCTCTGGTCGTCAGCAAAGATATCACGAAGTATATCGAGCTTTTAAGGGGGTGGGAGTTACCTGGGTCTTTTAATCCTAGTCTCGAGGTCCTGACGGAGATCGCGGGGTTGTTTGTGATTTCTCCTGAGGCGTTGAGGGAGAGGCTGCACTGAGTGTGCTGTGATCAAGAGACCCGATCATGACCTGGTGAAGGCGCACTAGGAGAAGTCGCTGGCATTTTGACCGGAAGCCAGCGCGCGGGAGAGAGTCGCTTTGGGAGCATTTGGACGCTTGGAAGCGCCAGCTATGTGTTCTTGGCAACGGCGGACTCGCCGGACCGAAGCAATCAGGTACGGAGCTCGACGACACATACTTATTTGGAACGCAATTGAGGTCGAAGAAAAGGCAGGGTGGAGAGAGAAGGGCACGAAGATGGCCCCGCCACTCACGTCCACCAATGACTGGCCGGTCCATGACCGTTCGACCGCACCAAATCGCGCCCTTCAAGCCCGCAGACTACACTGCGTGCGCATCGACTCTCGCGACACTTTACACACGCCCACCACACTCGGTCCCTAGCTGCTCTCGTCAGTCAGTCGATATGCTCCATTCCCTTCTTGTGTCTCTTGACAGAGGCCGACTGCAGGATCTCAAGGTCTTCCTTCCATTACGCGACTGGGAAGCGCTGCGTAGCAGAACGAGTCCGCATCGCGGCACGCGTGTTGTGATCCGATCACTCATAATCATACTGCGACCCATACCACTGCCGCCGACCCGGCGCATAATCGTACTGGTGTCCGTACCAATCGCGGATCTTCTGCTTTCGCACCTCAGGCTGGGGCAGAGCTCCTTTCACCGACTTTTGAGCAGCGTGTCTCTTCGCCTTCTCAGCCGCGACTCGTTCCGCCTTCCGACTTGCTGCGTGTTGTTTCGCCTTCTCAGCCGCGTCTCGCGTCACTTTTCGAGCTGCGACGCGTTCTGCCTTCCGTTCCGCTTTTCGAGCTGCGAGTTCTTCGCGAGACTGTGGGCATGCCTGACGCTTGAGGAGACCGAGGCGGTGCTCATCCCATGACATCCAGCTTTCGAGCCAGGTTTTGGCGGGTCTGTCGTTTTGCTGTGGGGTTTGCGTGGCACTCGAGTGCTCCTTCGCCGAATTTTGGAGCAAGAACGAGCCTGGGGCTTGCCCGGATTCCAAGTGGGTCTTCGCCGAGTCCTGGAGCGGGATCAGAGGGTCAGAGGCGTGAGCCGAGTAGGGCGGCGGAGGGGCGTCTTTCAGCATGGTGTTGGCTGTGGAGGTAGATGATAGAAGAGTATAGTGGATTCTATGCCGGAGCCAATATCGATTTTCGGGCTTGTTCTTCCGCTCGAGTGATTGCTCCGCTCACGCTGAGTGTCATCAAGCCTCGCGCAGCCCATACACGCCGCTTCACCGTGCGGAGTCAACTGTGGCCTGACCGCAAGCCCGTCAAGGCTGCGGCATGTACATGTACTGAGGGGCAATTCGCCAAGAAGTGGCGAAGTCGTGGAAGCACGAAGCTGCTCTGGCCTCAGCATCCTCTCACTTAGGATGGCTACGACCAGAACATCTCCGACGTACTTCTGCCGATGTGATGTCTTCCTACTCGTACCCGCGGGCTGTCATGGGCCATAGCCGCACTCGAGATTGCTGCTGATACCTTACACTGTTGGCGGACGAAACCAGGCAAGCCCAGCACCGAATGACGAGCATATATTCGAGCTACATGTAGCCGCTGTCATTACCTGACCAATTTACACAATGTAGCATGTGTGTGATCGATGGCCCTCTCATTCAGAATTACGATATGATGTTATCTCCAAACGGATATGCGTCCTCAGCCTGCAGTGCGGCTCCTCGCGCTACAGCAGAAGTTGATTGTGCGACAAGTCCGGGTGCACGCATGCATACATGTAGGTGGCCGAACCACATTCCACAGCGTACATCCGTTGCCGCAGCGCCGTCTCGCAATTTCGCACTCGCGCAAGACGTCACACCTGGCGTGGGTAATGCAAGAGGGCATCCTCTGCTGGACACGACGTCGTGCAAACAGGTGAACAGATCCATATCCTGAGTATCGAGCAACAGCGCCGGGGTCGAAGTTTGCTTCGTCGTATAAGCGGTGCGGTTTGCAGTCCCAGCATACCAGCTCCCTTTGTCTTTTTGCTTGCGTCCCAATGCGGTCTTCACGTCGACATCGCCGCAATGGACCTCCCTTCCATCTTCGACTTTTTCGTCCGACTCACGCAACCTTCCACCTCGAAATCAGTCTGGCACCATCCTAGCCTAGACACGATGATTGTTCCAGATCTTACAGGCTTGCAGAACGCCACCGCGGAGCTCAATGAGACGGCTGCGGAGGAATCCACAACGCCTGTCGTCAACGCGACAGAGATTGTCAGGAAGGCCAAGACATTCGGCAAAGCGAATGTGCGCTTGAGTGTTTCCAATGGCACAGGGCGGATGCAACAGGCAAAGAAAGAGCCCGTGGCTAGCACTCTGCATGATCGACAGACCTGCGCAAGTGGCTCGGCCTTCTATGCTTGCGCAAATGGCTTCCGGGGATGTTGTTCAGTTGACCCATGCAACCCGGGGAGTACGTGTCCAGATGGCCAGGACAGCACCACAGTAGCAGCCTCGACAACCAATGCCCCGGCCGAGACTGCAAGTAGCGCAACGCTGGCTAGCAGCATAGATCAACCTTCGACGGTGTCGAGTGACACTCAGACAAGCTCGACCAGCGCATCGGCTGCCAGCTCCACGCAAGACGCCACAGCTACGCAAGGCTCCGCGAGTCTTGTGACGGCGTCGTCGACCGGAGGCGCCAGCAGCTTCGCTACTGTCACAACTCCGGCGTCGAGTACTGTTGCAACTCCAGCACCAGCGTGCCCAGCTGCGAACAACACCATGTACACCGATAGCTCAGAAGTCCAGTACAACATCCGCTGCAACGCCGACAACTCCTACGCATCGAGCGACACGATCCAGGTCAGCGTCGGTGGTTACGGCGAATGTTTCTCCGCCTGTTCGAACTCGACCGCCTGTGCAGGCTTCACCTACGTCGGCCTCGATACAGGCAGCTGCTACTTGAAGGAGCAAATGCCAGCCACGAACTACGCGCCAAAGAACGGCAGCAACTACATCTCTTGCGCCAAGGTCAACCCGACTGCCGTTGCTCCTTCTGTGACGCCAACCAGCACAGGCAGTCCAGATGGTGCGAAAAAAAGCAACACCGGCGCAGTCGCTGGCGGTGTAATCGGCGGCATCGCCCTCCTCCTACTCCTCCTACTCCTCATAGCCCTCCTCACCAAACGCCACCGCAAAAGAATCGAAGAGCTCCGCGCAAACGCCACCCACATCTTCCACGGCCCAACAGAAACCCAAGACATGACCCATCGCAGCCCAGCAGGAGGCCACGCAAGGACAGGCAGCACGGCGCACGACGCCTTCGCGCCGTTTGGAGGTTCGTACTACCCTCCCACACACACCCGGCAGCGCAGCATCTACCAAGCCCCCGAGCAGCAGTGGGTCTGACCGGGTTTATGTTAGGCTTCTACCGGGGCTTCAGCAGTGCGCAGGCTGATCGGCAAGCTGAGGACGAGGACGAGAAGATGAGGGAGGCGAATGCGCTCGTGCCGGATCGATTGCCGCCGTCGCTGCCGCCGGGTTTGAGGGCCGAGAAGAGCGGCGGGATGATGCCTGCTGGCGTGTACAGGCGGCCAGGCAATCATTTCGAGGAGATCGTCGCCATGCTGGACGGAACACCGATCAACCGACCGCAAGCGCAGACTCCTGGCTCTCGCTCACCACGTTTCCATGAGCATATCGCCGAAATGGAAGATACCTCGAATAGAACGCCACCGAGCCCAGCGAAAGCCCTACGGAGTCCACGAACGCCGGACACGGACTCGCCGACACTGGGTAGGAACTCCGAAAACTCAAACCGCGGCAACGGGCCTTCGCTCGCCGGAGGAGTCAGGCGGAGACAGCATCTGATGTCTTGGAACACTTATGATCCTCGGCAAGCTGAACAGGTGGGCGGGGAGGAGGTGTCGTCCGCGACGATGGGGCCGAGGACACCGCCGGCGGTGAGGAGTGCCGACCAAGTGAGTCCGGATCTGAGTAATATGCCCAGGGATAGCAGTTTTGTTGTTAGTCCTTTTGGAAGCCTGGAGAGGGGGTATGGTGCGCCGAGATAGTGATGAAGATCACTCGTTTGCGAATTTGTACTTTCTTCACGTCTGAATGACGCTCGCCAGCCTGGCTATCCACATTCCGCTGTTTCATCTGTTCTCGTCGGTCTTCGGTCCGGCGTGTCCTTGTGAAGATCACTCACGCTGTTCCCAATGCATGATAAAATATTGATATGGCTTGGACGAAAGAAACACGATGCCCGCGGCATAACTGAGTAAGAGCGGTAGTGGGCCAGTTGCCCACTTGCTGCTTCGTTGTTCAGGCCATACCAGGAGTCCGTAGATTGTACGGTAATCAGGTCGAATCTTCATGATCGCTTTTGATAGGCGAGGAGTGTCTCGCCCTCCTTCCGGAGCCGAGTCCTGTCCCTCCGATTCAAGTCGCCGCCTCCACCCCATTCGTTCCCTCCAAATTCTCCGGTGCCTCTGCCGCCTCCTCCGCCACCGCTGCATCCTCCCCGAGCCACCACAAATCCGGTCCCAGCCCCGTGAGGCCCATACTGACATTAAGCCTGAAGGGAGCCGGTCGCATGCCGTAAATATCTCGGCTCTCCAGATCGAAGTCCTCGTCGAGCTTCTTCATCTGCGGCGATAGATCCTGCCACACTTCCTGCTCCACGCGCATCAGACACTTCTCCGTCCGGTCGAACCAGAACTCGTTCTCGTTCGCGCGCCAGACCCAGACTGTGCCGCTCTCATCGGCTTCTGGCGTGGATGGCGAGAACAGAAGGCCGCGAGGAGCTATAACGTCTTCGAAGAATCCCATGGACATGTGGATCCCCTCATCGTTGGATGAGGAGATAGTTCCGCGAATTATCTCGCCTTTGAACGGCCGGAAGACGACTAGTCTGAAGTCGACGTTGACATGCACGATACCCGTGCCGTTGCCGATGAGGCCCTCGGAAGCTGAGAGGAGCGAGTGAAAGCCGACGCATAGGCCGACTTCGTGGATGACTTTGTCGGCGTACTTGGTGTTGATCCAGTCTTCGATGGCGCGCTCGCTGGGTTTGTTGAAGTCCGACGGGTTTATCTGGACAACGTCCGCTATTGTGACCTATCATGCGTCAGTGTGGACTCGAAGTTGGGCTCACTTTCGTCCTTACGAGCGTATACATCGCATCAGCTGCTCTCCCTAGTCCCAAGCGTCGGTGGTGCTATGCGCCTTGACTGGCGGGTCGAGCCGGCGACCAAGATGTTCTTTGTCAGGCGTGCTCCATGCTCGTTGCAACCACGATTAACTGCAATATACTTAAGTCAAACCTGTAAACTGTGGACATTTCTCGATTCTCGAGAATTGAAGTCTGTAGTCACTCGGCTGCACTAACGCTCCGGCCCGAACTCCGATTCTCGCCAACTCCGCATCTTCTTTCGTTCCAGATCATTTATATATCATCTGCGGACAACGGTGATCGGCTGTCGGTGAATGCAGCCTCCTAGGCGGGTGATCTATTGAGCATCATCCACACATATTGAGAGAAATGAGCGGCGGGTTCTCCTTCCCGCCTCCGCCTCCGCCGCCACCAAAAGCTGCACCCTCGAGGGACAGCGTAGACAGCTATGGCTTCTCTGGTCGCGATCGCGGCAGAGGTCGAGGGAGGGGAAGTGGACGCGGAACTGCTGGCGATGGTGGACGTGGACGAGGGCGAGGCGACTACCATGTCAACCAAGATCGGAACCGTGGTTATGGCCGTGTTGCGGCTCCCTGGACTCCACCAGTGATAAATTCTGCGCCTTCGAACGGCAACATGTATGCCCAACATGGCTACCACCGATCAGGGTTTCAGGGCCTCCCTTCTGGAACTCATGTCAACCCGAATTTCGTCCCCGTGAACTCAGGCCCAACCTCTAGTGAGCGATCTAGCGGAGAACCCTCACATCCTGCGAGCACTTCCCCTCCACGGACCGTTGCCGGACACAAGCGGAAGCTAGATGCACTTCGACCGCCACAGTACGAAAGCCGACCCGGACCGCAGCCAGCTCCAGTAGTACCAAAGTTCGGAGCGTCCATTCTACCCTCCAAGCCAGGTTCAACGCCGGCTCCTCCATCGCAAACCAAACGTGGACCACACTCAAACGGACTAGGTCTGACGCCCAGCGACGAACCTCCGATTTACTCATCTTCCGACGACGAACCCGACAACGACAACCCAGACCTCGACGAAGAAGCCCTCCACGCCGAGCTCGGCGAGAAACTCACCTTCGAACACAACGGCGTCGTCTTATCCCTCAGCTCAGCCGCGGACCTGGCTATCTGGCAAAACGAGCGGAGGAAAAACTGGCCAACTAGAGCTCGGATGAGTGAGAAGGAAGCCGAGAGGCGGCAAGTTGGGGAGGAGAGGAAACGGCTTTTTGCTAGCGCGGCGAGGGTGAGTCAGAGGGCTGTGGTTCGGAGTAGGCGCGAGGAGCGGGAGGTGGAGAAGATGAAGCGTGAGGCGCGGGCTCTGGAGAAGCCGGAGCTGGCTGGAGGGAAGCCTGGCCAGCTTTCTGCCAAGACTGTGACGGAGATTGAAAAGGCAAGGCGGGAGCTCAAAGCACAGGAAGCGAAGCTGGCAGCCTTACGGAAACGCGTGACGAAAGGGCAGGCGGTGCTAGATCTAGCCCGCGCATCGCAGCTCGAAGCCGACGACGCTGAGGTCGAGAGACTCGCAGCATCGTTATCGCGTCCCAACGAGACCCAGCAACCAGTGCAAGAAGAGGCCGACGAGTCCGACGCAGTCTCCTCCGTCCTCTCCGACTCCTCCGTCCTCAGCTCTGATACATACTCAGAGCCGGATGATAGTCCTGACGACGACGACGACGACCTCCCCGAAGAAGCCCCCTCCAAATCCGCACCCCCCGACTCGACCACAAGGCTGCAGTCGCTGTGCAAATACTTCGTCGCAAGCGGATACT